>WNGR01025631.1_pt1 | contig 14774 bp, 14 predicted proteins | sample 5407581 | NCBI WGS metagenome assembly WNGR01 (sample SAMN13153383, study PRJNA577476) | soil metagenome | isolation source: 80 cm soil or saprolite under Garry oak tree replicate 2 | place: USA:California | collected 2016-06-15
GTGAACAAGCCGATTGAGATCAGGACTGTCGCGGTGAAGGAGACTCCTTGCAGGTTGCCGTTGAGGTAGGCCTGGAGGTATAAGTTGTTCAGGTATTCCTCATAGATCCAGAAAGACATGAACAGGATAACGAGAAATTGGAGGAGGATGAGGATCTTTGCGAACCCGGGAATGCTCTTCCAGACAGAAACATCGTGCTCTTCGCCGGTCGTAATCCTCGCCCGATCCCGAGAGTCCAGACTCGCCCTCACTCTGATCTAGAGCGGACCCGTCATATGGGCAACTTGTGCCCAGCGAAAGTGACGATCAGGTACTCCGTTCTCGCCTTTCCACCACGTTTAAGAACGCTTCCCGTAAAAGAATAATCTAGGGTCTGATAATGTCGATGTGTGATCGCTGCGGAACCGCTCTTGCTCCTGGCTCCACGTTCTGCCACGCGTGCGGTATGCCCATGACGATCAGTCCTGCCCTCGCCATGGTTCCGCCTACAGGCACCCAAAGGGCAATGATCGGGCCAACCCCATTGTGGCAGGCCGTTGCAGGACTCTTCATGATCATCATCGGAATCGTCGCGCTATCAGCCAGTCCATTCTTCGCACCCATCGCCGGCATAATCATTCTAATGGGTGTAATCTTCCTCATCCTCGGCCTACTAGGCAAATCGCTCTTCACTCAACAAGTGGTGTATCAGACAGCTCCGGCACCGAACGCATACCAAGCAGGTGCTGTGAAGCGCTGTCCGCAGTGTGGAGCCGAGATCATGTCCGCCGCGCTCATATGCTACAAATGCGGCGCATCCCTGTAGACCCTTCAGAACCGCTCTGCAGCCGAGCCGTTCAAGCGGCCAAAGGACGCTCCTTTTTTGGAAAAAGTGATAAGCGCGGAATGGTGTAGCCTGAGTATTACTCGATGAGCAGTCCCCATCGGATGACTCTCGGAAAAATCACCGTGTTCTTCATACTCGCGGTTCTAGCTGCGTATCTGCCAGAGACAGCTCAACAACCGTCCGTCATAGAACACAGCCCTGGCCCCTCGCGTATTCTTCACAGCCCCTCCACAATCAATTCTCTGGCCGGAGTCGTAGGTACGAATGTGCCTATCGTGGGAGAAGCGGCCCCGGATCGTCAGCAGGTCGAGACGACGATCGCAGCCGATCCACGAAACCCTAGCATTCTCGTCGCAGGTGCACAGGACTACAGACTGAAAAGCTCGGGGGAGCACCGATGGCACGGCTACTATCGCTCGACAGATGGAGGTGTCACCTGGTCTTCGAGTCTGCTACCCGGTTTCCCCGGAGACAATTCTCCCCAAGGATTCGCATCACCCCTGCACAACTTCAACGCCACCTCCGATCCAGTGCTCGCCTTCGACCGGATGGGAAATCTCTACTACGCAGGCATTGCCTTCAACATTACCTCCTCACAGCCCGGCAGTGGAACTACTGCCAACTTCAGCGCCTTCGTAGCCAAGTACATCAACGATGGCGCAACATACTCCGCTGTTGCGATGATCGCAGGCGCGGATGCTGCCGACAAGCCTTGGATAGCGGTGGATACGACCGGAGGACCTAGTGACGGGAATGTCTACCTCGCCTTTGATGGATTTCTTTCAAACGTTCCCAATTCGTTCTTCGCCACCCTTTTCACTAGCTCTAGTAATGGCGGCAAGACTTTCTCGCTGCCGTTCTATGCACCTCCCAACGGAATCGGGCAGTTGCCAGGTGTTACCGTCGATACTGCAGGTAACGTCTACGTTTCCACGGAAGCCTTCGACCCTACCTTCGGAACAGCTCTCAACTACACTCAAGTCACCAAGATCGCTAACGGTGGTACAACCGTCGTCCAGAATGTGAAAGCAATCAATCCCGCCCACATGATACCTTCGCCCTTGGCAGGGGGAAGTTTCAGAGCCCTCACGATTCCACAGATCGCCGCTGATTCCCAGGGTGTCTATCTCGTTTTTGACGACGTGAGGCTTGGCAATTCGAACGTCTACTTGACGCGGTCCACCGATGGAGGGCTGACCTGGACTTCACCACTCAGAGTAAATGATGTACTGTCAGGCCAACATTTCTTCCCGACCATAGCCCTCTCCAGCGGCGTCATCAGTCTGGCCTGGTACGACAGCCGAGTCAGCGCGCCGGGAACGATGACAGCTCTCGACGTTTTCTACGCCAATTCCCTGGACAATGGTTCAACCTTCTCGCCCAGTGTCAGAGTGACAAACGTCTCCTTCAACCCGAACATTGTCAAGAGGACTGATCTCCCATCCGACCTGCAACCCTTCATGGGAGACTACATCGGAATCGCCGCCACACCCCTCAACGCCTATCCCCTCTGGGCCGACAACAGGTTCTCCTGCGACACGTTCGATGCGCTGTACAACAGCTGCGTCGACCAAGACGCGTTCACCGCAGCCATCGGCCTGCATGACTTTGCCATCTCAGCAAATCCCACTTCTCAGACGATTCTGCAAGGAGCGTCCGGCGCGGCTAACATAACATTGACCAGTCTCCCTGGGTTCCAAGGGAACGTGACCGTTTCATCTTCGTCAATGCCCGCGGGCCTTCCAATCAACCCAGAGTCCAAGAATGTCACGCTCCCTCTGGGAGGAGCAAGATCGTTCAACCTCACCTTTGCAACAACAACTTCCACTCTTACCACATCATTCACTGTCAACGTAGCAGCTACGAGTGGTCCCACGTCCCATTCCACACAGATTAGCGTGACAGTCAATCCATCGCAACGCGTGGGCGGATCCATTGTTCCAGTGGACAAGCTAGGCCTACTGATCCAGTTCCTACCAGCCGCCATCTCGATCTCAGTCGCTCTCACGACAGGAATCGTAGCATTGAAATTCTGGAGCAGAAGCAAGGGAAGAAGACAGACTAGAGCCAGTTCCAAATGAACGAGCCCAGAATTAGAACCGGAACACTGCACTGAAGTCCGCGCACCTGATCTTCCACAGTAAGTAAGAGAAGCTTACTATCGTTCTTAATAATCGATCAGAAACTGACCGGGATTCGTGCGATTTCTGTTCTGGATTATCGCACCGCTTCTCGCTGGGTTAGCTTCTCTCGCCATGTTCTCGACAGCTATCTCCACAATCGTCTGGCTGTGCATACTCGGACTTCTAACAGTTCTGGCCATCAGGAGGTACGAGAAACATAACAAAAATCGCAGGAGGTGGAACGAGTAAATGGAAATCCGGACAATCTGGATAGCTGTCATCGTACATCTACCCCTAGTTGTCTCGATTGCTCTTGGCATAGTGCTACCTTCTATGGGCTATTGTCCAACTGGAACCTGTAAGAGATAGTCCCACAGATAGCGTCGACTCTCGAGGATCATCATTAGCTCGATAACATGCAGGAGGCCATTGTACGTTTCCTCTGATATGGACAGGGTCTTGCTAGCCATAGCAAGACATTGCCGCACGCAGTAGCATAATACTCCTGTCTTAATGGAGAGAGTGTCCGAAAACGCGAGCCAAGTTAGGACTTTTCTTATCTAGTAGATCTTCTTTCCCCTCCTCTTATGAGACCTGTTCAAATCCAGATATTATCCCGGATAATGATGCCCTTGTTGATACTCCAGTTCCTGCTGGGCATGTTCGCCAACCTCTTCGTCACCATCTCCACCTCGACCGACCCCAACCCACTAGCAGTGGTCTTCACCGGTGGATCTCCAGCGTTGATGCTCCATGTAGTCGTCGCGGTAGTCCTGTTCATACTTGCCCTCCCAGTACTCGTCGCAGCCACCTTGATCCACCGCAGATCTCTGCTAATAATTGCGAGCGCAGGCTTCGCATCTATCGGTACCGCCTTCTTCTCTGGCATTGCCTTCGTCTACTCAGGATACGCAAACAACTCTCTGTCATATCTAATGGCAGTAGGCTTCCTTGTCGCCCTGATAATCTACGGCAATTTTGCTGGACGAGGAAAAGGAATCTCCCCAGCCGAGAGATCGATGACAACAGAGACTGAACCCTCGAAGACTGCCCTATCTCGGCCGCTAGGACTAACACTGTTGCAGTTGATAGCCGGTGGAATCGTCATCTTCGGAGGCTTCGCTCTAATCGGCTTCAACCCCGGTATTGTCAACACCGCCCTCGGAGCCATCACCCTTGTTCTAGGGTTGCTCGCCTTCCTGTCAGCCTATGCGATCTGGAAGAACAAGACTTGGTCAATCATGACCGCACGACTCGTCAACATCGCCATAGTCCTGTTCAGCACCAGCCAGGAGACCTATACGATCGCAACAGCAACAACCGCAAACATGGTTGCAGGCTCGCTCGGAGGCACAGTTGTCGCCCTCGGCTTATGCATCGGAGTCGTCCTCAATCTGCCCGGCGGAAACCAAACAGGATTTCGCTGAGGCCACCATTTGTGCGCCATGTCGAAGCGTTCGAAAATCTCAACGAACAACCTTCCAAACTTTCCAATAGAAATGTGCCCCATAACGGGCTTTCTTCGATGGTTTAGAACCGAAAGAGGCGCGACATGAGCGATATGCCCCGAAACGCCTATAGCCCGCGAAACCAGTCTTCTACATAGGTGAAAGACAGGATGCGCAATCCGTTCCGAAGAAAATCCAAGAAGACCGAAGAAGCACCAAAACAGGCCTAGGCTGATTCTGCAGGAAGATCAACCCTTCCTAAACCGCGAAACGGACATGGGCTATGACCGAAAGGGCAATCGGGGAAACAATGCCTCCCGAAATCAAGCCTTGAAAGTCACATTTTGAACAAGTTTCTGAAACCCCCTTTTGAAACCCGGGTCTTTGAAACCATTTTTTTCTGAAACAGCTTTCGCAATCCTAATCCCGAAAACGAATCCCTGAAATCGCGCTCGTTGAGAACAGGCGATCGCGGATTCTCCCCTCCCTCGGGGCCTACTGGAGTCTCGCAGTCCCTGCGCTGCAATCTGCGCTGGGAACGACTCGCTAAACGACCTAGCTTGGGCTCTTTTTCCTGAGTGATTCCAGTATCTTCTCGTCTTCCGTCTTCTTTTCCGCATACCTTGCTATCGTGTATCCCAGTAGTGCTCCCGCGTACAATCCAGCCAGCGTTCCGTTGAGGAGAAAGCTCAGCGGTCCAATGTTCGTCTTCGCCCAGGACTGGAGGAAGAGATTGTTCTCATATTCGAGAGACACCCACACAAGCAGTGCAAGGATCACCAGCGACTCCACCAACACTAGCCACCGAGTTCTCTTTACTAGCCGTTCCTGTCTCAGCTGGTCCAGGCCAACCTGATCACCCATAACCTCCCTCTCATCTGGATCCGGTTATATGTGTGAAGCGGATCCGGCGCCCAATCTAGCCTCGATTTCGTCTCAGGGATTAGGAATGCGGCCAAGGTTGCTAGCGGGAGGTCTCGAAAAATGACTGCAAGGCCAGACTCGCGAACGTAAACAAAAACGGGCTGTGGGAGCCCCAGGCTAGTGAGCCCTGGCGAAGGCTAGTTCAGAATCCTGCGATACCAGACAGGGACGAAAGAAGCCCCGCTAGCGAGGCGCGTTTGCTCCAGAGTGAGGAGCAACCACGACAGCCAGTGTAATCGAGTGCACGAGGGTGCCGTCCGTGGCCGTAATCGTTACGCTGTATGTTCCTGGACGAATGTGCGCGGTGATCGTCAACACCGAAGTTACCGACGTGGTCGAGACGGAGACGGGGTTCACATCGAACGAGCTGAAGAGCCCGGATGGAGCCGAGGCTGAAAGTGTCACATCACCCGTGAAGCCGTTCAAGCCTTGCAAGGTCAACACTGATGAGCCCGAGTGACCAGGGTGAATTGTCAAAGAATTCGTATCGGCGGAGAACGAAAAGTTGGACGGCGCCAGCTGAGTTACAGTGATCATCTGACAAAGGTATGGATCATGATTGGTTCAGTAGTCATGTTCGTTATCATCGCTCCCCCGGCTATAGGGGTCAGGGTCCAGGCGTAATTCACGATCGCCGCTCCGACGTTGGCGTCGGTGCTGGAGGATCCGTCGAAGGTCACCTTGTCTCCCTGGTTAGGTGCGGTTGGGGAAAATGTGAATCCGGCGATGGGTAGGATTGGAGGCGTCCCGTAGACCCCTCCGATGTCTGAGTGAGTAACGGTTGCGCCGCTGTTGGCAATGGTGTCGAGACCTGCCGGGATCGTTAGGAAGCTGAACCCGCTCCCCGTAACTTGGTATGTTATGGTGAAGACTAGGCCAGCACCCCCGAAAGCCGCGCCGCTACCGGACGCCGCCGCCGAGTGGGCTACTCCGGCGCCATCGGTGATGGCGCAGCCCGTTCCTACACCGTTGATACAGTTCGCAACTTGGAGCACGGATCCGAGAATGTCATTAGCAACGCTGATGCTAACTGGGTTGAGGACAGCAGGTTCCGATTTGACACTTACGTCCCAGACGTTGAACGGATCGATGCCCGTCACGTTAACCTCGTAGGTTAACATACTCCCCACGGCCTGAGCTGGCTGGCTTGACGGAGCGATGAATAGAGCGCCTGCCGCATGGACGGGAAGGGTCTCCGAGGCCGCCAAAAGCATCGGGAGAATCAGAGAAACCAACATCAGAACACGCCTGTTAGAACCATGGGAAACAAGAACCGGACTCATGGAAAACTATTCCTCACAATCGCCGCGATATGTCGCTCTAATAAACTCTACCGGCCTGGTTGTTTGAGGGTAGATCTGGATATCCAGGTATCATTCTTGGTATTCCAGAAGTAGAACGGACAAGCGTAATCTGCACTTCGGTGTTGTTCGAAGGCGTAGACTGAGATTCGCCACACGCCTGTCATGGTATGGAGATGGCTCAACCTCGAATCCAGACAAGTTCTATTATTACGCCTGGCAAAACTACAACTTGGACCCCAACCTGTTCTTGACTCGATAAGCCGGGTCAGGATTGGAAGACCTAGATTTTGGGCCCCCAATGTTGGCGGTCTGAGATTTAAGGCTCTGGACGCATATTGATCGGGCCGTTTTTCCTAGACTAGAACGCCTATTCATATAGTGGCTTCAGAGTCTCTCTGCGCGAGTAACTATGCAGTCTCAACAGCAATCTAAAGGCGAGGTAATCGCCGAGCTGCGCGGTAAGACCGACAGCTTCAGCATCAAGGACATCACTTCTAGCGGCGTCAAGATGGAGAACAACGACGTAGGCCAGATCACCGGCAAGTACCAGGGCAATTTCATGGAGACAGTCAGCATCAACATGAAAACTGACGGTACGAGCGAATGGGAAGGCAAAGGCATACAGATGGCAGGCAAGCACATGGTCGTGGTCACTGGCCACGGCAAAGGCCGCAGGAACACTGACGGAAACGTCGCGTTCGAAGGCGAACAAAAGTTCATGACGCAATCGCCGACCCTATCTTGGCTCAACAACACCAAGGGCTGGATCGAGGGAACAGCCAACCAGTCCGACCGGACGTTCACCGCTAAAGTCTACGCCAAGAAGTAGAAAACGCCAGATTAATCATCCAATCTTCTCTTTTTTCTTCTTCTTCAAAGGCCCGTTTCCACGCCGAACTACGGGGGCTTACCGGATAGGCCATACTCTTCTATCGGAAAAAGCGAAACGCCAATTCCCGACGTACGTTTCCTCCACCGGCGATCTAACCCGGAATCACCTGCTCATCTTTTCTCCAACTATCTTTCCTGCAACTTTCCCTTTTCTCTAACTATTTTTTTCACGGACAAAAATGAGCATGCTTTTCTCGACCCCCCGGGGGTGGCCGATTTTCCCGCGCCCCGCCCTTCACGAAATCGTTATACCATGTTTCCAGTCATTGGGCTTCCGCGCTTACAACGATCCGCTCCCGCTTTCTAACCTTCTGACCAACTTGATCCGGCGGCCTCCTAAGAAACACAGCCACCAGTACGCCCGCATAGAAGGTTGCAAGCGTCCCGTTCAAGAGAAACCCCATCCCGCCCAGGTTCGCGCCCGCCCAGGCCTGGAAGTACTGGTTGTGGTTGTAATCCTCAGCGACCGCCACCAGCAATAGAAAGATCACCACAGACTGGACGCCGGCCACGACCCTCGCCCGCCTCGCCGCCCGGCGTGCCCGAAGCCCGGCGATACTGACCTCCTCCGCCATGACCAGTAACATAGGGTAATCCGAGCTATATTCGTAGGGGAGGAGAGAAATCGCCCATTATCAGCTCTGATCCCGAATCTGATAGGTGATCTCTACTCTGCCTGCGAATCGTTCGTGATCGGTTGAAGATTTACCGACTTTCTGCCCTGGCATCCACGGCTGAATCGTGCCCTGAATCGCAGGAATCGCCCAGAAACCCTCCCAGACAGAAACTCTCCTCGTCGAAAAAGGGGGGTATGTTTCAACGCTCTCACGACGCAAGAGCGGTTTCTCCGGAAACCTCTCGCCCGTCGACGCCTGCCTTCCCAGAAGGCTGTGTTAGAATCGAACACAATGTACACGCACCGCCCAAATAGTTCCAGCCAACAATTCATAGTCGGCGCAACACGGCGTTGAAAAGGAAAATCGTGCTTGCCGGAAACATCGCTCCAATTTTTTTCGGCCTCGCACATAACCTGTTGACCCCCTTTTCGACTGCCGTGTCCCAATAACCCATAAGAGAAGAGAACACAATCCGGCCTCTCCGCAAAACTTATTTTATTTCCGAAGAACAGTACTATGAAAGAACTCTAGCCGGCACGCACGAGGCTCGATGCCAGCTTCGAGATTACGACACGCGGATCGTTACTTGCTCCATTTCTTCCGGTTCTCGCTCAGCCACTCGGGAATGATCACAGCTCTCAAGAGCTCCTGGACGGTCGCGCCCCGCTGCGAAGCCTCCTTCGCAATCGTATGATAGGTCTCCGTCTCAAGAGTCTGCATGAACTTCTTGTTATTACGCGGCACTTCTATTCCACTACCCTAAGCCCAGTAGTCCACTCGAGGATTCTTGTAAAAGTTTGGGCCAAACGCTAGGACCAACAGAGGAACGACCAGGTCGACCCAACGCAAAATCCAAAACAGGCGTCAAGTCGGTTGAAAGATCTAACTCGCTCAGAGAGAGAGACGCGTCGCCCAGAAACGATAGCGTCGAGCCCGAAAAAAGGTCAGGCAAACCCACCATGCGGTCTCGATTAACATGATTCACGCAAACAGTAAACGTATCGAAATCCGCCATATCCTCCCACCTTGCCGTAGCATTGTAACCTATTCGCAATATTCTAGGTTTCAGCGTATTCTTTATCAGCGCTACTCGAAAGGGCGCGCTATGCAACGAAGAAAAATCGCAGTAGCATGTCTATCCCTACTCCTAGTAGTTCTAGCAATGCCAACCACCAACATCAACAAGGCACATGCCTTCACAAGCGGAAACAATTCGGTCACAATCAGCAACGTACTTACCGGCTTCGTATCTCCAAGCAACGTAGGATCGGGAACTGTCGCTCAGGCAGGCACAAGCATTTCCGTAATCGCGGTCGTGCAAGCCAGCATTCCACAGCCCGTCTCAGCTACCAACACATACACACGGAACGTCACTATCGGCTTCAAGGGCGACTGGATGCCCGTCTACCAGAACGCAAGTATCATCCAACTGACATCCGGCCAAATCAACTCCGTGACTCTATCCATCGCTCTCCCGTCGGCAGGGTCGGTCAGCCAAGGGCACACTTGGACCGTGGAAATATGGGATGGTCCCGCCACAGGCGCCGTCGCAGGTTGCACTGCAGGTGACGCGGAAAACTACGCCAACTCGGGCACTCCCAAGTCTTGCTTCCCCCTTGCAAGCGGGACACTCAGTATCCTCACCGGCGACCAATACTCGGCAGCGCAAGCTCGAAACGCAGCCAATAAGATACTCGGTAGCCTCGTTGTGGGCCAGAACGCTCAGAACGATGCTAACGCAGCGGTGGCTACCCAGGTAAACCTTGGAGGCGGCGCGACCAACGCAGGCATCGTAAGCACCATCCTCTCCGGCACTGGAATCGCCCTGTTCGGCATCGGTGGACTACTAGCCGGGATTGGCGGCTTCTTCTATCTGCGACGCAAACCGAAAGCGTAAACTCCCAATCGCCCCGTTCTTTTCCGCGGGGAATCATTTTCTTTAACAACAAACCCGTGCAATCCCAATGGCCGAAACCCTAGCTTGAGAAACTCAGCCTGGCTTCTCTTCGTTCACAAACCGATCTGCAATTAATCGTGCCGTGTATCCTCCACGCTAGACAACGTCGACACTAGTGTGGAGCGTCTACAGTTCAAAGGACTCCACAGAAACCAAAACAGTTACGGGAGACCTATGCGCGCCCGACTCGGAATACAGCCAACAGGACCCTGATCTAAACCGGTGTCCCGGACTCTCAAGACTAGTGAAAGACAACGGAGACTACATCTAACAACTCAGACCAGAAGCTTCTTCAAAGAATCGATCTACCAATTTTCGTCGCGGGCCTGGTCGCAGGCTTTCTCGCCCTCGGTAGCGAGCCCTGGTGGACTCTCACCAGCCCGACGAACAGTCACATCTTGTCAATACAAGCTTCGCCGTTCTACCTACAGATCGCCGCCACCGGGATCCCAACAACCATTACACTCGCATCCATCCTAGGCGCGCTCACTCGTGTTCTCCTCATTCTATCCTCACTAGCCCTGCTCGCATCATCACTTCGCCCCACTGTCTGGTGGCGTCCACTCGCCACGTGGCTTAGTCTCGCAAGTCTTGCTGAACTTTTCTTTAGCTTGTTTCTGCTCGTTCATGTCGGTCAGACCGCGCTACTCACCATCTATGGTATGAATCCCCCAACAAGTGGGACAATATTGTATCCTGCGAGAATGGTGGGAACTGATCTTAACACATACCTCAATCCTTCACTTGCCGCGACGTTCAACCTTGACTTCTACCTTGGGCTCCTAAGCCTCACGATCGTCCTAGCAAGTACACTCCTCAAAATGCTTCAGGAGCGAGGATTACTAGCCACCGCGATCCCTGGCGTCAAGGAGTTCTTCCTCACACCACCCTATCGCCACGCGTGGCTGTCCACCGGAGACAAAGATCTAAACCCTCTAAGCCAGGACCCTGAACACACGACAGACGACCAGCTGCTAGACTCGTTCGGAAAAATTTATCGCACAGTCCAGTCCGGTGGAACAATCAGCATCATTCTTCCCGCATGGGCGTCCAGCATAAGCGACCGGTTCCAGAAGCTTCTCACATGGACTGGGTTCGCCATGGAGGATGCGGGAACTATCTATCGGGCTCCGGGCAAGCCGGAGACGCAACTGCGATTTAGAAAACCCCTCGTCTCTCTTGAATCTGGCCAGCAAGAACCTGAGACAACATCTGTACTCGCTCAAGCCATTGAGACTGAATCCTCTTTCCCCGACATTCCTCCACATCTCACCGTCACATCCCCGCCGCAATGGGCTCCGAGCAAGATGACAAAACAAGAAAGAGTCATGCTGAGATCCGCTGTCTCCATCCTCTCAAAATCCCGAGAGCCAGTGCCATATAGAGAACTCCTAAACCAAGTCTACATGGAACTGGTCGAGAGGAAGGTAGAGTTTGACTCCGCCAAACGAATAGAATCAACCCTCCTCAAACACGTCGGACTAGAGCTAGCTCTGACCGAAGAATCCGATGAACAAGGTCTCAAAGCCTTCAAGAAGTTTTGGAGCCTCGGAGGAGAGGATCTAGCTCCTGATCACGACGGAAGCTCATCCGTTTTTAGAAAGTTGTCCGATCATCACCCTAAGGTCCCTCCTGTTATGCGTTTCTTGAAGAAGTGGCAGAGGAAGCCCAGGTACAAATCTAAACGGCAGACCGAAGACGATTAGACTCACACATCGTATCCGATCGATACGAGGCTACCGTGGAGCCTCCACGCTAGTAACGTGTGGCTTATCGTTCACTAGCCTATCTTAGCCGAGCTAAGGACCGAAAAATGAGCAGACTAAGAGCCAAGATAAGTCAGTTGACGAGCAAGAAAGTGCCCGTGCTAGCATTGGTTGCCGTGGCCATGTTTGGTATGGTCGCTGGCGTTCTCGCGGCCAACCTTACAGTCACACCTACAAGCAATACAGGTGAGATCGGCACTTATCACACGAGCACAGGTACAATGACGATTGTTGACGATGGCTTGGGAGTGGTAGCTAATTCCGCGGCTGCTTCTGCTTCCGCAACATTTCCGACCTCGGGCAACAACAATGCTAACAACGCGCTTACCGCTGGAGATTGGTTTGACAAGGTCACGTTTACCGATACAGCGGCTGACAGTACAGCCCATACTGCAACGGTCACCATTCGGAACGGGTCAGGCCCCGCGGGGACTCTGATCATTTCTACCAGCTTCACCCTTACCGGGCCGGGGGCCGCAAGCACTGGCACCATCACCGCATACGTCGACACCGGTGTTGCATCGCTAACCTCGCCGGTCACCGTCTACATCACCATAAGTTAGACCAGTTTCTTTGCATAAGCCGAACTTCCAGGGAAGACCCCGGAACCTCCATTTTTTCTATAAACACGTCGACATTTCGACAGAGGACCACCCTTCAAAGCCTAAAGGAATCAAATCTATTGCTGGCAAAATTCGCCCATTATCAGCCTGATCTCGAATCTGGGCCTACCGCAAGTTCCGGTCTGAAAATCGTTCGGGAATCGCTGGATAAGTATGGGTAATCGCTGAGCCATTCAAGCTAGGATTACGCCGTGATCCGCCTGTATCCCCCGGAATCAGCGCCAGACAGGAGATCATCTCGTCAGAAAAGTGGGGTATTGTTCAAGCAACTTGCGCTACATAAGCGGGAGTTCCAGCCATGGCTTCTGCTAAGGTCCTCTTACCAACTCGGATCTGTTAACCAGAACTGTTACCCACATGTGCTAGTCGGAGGGACTCAAAACTCAAACAGTCACAGAGTTACTTCCGTGAAAGCTCGAAGATGAAACGCCCTTCCGCAATCTCCCGCAGGGTTCGACGCACCTTTACTTGGTATTTTTCAGCCAAGGTCGTTCTCGCGATTCTACTGCTTGCGGTCTCAGCCGCATCCATCACAGCCACAAGCACGAACTATCAGGCGGAGATGGGCAGCGCATACAATGTCAGTAACAACCTTCTCGCAGGCGACAAAGGATTCTCCAAGCCATCGGTCGATACCGGTGCGACCGGATCATGCCCGACTGCAAATATCACGTTCAGCGGTTCTCCGGGTAGCGCGAACAACGCGATTACCGCAGGAGACATTGTCTATGACGTTCAAGTAAATGCAACCGCCAGCACTCCGCTAGTCAGCTGTTTTACTGTCGCCCTGACAATATCTCTCAGCGGATCTCAAATTACCAAGGGCCTTACAATTGCCTCTGGAACTTCTGTTGCGGCAGGCCAGACTATCGACTGTAAGTTGGACATTGGGACGACTTCGCTTCCCGCTTCGCCTTTCTCATTCACAGTAACAGTACAGTAGTCAAGAAATCCCTTATAGGAAGCAGATGGTTTCTAGCACTATTGCGAGCCGTCGATCACGATTGAAATCTTCTCCGGTTTCGCCACAGATCCCTTGGATGCACTCATCAGTTTATTTCGTGTTAGGTTTGCTAGGAGTGTCGCCGAGTCGACGTAGCCTGTTTTCTCTGTTTTCAACCAGAGTTTCCGTCCTAGTACCAGAACAGAGATTAGGCCTGCGAAGTTTGCGATCGAGAGGAGGGTCGCGTATGGATACGTGGCCAGAATAAGGGTGAGATATGATACTATGCCGGTCTTCGCCTGGGCAATCACGACGGTTAGGAGTGTTCCGAAGTAGAATATGTTCAAGGCTCCCATTACGACGAGCAATGGTACGAGTTCCCCAATTGGGATTCCGACATGGGCCACTCCTAGCGCCAGCATTGCCCAGCCCACAAAGGCGAGGATTGCCATTATCGGGCTCATCATGAGCATCTCCATGTCGAAAGCCTTCGCAGGCGACATGGATCTCCATGCGTCCCAGTGCTTCAATCCCGTCTGAATATTCCCTCCGCTCCACCTGATCCGCTGCTTCAGCAAACTCTTGACCTTCGCAGGCATCTCCTGCCAGCTTTCTACCGGTGCCAGCTTCGTCGGAATGCCTGCTCGAGCGAACCTGACCGCCAGCTCCGCATCCTCCACGATCGAGTTCGGGTCCCAGAGTCCCACCCTTTCCAGCGCAGTTCGTCGGAAGAAAGTGTTGGAGCCCGAGAAGGCTACGAACAGTTTCAGCGCATACTTCCCATCATTCGCCAACCGATACAGAAACGTCTCGTACGCAGCCAGTCTCGCGACAATACTCTCCTGCAGGTTAAGCGTACGATGGTAGCCGTGCACAGCCCCTACCTTCGGGTCGCTGAAGTACCGCAGTGCCTTGGTGATGGCCAGAGGTTCCGGAATATCATCGGCGTCGAATGTGGCAATGACTTCTCCCGTCGACTTGTTGAATCCAAAGTTCAACGCGTCTCCCTTTCCAATGCTTGCATCTCTGTGGAAGACTTTGATCCATGGATGATTACGGGCGAAATTATTGCAGATTTCGAGGGTCCGGTCCTTAGATCCATCTTCAACAACAACCACCTCAAGATTTTCCCCGGGATAGTCCAGCTTGGTAAGCGCATTAAGTAATCGCCCAACAACCTTCTCCTCGTTCTTCACAGGTACGAGGATCGAGACATTTGGTGGATCCCAGTCTTCTCCGGGTTCTTCCGCGGCAAACCCATGTTTCTTGTACCGCCATACCCCTACCATGATTATTGGCGTAGCGTAGGCAAAGTAAGCGAGAAAGATGATTGTTAGTGCGAGAACGAATCC
>WNGR01005757.1_pt1 | contig 14771 bp, 9 predicted proteins | sample 5407581 | NCBI WGS metagenome assembly WNGR01 (sample SAMN13153383, study PRJNA577476) | soil metagenome | isolation source: 80 cm soil or saprolite under Garry oak tree replicate 2 | place: USA:California | collected 2016-06-15
CGGCTGTAGCACGTCCCTTCTGAGGATACTGGCCCAAAGGCACTTTTTTGCCCAGGCCATTCTCCGTAACCACGAGAAGGCTCAAGAAATTGGTTGTACTGGCAGTTTGCTCACTATCGAGGTAGGAGACACTCACCACCTGTGCATTTTGTCCCAGGGCAATTGCTGCCACACCCTGACCAACGCGTCCCTGTGCACGGAGAACCTCGTCGCTGAAACGCAGGGTCTGGGCATTGCTTGTGGTCACAAAGTACTCACCCTGCCCACGCGATAGAAGTGCGCCAACCACGGCATCAGCCTCGGCCAGTTTCATATCCTGCAGGCCATCCACGTCTGCCGTCCTGTAGTCGCTTAGCGGAGACTTCTTCACTTTTCCAAGTTTCGTAAAGGTAACGAGGTAGCGATCCTCATCATAGGCTTCGACCGGGAGCACCGTCACCACTTCTTCGCCGGGAGCTAAATCCAACAGCTTGTGTGTAGATTCTCCTTTCGCAGAGCGCGTAGCAGACGGAATGCGATGAGCAGCGATCTGAAACACTCGCCCGCTAGAACAGACACACAACACATAGTCTTGCGAGGTTGCGGCAACGACCTGGCGCAATTGTTCATCACCACGTACCGGAGTGTATGCGGCTGTACCATTTTTTCCCCTGGGAACAAAAGTATCAACCGGCAAAGCTTTGAGTGCGCCTGCACGGGTAAAGGCAAGAACGAGCGGCTCGCGTTCATACAGGCTGGCAACCTCTTTGATGGGTTCGTGAATTTGCCCCTCTACGTCAATGGCTGTACGCCGCTCGTCGCCAAACTGTTTGATGAGCTGCTGCATTTCTTTCTTTAACAAGGCAATCAGCGCCTTGCGGTCAGACAACAAGCGCTCTAATTCACTGATAAGTACCTGCAACTCTTCTTTCTCTTTAGCATATTTATTTGCATCCAGGCGCGTCACCTGCGCCAGAGTCATCGAAGCGATGACCTCCGATTGAATAGGAGTAAGCTTATAGGTAGTCTCAATGATGTGGCGGGCGACTGCGCGGTCCTCGGCCTGCTGGAAGATCTTGACGATCTTATCCGCGTGGGCGGCACCGACAATCAGTCCCTCGACGACATGCAGGCGTTCCTGGGCTTTGCGCAGATCAAACTGCGCGCGGCGCGTTAGCACGTCTACCTGGTGAGCATTCCAGTAGTTGAGCAGTTCAATCAAACCCACCTGTTTGGGCTGGCGGGCCATCTGCATTGGCTCACCGAAGAGAAAGACTATCTGGAATGAAAGGGCAATCTGTAAATCCGTTTCATTGAAGAGCTGCGAAAGGACCTGGGCTGCATCGGCATCCTTACGCAGTTCCAGGACAATGCGCATGCCTTTCTCCGTATCGCTCTCATCGCGCACGTCAGGCAGCAGCCCTTCCAGCTTGCGTGCATTGATGGCCTTAACAATAGAGGCTTTCACCTTGTCGCGGCCAATTGGAGGAATTTCAGTGACGATCAGCGAACGATTGCGCGGTGTTTCTTCCAGGCGCACCTCTGCGCGCACAATGATACGCCCTTTACCGGTACTAAAGTAGTCTCTGATGCCATCGATGCCGATGATACGTCCACCCTGGCAAAAATCGGGTCCCTGGATATATGTCATCAATTGTTCGACATCCATGTTTGGGCGATCAAGCAAGGCAATACAGGCTCGCAGCACCTCGCTCAGGTTATGCGGTGGGATATTGGTGGAGAGACCAACCGCGATGCCACTGGATGGATTAACGATAGGCGGAATACGTCCGGGCAGATAGTCAGGCTCGACAACTTTCGGGTCCTGCTTGTAGGTCGGATGCAGCGGAACGGTATCGCGTTCCATGTCGGCCATCAGCGCTTCAGCCAGCGGAGAGAGGCGCATCTCTGTATAGCGATAAGCTGCCGGAGCATCACCATCTTCACTGCCCATGTTGCCCTGCCCCTCAATGAGGGGGTAACGCAAGGTGAAAGGCTGGGCCATACGCACGGCGGCATCATAGACTGACGTATCTCCGTGGGGATGATAGTTTCCCAGGATAAGGCCAACCACCTCCGCGCTTTTAACCGTTGGACGACTGGAAAGGTAACGGGCCTCACGCATTCCTGCCACGATTCGCCGCTGCACCGGTTTCAAGCCATCCCGTGCATCAGGCAATGCCCGGTCTGTTACGACCGAGAGGCCATAGGTGGCAAAGGCCTGTGCCATAATGACGGAAAAATCCTCTTCGCGGACAATTCCTGTTTCTGCTGTATTATTTTCTGTTACACGAGCCATATACTAGACATCCAATTCCTTAATCTTGCGCGAGTGTTCGGCCAGGAAGACGCGACGGGCCTCGGCATTTTCATCTTCCATCAATTCCTTGACCAGGCGAGCCGCCAGCACACCATCTTCCATCGAGACGCGTTTGAGCGTACGCCGGGCCGGGTCAAAGGTTGTGTCACGCAGTTCTTTGGGGTTCATTTCACCCAGGCCTTTGAAACGCTTGAACTCCAGATTCTGAGCATCGGGGTGTGTTTTAATAAATTGAATGCGCGCCTCGTCATCCAGCAACCAGACAACCTTACCCTTATATTTGACGGAGTAGAGCGGCGGGCAAGCAATATAGACATGGCCCTGTTCAATGAGATCGCTAAATTCCTGGTAAAAGAGGGTGAGCAGCAAGCATTGAATATGTAATCCGTCCACGTCCGCGTCAGTTGCAATGATGACGCGATGAAATTTTAAACGGCCGATATCAAAGGTATCGCGAGTTCCTGTTCCCAGCACATTGATAATGGTCCGTATCTCTTCATTTTCGACGATACGCCGCAGATCGGCCTTTGCAACATTCAAGGGTTTCCCTTTGAGCTTGAGCACCGCTTGAAACTCCGAGAACCGTCCCTGGCCAGCGCTGCCACCGGCCGAGTCACCTTCGACAATGAACAGTTCGGCGCGCTCAGGATCGTTGGAGTTGCATTTCAAGAACTTTTTAGAGAGCGTCGTATCGATGAGCTCACCGTTTTTCTTGTTGCCGGTTCGTGCCAGTTCCTCGACCAGCTGCGCTTCGTTACGCGCTTTCTGCATCTGCAGGATCTTCTTCAGCCACTCTTTGCCCGAGGCCGGATTTTTCTCAAACCAGTCTTTCAAGCCCTCATCCACAATCGAGCGCACAATACCTTCCACCGGTGCGTTATTCAGACGGTCTTTGGTCTGCCCCTGGAACTGGGGATTGGTAAGCTTGACGGAAATGACAGTGTTGAGCCCCTGCTGGATCACTTCTGGCCGGAAGCCATCTTCCTCGCGGCTTTTGATAATCTTCCATTTGAGGGCATAATCATGCACAACTTTGGTCAGTGCAGCCTTAAAGCCAGTTTCATGCACACCGCCATCACGCGTGCGCACGGCGTTGGCAAAGCTGTACATGGTAGTCTTGTAGCCAGTCGTTGGTTGCAATGCCACCTCCACCTGTACGCTGTCCTTCTCCTTGGCAATGCCAATGACGTGCTTGAACAGTGGAGCACTGGTACCTGTGGCGAGATCGCGTACATAATCGGGCAGGCCTTCACGAGAATAGAAAACGCGCCGAATCTGCTCATTGGTGGCATCATCCCAGGCATCCAGGTGAAAAGTCACACCACCATTGAGATAGGCGCCAGCTTTCAGGCGGCTTTCAATAGCCTCAAGCGAGTAATAGGCTTCAGCGTCAAAGATCGAACGATCATATAACCAGTGTAACTGGGTGCCATGGAGTTTGGGATCGCAGGTAGTAACCTGGTGAGGCCGAGCTGCCCCCCGGTTGAAGACTTGAGTAAATTGCCGGCCATCCTTCCAAATAGTCAATGTTAATTTTTCAGAGAGAGCGTTAATAATGGTCGCGCCTACGCCATGCAGTCCGCCTGCCGTCTTATACACCCCTTCTTCGAACTTCCCACCTGAATGTGGCACGGTGAGAATGACGGTTGCAGCAGGCAAGTATTGACCCTGGTAGAGCATGGGGTCGAAGGGCATTCCACGAGCTTCGTCACGGATAGTGACCCAACCTTCGCGATCAATGCTCATCCAGATATGTTTGCCAAAACCTGCCACCGCTTCATCAACGGCATTGTCGAGCGCCTCCCAAATGAGGTGGAGCAGGCCAGAGGTGGAAGTTGATCCTATATACATTCCCGGCCGATGGCGGATAGCTGCAATGCCTTCCAAAACCTGTATATCCGCAGCTGAATAGGCTGCACTCTTCTTTGTACGCGCGGCTGTTCGATGAACTCCCGCTGGACCCTGTGGAGTGGGATGAGTGGGATGAGCCTGCGCTATTTTGCTGTTCTGTTTCTTTTCCGTCCCGTTTTCAATACTGGTAGTTTCTCTTTGCTCGCCTGTTTTCCTTGGAGCAAAGAGGGAGAGCTGTTCATGTGTTGTGTCTAACTCATCGCGCCGGGCAGAAACCAATTTGGAGGAATGAGACATGTATAGTGATACCTCTCTTCAAAAGCATTTATTGCTATTCCAGCATACAGCCTTGAACGACGAAAGTCAAGGCTTATATCGACCAAAAGTTCTAATATGATAAAGAACCGATGTTAGTAAAGTATTCCCATTTCCCCTTTTAAAGATGGAAAGTAATGGCCAAGTCGCCTACTGCGGCAAGAAGTCCTGAATAGTTACAGATGGAAAAAAGACAGAACAAAATCAGCGGATTGAACGTATTAATAGTAGTCATTTTAAATTCACAACTCACAATAGCTGTGGTACACTATCATTGAGATGTTGTGGCGTGTTTTACAAAAGTAAACCAGGGAAAAATAACTATTCAGGACTTTTTGAACATTTGAGCTTCTCATTCGTAGTTATGACAGGATGTTTTTAACATTCCCATCGTTATTATTAGGTTTTCATTTTTCATAAACTTTTTCATATTAAATATAATAGGAAGGAAAAATTGGAGGTATGCCACGTCCCCCTAAGCATGTTCCTCCAGACACCCTGGGAGGCCGCATCCGCGCTGCCCGCGAGAGTTTACATCTCTCGCTTGCGCATGTTGCTGGCGACCGCTATAGTACAAGTTTGATTTCTCAAATCGAGCGTAATCGTGTTGAACCATCACGAGAGAGTCTTCAATTTTTAGCAGAGCGACTACAACTGCCGCTTGAAGAACTCAGAGCGCTGGCACAACAACAAAGGGAGTCTGAGGTCGAAGCACATCAATATAAGATTTATCAAGAATTAAGAACAGAGGCATTACAAGCTCTCTCCGCTAAACGTCCATACCAGGCGCGGGACCTGTTGAAGGGCCTGAGTCTGGCTCAGATCCCTGCGCCTCTGCGCTGGCGTTTAGCTGCCTTGCGCGGTCAATGTTACTTTACCCTGCGAGAATTCCTTGCTGCACAGAGAGACTTCATGTATGCAGTGACTGAACTACCACAGTCCGTACCGGCAGACCAACAGTTGGAAGCCATGACCTTGCACCTGCACCTGGCCGCTGCACTGCGTGAACTGCAACAATTCGACGCCGCCTTTGATGAGTACCAGGTTGCCTTGAACCTGATGGATCCCAACACGGCTCTGAATTATGTCGCCGAAGCGCACTGGGGCATGTCTCTCGTTGCCTTTGAACGGGCCAACTTAGCAGAATGCCTCGATGGGAGAGAGGAGCAATTGTATATTGCGCTTAAGCACGCTGAAAATGCATGCGTTCTCTATCGTTCTATTGAAGAAAACATACGCGATGCATTACTTACCTGCCAGATTGGACTGATTGAGCAGGCCTTAGGCAAGTTGGATGATGCACGTAAGCATCTCTTTGAGGTCCTGCAAAGATGGACGCCGCAACTGGACAAGCTTGTCCAGGGAGTTTCCCCGTCTAAGGCCAACTCGCGACGGGCCCAGGAAGTGGCCAATGTGATTTCTGCTGTTGCGTGTTCGTTGGCCGGCATTGAACTTGAGGTTCACAACTACGAGGAGGCTCTGACATACGCGCACCAGGCCCGGCATGCAGGTCAATTCAGCTATAAAATCAGGCGCGCCGAGGCTGAGATGTTGGTGGGGCGCATCCTGGAAGCCAGAAATATGCAGGAGGCGGCAGCAGAAGAAGCATTCCGCGCTGCTATAAATGAGCTGGCTGACACTCAACGCATTGCGGCCAGGATACGAGCGCACGAATTGCTCGGCCGGCATCTGCTTAAAAAAGGGAACACGCAGGCTGGAGATGAAGAGTTAGACAAAGCTCGTCGTCTATCTCATCAAGCGCCGCTATTCAGTAGCTCTGCCATTTCTGCCAACAGTGAAAATGACGAGGCTTCTAAGCTGAATTAGTATGCTTATGCCGCTTTGAGATGCTATAATGGGATATAACCCAGGTATAAAGAAGAGAGACGACACGCCCCAGAGAGGGAAATCAGTTATGACAAAACCTATTACTGGCCAGTATGAGTACACCCATAGTTCTGGCGTGGGACTCGATTACTTTACTTCCCGCGTTGACCGCATCATCTTACAAGCCAATGGACAATTCATTTACATTGTACAGGAGCGCAGTCGCCTCGCTAACGCTGCCCAGTCGCTTATGAGTGGGCAGCAAGTTGCCACAAACGCTCCTGAGATACGACGAGAAGGAAGTTATACTACCCAGGGGAATGTCATCACATTTCACTTTGACGATGGAACACAAGATCAAGGGCAGCTTGCCTGGAACGGCGGAGGTATACAGTTCGGGCCAAACTTTTTTAACAAGGTCTCTGACTCGACACTACTGCCTCCGACAAATCGCTTGAAGAAGGACATGGATGATATTGCCAAGGGACTTAAAATTGCCAGTACTATTGGCGGTATGGCAGTTAAAGCAGCAAAGACCATTCATGATACTATGCAATCTACACAGGAGCCTGGCATCGGGCCAGCACAATCCTCCCCTCGCGCCCAACCAGCGCAGTCAGGGCAACCGGCGCCACAATCTCCTGCACCCTCCCAGCAAGTGCAGTCGTCGCCACCTGGGTACACATCTGCTCCGCCTGTGCAAAATACTCCTACGCCACCTACTCAGAGAGACCAGGAAACATTGTTCTGCGATCAATGTGGTGCACGCGTGCGGCCAGGCAAACGCTTCTGCAACAACTGTGGAGCCCAGCTGCCGTAGCCCACTACTTTACAAAATCTTTCTTCAAGCACTCATAAGCAGCGATTATACGCTGCATCTCCTTTTGGTCCCCTCCTCGATCAGGATGATAGCGCTTGGCGAGTGTGCGGTAGCGACGTTTTATCTGTTGTTGAGTTGCATTTGGCGGCAGACCCAGCACCCTTAAGGCCTGTTGCCGCTCCAAAATGGGACGTGCAGGATTGGCATTATTTTGCCAAATGGCTCTCAGACCCAGGCGCAGGACATCCCACAAAAGAGAGGCAAACGATTTTGGTGGTGGTGGCGAACGCATAATAGTGTTTTTCCTTATCGACGAGGTCCATCAGGGTGACTATTGGAGGAGAGGCAAGGCGACAGAAAAGGTGGCACCCTCCCCTTTGCGGCTTTCTACCTCCAGGCTTCCATGATGCCGCTCGACGATCTCCCGTGAGATATACAGGCCGATACCTAGTCCTGGATAAGTAGTTTCCTTTGGGTCAGTGACTTGATAGAACCGCTCAAAGATTTTCTGATGATGGGCCTGGTCAATGCCAACGCCAAAATCCTGCACGCTCACGATGGCCTTCCCCTGGTCTCGTGAGAGACGCACCAGCACCTTGTTCGCCTGCGGAGAATACTTCACCGCGTTGGTCAGCAGATTGATGAACACTTGCCCAAGTCGATCTTTATCCCCCAAAACCTGCGCACTTGTTCTTCATTCGATGAGGAGATGATGGGTCATTGTGGCCGCCTGCACGTTTTCTACTGTTTCGTGAATCAGGGTGTCCAGGTCGAATGCTTCTATTTGAAGGGCGAGCTTGCCTGTCTGCATACGGGAGATGTCCAGTAAGTCACTGATGAGCTTGGTGAGCTTATTCAGTTGGGCATCTATGCGATTAAGATAATGCAGCCCTTGCTCATCTCCCTGTTTTGCCAGGCGGCGTTGCAGCACGTTCGTAAAGCCTTTTAGGCTCGTGACCGGGGTTTTGAGTTCATGGCTGGTCATGCTGATGAATTCATCCTTGCGCTGTTCCGCCAGGATGCGCTCCGTGATATCGTGGACGATCGTGACAACCATGGTCACCTCTCCACGTTCACCAAAGACGGGGCTTGATTTGACAAGTGACCAGCGTTCGGGCTGTCCTGTTGCTGTATTCTTGTAGCCAATGATGGTCTGAGCATCTCGTTCTCCAGCGAGCACGCGCGCGTGTGTTAAGCGGGAGTGCGAAAAAGGCTGTCTCTGTTCATCGATGAGCTCATACCTTTCGACAATACCAGTCGGTGGCGTTTCCAGCATCGCTTGTACCGAAGCAAAGCCCGTCATCCTTGCCGCCGCCTCATTGGCATAGATAATGTGGCTGTCTTTATCGTAGACGATAATGCCATCGGCCACCCCTTGCAGGATAATATCCAATTGATCGCGGGACTGCTGGACTGCTCGATAGAGCCGCGCATTGTGGATGGCAAGCGAGGCACGTGATGCAAGCTCTTCTGCCATGGCGAGATCTGCTTGTGTGTAGTGACGGCCTGATCCTGCTAAAGCAAAGGTCACGGTCCCGATGGCTTTCCCTTCAATTACAAAGGGAATGGTCATGCCCGACGTAAAGCCGATGTTGCGGAGTAATCTCAGTTGCTCGCTATCCACTGCCGTTGCTACCAGCATGTCATCGCTGATAACAGGGGCAATTTCAGAGGTACCCGTCCGAAGAACGTGGGGTATGCCGTGGTTCGCATTCCTATCCAGCGGATATTTTTTTCTGACTTCCCTGGCCCATGCTACTCTTTGCGGATCAGCATGTGCAATGACCAATTGCTCAATTGACCCATCTTCAGCAAGCATATCGATGGTGCACCAGTCAGCAATATGAGGAACGGCAAGATTAGCGATGGTTTGCAAGGTCATTTTGTAGTCAAGCGAGGAAGAAAGTGCCTTACTCGCATGGAAGAGGAAGTGTAAATGCTGCTGGAGTTGCTTGTGTTCCGTGATAATTTGAAAATAGACAGCTAAACCGGCCTCAGAAGGATAGACACGCACATGAAACCACTTCCCGAAGGGAGGATAAAAGTCTTCTAACTCAACGATGGTCTGTGCATCTGCCGCTTCATGATATTTCTCCCAGAAGGTGGTACCGACCGCTTCAGGGTTGATCTCCCAGATATTCTTTCCCAAGAGGTCTTCGCGTTTTTTTTGCAGGATGGTTTCAGCCGCACGATTGAGATAGGTATAGCACCAGCAGGTATCCAGGACAATAAACCCATCGTTGATGCTTTCAAGGGCAGCCAGGATTTGTCTGTCAAACGCAAGCTTCGTCTCATCGGGAAAAGGGGGAGAGGCGCTCATGCGTTGCCCTCCTTTCTTGAGCTATGTACTCCCATCATGCTCATCACTTCCTGGAAAATCATTGGAATTCACCTATGCACAGTATAGATGCTTTGCTCAGGTAAAGCAACCTCAGCGTTCCTTCTTCCTATGGGTGCCTGTACATCTCCACAGGTATTTCCTGTCAATACTAACATTGCCATCGCTCCTGTCAGCGAGTACACTGATATCCTGTACTATAAAACGGGGAGGAGAACTACATGGATGAAAAAAATACCAACCGCCTGGAAGCTTTTAGTGACGGCGTTTTCGCTGTGGCGATTACCTTGCTCGTTTTAAATATTAAGATACCTGGGTTAGATTTGCCTTCAAGTGAATTGCCAAACGATACAATTTTGTGGCAAAAAAAGTTGCTTGAGGAGTGGCCGTCGTTGGTCGCCTATGTAACTAGTTTCGCAACAATTGGTATTATGTGGACGATCCCTCTTCATCGCTCATTAAGCTGCTAAAACCGACAATGTCTACGGGGAGCGGCCAATAGGTGCTTATGTAACCTCTAGGGGTCTGCTCTGCGAGTTCATTCACCTTCTCGCACATGTACACTTTATCTTCTCCGTTTTCAGCATAGGCCATGGCGGCTTCAAGGTCTGCATAGCTTATCGTCTCGTAATACTGGTTCATTTTTCTCCGTCCACGTTTAGCCCTGACGACTCCTTTCGCATTCGCATGTTGCCTGATGCTCGTCCAGGTGCGCATAGGAAGGAGACGCATAATATCAAGCTGCCCTCCATGAGGCCAGTGGGCGCGGATAATTGTCTCCTCTTCTTCGCTCCACCCCTCGTTATCCATGACTGCTTTTCCCCTCCATAGTAAAGCAACATCAGGTCTGGTAGCTATACCATCCTGCCATACGATGTAGAGACGGCATAAATGAGGAGAGACGTTGTTGATAACAACTTGTTTCACGAGTCTCCCTATCATCTGCCTTTGCACATCGATATGTTGCTTTCTAAATTCGGTTGGCATGTGGGAAAGGACAAAGTAAAAGTTGGTGATGGTCTCAACTGGGTCAATTTCGGGATTGGTTTGCTGTTTTTTAAGGAGACGGGCAAGTTTTGGCCGTAACTCTGCAAGGTCTGTAGCGTACTCCCTGGCTGTCTCCTCATCCAATGGGATGTTCGGGTTTTTGAGCAGGAAGTCCAGTCTCGTTATCTGCTGCTTTGTCCGTTCGATTTGCCCTCGCAAGAGCTTTGTTTCATCCATCTCCTGCCCTTTCTGGCTTTCATAGACTGCCTTTACCCTATCAGCCATACCATCATCGTGTCGCGCTAAATCCAACAGACGGTCAACGATAATTTTATCCAGACTGCGAGCCGCCAATACCCATAAAATTCTCTGATCCATGAGACCTGACCGAAGTTTTCTCTCGTAGTCTCCGTCTTTGAACCCTTCAAAGCATTCATAGTAGCCCTTATTCTCCCGAATGTCTGCTGATACGTGACCCTGCTCGCTACTCAGAAGGTTATTCTGAAAAAGGGTTCGTGGCCCTTGTGGATCGCTTCTCATATACCGCCTGGTATTTCTATATCCTTCAAACGGTGCGCCGTCTATATGGTGTCCGGTTATAGCAGCGTAAGCAGGGTCTAACAAATCAAACGGGATTGCCGCGTCAAAAGCGTTTGGTAACAGCAATTCGTTTCCGTCCTCATCTTCCCCTACCTTGGCATATCCCCCAAGCGTAAGGTTACTGAGAAAGTATCGTACTGTCGAAACATCGCTAAACGTGTACCCCCCTGTAACAAGACGCATATTTGTTCTGAATATATAGCGTTGAGTATCTTCATAGGAGGGTACGGGGAATATGTGCGGTAAGCTCTCAATATAGCGGCAAATGCGACTTATAGAGAAGTCGTACGCTTTAAACCTTACAAAGAGGTCAGTAGCAGGCGCAAGCCAAGGCTTGTAGATAAGCGGCTTCTGTTCATCCTTCCATACATTTTTGTCAATCACATAGGGGGCGGTTAAACTTCCTCCGCCCCACAGACCTCTGAGCATTTTCTGATAGCGTGCATCGTTCATATACTTGACGTGCGTTGCTATGTAGCCGTACGCATCCTGCATATCCTTCTGAAATGCTTTCAGGTCTTCGTACTTTCTAAACTCATAGATGCGTCTGCCAGGAACAATAAGGATCAGTTTCTTCCGCTCGGCAAGCTCGGTGAACATCCCGACATTCAAAAAGTGCTTGTCCCTGAACAGCCGGTCGGGACGGGCCACGAGAAGACTGCCAACAATACCATTGGCAATGGCGAGGTACAACGCTGACAATTTCTCCCGCTCGTCATAGCCCTTTGTTCCGCTTACTCCCGCGCCTTCGTCAAAAACGAGAATATTCGTCGTGTCCGTTTCTCCCCGTAGCTTCATTGCTATGGGGATAAGGTTCTCCTGCAAAAGACGGCTTTCAAAGTGGTCTTTGTCTGCCTTCTTCATGGATTGCCGCATCAAAACAGCGGTTTTGCGCGTGAGGTCTATGGCAAAATGCCCTAGCTCGTATTCGTGAACAGGTGTCTCATAGGTGCTGATAATCTTAATTGTCATAGCGAGTATTCTTTCTTGGCAGGAGTTACACTTTGCTTTGTTTTGGTGGTCGCTCTCGTGATGCGGTATAAATCGCATGTATTCGTTCATCATCTGGTTGTGGCTGCTCAAGTGCGGTCATAAGGTCGTTGAACGCGCACCTATCAAAAGGTGACGACCTCCCTGACACTCCTCTATCCTTATAGACAATGATTTGCTCATTGCTGTAGCCGTGCTGCCGGGCAAGGGCAAGTAAATCATCTATCTGCGGGTAGACTGCACGTTTCGCGCCTGGTGCTACTCGCGCATAAATGGCAATTCTGCCAGGTTGGGAGAGCATTAGCGCGTCTTTGTGGTTGTCGCTATTTTGTTGCATGGTATTTTCTCCTGTGGTTTGTCTGCTACGGTAGGACCCCACGAAGCGGTGAAGTGGCGGGGAATTGAAAAAATCAAGGGTCTCTGGCAAGATGTGCTTATGCAAAAGAGTACACCAGAGCCAATGGACCCGTCGAAAGCATTTTGCCCGAATGCGATGTGTTCTGCAAGAGGCCAAAGCGGAAAGGGCAATATCGTCATCCATGCTCGGAAAAGGCAACGCTATCGCTGCAAAGCGTGCAAAGAAACGTTCAGCGCCCGACGAGGAACTATGTTCGAGGGCTTGCGCAAACCGGTGGATCTCATCGTGATTGTGGTGACCCTCTTGACCTATGGATGCCCGATCCAAGCCATTGTGCATGCTTTTGGCCTGGATGAACGGACGGTGGCGGATTGGCGCGATCGAGCGGGAGTGCATGGTCAACAGGTGCACCAGGAGATCATTGAACAAGGGCACCTGGACCTGATGCATGTACAAGCCGATGAGATTCGGGTGAAAGGGTGCAAAATGATTGCGTGGATGGGACTGTGCGCTGTGTCGGCGCATATGAAATTCCTGCGTAACGCAGGAGAAGGAGAGAGCAAAACTTCTAGGACACCCAACCTACCTGGCGTGGAAACACCAAGGAAAAAATAGCATGTTGGGAAAGCGGGGAATTTCAGAAGGTATGTATGAGACTGCTCCGCAAGTCCTGTGTGCATGGTGAAGCTGGCCAATTGCCGAACTCTAGTTCCCGTATGATGAATCCACCATCCGTCAAACCATACCTACAATGGCGACATCGGAAAAGCGCAATTCTAGTCCCGTTGCGCATACAGAGGGTAATGTAAAGTCCAATACCCTCATGCTCTCTTCGATGTATAGCGGGTAATGAACCCGATAAGGAACAAACGGGCACCTAAACACACTTAAGGAACAAACGGGCACCTAAACACACTACACGTTTCATATGCGCAAAAGCGGGATCGCCTACAAGTCGAGAGGCTCAAGGCGACGGAACCCCCATAGTAGTTTCTCACCAGAACAGAGCGGTTCCAAAGGGAAACAAAGGGGCAGCCCATGAAGATGGGCCAGAGTGTGTGAGTGATACCCACACACAGGGAAGGTATCAGGAAGTAGCTAAAGCATGGAGGTATGCGAAATTGCAGACAACCGAAGCGCTCTTAGGGCTTCTCCGTGAACGGGGCAAGCGTGGCTTGCCACTCAACCGAATATATCGGCAACTCTACAACACAAACCTGTACCTCACCGCGTATGGCCGCGTCTACCGCAACGCTGGTTCGATGACGCCCGGCGTGACGGAAGAAACGGCAGACGGCACCTCGCTGGAAACCTTCGATACCATCATTCAAGCACTACGGCAAGAACGGTATCAATGGCAACCAGCACGACGAACGTATATACCAAAGAAAAACGGGAAAAAGAGGGCGCTTGGTATGCCTGTTTGGAGCGACAAGCTCCTGGCGGAAGTGATGAGAATGATCCTGGATGCGTACTTTGACGCAACATTCAGTGACCACTCCCACGGCTTCCGCACGGAGAGGGGATGCCACACGGCCCTCCGAGAAATCTACCGCACTTGGACGGGCACCGCTTGGATCATAGAGGGTGACATAGCCGATTGCTTTGGAAGTCTCGATCATAATCTCATCATTTCGGCACTCGCCGAACACATCCAGGACGGACGGTTCCTCAATCTCGTGAAAAAGCTCCTGGATGCAGGATACATGGACAATTGGACGTTCAACCAAACGCTCAGTGGAGTTCCACAAGGCTCCATTCTGAGTCCTGTGCTATCCAATATCCTGCTGAGTAAACTTGACAGGTTTGTAGAAACTGAACTCATGCCGCAATACAACACGGGAAGAAAAAAGAGGGCGAATCAAACATATCAAAACTTGATACGCCGCGCTCACCAACTACGGAAAAATGGGCAGAGGGAGGCTGCTCAAAAATTGAAACACCAGGCTCAAAAACTTCCCTCAATTGACCCACAAGACCCCGACTACCGGCGACTCAGGTATTGCAGATATGCCGATGATTTCGCTTTAGCATTCGTTGGACCGAAAGAAGAGGCAGAAGCAATCAAACAACGACTCCGAACATTTCTGCTTGAAGAACTCAAGCTCAATCTGTCCGAAGAGAAAACGTTGATTACCCATACACGGGATAGTGCAGCCAAATTCTTAAACTACGAAATCACCACGATCCAGAGCAATACCAAACACACCCGCGACAAGAACGGATATACAGGCCGCAAAATCAATGGAGCCATCGGCCTAAAAGTTCCTAGGAAAGTCGTCGAAGAAAAATGCAAGCGATACATGCGAAAGGGAAAACCCATTCATCGAGCAGAGTTGCTCAATGAAAGCGACTACACGATCATCGCAACCTATCAGCTTGAATA
>WNGR01004667.1_pt1 | contig 14768 bp, 12 predicted proteins | sample 5407581 | NCBI WGS metagenome assembly WNGR01 (sample SAMN13153383, study PRJNA577476) | soil metagenome | isolation source: 80 cm soil or saprolite under Garry oak tree replicate 2 | place: USA:California | collected 2016-06-15
CCCTGGCGGCTCGGTACACCGAGGAACTTCAACATGTGTATAGCTCTGTATTTTCAGTCGAGGCTGCCTCGCTTCCCTTCTCCATCTGGCTGGATCAGATCATTGACGCCCTGCTCGCGTTTCATTTTGCTCATCCCGCTTTCCACATCCTTCTCTCAATTCCTGCTCCATCTGTGCAATTTGCGAGTCTTGCTGATGCTTTGCCAAAAGAGTTGCAAACCCGCTTTGAACTCGGCTTTCTGGTACGTGCCCCACACCTCTCTCCGACGCAACGCAGACTCAGCGCCATAATGACTGTCCAGTTCTTCAAAGCGGTCCTCCGGCTGCTTCTTCAGGCGGAGGAGGCTGAGCGGAGACTGCTCGTGCGGGAACTCAAAACCGCGTTGCATCGGTACCTTGAGCCACTCCTTGGTTGAGTAACCGACGCTGCGCAACCGAGATCGCTCAAAAAGTGAGGCTAATACAGCCTTCGCCAGCCGATGCCTTCGTTGGCATAGTAGGGGCGATGGCTTGTCCTCGCCCGGTAACCCCGTCCATAGTAGGGGCGACGGCTTGTCCTCGCCCAGCCTCGGGGCCCGATTCATCGCCTCGCATCCCTTAAGTTCGCCCCTGATACCTGTCCCCCATTTCTGACTGGACTCTACCGGCGCACAGCAGCTTGTACTTCTTCCAGGCGCTGGACAGCCTCATCTACAGTGTGTGAAGCCTGATCGCTAAAAAAGACTTCGTCCACCTCAAGTTTCTGGACGCGGGCCAGATCCTGTGCAATCTGTTCGGGTGAGCCTCCAAGGAAAGGACGTTTGCCTTCGGGAAGCGGGTTTACGGTAATTGGCACGTTGGCACGGACAAATACTTTGAGGCTGGAGGGATCACGACCAACTTCCTGCCCGGCCGAACGGAAGGCGGTAACAGCACTCTCCAGGGCTTCAAATGTGGAGGCGATCGGATTCAGGATGTCCGCCAGGCGAGCGGCGCGCTTGAGGGCCGCCGGAGTGTTGAAGCCCATGAGGATCGGGATGCCACCCTTCTGCACCGGCTTCGGATTGATGATTGAGGCGGGAATCTGATAAAAGCTTCCCTCGTAACTGACAGGATCTGGTCCCCAGATAGCACGCAGAGCTGCAATATACTCTTCTATGCGCTTTCCTCGCTCTTTGATCGAGACATTTGAGGTAGCAAATTCTTGTGGCATCCATCCCTGGCCGAGACCAGCGATCGCCCGCCCATTGCTTAAGCGGTCGAGCGTGGCGAAACGCCGGCCAAGCAGAACCGGCGACTGGAATGGAGCATTGACAATGCTTGTCCCCAGCTTGACGCGTTGTGTACAGGCCGCGACAAAGCTGAGCGTTTCAATTGGCTCGTAGGCTGACTTATAGGGCTCAGGGAGCTGCCACGTTGACCCATCAGGCTGTGCGATGCCTGCGATGGGATACAATAAGCGCTCATAGGTCCACAGTGAGTTATAGCCCAGGCGTTCGGCCTCCTGAGCAACACGCACAATGCTCTCGGCTGAGGCATACGGGGCTGAAGTAGGAAGTGCGACTCCCAGTTCCATGTCTTCTCCTCCAGGGTCAGAAATTGGCGACTGCTCCCAGGCAAACCTGTGCCGCGTCGCCCAGACCCGACCGTTCTCTTTTTTTCAGTGGGGCAATTCTCACGTACATGTTGCGGCGTCGCCGCAAGTAGTCCTTTTATATAAGTTTTTGTGTGTTTTGCGCGCGCTGGCGCGCGCAAAACACACAAAAACTTATACTAGAACGTGTGGTCGCCGCAGGCGACCCGCCTATACGGGACTATTGCCCCTACAGTTTTTTTCCAGTGTGCAATAAATTTGCACGATTTCATAAGAGAGAACCTGCTTGCGAGATGTTCTATTCCCAGAAAGTGCGACTCATCAGATAGATTGGTTTCTGAAAAGAGAGAAAGAGTGTGAGGCGCAGGGTCGCGACCCTGCGCCTCACACTCTTTCTCTCTTAAGCCTCCTGATGCAGCGCCACCCCACCTGCGACCAGAAGAATGCCGGCAATCTCCACCGGCGCCGGGAGCTGGCGCAGGACAACGACCCCAATTACGGTCGCAGATGCTGGCAGTAAGGAGAGCAAAAGCGCAAACGTCGCCCTCGGCAACCGGGCCATGGCGAGCTGATCGCTTACATACGGGATGACCGACGAGCAAATCCCCACACCTATCCCTGCCAGGAGAAGCAGTGGCCGCGTCATCGCTGGCAAGGCCCCGCTCAACCCAATGGGGGTAATGGTAACAAGTGCGATGAGCATGGCTGCTCCAAGCCGGTCAATCCCTGCTGCTCCCCCATCCTGGGCGATACGGTGGCCGAGCACCACGTATAGCATGAAGAAGGCACAGTTGGCGAACGCAAAGACAAACCCCAGCGGCTGCCCTCCGAAGCGCACATCCGTCAGGAGCCACCCACCCCCGGCAGCCAGAAGCAATGCGAAGATGTTCCGGGGAGTCCGCATCCCGAGTGCAGCAAGTGTAATGGGACCAAGGAACTCGATAGCTCCCACGGTTCCCAATGGGATACGCGAGATCGCAAGGTAGAAGCACGCATTCATCAGACCGAGCACCACTCCTAGTGCAAGCAGCGTGCGCCGCTTCTCCCAGGGTAGCTTCACGAAGATACGCCATGGTCGGCGCCACACTGCAAAGACGACGGCAGCGCTCGCAATACGGAACCACGCCACCCCAAGCACCGGGACACTGGAAAAGAGGAGCACCGCAAACGCGGGTCCAAGGTAGTGGAAGATGGCACTCACGAAAAAGAACACATGTGGCGGGACCCTGGCCGTCACGTCCGCTTTTCTCACTTGAAACATATCGTCTCCTTGCACAGATTTCATATCTCATATGGTACAATGTAAATCTATGAAAATACATGGCAAACTTGAGGAGTTGGTGATCATATGCTTCAAGATTTAAAGAAAAAACGGATTTTTACTTACACCTCGTCCAACGAGGAGATCGACCCGGTCAACATCCGCGTGCTGGAAGAACTGCAGCATGATCCCCGCTTGACGATGTCCGAACTGGGTCGCCGCATCGGAATGTCTTCGCCCGCCGTTACCGAGCGAGTCCGGCGCCTGGAGGAAGCCGGAGTGATTCGAGGGTATCGCCTGGACCTGAATCCTGTGGCGCTTGGACTGCCCATTGCTGCCTACATTCGCATCCGCCCGAACCCCGGACAACTCCCCAGGATCGCAGAACTGGCCCAGCAGATTCCCGAAGTCGTCGAATGTCACCGCGTCACCGGCGAAGACTGCTTCATTCTAAAAGTTCACATCCCCGCCATCGATCAACTGGACCGCCTCCTCGACGCCTTCCTCCTCTACGGCTCAACCACCACCACCATTATCCAATCCTCCCCTGTTCCTCCACGCCCTCCCCCTCTGCCCGAAGAAGCCCCCCCTGACTAGACCACCAACGTCTCACAGTGACCTGGCCATTTACCCACGAGACAGCACGTAGACGAAGGTGATATCATAGAGGTAAAGAAGCCGGGGCGATGGATGGGCTTCGACAAGGGTGTATGGGAATGGTTGTAGGCTAACGACAGTGTAGGGGCCGATTTATCGTGCCCACCGCCGATTTATCGGCCCCTACCGCCTATCTGTTCCGCTTTCGCCACTCTCACCCGTTTGGTTGATTGCCAACAAACAATTCATACACTCAGAAGGACAACGACCGCACGGGCTTGCCAATGCTCTGTTACGCTTGATTTGACGGCTGAAATGTAGAATCCTGTCTGGGGGACAGGTATAGCGATCCCTTGCGGTCGCCAGGCTCCTATCCCTCACTTGAAGCGTAACAAAGCACTAGCTCCATGCGGATTGAAAAAAGGCAGGTGTTCTCTATGGCAACTAATCCCGTCTCAACAGAATCATCCTGGAACTGGCCGAGCAGAGGCGGAGCATTGTCAGAGGCAGAATTTCACGAACTCGAACGCCTCTCACCCGACCGCAAATATGAATACCTCAATGGGATGGCATATCTCATGAGTGGGGGTAGCGTCGCGCACGATCGCATCACGCGGAATGTTGGCTATGCTCTAGATAGCCAGCTTCGATCAGGAACCTGTAGAGCCTTTGGCGTGGATGTGCAAGTGCTTCTGGGAACGAAAAAAGACAGCAAGAAGCACTATGCCTATCCCAATGCGACCGTTTCCTGTAATGCCGCAGATCGGCGCCCGGAGAACACCCTGATTGAATCACCGCGAGTTGTTATTGAAGTGTTGTCACCTGGCACTGAGGCTCGCGATCGTGGCATGAAGTTCAAAGCCTACCAGGGATGTCCAACTATGCAAGAAATCGTGCTTATGAGTCAATTTGCGCAATATGTGGAAATATGGCAACGTGACGATCAGGATATTGCTGCCTGGCACTATCGTCATTATGGTCCCGGGGAGATTATTGAGATCAACAGCATTGATGTGCAGATTGACATCTCAGACGTGTATCAAGGACTGGATTTCGCGGAAGCTGAGCCAGGGGAAGAGTAGTATAGCACACACCTTGAACGCCCAAACCCTACACCTTCTACAAGAAACAACTGAGTACTTCAACAGCCAGCGCCAGCAAGCCTACCTCGTCGGTGGCTCTCTGCGCAACATTCTCCTGGGGGAACCTGGCAACGACTGGGATATCGTCACCTCCGGCGATGCACCTTCATCGGCACGGCGCCTGGCCGATAAGTTGGGGGGACACTATGTTAATATGCACGATAAAGCTAGCCGTGTTGTCGTTCCTTTGCCAGAGGGCATGCAAAACGAAGAACATGAAGTTATCTTCGATATCTCGCGCCTTAGAGGAAATACTATCGAGCAAGACCTCCGCCAGCGCGACTTTACCATCAACGCCATCGCGGCTCCCCTCGACGACGTTATTCGCCACCTTGAAACTGGCGATACCATACGGCACATCATCGATCCCCTCCACGGGCTGGCCGACATCAAGGCACATCGCCTCAAAGCCGTTGATAGCGATGTCTTCCGGCATGATCCGTTACGCTTGTTGCGTGCCGCTCGCCTGATGGCACGCTACCGGTTGAGCCTCGATAGCTGGACGGAGGGTCTGCTCCTGCGCGACGCCTCGTTGTTGCCCCAGGTAGCGCCCGAGCGTATTCATGATGAGTTGTATGCTCTCCTGGAACTTGATGGCGCCACCGAGCACTTACATTTTCTCGATGCCCATGGCCTGCTGACGGTGCTGATACCGGAATTTATTTCGGCTCGCGGGATGCCCCAGCCGAGTCCGCATTATTGGGATGTCCTGGAACACTCGCTGCAAACGGTGGGCAAGCTCGAATTACTGGCGAGCCTCCTGCAACAAACACCGGAAGAGATACAACAATCGCCGTTGGAGATCAGCGGAGAACGTAACCTTGTAGAAATACAGCGCCTGCTGCACGGAGCGGAAGAGCAGGGCATTTATCAACGCTCTATGCTCACGGCGCCACGGATGAAGATGGCGGCGCTGTTGCACGATATTGGCAAGCCCGTTACCTACGCAACGGACGAAGAAGGCTTGATCCATTTCTATGGGCATCCACAGGCGGGCGTGCCTCTTGCCCAGCAGGTGATGAAACGGCTGAGCGCCAGCACACACGATCGTCGCCTGGTGCAGCAGGTGGTGGGTCACCATATGCGGCCTGGTCAACTGGCCCATGTTCCTACAGTGACGCCGCGCGCTATCCGGCGCTACTTTGTTGATCTTGGCCCAACTGGTATGGCTGTCGCCCTCTTATCGCTGGCCGATCACCTGGCCACGCGCGGACCGCTGATAAGTACACCAGAGCGACAGCATGCATCCACGATAAGTGCATGGGAGCAGCATGTCGCCGCTGTCTGCCTGCTGCTCGCCCGGTACATCAGGAACCGCGAGGGTATCCTGCCGCCTCGACTTGTCAGCCCGGAGGAACTTATGCGCCGTCTTAAACTCGAGCCAGGGCCGAGAGTTGGGCTTCTTCTTGAATACATCGCAGAAGCCCAGGCAGAGGGCATCCTTCATTCAAAGGAAGAGGCCCTCTGGCTGGCCGAAGAAAAGCTCCTCGCTATGGAATAGTGGAATGCCGCTTTGGAAACTCTCCCTCGTGGATATGTCTTTCTTCGGTTGCTTTTGACGTGCTTTTCGTGTATCCTCTATATCAGATGGGTCTGGCCTTCTCCGAGGAGTTGTCAGCGTAGCATAGTAGGGGCGATCCCTTGTGGTCGCCCGGCACCAGGCTTTCATTCGCGAGCAGAGTCCTCCGGGAGCACAAGGAGAGTAGCCATGAGCCAGATTGATGCACCAGCAGAGAAAACCCAACCTGCAGTCTCACGCAGCCTCACTGACACCCGCTTGCATGGGTACCGGCTGGTGATTGTGCGACTCCTGTGTCTCTCCCTGTCTATAGTGTCTGTAGGACTCGTTCTCGCCAGCATCCCGTCGTACTTTGCCTCTCTCCACCTGCTCTGCACAGGCACAGCCGCTACTTGCAGTGCGAGTCGGCAGCTTGCACCAGCTGACCTGCAACGACTACAAGCACTCGGCCTGTCCATCGATTTCTTTGCGACCTACATCATCGCTCTCACGAGTCTGTTTGCTCTTGGGTACTGGTTGGTCGCGGCCTTGCTCTTCTGGCGCACGTCGGACAATCCTCTGGCACTCCTGGCTGCCGTCACCCTGAGCATCTTCCCGATTGCTTTCAATACGGACCCTACGAGCACACTTTCATCGTCCTGGTCGGTGTTGGCCCATGTGATTAGTTTGCTCGGCAATGTGTGCATCGTCCTCTTTTTTTATGTCTTTCCTGGCGGGCACTTTGTCCCGCGCTGGACTCGCTGGGTCCTGATCCCAACCCTCGCGTATTGGGGCTCCAACGAATTCTTCCCTCAATCCCCGTTCAATCCGTTCTTTCGCTTCCCGCTGCTTGATTTCGTGACATTTCTTGTTGTGATTGGTGGCATGCTGGTCGTACAGATCTACCGCTATCGGCGTGTGTCCACTCCCACGCAGCGCCAGCAGACCAAGTGGGTCGTCTACGGCGTCACCCTGGGCGTTGGAGGTTTCGTGCTGTTGATCTTACTTCGTGATTTCTTTCCCTCACTCTCCCCAACTGGCTCGCTTGGAGACTTGATCGCCAGGGCCGCCATGGATGGCCTCATGCTTCTTCTTCCGTTCTCCATCGGTGTGGCGGTGTGGCGCTCACGGCTCTGGGAGATCGACCGCATCATCAACCAGACGTTGGTCTATGCGACGCTGACAGTCACGCTGGCCCTGATCTACGCGGCCCTCGTCATTGGACTGCCGCTGCTTGTTCATGAACTGACGGGTCAGATAGCGAATTCACCCCTCATCCTCGTTGGCTCTACGCTGGCAATTGCAGCCTTATTTCAACCCTTACGCAAGCGCATCCAGCAGGTGATTGATCGACGCTTCTATCGTCGCAAGTATGATGCAGCACGCACCCTGGCCGCTTTTAATGCCACCTTGCGTAATGAAGTTGACCTGCACGAGTTAAGCGAGCAGATCCTGGCAGTGGTTCAGGAGACCATGCAGCCGGCGCATATCTCGATGTGGTTACGCCATCCTGAAGCATCGCGGGAGCGGAACACCCGACTCCTACCACGCTTCGAGGAGCAAGAGAGACACTCACCCTGATTGGGATGGCTTAAGTTAGCAACAAAAGTGATCTCGCTCACAGCCACCGCAAAAATTTTCTGCTATACTCTCAATAGGTGCTATAAACTAATGGGCTGTCAACGTTCCTATGAAAAGATGAAATGTAGTGGCGATCCCTTGCGGTCGCCAGGCTCCCGGGCTTGCCCCCGCCAGGCTACAACGCGTCAAATGTACTATGACCTCGGCAACATTGCGTGTCACTGGGATAGCGGGGCTTGCCCCCGCCAGGCTCCCACCCGTCAAATGTACTGTGACTGACCACCAGGCACTCGTCAAAAAGCACTCAAGAGCAGAAAGGAACCCCTATGGATGCTATGAATGAAACGATAATCGCTCCAGACTTCCTGGCATTGGGCCTGGGCGGTACGAATATGATGTCCATGTTGTGGACCGTGGCCATGGGCGGCCAGGCGGTGGGTGTCGAGATGCGCGGCGACCCCTTTCTCGGCGTGCATTGGAACATCCGCGAAGACTTCTATCACCAGCTCGGCCTGATCGACCAGATGATGCTAGAACGATATGGCGAGGCAAGGCTCCCTCGCCGGGGAAATGGACGGATATTTCGCCTCGCGGAGTGTTTCTACAGTTCACAGACCCTCTCTGGAGACATCGTCGCCGATGAGATCATCGACGGCTACGACACAGACCAGCATATCGTGGGAACCATCCAACACGTCGAATTCATCGACGACCGGTGGCGAGACGGCCTGCCCAACCGGGTCATTACGCTGTTGGAGCCGCCCGCTCCGCCGGATCAACCTGATCCTCGAAAGATCCGCAACTCTATGGTGGATGTGCTCGATGGCCCGTCCACGTTCCAGGCGGAGGCTGCCTCCATCCAGAAATTGCTGCGCCGCTACCTGGAGCTGATCGAGCAGCTGGACCTGGACAACAATCTCAAACCCAGGGTCCGGCTGTTCACTCACCACCGCGTGGTCCCGGCTGATGGCGATGGTTTCATCCACTGTCCCGATGGTCGCAAGCGGATTCGCATCGAGGCCCTCCAGGAATTCGACTTCAAGGGGCAGTTCGTCCGTGTGCGGGAACCGGGCAGTGAGGTCATTGACCTCGGCGTACCCGAGCTGTTCATGATAGCCCAGGGGTTCAGCAGTACAGACGCGAAACGTCTGGGATTCGAGCAACAGGACGTCAAGGTCGATCATGGAGACGGGCGTGGGCCGGTGGTGGCGCAAGCGGACTTCCTGGCTGGCCTGCTCGATGTGCTCGTCGGCGGACGCCTGCGACGGCGCGTCTCCTCGGAGTTCGACCAGGATGGCAAGGAATACTGGGCTCGCCAGATCGCTGTGGGCCATGAGAACGATCCAGAGGTGGGCTGGGTTCTGGTTCAGGTTCCAGACTTCAAAACCTTCGATCCCATCGAATCAGGACTCCTTCCGGAAGGGACTGACCCGAATTCGCCCGAGTTCTTCGCCTCCTACCAACATTTGATCTACGACTACTACATGAGGCATGCCGCAGACATCCTTGACCTTCCCAGGCAAGACCTCATGAAGGTCCAGATGATCTATGGGCCGACGTTGTTCAGTCTCGTCGAGCGGGTCGGGTCCGACCCCCTGGTCGCTGCCAACGGCGTGGTCGCAGGCGATTCCTTCGGCAATGGTCACTTCCTGACCAGTGGTGGTGCGATGACGGGGATGATTGGGCACAGCGCCCGCGTCCTCGAATATTGGCAGTCGCGGGATGAGGGCACCTCATCGGCTGATGGTATCCGTCGGCTCGCAGATAGCATCAGAGAAGACACCCACGCCTGGCTTCAGGTGAGCGCAAAAGAATATAGCCAGGCAGCCCCGATCAACTTCGGCGCGGAACGCATCGAACAGATCAGTAAGGCAAGCGGTATCGACGCGAGCGTGCGCGCCAACGCTATCGATGCCGCTCGACGCCAGCGCCATGCACTCATTCCACTGGATCCATCCAACTGGAGAAGGTTATTCGTTCGCAATGGCAGGGTGCTCTCGGCACTGCCGGAGCTTGGGGACAACCACCCGCTGCAGCGTTCTGCGCGTGCGGAGACTCTGTTCGCTGTGTTGAAATCTTTGCCATTCAGGTCCAGGCGAGTGACCTCAAAGCTCAGCACAGATCAGGAGCTGGCCGAAGGCGAGCAGACCCTTCGCAGGCCCAGACCCTCCACAGATCAGGAAGTGGCCGAAGGCGAGCAGACCCTGCTCAAGCCCAGGCCCACTGACCAGGAGCTGGCCGAAGGCGAGCAGACCCTCCTCAGGCCCTCACTCGAGAGTGAGAAGAGTGTACGCAGCCAACCACTCGGCATCAGGTCGCTGGAGCCGGAGAGCGCAAAAATCTACGCGGCTCTGGACATCAAGCAGAACGAACAGATTGTGCAACGTATCACCCTCGAAGAGACCTCTGTGGTTGTCGGGCGAGTCGATCCCAATCGCGGGATCACGCCACAGATCGACCTCACGCAGTTCGACGCCTCAAGCACAGTCTCGCGCCACCACGCGCGGATCCGCCTTGAGAAAACCTCCTTCTATATCGAAGATCTCAAGAGCCGAAATAAGACGCGGCTGGGCGAGTTGACGTTAACCCCGCTCAAGCCGGAATTGCTCCACAACGGAGACGTAGTAAGCTTTGGTTCGGTCAAAGCCACCTTCCGCCTGCTTGGAACAAGCGAGCTACCCACGCCCTGGTCAAAGTCTTAGCTGCCCTTAATTGGCCGATGAAAGAGGGGGTGCAGGGGGCGAAGCTCCCCTGACGGGGTCTGGGGTGTCCCCAGAAACCTTCTCTTTCCTTTTGCACGCCTCCGTAGGAGGCAGTTATGAGGGGATTTCAGCGTTCTTCCTTGACGTGTCGATAATGTTGTAAAGAGCGTGCGCGATTCATACACTCGAGACTGCACCACTGGCGCGTGGCACTTTTGGTCGTGTCATAGAAGAAGAGGATACACCGCTCATTTTTACATTCGTGCAGTCGATGTTTCTCTTCTTGGGTGAACAAATGAAGTGCTGAGAGCGCAATAGGCAGGAGAATAGCCGCCTGGTCGTCCTGGCGAGTACGATAGACCGCGATCATCTCCTGCCCTGAGGCAGCCGCCAGCGCAGGATAGCCCATAGCAAGGATGCTGTTGAGCGTCATAAGCGCCTCCCCATCAAGCACCTGCCGCTCCACCAGATTAGTACACAACGTCCTGATCGCTGCCCGAACCAATCTGATCCTCTCCAGCAGTTGGGCGCTCCAGGCAATATCGCCCGTATCTGCCTTGACCTTCCCCTCGTCAGGATGGTGCGTGAGGGCTTGCTGCCACCACTCCGCCACGTCCTCAGGGGTAGCAAACAAGTCATATCTCTTTCCCCTAACGACCACCTCCGTATTGACGAAATCCAGCGCTAAGACCCCGCTCAGAAACAGGTAGTCCATCGCAGGTCTGGTAGCCGCCTGCCTATTGTATACTGTGGTTCTATGATCATAAGCTCTGCCCGCTTCCATCGCCATAGCGTCCCCCTTTGCAAATAAGAAATGTTCTCACTAAAATTATACAATGCTAACAGCCTATTGACAAGTATATTTATCTATGATATTGTCTATATACAACTCTAAATCAGCATAGACTAATATATCGTTAGACATGACGCGCTGGAAAGAGATAGACATTCGGAGATAAGGCTTCCCATGAGCGGACTTGAGAGGTGCCCTGGCTGTCATCCTGAGCGCAGCGAAGGATCTCGCTGCCCATGAGCCCAGACCCTTCGCTGCGCTCAGGGTGACAGGCACTCTCTCCAATTGTCTAGGAAAGAGAGTCGCTGGGTCTTTGCCGGCACCCCTCGCCCTTACACGGGTAGGTTTGTTGGAAACGTGCTCGTCATTCCGTAGGGGCGAGGGCGGTGGAGAGCGGCTGGGAGGGCCTTTATGGTCGCCCGCCGTGCCCTTCCACCTCGTGCCTCTTCCCATGTGGCCTCACCTAAAAAACCTATACTTGAAAGCACCACTCGCCTCCCAGCGTCGAACCGCACCTCGGAACACAAGGTGAAGCAAAGACTGGGGTATTAAGAAGGAGCAAGCATATGCACCCATCATCTGAACTGCAAGTAGTGTCCGTCAACGTCGGGCTGCCAAGGGCCGTAGTCTGGAAAGGCCGAACGGTCGTAACCGGCATCTTCAAAGAGCCCGTGGCAGGACGCGTCACCATCAGGCGGCTCAACCTGGAAGGCGATCGCCAGGCGGATCTAACCGTCCATGGCGGGCCTGAGAAAGCCGTCTATGCCTATCCGGCCGAATACTACACATTCTGGCGAGAGCAATTTCCTGAAATGGAACTGCCCTGGGGCATGTTCGGCGAGAATCTCACGATCAAGGGGCTGCTGGACGAAAGCGTGCATATCGGCGATCGCTTTCAAGTCGGCTCCGCCGACCTGGTGGTGACGCAGCCCCGGCTGCCCTGCTACAAGCTCGGCCTCAAGTTTGGACGCGACGACATCCTCAAGCGCTTTCTGCAGAGCGGGCTGACGGGTTTCTACTTCGCGGTGCTCAAGGAGGGCGAGGTGGCTGCCGGAGACCCCATCAGGCTGCTGCATCGCGACGAAGACCAGGTGAAGGTGGCTGATATCACCCGCCTCTACCGGCAGGATAAACACAACGTAGACCTGTTGCGACGCGTAGTAGCAGCGGAAGCGTTGCCCGAATCGTGGCGCGAATACTTCCTGGAGCGCCTCACGCACCTTGCAGGTTTCGTTTCGTCAAACGAAACCTGAGGAACTTTCGCACAAGGGCCATCATGTCCTTCCACCATAGGAGACGATGCGCAACTCCATTTTTCAGCTACCAATTGCCCGTGGGAATGCGAAGGCGCAGACGAAAGAAAGACAGAAAAGAGTGCGGTTCTCATCCTTACAAACTTTTTACAGATATGTGGAGATTCCTTAATATCTAGAGGATACAATCCATACAGGTGAGAACGAGAAGTGGCGCGATAGTGACAGAAGCCACCTGAAAATAGGTTTCACCAGGCCATCGTTCTATTGAGTGCATGTGTTTTGAAGAAAAGAGAGAATTGCGTTGAATGGCAACGCGATTCTCCTAAGTATAAGCCGAACACTAGGAAAGAGAGTCTTTTATGTTTGGATTTGATCATGAATTTTTTGGAGAGGTGATCCCCTTGCTTTGGACTTTTGTCTGGATAGCCTTGCTCGCAGTACTTGCCTGGGCACTGCTCCGCTGGCTCACTACGAAAAATCCATCTTTCATCGGATATCATACAACTCCTCCACAGTACCAGCCCTCTGAAATAGTGATACTCCGCCAGCGCTATGCCCGTGGCGAAATCAATGAGGAGACGTTTCATCAAATGCAAGAACGGCTTGAAGCATCGACTCCACCAGAACAACAGCAGCATTTCTAGCAGATGACAGAGGTTTGTTATGGAAATGTCTGCAATCATGTTTCTTATCATTGTGACGCTCCTTATCTCTGGCGGGGTCTATGTCAACTACTGGCTCTATCGAAACGGAGCATTTAAGGAACCAGCGAATAGAGAAGGTTGCTAAATGAGCTCACTGGGACACCTCGAGAAGAGGCACCAGAGCAAAAGAAAGCCAGGAAGAGGGAGTTCAAGCAGCAGAACAGCAGAAATACCAGGAGCAGAGAGATCACATGCTCCTGGTATTTTTGTTCAGAAAGGGAGGTGCAGTGTAGTTGTGTGTGGCAGTCAAATGGAAGCCACTCCTTGTTCACACTCACCGAAAAGTGGTTCATTTTCACATTTAGGGAACAGGTGAGCTTAAGCAAAAACACCTGGATGGTGTCTTTGCTCCAAAAGGTATTTCAAATTGAGAAGAAATAGCTCTGCAATTCCAAAATCACCAAATTCGAGGAAGAGCCCGTTTCTTCCCGTATTTTACAACGGTGACAATGATATTGAGAAGAATACGTTATAACTTCGCAGAAGGTTTCAGCCTGTTGAAAAACTCTTTCACAAAACTCATCAGTAAAGTGCATTCGCATTCCTTGATGAGTATTGAGTAATCTGAGCTACTCAGCAAGGAAAGAGGCTGATACTGCGAAAAAAGATGAGTTACCCACCAACAAGCAGCCAAAAAGAGGGCATATACGGCCTCTGCTGTGTATGGACGGCGTCCTCAGCCACGTTGTTTGAGCAGCCGCTTGAGATTTTGCCCAGCCGCACGCATGAGTGCCTCACTGTTGACCCGCCACAGAAGCCGTAAGCGGAAGCGCCGCATGCCATGCCAGTCTTTGCCTTCCGCAAATAACGGTTCGACTCACACACTGCGTTTGCGGTAGGCCTTCTTGGAGGCCTCTGTGGTGTGGTAGGCTCTGACCCGGTCCAGATAGTCCTCATGCACACTGCGGCAGAGGCTGCGCCCTTGTTTGCTCGTGGTACACTGTGCTTTGAGTGGAAAGTGATTGCAGTCTTTGGCACGTGCGCGATAGCGCAGGGAACGCTCGGTGGAATGAGGCTGATCCAGATGCAGTTCTTTGCCTGCTGGACACAGGTAGACATCGCGCTCGGCTTCATAGCGGAAGCGATCTGCACTAAAGAACTCGGTGCGATGGTCGTTATCGGGCAGCGGGACATAGGCACGGATGCATTGGTCTTCGAGGGCGACAATCTGGATACTTCTTCTTTTTGGCTCTCCACCTGCTCCGCCTCCTCTGCTGGATGCTCGGCTTCTTCATCAAACAGGTGGGTCAGAGGCGCTTCGACGGCAAAACGTGGTGTGAGTGTGTCCAGCGAGGCATTCGCCTTCACCTTGGTGGCATCGATGTACAGCTCTTTCCCCCAGACCAGTCCCGCTTCTTGACACTGTTCCACAATCTTCTCAAAGAAACGTCGGAACACCTCCACACCATAGCGATTGCGAATGCGGGTCAGGCTGGAATGATCAGGCAGCGATTCTCCCAAATCATAGCCAATGTAGCAGCGGACGCTGAGTCGGTCTGCCGCATGTCGCATCAAGAGGCGTTAAGAGGAGTTTTGCCCAAAACCCTCCCTAGACCAACAGTACGACTTCTCCTGTCGTTTTGCGTTGGGCAATAGCCCGGTGTGCTTCTGCTGCCTCAGCTAAAGGGAAAGTGTGTTCAGCAATAATCTCCAGCTGAGCA
>WNGR01006833.1_pt1 | contig 14763 bp, 11 predicted proteins | sample 5407581 | NCBI WGS metagenome assembly WNGR01 (sample SAMN13153383, study PRJNA577476) | soil metagenome | isolation source: 80 cm soil or saprolite under Garry oak tree replicate 2 | place: USA:California | collected 2016-06-15
CACAGCTGCCAGCAGCAGCCAGCGAACGCGAGAAGAACCTTGCACGGCCCGGGCCCGCGTGGTGCACCGCAGGCCGAGGAAGCAGCCCAGGCACGACATGACATAACCCAGGACAGGAGTCAGCAACCCATACGAAAAGATGTGGAGATGGTCTTTTCGCAACTGGCAAAAGGGCCGGTGCGGCCCGTCGGGGGAGGTCGGCAGCACGTAGCGGATCTCGGCCTCGCTGCCGGTGACGATTACGCGGTCGATGAGCAGTTCGGCCAGTTGCCGCCGCTGGGTGAAGGTGGCGGTGGCTAGCCCGGCCCGGACGGCCTGGCAGAAGTGCTCGATCCCGTCGGCGACGGCCTGCAGTTCTAGCCGCTGCCCGGCGGCGGCGTCCAGCTGCCGCTGCTGGGCGAGAAGGGTGTCATGTCGGCGGTCCAGTTCCTGGCGCTTGCGCTGGAGTTCATCGATCCCGATCACCTGGGCCAGGTAGGCGTCCAGCAGCCGCTGCCGCTGGCGGTCTAGCTGGCCCAGGGCCTGGCGGATGGCCGCCTGCCTGGCTTGGAGTTCCTGGGGCAGCCAGGCCCCGCCGCGGGCCCGGGCCAGCGCGCGGGCGACCTGGGCGGGGCCGGTCAGCAGCGCGTACAGGTCGGCCCAGACCAGCTCGTCCAGCTGCCCGGCGGGGATATAGCGGGCGGTGCAGCGCTGCCCTTGCGCCGCGCGCAGCGGGTCGGTGCGCCCGCGGCACAGGTAATAGCAATAGCCTGCCGCGCTTTGCCGGGCGAGGCACGACAGCCGGCATGCCCCGCAGCTGACTAGCGCGCGCAGCAGGTATTCGTGGCGGGTGTTGCGCGCCGCGCCTTGCTGGTTGGCATCCAGCTTGGCCTGGACCTGGGCGAAGGTCTCCTCGGAGACGATCTGCGGGACCGGCACTTCGATCCAGTCCTCCGGCGGCCGCGGGGCATGGCTGAGTCCCGGCCCGGCCGGCAGCATCGCCGACTTGCGGCGGCGGGCCGGCCTCACCCGGGTGCGGTTGGTTATCGCCCGGCCGGTATAGGCCGGGTTGCGCAGGATGCCGCGCACGCTGGCCACGTTCCAGCACGGCTTGCCCATCGGGGTGGCCACCCCAAGACCGGTCAGCCGCCGGGCGAGCCGGTACACGGTTGCCTGCGGCTCCAGGTACCAGTCGAACAGCTGCGCCACCAGCACCGCCTCGCCGGGCTCCACCCGGACCGCGGCCGGATCACGGGGCCGCTCAGCATCCAGGCGGTAGCCGAACGGCGCGCGGGTCCACGGCAGCAGCGTGCCCGCCCGCAGCCTGGCCAGCCGGCCGCGTCGCATCCGCTCCGCGATCAGCGTCCGCTCGTACTCGGCCACCGCCCCGCGGATCTGCAGTAGCAGCTGGTCGTGCGGGTCGGCGCTCATCGGCCGGTCCAGGAACTCCACCTGGCAGCCATGGCCGGCCAGTTCTTCGATCAGCAGCACCTGGTGGACGTAGTTGCGGGCCAGCCGGTCCGGCGCAGTCACCAGGACAACGTCAAGATCGGCCAGCGCCGCATGATCACGCAGCCGGTCCAGCCCCGGCCGGCCAAGGCTGGCGCCGCTATAACCGTCGTCACGGTAGACGTGCTGCTCATCCACCGCCCAGCCGCGTTCGGCAACCGCCGCGCGCAGCCGGTCAAGCTGCTGCTCGATGGTCTGCGCCTGGGCCTGGCGGGTGGTCGACACCCGCGCATACACCGCCGTGCGCATCAGGCACCTCCCCGGCGATCAGCGCCAGGCCCGGCAGATCGCCCTGCCCAGCCCAGCGCACTAACAGCTGGTAGGCCTGATCCCACCGGCGCTCGCCGTCGCGACGCGGAATGGGCTGGCGGCAAACGGTCCACGTCCGGGTCATCGGGCTCTCCTACCAGGGCAACATCGGCTTGGAGAGCAGAACGCCGCAACCGCAGCGGACGGTGCCACCAGGTCAAGCTCAGCCGCAACCGCCGCACGCAGCAGAACTTGTCATTTGTGATTAGACCATCGAGGAAGGCTTCGCCGCCGGCAAGGAGCTCGCCGAGCTCGACGAGCACCAGGTCCGGTGCTGGACCTCCTGGCACCGCTGGACCATCCTGGCCCTGCTCGCCCACGCGTTCTTGTCCGTCCTGACCGCCCGCCAGCCTGACGACGGCCACGCCCACGATGACCAGCTGATCCTCCTGACCCGTAACGAGATACGCAGGCTGTTCACCGGACTGCGCCAGCAGCTGCCCGCACCCCAGCTCCAGCTGGACTGGTCACGATGGCGACGCCACCACCAAGCCGCCGCCCGCGCCTGCCACTACCGGCGACGCGCCCTCACACTCACATGATCACGAAGTGTCACTCGTGGTTCTCCTGAAAACGTGGGCACTCTGATTGAGCTGATCTTTCCGGTCCCGCTTCTCCGTAGCTGCCGTATAACCGCCGGAGCGCAGGCGCTGTCCAGCTGGAGCCCCCGCAGGGGGAGTGCCGTCAGGCACCCCCGAGGAGGAACGACCTGGACGGGGCCGAGCAAGCGCACCCGGCGAACGCGCTGGCTCCACACCTGGCCCCACACCCCGCCAGGGCTTGGAGTCCGCTACTATAACGATTATGCTAATCGTTATGAAACCTGTCTGGCTTGACCGGTGAGCGTCCGGCATGCCCTGCTGGCCCTGCTCAGCGAGGGACCGAAGTACGGCCTGCGGCTGCAGCAGGAGTTCGAGGAGCGGACCGGCGAGGTGTGGCCGCTGAATGTGGGGCAGGTGTATATCACCCTGCAGCGCCTTGAGCGCGACGGGCTCGTGGAGTCCGACGCCGGGGGCGGGGCGGGACCGCCGGCCGGCGACATCCCTCCGCCGCGCGATGAGCTTGTCATCAAGATTATGATCAGCCTGCGGGTGCCCGGGGCCGATGTGCACGACATCGTGCAGGTCCACCGGCGGCACATGATCGAGTTGATGCAGCGGTACTGGCGCCTGAAGGCGGAGGCCGCAGAGGACGATATCGGTCTGGCGCTCATCGCCGACGCCGAGATGTTCCGGCTGGAGGGGATTGTCCGCTGGCTGGATGCGGCCGACACCCGGCTGAAGCTGCATCCGGCACCCGATCCGGCCGGCCTGCCCGCAGCGGCCGCGGCACCCGCGCCGGTGCGCAGGCCAGGAGCGGGGGCACGGCGATGACGGCGGTGCTGGAGCTGCGCGAGGTGTCGAAGGCCTACGGGTCCGGGGCCGCCGAGGTGCACGCGCTGCGGCGGGTCAGCCTGTCGGTCGACGGTGGCGAGCTGGTGGCGGTCATGGGGCCGAGCGGCTCGGGCAAGAGCACGCTGCTGACCATCGCGGGCAGCCTGGAGGAGCCCACCGGCGGCCAGGTGCTGGTGGCCGGGAACGATCTGTCGGGTTTCTCGCCTAACGACCAGGCGAAGCTGCGCCGCCGCCTGATCGGTTATGTCTTCCAGGATTTCAACCTGCTCGCCGGGCTGACCGCGGTCGAGAACGTGACGCTGCCGCTGGAACTGGACGGCGCCGGGGTGAAGGCGGCGCGCCCGGCGGGGATGAAGGCCCTGGAGGAGCTGGGTGTTGCTGACCGGGCTGACCGTTTCCCCGATGAGCTGTCCGGCGGGGAACGCCAGCGCGTGGCGATCGCCCGCGCGGTGGTGGGTGACCGCCAGATCTTGCTCGCCGACGAGCCAACAGGCGCCCTGGACTCGGTCAACGGCGAGGCAGTCATGCGGCTGCTGCTCGCCGCCTGCCAGCGCGGGGTGGCCGGGGTGGTCGTGACTCATGACGCGCAGTTCGCGTCGTGCGCTGACCGGGTGGTGTTCCTGCGCGACGGGCGCATCATCGACCAGACCCGCACGCCGCCGGGCCCGGAGTCGCTGCTCACGCCGGGCCCGCAGCGATGACCGCGACACTGCGTGACCGGCCGGTCCTGCCCGGCCCCGCTGACGGCGGCGTCCCAGCCCGCCGGGCAGTGGCCCGGTGGGCGTGGCGGCTGTTCCGACGCGAGTGGCGGCAGCAGGTCCTGGTCCTCGCGCTGCTGACCCTCACGGTCGCGGCGGCTGCCTTCAGCGTGTCCGCTGCCTACAACGTGGCGTCCCTGCCCGGCCCGCAGTTCGGCTCCGCCAACCACCTGCTGCAGCTCAACGGAACTAACCGGAAGGCGCTGGCGGCGGACATCGCGGCCGCCCGGAAGGCATTCGGCACCATCCAGGTAATCGGCCGCCGGTTCGTGCCGATCCCGGGCTCGGCGCAGACCGTCGAGTTCCGGGCACAGAACCCGCATGGCCCCTACAGCGACCCGATGCTCGCCCTGACCCAGGGCCGCTACCCCACGGGCGCCGGGCAGGCCGCCGTCACCGGCCAGATAGCCCAAACCCTCCAGCTGCGCATCGGCTCCACGCTGTCCCTCGACGGCCACCAGACCGTGACCGGCATCGTGGAGAACCCCAGTGACCTGAGCGACCAGTTCGTCCTCGTCTCACCCTCGGGCGCGGGCCCGCCGCAGTCGGTGACGGTGCTGCTGAACGCCAGCCCGGCCAGCTTCGGCGCCTTCCGCACCGGATTCCGCGGCCCGCTGGAATGGCAGGCGCGGGGTGCCAGCACCCAGGGAAAGGTCGCGGCGGTCGCGCTCGCACTTGTCACGGTCTTGCTGCTGCTGGTCTGCCTGGTCGCCGCCGCGGGCTTCGCCGTTATCGCCGCGCGCCGCCAGCGCCAGCTCGGCATGCTCGCCGCCGTCGGGGCGACGCGCAAGCAGCTTCGGATGGTCATGGTCGCCAGCGGCGCCGTCGTGGGCGTCATCGCCGCGGTTGCCGGGACCGTCGTCGGCCTGGCGGCGTGGATCGCCGCCGCCCCGGGCCTCGACACGTTCGCCGGCCACCGGATCGACCGGCTCGCGATCCCGTGGGACCTGATCGTGCTCGGCATGCTGCTCGCCGTCCTGACGGCGACCGCCGCTGCGTGGTGGCCGGCGCGGGCCGCCGCCCGGCTACCGGTCACGCTCGCCCTGTCGGCCCGGCCGCCGCGGCCCAGGCCCGCGCACCGCCCGGCCCTGCTGGCCGCGCTGATGATCGTAGCGGGCGTCGCCTGCCTCGGTCTCGCCAACCAAGCCCGCCCCCCGCTGATCATCGCCGGCGCTCTGGCGATGGCCCTGGGGATCCTGTTCATCAGCCCGCTGGCCATCCGGGCGCCTGCCGCGCTAGGCGGGCGCGCGCCGGTCCCGGTACGGCTGGCGCTGCGCGACCTCGCCCGTCACCAGGCCCGCTCCGGCGCGGCCCTGGCCGCGATCAGCCTCGCCCTGGGGATCACCGCGGCGATCATCATCAGCTCGGCCGCCGACAAGTCCGCCGCGAACGCGGGCAACCTGCCAGACACCCAGATCCTGGTCTGGATCGGCCAGCCAGACGGCGGAAACGGCCCGGCTGGCCCGGTCGTCCCCCTCCGGACGCCCGCCCAGCTTGGCGTCCTGGCCACCGCGGTGCACCAGATCGCCGGACCGTTGCACCACCCCGCCGTGATCGCCCTCGACATGCCCGTCAACCCGGCCGACAAGCCGCAGCCCGCCACCCAGGGCAGCCAGGCAGGGCAGCCGGTAGCTGGCCTGGGCGCCCCGCTGAACCCGGCCGCCGGCGGCCGGGCAGGGACCTACAGCTCGATCACCCTCTATGTCGCCACGCCAGCGGTACTCCGCTACCTCGGGATCAGCCCCGCCACGATCACCCCGGCCACCGATTTCCTCACCGTCCACGCGGGGCCGCTCGTGGTGAACACACCCTCCACCTTTGCGACCGCCGCCCACGTGCACCGGATCCAGGCCCCCGGCTACACCTCCGAGCCCACCTCGCTCATGACCCTCGGCGGCCTGCACCGGCAGCACTGGACCCAGATACAGTCCGGCTGGCTCGTCCAGTCCAGCCGCCCAATCACAGCCGCGCAGCTCGCGGCCGCACGGGACGCGGCCGCGAAAGCGGGCCTGACCATCGAGGCCAGGAACAGCCAGGCATCACTCGCCACGATCAGCGCCGCGGCGACGGCCGCCGGGGCGCTGCTCGCCCTCGGCGTCCTCGCGATAACTGTCGCGCTGATCCGCACCGAGGCCGCCGGCGACCTGCGCACCCTCACCGCCGCCGGAGCCACCAGCACCACCCGGCGCACCCTCACCGCCGCCACCGCCGGCGCGCTCGGCCCGCTCGGCGCGCTGCTCGGATCCGCCGGCGCCTACCTCGCCCTAGCCGCCGGACACCTCAGCGACCTCGGCACCCTCAGCCACGCGCCCGCCCTCTACCTCGCCATCACCATCCTCGGCGTTCCCGTTGCCGCCGCCCTCGCCGGCTGGATCCTCGCCGGGCGCCAGCCACCATCTATCTCCCGGCAGGTGCTCGAGTGACCCCAGGCCACGGCAGCAAAAATCACAAACCCTCGGCCCGGCCATACCGATAGTCCGCATCTGCCGGCCAGCCAGACCGCGCGCCACCACGGCCGATCCGGGCAGGCCCGTCACGGGACCTTGGGCACAGGCCGAGCCTGCAACCCGGCTCGACAGGGCGCGCACGGTGACGCGCGAACACCGAAGAGCACCCCGGACTGAACGATCTGGGCACCGACCACGAACCAGCACCCGGTATGTCACCCCGCACCCGCATGATCACGAAGTGTCGCTGGAGTACTAGACGGCCAGGTAACAGAATGCTAACGTCGGAAATTCAGGCTCGCGATGGCGCTGGCCTGACCGGCGCCACCGGCGTGGCGCTTTGGGGGGGACGACGATGGTGTTACAAGCACCGGTCCGAGACTCAAAACGGCAACCCCCGCGGATATTCCAGCAGTGTCCGGCGCCCCCGCGAGCACGTAGTCCTCCCGTGCGCACGTTCTGCGATCTCACGAAGCGCTCACTTCATGATGCCCATACCCGCCCGCACGGGAGGTGAGATTCAGCTTACCAATCGTGGATGGGAGGGGACACTCACAACTCCAAAGGGGGAGTTGAGTATGCGACGAATTAGACTCGTTATGGTCGCGCTGCCAATGCTGCTGGCGGCGTTCGTCCTGGCCGCTCCTGCGGCCCTCGCCGCCAGCCCGCACTTCAAAAAGGGCGGGGAGCCGGTGTGCACGTTCTCCGGCACGACGAGCATTCCGGTCGCCTGTACAGGCACCCTCGCCGGTCTCGGCAATCAGGACCTCAACCTTCGTCTAGCTGTCAGCGGGTTCGCGCTCTACCAGTGCCAGAATGGGGGCGGCAACACCGCGCCCGGCCAGAACAAGGTCCTGGAAGGTCCGGCTACGTCCGACACGGCGATCCCGGCGAGCGCAATCAAGAACGGGAACCTGATGTTCACCACGAATCCCGCCACCTTGACCGCCGCACCGACGGTCAGCGGGGCTACAGCTGGCTGTCCGAACCCTAACTGGACCGGGGTCAATCCGGTCCTCACGCTCACCAGCATCACATTGACCATCGACCAACCGCCGGGCACGACGATCTTCACCTGCACCGCGTCGAACCCGAACGGGCTGACCAGCCCCGTCACGCTGGCCTGCTAGGAGCTACCAATAGCGAGCGACCTCATACCGCCGAGGCTCGCGGCTGCGCCGCGAATGGGCGGGTGGTAGTTGGGGTGCAGCGAGGAGGTGCCCGTCGGGGCTGGCCTCCTCGCTGTGCCGGTTCTAGCCTCCAGGTTGACGAGACCAGGGAGGCTGCGATGGCCGGCTATCCGACCTTACTGCGGGATCGGGTGACGCTGGCGGTCCGTTCGGTGGACAGGATCTTCCTGCAGGGGTATGTGCCGCATCTGCAGACGGCGGGCTGGTGCGCGCGGTTCCTGCGTGAGCAGCGCGGGTTTGGCTACCCCTCATCGAAGGCGTTCGGCGAAGTGGGCAAGGCCTGCGAGACAGCGATCAGGGACTTCGCCAGGAACAACGCCATCCCGGTGATCCGCTTCGCCAAGGGCGATAACCGGGAGGAGATCGCGCGCCCTTACCTGGAGGCTGCCGCTGCGGGCGGCAAGGGCAAGGTCGTCATGATCGGCGTCGGGCAGGAGAAGGCCTCGGCGTGGCGGTCCTGGGCGAGCAAGAGACGTGACAGCCGGGGGCGGGTTCTGCAGGAGTGGGGCCGGCAGATGACCTTCGTCAACCACTTTTATTTCTAATGCGCCACGAGGCGCCTTGTCATATCCCCGATTCAGTTGGGAGGAACTCGGAGGGAGGTTCCTGGGTCTGATGGCTTACCTGGATCCGAAAGGTGAAGGGGACAAGAGCATGCCAGGAAAGCAGCGGCCGTACCCAGGCGTATGGGGCGGGGCGCTGCGGGACCCGCGTGATATGGCGAAAGCTAGACTGCCTGAATCCCAATCTCCGGACGACGCAAAGTAACGTCCGCCGGAAAGACGCCTGAAACCGGCGCCGCATCCTGCACCGGCATAGTAGAAGGGCCGGTGCACCTCCGGGGTGCGGGGCGATGCCCAGTGAGGGCATTCAAGGAGATGAGTGGGACGCCTAAGTCACGCTCGACACGTATGACAGGGACGAACGTGGGATCGCCTAAGGGGCGCGAGCCCTATGGTGACGCAGGCCCCGTAGTAGTCGTGAGAGTCACGCCTCACCAGGGGGACGGGAAGGCCGTCCGCAGGGCGAAGGGGGCCAGGTGACCGGATATCCGAAGGCCGGGAGGTATGCGTAATGCAGAGCGCCGAAACGGTACTGGGTGTCCTCCGTGAGCGCGGCAGGCGTGGCCTGCCGTGCGACGAGCTGTACCGGCAGTTGTTCAACCCGCACCTGTACCTGCTGGCTTACGGGCGTCTGTACTCCAACGACGGAGCGATGACGCCCGGGGCTGACGGGGAGACCGTGGACGGCATGTCGCTGGAGGGGATCGGGCGCATCATCGGCGCGCTGCGCTGTGAGCGCTACCGGTTCACCCCGGTGAAACGCGTCTATATCGAGAAGAAGAACGGGAAGCTCCGGCCGCTCGGCCTGCCGTCCTGGCCGGACAAGCTCGTCGGCGAAGTGATCCGCCTGCTCCTTGAGGCGTATTACGAGCCGCAGTTTTCCGGCCGCTCGCACGGTTTCCGCCCCGGCCGGAGCTGCCACACTGCTCTTACCGAGGTGGCAGTCAACTGGACGGGGATAACCTGGTTTATCGAGGGTGACATCTCCGACTGCTTGGATCCATGGTCATACTGCTCCTTTGCTGATTGTGCGGGTTAGAACAGGCTGTCTTGGGTGGCCGGCACCTCGATACGCAGGCCTTTTCTTCGTCCGGTGCGGGTGAGGACGGCGCGCAGCTCGCCGCGCTTGACCTTCTGCAATACGGTCTGGCGGGAGACGCCGAGCGCGCGGCTGGCGTGGTGGAGGGCGACCCAGCCGTCGGGGGTGTTGTCGGTGAGCATGCTGCGCAGCTGGCTGGTGAGCCGGATTCGCCAGGGCGCGCCGGGGGTGATCTGCTCGCCGGCGACGAAGCCGTCATTGAGCCACCGGAGCAGGGTGGAGGGCGCGATCCGCAGCTCGCGGGCGGCCTGGGTCACGTTGAGCAGTTCTCCGTCCGTCGGGTCGCTGCCGGGCTGATGGCGGGGGATGTGCCAGTGGGTGCGCAGCGAGGCGACTCTACTGGCGGTGAACGACATTCCCCGGGCGGTGGTGCGGTGCTGGCGGTTAAGGATTCCCGCGATCACGGCGTCGGGGTAGTGCACGGCGAGGCGGCGGATCAGGGCGATGGTGTCCTCATCGGTGCGGATCTTGGGCTGCGGGCGGCGCAGCGGCACGGTCAGCTCGGTGATCGCGCCGCCTTTCCACCGCAGCACCAGGCCGGCGTGCGGGTCGGGGTCGTCGCGGCGGAGTGTGATGTTCACTTCGTCGAGCATGGTGCGCAGCAGCTGCTTGCGGTCCTTGTCGGTGGTGGTGGGCGCGTCCCAGACCTGGCCGAGGTCGTCGCCGAGGGCGAGGATCGCGGTGCGCTCGGCAGGGCTGAGGGTCTTGGGACGGGCGGTCTCTCGCCGGGCGAGTTCGGCTTCTGCATCGGCTAGCTGCTGCAGGGCAGTGTTCCACTCGGTTTCCAGGCCGCGGGCCCCCAGCCGGTTGTCGGGGTCGACGGCCCGATAGCGACGTTCAGCCCGGGCCGCGTTGTAACGGGCCTGCTCCACCTGGCGGCGGTGCTGGGCCAGGGCGGCGTCGTGGCCTTCCTCAAGCTGCTGAGCGGCGGCCAGGCAGGCTTGCAGCGCGGCGGGGGCGAGCGCTGCCAGGAACGCCCCGGCGACGGCGGCGTCGATGGCCTGCCCGCCGGTGTTCATGTGCCGGGAGCCGCGGCCGTCGACCAGCTCGGCCGAACCCTGACAGTAGTAGTTCGGGACTGTCTTAGCGGGGCCGCGGTAGAAGACGGCGAGTTTGCGGCTGCAGGTCCCGCAGGTGGCCAGGCCCTGCAACAGCGCGCACCCTTCGCGGATCGCCCCGGTGCCCGGCTGGCGGGCCTGGGGCCGGATGTTGGCGCCGATGCGCTGCTGGTTGGCCAGGTAGGTGTCCCAGTCGATGAACCCCTGGTGGTGGCCGGGGATAAGCACCTCCCACTCCTCCCGGGGCAGCTGGCGGCGCCGCTTGCGCAGTCCGCCGTCCTTGCCGAGGTAGCGTTCGTCGCGGGTGCGGCCGTAAACGTAGGCGCCAGCGTAGGCCGGGTGCGTCAGCGTGGTGTGCACGGCGTGGTAGGCCGGCTCCACCCAGGTGATCTCGCCTGGCTTGCCGTGCAGGTAGACAGCCTGCTGAAGCGGCCAGCGCAGCTGCTGGCCGCGCAGCCACAGCCAGGTGGCCCGCACCGACCCGCACACCGCGAACTGCGCGAAGGTTGCGGCGAGCACACCGGTGACGGCCTCATCGGGGTGGAAGCGGATTTCGCCGTCCCCATCGCCCCACACCAGCCCGACCGGCAGGCCGCGGCGCAGCTCGCCGCGGTCACCGACCCCGATACCCCAAGGTCGCCGTCGACCACGCGGATCGCGTTCACCGGCCAGCCCAGCTGGCCGGCCCGGGCCGCCAGGTCATACTGCCGGGCAGTCGACTCGGTGTTCCGCTCGACCTGAGCCAGGGTGGACTGGCGGACATAGATGACCGCCGCCCTCGACAAGTGCGAGGCGGTGATCTTGCCAGACTCACTCATCGCCGGCCTCCGCTCCCGCCGCCGTCCCGGCCGCTCTCGCGATCAGGCAGGCCAGCAGCGTGATCGCCGCTGCTGCCTGCGGGGCGGGAAGCTGGCCGATGACGGCCGGGGGTGGCGCCGGAACCTGGTCCGGCATCAAACTGAGCTGGGTGGGCTGCACGGTCGTCCTCCTTGCACGGTGACTTCCGTGCAGCCTGCGCCCAGCTGTCTGCTGGCCGGGCGGAAAGACCCGAAACCAGCACGGACAACCGCAGCAGGTCCCCAACCAGCCCAAGCGTCGCTGCAGCGTCGTCCCCGCCGCCGGCCGGCTGCTCCAGGTCGGTCCACGCCGCCGGGATCAGCCGCTTACTGCCATCGGGCAGCACCACCAGCAGCTCCGCCACACCGTGCCGGCGCATGCTGCCCAGCACCTGAAGTGACCGGCCTTCGAAGGGGTGCCGCCGCCGGATCAGCATCACAGCGGTTACCGCCCTCACCACCGCTCACCCCCGACAGCGGCCACCACGCCATGGTGACCAGCGGCGCGCAGCACCGCGCTGACGACCAGCGCGACATTGCCCTCGTCCAGGCCAGACAGCGCGGACCCCAGGTCAACGGCCGTCCCTCCGGCGATGCTCGCGGCCAGCTGCAGCATCTGCCCCTCGCTGCCCGAGCACGGCAGCACGCCCGCCTCCAGCGCAGCGACCGCCGCTTCCCAGTCGACCGCCGCGATTACCGCGCCCGTGAAAACCTCCCGGCCGAATTCCACTGCTATCCCGGTGAAATCCTCGCGATAAAGCCACCAGCGGTGCCCGATCAGAAGATTGACAGCCGCCTCCGCGCCGAGCAGGCCTTTCGCCCACGCCCGCAGCGCGGCGGCCAGGTCATCGAAGCAGGTAGTAAGCCGGGGAGTCCTTCGGGTCTTTGGATCACGAAATAATGATCAGGATCCTGGCCGAGAAGATCCACGATAACCGGTTCCTCCGGCTGCTGCGTGGCATGCTGCAAGCAGGATACCTTGAGGACTGGGAATGGAACGAGACGCTGTCCGGCGCCCCGCAGGGCGGCGTGGCCACGCCCCCAACGCAATAGATAACCCGGGCGATGGTCACCCTCCGTGTCGGGCTGCCCGGCCTGGTGTGTGTCAGGAGAGCTTCGTTCCCGGACCGGGATTCGGTGCCGGATGGTGATCTTCCCGGGGCCGGTGAGGACGTCCTTGACCAGCAGCCGCAGCACCCGCTGGCGTTCTTCGACGGTGGCGGTAGCGGCGTTGCCGCGCAGCGGGGCGAGGAAGCCCTCCAGGTCGTCGGCGAGCTTGAGGTAGGCATCACGGTCAGCGGTCTGGGCGTCGAGGGCGCCGGGCTGGCCGCGCAGGTTCTGCTCGCGGGCGCGCAGGTGGGGCATCCGGGCGCGCAGCTCATCGATGGTGATCAGCTGTTCGGAGAAGGCCTCGATCATGGCGGTGATCGAGGCGGTGGCCTTGGCGGCAGCGGCCTGGAGGCGTTTGCGCTGGCTGGTGACCGGGTCGGAGGTGCGGGCGGCTTCCAGGCGCTTGCTGATCTCGGCCCGGATCAGGGCCGGGCCGGCGAGCAGGGCGGTGATGTGGTCCCAGACGACGGTGTCGAGGTAGTCGGCGCGGACCGGCTGGTTGCCACAGACCCGCCCGCCCTGGTACCGGTAGTCGTCGCTGCCCAGGCACCGGTAGTAGTAGATCTTCTTGTTCGTGGTCCGGGTGGAGGTCCGGTAGTAGGCGTACCCGCACGCCGAGCAGGCCGCCAGGCCCTGGAGCAGGGAGGGGACCTTAGTGTTGCGGGCGGCGTAACGCTTGTTGCTGGCCAGCCGCTGGGCGGCTCGCCCGAACGTCTCGGTGCTCACGATGGCGGGGACGGGGATCTCGATCCACTCCTCCCGTGGCCGGCCGACGGTCTTGGAGGCCCGCGGCACCGAGCGGCCCTCCAGGCGGGCCCGCCGGTTCAGACCTGGCGATTCCTGCAGGACCTGTGTCTTGCCGAACACCGCGGTGCCCGCGTAGGCGGGGTTGCGCAGCATGCCCCAGACCACGAAGCGGTCCCAGCGGGCCTTGCCGGTTCGGGTGGGGACGTTTTCGCTGGTGAGCCAGCGGGTCAGGTCGGCGATGGAAGCGCCGTCGTCGGTGTAGCGGCGGAGCAACTCGGCGGCGATCGCCGCCTCATGATCCACGATCTGGTAGCTGGCTCCGCTGTCAGCGGTCTTGCTGGTGTAGCGGTAGCCGAACGGGGCTCCGCCCAGGACGTTGACCGACCCGCAGCGGGCCCGGTGGGCCTTACCGCGCCGGTAGCGCTCCATCAGCTGGGCTTTCTCATATTCGGCGAACATGCCCTGGAACTGCACCATCAGCTGGTCTTCGGGGCTGTCACCGCGCGGGCCCTTGATGAACTCCACCCGCACCCCGGCGCGGGCGAACTCCTCGATCAGCAGCGCCTGGCAGGCGAACTTGCGGGCCAGGCGGTCCGGGGAGTAGCACAGCACTACATCGACGCAGCCCTGGGCGGCCAGGTCACGCAGCGCTTCCAGGGCCGGGCGCACCAGCGTGGCCCCCGAATGCCCCTCGTCCTCAAACACCCACTCCTCGGGCAGCTCAGCCCCGAGCTGCCCGGCGTGGGCCCGCAGCGCTGCTGTCTGCGAGCCGATCGTCTGGTCCTTCTTCTGCCGGGCCGAAGACACCCGGGCGTAGATCGCCGCGCTCGTCACGGGGCGGCCGTCCTTCCTGGCCGGCCCGGATGCGGGCCCGCCGCTGTGGCACGAGAATGGCGTAAGCCACCGACAAATCCGCGGCGGCGTGGCGGCCGAAGACGAATTCCGCCTCGACAGCACGGTCGTTCACCTGCGCGGATGCTCTCTGCGGCGCCGCGCCAGGAACTCCTCCAGCGCTTGGGCCACCACGGCGGAGATCGTGCGCCCCGACGTCCTGGCATGCTCGCGGACAGCCGCCGCAAGCGCGGCCGGCAGCTTGACCGTGAACACCGTCGTCGCCTGCGGCGCCTCGACACGCCCACCGCTGGCCGCCCGCTCCGCATAACGCCGCGCCTGCCGCTGCGAGCACCCGAACCGGCTGGCCAGCTCCCAGGCCGCCTCGGCCACCGGAACACCGGCCTCAAGCAAGTCAGCGGCCGCGTTGATCCGCCCGGCATACTCACCAGCGCGAGCACGATCACCAGCCATGCCATTAACGTACTACCCGACATGTCACAACTTTCCCGTGCCACGCCGGGGAAGTTCCAGCCGCCGGTAGCTCAGCGTCACGTCGAAGCAGAAGTTATCTATTGCGTTGGGGGCGTGATCGGGGAACCCTGCGGAGTCCCTTTCTCTCGCGCGACAACGGTCCCGTCCGGCATCTGCATCGGCGCTGCCAGCCACCGGGAGATGCAGAGCAGGACCCACCGCTCGCTGGTGTGGTGAGCTACCGCCTTCAGCAGCAGGGAATGCGGAACGGAGTCGAAAAAGGCCCGGACATCAAGGTCCAGAACCCAGTCCTGCTTCCAGCACCGCCGGCGGCACACGGCCAGCGCGTCATGGGCGCTTCGCCCAGGACGATAACCGTAGCTGCCGGCGTGGAAGACCGGCTCCAGTTTCTCTTCCAGCAGCATGGCCGCCGCGGTCTGCGCTACCCGGTCGGCCGTA
>WNGR01004671.1_pt1 | contig 14762 bp, 14 predicted proteins | sample 5407581 | NCBI WGS metagenome assembly WNGR01 (sample SAMN13153383, study PRJNA577476) | soil metagenome | isolation source: 80 cm soil or saprolite under Garry oak tree replicate 2 | place: USA:California | collected 2016-06-15
CGATCGACGAGGCGCTTGCGTGCAAGCGTGAGGGCAAGCGGCGCGTGATTGCTTTCAACCTGTCGGGCCATGGGCACTTCGACATGGGGGCCTACGAAGCCTACCACCAGGGGAAACTCGAAGACTACGAATACCCGGCCGCGCGGGTGGAAGAGGCGATGAAGCAGCTGCCGCAGGTGCCGGCGGGCGTGGCCTAGGGGAGCGAGCGGGCGAGCGACTCGGCCTCCGACAGCAGGCTGGTCCCCGCCGCGGGCTCCGACAGCGCCGCGACGTTGACCCGGACGTTTTCCAGGGCGCCCGCCAGCGCAGCCCGGGCGAGGGCTCCGGCAACACGCGCGTCCGCGCGAGCGCTCTGGTTGCCACTCTCGCCGATCTCGCCGGCCAACGCGATCAGCCGAACCGCCGCCCGCGCCGTGGCAAGGGGTGGCTGGGCGGCGCCGAGGAGCGCGTCGTCGATCGCCCGCCCGCGCCCCGGCGCGTCTTTGGGCTGCCGGTAGGCCTCCCTCGCGTGCGTGTAGGCGGCCGCATCATCGTCCACCAGCCGCCGTAGCTCCGCGCGCAGGGCGTCCGCTTCAGCCTGAATCTCGCGGGTCCTCCCGTCCACCGCCGCGTACGCCGCGCGGCCGACCGTCAGGCGCGTCACCATCCCCACCAGCGCTCCCGCTAGCGCGCCGGCGAGCGCCGCCGCGCTGCCCCCGCCAGGCACCGGGGCCGCGCCCGCGAGCTCGTCGAGCCAGCCGTCGAGTGACGGCCCCTCGGCCGCCCGGATCTTCGCTTCGAGCAGGTGGGCGGCGGGATCGCCCGCGAGCTTGAGGCGATCCGCCGCCGCGCTCAGCACGGCCCGCTCCGGGATCAACCCGACGATCTCGCTCTTCACGAGTGTCACTCGACGTTTCTCTGCTTGACGCTCTATTTCCTCGACCACTTTGGTTAGTGGAGTCTCATCGATGTCCAGCAGGTTCATCGACACCTGAGCCCGCCCGTCCACCAGGAAGCCGGACGCCTGCACCGCGGGGAAGCCGCCACTCGACTCGCGGATCTGCCGGGCGATCTCCTTGGCGGCGGTCACGTCCGGCGTGTCGAGGTAGACGTTGAAGGCGACGAGGAACGGACGCGCGCCGATCGCCGTCGCACCCGCGGACGGATGGATACGCCGCGGGCCGTAGTCGGGATCGGCCGCGGGATCGCGACCGATCCGATCGCGCAGCCCTTCGAACTCGCCTTTGCGGATGTCGGGCAGCCGCTCGCGCTCCGGGCGCCGCGCCGCCCGTGCGTACAGGTACACGGGGATTTGGAGCTCGCGTCCCACGCGCTCGGCCAGCTGCGTGGCGAGAGCGACGCAATCGTCCATGGTGACGTCCCGCACAGGCACGAACGGCACCACGTCGGTGGCGCCCATGCGCGGGTGCTCCCCCCGGTGCTTCGTCAGGTCGATGCGCTCGGTCGCGACTCGCATGGCGCCGAACGCGGCGTCCACCGCCCCCTGGGGCGGAGCAACCAATGTGAAGACGGAGCGGTGATGGGAGGCGTCGGTCTGCACGTCGAGCAGGTGCACGCCCGGCACGGCGACGATCGCCGCTCGCAGCGCAGCGAGCACGGCTGGCTCCCGACCCTCCGAGAAATTGGGGACGCATTCGACGAGCGGGTTCATGACTGGTTGAGCAGCTCCAGCAGCCAGCGATGCATCGCCGGGTTGCCCGCGACGATGGATTCCCCGCCCAGCACGTCCGCACCGCCTTCGATTGTGGTCACGACTCCGCCTGCTTCGCGGATGAGCACCACGCCGGCCGCCACGTCCCACGGCGCGAGGCTGAGCTCCCAGAACGCGTCGAACCGGCCGGCCGCTACGTCGGCGAGGTCGAGGGCGGCGGAGCCGGCGCGCCGGATCCCGCTCGAGCCGCGCATCACGGCGCTGAATTGCCTCAGATAGCGCTCCAGGCCGTCCAGCCGCTTGAACGGGAATCCCGTGCCCACGAGGGCGAGCCGCGCCTCTGCTACGGCGGACACGGCCAGCCGCTCCGCGCCCATCCATGCGCCCTGGCCCGTCCCCGCGCGATACACGAGATCGCGTGCGACGTCATGGATGACGCCCACGGACAACACACCACGCACGACGCCACCGATCGAAACGGCGTACTGGGGATAGCCGTGCAGGTAGTTGGTCGTGCCGTCCAGCGGATCGACGATCCACACGATGTCGCCTGCGCGCGCGCCTGAGGGCGACAGCTCCTCTCCGACCACCGTCGAGCCGGGCACCCGCTCGGTCAGCATGTCCGCGATCAGCCGCTCGGCTCGACGGTCCATCTCGGTCACGAAATCGTGCCGGCTCTTTTCCGTCCAGTCGCTGGGCGCTGGTGGACGCGCGCTGCCCAGCAGCTCTGCGGCGCGCGCCGCGGCCGCCATCGCCACGTCAACTAAGTCTATGATTTCTCGCACCTTGCGGCACCCCACCCCGGACTCGTAGGTTGTCAGCCCATGGCGCGCGTCTTCTCCGGCATCCAGCCCTCGGGCGAGCTGCACATCGGGAACTATCTGGGCGCGGTGCAGAACTGGGTCAAGCTGCAGCTGCAGCACGAATGTTTGTTCTCGGTCGTGGACCTACACGCGATCACGCAACCCTACGACGTCGCGACGCTGGGGTCGCGCACGGTCGAGATGGCGGTCGGGCTGCTCGCGGTCGGCCTCGACCCCGAGCGCTGCATCGTGTTCGTGCAGTCGCACGTCCCCGAGCACAGTGAGCTGAACTGGCTCCTGAATACCGTGACGCCGCTCGGGGAGCTCGAGCGGCAGACGCAGTTCAAGGATAAGTCGCAGCGCCAGGAAAGCGTACCAGCGGGTCTGCTCAACTATCCGGTCCTCCAGGCGGCCGACGTGCTGCTGTACGTCGCCACGCTCGTGCCGGTGGGTGAAGACCAGCTGCAACACCTCGAGCTGATGCGGGAAATCGCGCGACGCTGGAACGGTCGCTTCGGCAACGGGTTCGCGTTCCCCGAGCCCCAGGCGCTGCTCTCGACCGCCAAGCGGGTGCTCGGGTTGGACGGCCAGGCGAAGATGTCGAAGAGCTTGGGCAACACCATCAGCCTGTTCGACCCACCCGAGGTCATTTGGGAAAAGCTCAAGCCGGCGGCCACGGATCCCGCGCGGGTTACGCGCAAGGATCCCGGGAACCCGGACATCTGCAACATCTTCACGATTCATCAGGGCTTTTCCCCGCCGGAGACTCAGGCGCTGGTGGCGCACAACTGCCGCACCGCGGGGTGGGGATGTCTCGACTGCAAACGAGTTCTCGCGGACAATATGATAGCGGCGCTCACCCCCATCCGCGAGCGGGCGCAGCAGCTCCGGGGCCGCCCCGAGCAGGTCCGGGAGGTGCTCCGCGCCGGGGCCGCCAAGGCGGGGGTGCTCGCGCGTCGCACCATCGCCCAAGTGCGACGGCGCATGGGATTGCTCGACAAGGCGGAGGCCTGATGGATCGGGTCATGCAGCAGGTCGTCGAGATATTCAATCTCCAGCTCCTCCTGCAATTGGGCCTCGCCGTCCTGCTCGGCGGCGCCATCGGGCTCGAGCGCGAGTTCGCCGGCAAACCCGCCGGCCTGCGTACCAACATCCTCATCTGCGTAGGCGCAATGCTGTTCACTCTGATGTCCGTCCAGCTCTCGGTCGAAGGCCCGGGCCACGGCGACCCCACACGCGTGGCCGCGCAAATCGCTACCGGCGTCGGGTTCATCGGCGCGGGTACGATCCTCCATGCTCGCGGTGCCGTGAGCGGTCTGACCAGCGCGGCGACGATCTGGGTGGTGGCCGCGATCGGCATCGCCGTGGGTGCCGCGGCCTACCTCCAGGCCCTCTGGACGACGCTGTTCGTCGTGGTGGTTTTGTACGGCCTGGGTTCTGTAGAGCGCATGTTGGCGCGCCACACCAGCCGCACGCACCTCGTGATTCACGCCAAGCCTGAGCCGCAAGCGCTCGAGGAGCTGGAAACCCTCGTGCGCGGTACTGGCCTGGAGATCGTGACGGTCGAGTCCCGTCGCGAGAACGTCGATTTCGTGGTGGAGCTGGACCTACGCGGGCCCCGGCGGCTGCATGATCAAGCCATGATCTCCATCCTCCATCACCCGCTGGTCCGCACCGTGTCGACGGGGGAGTGACGCGGCGGCCGTGCGCCGAGAACATCCGGGGCCTATCTTGCGGAGTGCACTGCTGAACGTGGTGGACCAGGAGGCCGGTTACTGATGGACGAGGCGAAGTCCCGACCCGCGCGCGCGAGCGGTGCCATCGCGTCGCCGCCGGGGGTGGTGGGGGGGATCGAAAAGATCATCAAGGCTGCGGTGGACCGCGGCGCCTCCGACCTCCACATCAAGGCCGGGGATGTGTTCCGCGCGCGCATCGACGGCAAGCTCGTCCCCCTGACGAAGCAGCGCCTGACCCCAGAGCAAACCAGAGCCATCGCTATGCGCCTGATCTCCAACGAAGAGGACCAGGCGAAGATCGACCGCCTCCGCGACTACGACTGCTCCTGGGGCATGCCCGGCGTGGGGCGCTTCCGCGTCAACGTCCTGCGCCAGCGTTCTTCCTTCATGATCGTGATGCGCGTCGTCCCGTTCGACGTGCCCTCGTTCGAGTCGCTTGGCTTGCCCGCGGTGCTGCGCACGGTTGCCTTGAGCGAGCGCGGTCTCGTGCTCGTCACGGGGCCGGCCGGGTCGGGGAAGAGCTCGACGATGGCGGCAATGGTGAATCACATCAATCAGCATGAGCAACGCCACATCGTGACCCTCGAGAACCCGATCGAGTTCCTGCATCGCGACGTCAACTCCTCGATCACGCAGCGCGAAATCGGGGTGGATACGGACGATTACCGGCGCGGCCTGCGTGCCGCGCTGCGGCAGGACCCCGACGTCGTGCTCGTCGGGGAGGTGCGGGACGCCCCCGTCCTGGACACCGCGCTCCGCGCCGCAGAGACGGGGCACCTGGTCATCTCCGCGCTCGACACGTCCGACGCCGTCACGACAATCGCGCGCGTCATCGCCATGTATCCGGCCGAGGAGCAGGACGCGTTGCGCCTGCGCCTCTCCGAGTCGCTTCAGGCCGTCGTCTCCCAGCGGCTCCTCCCCCGCGCCGATGGCCGCGGCCGCGTAGCCGCGGTCGAAGTGCTGATCTGTACCGCCGCCGCGGGGGAGATCATCCGGGGCGGGCGGCCGAGCCCCGAGCTGCAAGCGTACATCCGGACCTCGCGCGAGCGGCACGGTACGCAGACGCTGGACCAACACCTGTTCGATCTCGTCGCCGAAGGCGTGGTCACTCACGAGGCCGCCATCGCCGCGGCGCCGGCGCCGGCGCAGTTCGCGCAGCTGATCCGTGGGCTCGACCGCCGGCCCCCCCCCCCTCCCTCGCCGGTCTCGCCGCGGCCGGCGGCCGCCGCCCGAGAAGCCCCGATCCCCGACGACCTGTCGAGCCCGCTGCCGGGTCAGTGAGCGCGCAGCGCCCCTCCGGGGTGCTCGCCCCGATCACCACGCCCTTCGATGCCGCCACCGGCGACGTGGCGCCGGCACAGTTGCGACGCAACGTCGCGAGCTTGGTCGCCGCCGGCCTCGACGGCATCGTGGTCGCGGGGTCAACCGGCGAGGCGGCCGCGCTCGATCCCGAGGAGCAGCGCCTCCTGATCGGCGCCGCGCGGGGAGCGCTGCCGGATGGCCGCTGGCTGGTGGCCGGCACCGGCGGCGAGTCCACGCGGCAGACTCTCGGCCTGACGCGGGCGGCCGCAGACGCGGGCGCCGACGCCGTGCTGGTGCGGCCCCCGGCCTACTTCGCTGCCGCGACGACCCCGGCGACCCTTGTGGCGCACTACCGGGCCGTGGCCGACGCGAGTCCGGTGCCGGTCCTGATCTACAACATCCCCAAGTACACGCACCTCCCCCTCGCCGCCGGGCTGCTGCAGCAGCTCGCCGGACACGAGAACATCGTCGGGGTGAAGGATTCCTCGGGAGACGCGAAGAACCTCGCCGCCTATCGGGACGCGGTCCCCGGGTGGTCGGTGCTCGTTGGGTCGGCATCGCTGTTGTACGAGGCCCTCGAGATGGGGTGCGACGGTGGGATCCTCGCTGCGGCGTGCTTCGCCGCGGCCCTCTGCGTCGAGGTGCACGCGGCGTTCCGGGGCGGCGACCGGGAGCGGGCGGGGCGGCTGCAGGAGCGGCTCGCTCCCCTCGACAAGGAGGTGGTGGGCAGGCTCGGCCCCGCCGGCGTGAAAGCGGCGATGGATGCCGTGGGGCTGTACGGCGGTCCGTGCCGGCCGCCGCTCGCGCCGGTGGCGCCGGCCGACCGCGAGCGACTGGCGCGCCTGCTGGCGGCGTGAGCGCCTACCGAGGACTGCTCGACGAGCTTGCGGCCCCGCGCCTCGTCGGCTCGCCCAACCATGCGCGCGTGCGGGAGCTGCTGCGGGGGGAGCTCGCCCGGCGGGGGTACGTCGTCCTCGAACACCAGTTTCCCGTGGTGCCGCCGGGACGGTTGGGGGGCGTGGTCAGCGCCGGCGGCGTATTGATCTGGGCGTCGCTCGGAGTAGCGCTCCTCGGCACGGCGTCGGCCCCGGCGGCGGTGACAGGAGCCTGCGTCGTGGCGCTGCTCGTGTTCGGCGTCGTGCACCGCCTGCGGGGACAAGGAGCCCCGGCGATCGGGATCAACTTGATTGCTGTACGGCCGCGCAGCCGGGTGACGGTCTGGCTTGCGGCGCACTACGATTCGAAGGGACAGCCGTTGTCCATGCTGACGCGCCTCGCCGCGGTGGCGCTGGGGGTGGTCGGGGTGTTCGGGCTGGCCGCGGTCGCGGCGGCACGCGCAACGGCGGCGCCATGGAGCCGCGCCGCGGAGCTGCTCCTCGCGGCGCCCGCGCTGCTGGGCGGCCTGCTGCTGCTCCAGAACCGGGCCACGAACGGCTCCCCAGGCGCCGTGGATAACGCGTCGGCGCTCGTCACGGTGCTGGCGATTCTCGACCGCTTGCCCGCGGCGGCCGCGGTCGGGGTCCTGTTGCCGGACGCCGAGGAGTACGGATTGCTGGGAGCCAGGGCGCTCGCCCGGGAGCGAGCCAACCTATTCGAGGGCACCGCCGTGCTCAACTTCGACGGGATCGACGACGACGGGCCGACGCGGTGCATCACCCACCGGGCCGGTCCCATCGTCGATGCGGTGCGTGCTGCCCTCGGCGCGCGCCGGCGGCGTTTCCTGCCGGTGGTGGTGGACGGGTCGGCTCTGGCCCCGGTGGCCCGCGAGTGCGCCACGATTATGCGCGGCGACTGGCGCACGGCGGCGGTGGTGCACACGCCGCGCGACACCGCCGCGCGGCTCACGCTCGAAGGGGTCGGAAGCGTCGCCATGGCGGTGGGCGATGTCTTGGGCTCGGCACCGAGCGTTGACGGCGCGTGGTCCCGGGTCTAGCTTGTTACAGAGGATGCTCGAACGCCCCGCTCGTCGGGGCGTTTTTGCTGGGGTGGAGGTGCCATGTTCGGACCGAAGACCCACTGCGTGGTCGTCGTGGGCGCCCAGTGGGGTGACGAAGGGAAAGGGAAGATCGTCGACGTGCTCGCCGAGCGCGCCGACCTGGTGGTGCGCTATCAGGGTGGCGCGAATGCGGGTCATACCGTGGACACGGGCGCTGGCGAGTTCGTGCTGCACCAGATTCCCTCCGGGATCATCCAGGGTGCCGTATGCCTCGTCGGGAACGGCGTCGTGCTCGATCCAGAGACGTTCTTCACGGAGCTCGACGCGCTGGGGTCGCGCGGGGTGCGGACCGAGCACAAGCTGTACGTCTCCGACCGGGCGCACCTCACCCTCCCGTATCACAAGCTGCTGGATCGCGCCCGCGAGCGCCGCGAACAGATCGGGACCACGGGGCGCGGGATCGGGCCGACCTACGAAGACAAGTACGGCCGCCGCGGCATCCGGGTCGGCGATCTCCGTCACCTGAGCCGCGCGCGCGAAATCGTGTGCACCCGGGTGCAGGCGGCGAACGAATTCCTGGGCCTGCTCGGCGGCGGCGAGCGGGCGGACCCCGCAGAGCACGTGCAGCTGCTCGAGCGACTGGCCCCGCGGCTGCTGCCGCTGGCGGTGGACGCCGGGCGCGTGGTCTACGAGGCGCTGCAACGGGGCGAGTCCGTGCTGCTCGAGGGGGCGCAAGGGGCGCTGCTCGACGTGGACCATGGGACGTATCCCTATGTCACGTCGTCCAACACGACGGCGGGGGGGGCGGCGGTGGGGGCGGGGATTGGACCGACGGCAATCGACGCCGTGGTCGGCGTCGTGAAGGCCTATACGACACGGGTCGGGAACGGGCCGCTGCCCACGGAGGCCGAGCCGGCGGTGGCCGCGCGCCTCCGGGACCTGGGCGGTGAGTTCGGGGCCACGACGGGGCGCCCGCGGCGCTGCGGCTGGTTCGACGCCGTGGTGGTGCGTTACGCGGTGCGGGTGAACGGACTCACGGGGCTCGCCGTGACCAAGCTCGACGTGCTCGACTCCTTCTCCGAGATCCCAGTGTGCGTCGGTTACCGGCTCGACGGTCAGCCGCTCGACAGCATGCCCGCCGAAGTCGAGCGGCTGGGTCGTGTGGAGCCCGTGTACGAGTCGCTCCCGGGCTGGCAACATTCACTCAGCTGCATCCGCCGCCTCGCCGACCTTCCCCCCGCCGCCCGGGCCTACCTGGACCGGCTCCAGGACTTGGCCGGCGCGCCGATCCAGTACGTCAGCGTCGGGACCCGGCGGGACCAGATCGTAGAAGTGGCGTGACCCCAGGGTACTCCGCCGATGCTTGACCTCGCGGTGATTGGAGCCGGCCCGTGCGGCCTCGCGGCGGGCGTGGCGGCCAAACGAGCGGGGCTCGGGGCCGTGCTCTTCGACAAGGGCGCCATCGTGTCGAGCCTCCTCCGCTATCCCCTGTACATGACGTTCTTCTCCACGCCGGAGCGGCTGGAAATCGCCGGCGTACCCTTCGTTACCAGCGGCGAAAAACCCACCCGCCGCGAGGCCCTCACCTATTACCGAAAAGTGGCGGAGTACTTCCAGCTGGATGTGCGGCAGTATCACGAAGTGGTGCAGGTACGGCGTTCGGGGAGCGGCTTCACGCTCGACGTGACGCACGGCGGCCAGCCCGAGCCCGAGAGCATCAGCGCGCGGCACCTGGCTTATGCGACGGGATATTTCGAGTCGCCGAATCTGCTCGGCGTACCGGGCGAGGACCTACCGCACGTGTCCCACTTCTTCGTCGAAGCCCACCCCTACTGGCGGCAAAGTGTCGCGGTGGTGGGTGGTGGCAACAGCGCCGTCGAAGCGGCGCTCGAGCTCCACCGCGTGGGCGCGCGCGTGACGATCGTCCACTTCCTCGAGCAGTTCGATCGGGGGGTCAAGTCGTGGGTGCTGCCCGACATCACCAACCGCGTGAAGGACGGCAGCGTCGCCGTCCGGTGGCGCAGCCGCGTGGTCCGGATCGAGCGGGGGAGCGTCGTCATTCGCTCGGAGCGTGACGGCTCCACGGAGACCGTGCCCGCGGATTTCGTGCTGGCGCTCACCGGCTACCGCGCCGATCAGCGCTTGCTGCGCGCCGTCGGCGTGCAGATCGACGAGGCGACGGGGGTGCCCCAGCACGACCCCGCGACCATGGAGACGAACGTCGCCGGGGTCTACGTCGCCGGCGTGCTGTCCTGCGGCTACGACGCCAACCGCACCTTCATCGAGAACGGGCGGGGCCACGGCGACCTGATCTGCGCCCATATCAAAGCAAAACCCCCCAGAGTCGCCCCTGGGGGGTGATCGCCTGCCCGACATCGTGCGCCCTAGAACCCGATGTGAGCGAGACGAAACCAGTGCTCGAGGGGCCCCTCACGCAAAACGGCCCCGCGCTCGTTCTCAAGGACGTGGGGCCGCTGCCGACTCTGGCAGCCGGGCTGTCTCACTCGCGAGCGAGACCCCTTGGCTTTGCGCCCCGCCGTCACCGACGGTTTGCCCTTGAACAGAGTGATGCTGCGGTGCGAAATGGCAAGAACGGTGCCATGTCCGTAATGCGAGTCACCACGCACACATTCCCTCCAGTCACATCTGTCGATGCATAGTAATTTGCACGAATCAGCGCATTTTGCACGATGACTCAAGTTATCCTAGTGGCACCAGCAGCCTTCAAAGGGTCCTTCGGCCCGCGGCAGGTAGCGGACGCGGTCGCTGCCGGCGTCCGACTGGCCCTCCCCGACGCCACCGTGCTCCAGTGTCCCATTTCGGACGGCGGTGACGGCCTCCTTGAAGCGGTGCTCCCGCCGGACGCCCTGCGCGAGCGGGTGCACGTGACTGGTCCGTTGGGCCCTAAGGTCGGAGCCGTCCTGGGATGGCTCGACACCGACACGGCGATCTTCGAAAGTGCCACCGCCTGCGGGATCGCGTTGTTGCGGCCCGAGCAGCTCGATCCCCTGCACGCGACGACGCGCGGCGTCGGCGAGCTGATCTGGGAGGCCGTGGACCGGGGTGCCAAGACGGTCGTGGTCGGCCTCGGCGGCTCGGCCACGGTGGATGGAGGCACAGGGGCGGCGCGGGGCTTGGGCTGGACGCTGCGGGATGCCTCCGGCGCTCCCCTGGCCGAGGGTGGCGGCTCCTTGCGCGCGCTCGCGAGCCTCGAAGGGGGGTGGGGAGTCGCGGCGCAGGTGATCGCGCTGACGGATGTGACGACGCCGCTCATCGGACCGGACGGAGCAGCCCCCGTCTTCGGCCCGCAAAAGGGGGCGACCCCCGAAGAGGTGAAGATCCTGGCAGCGGGTCTCGAAGTCCTGGCGGCGCACTTTGGGCGGCTCGGGCACCCCGACTTCGCGACGCTGCCGGGAGGTGGTGCGGCCGGCGGGCTCGGCGCCGGGCTCGCGTACTTCGCGAAGGCGCAGCTCGTTCGGGGGGCTGAATGGGTGCTCGATCGTGTGGGATTCGATGCCGCCCTCGCCAAGGCCGACCTGGTGATCACCGGCGAGGGATCGTTCGACCGGACGTCACTCGTGGGCAAGGCATCGGCCGAGGTGTTGCGGCGGGGTCAGGCCGCGCGCAAGAAGGTCGCCGTCGTGGCCGGCAGAGTGGCGGACCTGATCGGGGTTCATGCGCTGGGAGGCGACGGACGGATGCTCGACGCCGCCGGGATCACCGGGCTCGCCGCGCGCGCCACGCGCGAGGCGTTCGGGTTGCCCGCGCCCTAGCGGCGTCCCTATCTTCCCGCCCTTATGCCCGCGGACAACAACGTGATGGAGAAGCTCGTGTCGCTGGCCAAGCGCCGCGGGTTCGTGTTCCAGTCTTCCGAGATCTACGGCGGTCTCGGCTCCGTGTGGGACTACGGGCCGCTCGGCGTCGAGCTCAAGAAGAACCTGAAGGAGCGGTGGTGGCGCTCGATGGTGCACGAGCGCGAAGACATTGAGGGCCTGGACGCAGCCATCCTCATGCACCCCAAGGTGTGGGAGGCGTCCGGCCACATCGCCGGCTTCACCGATCCGCTCGTCGACTGCAAGCATTGCAAGAACCGCTTCCGCGCGGATGACCCGCGCATCAAGGGCACCCCGGGCCAGCCGGACGCCCAATGCCCGGTCTGCGGCTCGCGGGGCACGCTCACGGCGCCGCGGCTGTTCAACCTGATGTTCAAGACCTTCATGGGGCCGGTCGAAGAGGCGGCGGCCGTGGTGTACCTGCGCCCGGAGACGGCGCAGGGGATTTACGTCAACTACCTCAACGTGCTGCAGGCGTCGCGGCAGAAGATTCCGTTCGGCATCGCGCAGATCGGGAAGGCATTTCGCAACGAGATCACGCCCGGCAACTTCACGTTCCGCACCCGAGAGTTCGAGCAGATGGAGATGCAGTTTTTCGTCAAGCCCGGCACGGACGGGGAGTGGTTCGAATTCTGGAAGGCGCAGCGCATGGAGTGGCATTACGGGCTGGGGATCCGGCGGGAGAAGCTGCGCTTTCACCAGCATACGAAGGAAGAACTGGCGCACTACGCCAAAGACGCGTACGACTTGGAGTACGAGTTCCCGTTTGGCTGGCATGAGTTTGAGGGCGTCCACAACCGCAGCGACTTCGACCTGTCGCGCCACCAGCAGTTCTCGGGGAAGAAGCTCGAGTACCTCGATCCGGCGACCAAGGAGCGCTTCATTCCCTACGTCGTGGAGACCTCGGTCGGCGCGGACCGCACCGCCCTGGTCGTCATGTGCGACGCCTATCGCGAGGAAACGGTGGAGGGCGAGACGCGCGTCGTCATGCGGTTCCATCCCGCGATCGCCCCGCTCAAGGCCGCGGTCTTCCCCCTGGTGAATAAGGACGGGATGCCGGAACTGGCGCGCCGCATCTTCGACGATCTGCGCCGCCACTTCAACGTCTTCTACGACGACTCCGGCTCGATCGGCCGGCGCTACCGCCGCCAGGACGAAGCGGGGACGCCGTATGGGATCACTGTGGACGGCCAGTCGGTCGGCGACGGCACGGTCACCGTGCGCGACCGCGACACGTTGCTACAGGAGCGGGTCGCCGGCGATCGGCTGGTGAGTCATCTCGGCGACAAGCTCAAGATGTGACGTTCGACGACTTCCGCGCCCTGATCGACCGGCTGGCCCGTGAAGTGCCGCCCGAGTTCCGGAACGGCATCGTCACCATCGAAGTGAGTCCCAAGACGGTTCCGCACCCGGTGCGGGGCGACGCGTACACCCTGGGCGAGTGTATCCCTCTGGAGTGGAGCGGCGGCGGAGCGGACCTGCAATCCCGGGTCGTGCTGTACCACGGCTCGTTCGCGGCTCTCGCGCGCCTCGAGCGGGGCGACTTCGATTGGCGCCGCGAGGCCTGGGACACGCTGTCCCACGAGCTCCGCCATCACCTCGAGTGGCGGGCCAACGTCGCGGCCCTCGAGGCCTACGACGCGGCGGCCGAGCAGAACTTCGCGCGGCATGACGGAGAGCCGTTCGACCCCACGTTCTATCGCTCGGGAGAAGCGGTGGCCCCGGGCGTCTACAAGGTGGACGATGACGTGTTCATCGAATGTGACGAGACGCCGCAGCAGGGCCAGGCCTACCAGCTCACCTGGCACGGGCGCCGCTATCGCGTGCCCGCGGTCGCCGATCTCGCCCCTCCCTCGTTCCTCGTCCTCGCGGGCCTCGACGCGCCTCCCGTCGGTGAGGCGATTCTCGTGATCCCGTGGAAACCGTCCCTCTTCGATATTTGGCGGCGACCCCGCAGATTCGAGCAGCGCACGGTGCGCGCGGAGGCCGTCCTTGCCTAGACGGGTCTTCCTGGCCACGGCGGACCTGCTGTTCCGCTCCAAACTCGGCGCCGCCCTCGCCGCCCACGGCGGGGAAGTCGTGCGCGACGAGGCGGCGCAGTGCGACCTCGCCGTCGTCGCCATAGATGCCCCCGGCGCGGTGGACCGCGTCCGGGGGCTCGTGGCCCGGGGGATTCCCGTCCTGGCCTACGGCTCGCACGTGCGGGCGGACCTGCTACGGGCCGCCCGCGACGCCGGCGCGACCGCGGTTCCCAACTCCGAAGTCGAGCGCCGGCTCGTGCAACTGCTTACTTCGACTTGACTTGCACCTCGATGTGCCGAGGCCGCGCTTGCTCGACCTTCGGCAGGGTGACGGTCAGCACGCCATGCTCGTAGTCCGCCTTGATGTTGCCGGCGTCCACGGTCGCGGGCAGCGTGAAGCTGCGCTCGAACGTGCCGTAACTGCGTTCATACCGGTGCACCCGCTCGGTGCGCTCCTCGGCGACCTGCTGCTTGGTGCCGTGGATCGTGAGCACGTTGTTCTCGACCGAGATCTGCACGTCCTCCGGCTTCACCCCAGGGACCTCGGCCACGATGCGGATGGCATCGGCCTGCTCGAAAACGTCCACCGGCGGCACCCATTCAGCCAACGCGCTGTCCCGATACGGCCAATCCATGTTCCACAGGGCGTCGTTGAAGAACCGGCCGATCCGATTTTCGAGGCTGGACACCTCGCTGCTCGGTTGCCGGGTCAGGCTCCGTGTATTGCCAAACATGACCTTCACCTCCGTGTAATGTTGACCATTCCTTATGTACCACCACACCACCGCGACCTCCGGGGCCTGCCAGCGCAACCAGCATGCCGCTTCTTCCCATCGTTTACTTGCCTTCTTGGCAACGGAGGGCGGCCACGTTGACCGTCGGCTGCCAGTCTGACAACGCGGCGCCCTCAACTGGGCGCTCCAGTGCGTCTGTGCGTCTGTGCGTCTATCTTTTTCAGTCCCTATGACCCACACCGTCACCGTCGCGCTCGCTCCCGCGGAGATCTTCGCGCGAGCCAAGGCGTTCTTCGCGGAGCGCGTGCCCAACGCGAGCGCGTTCCTCGAAAAGGAAGGCCCGCAGTTTCTGGTGTTGCGGGGGCAGGGTGGTGAGGAGCTGGTGATGAGCGCGCGCCCGCTCGATGGCGCCGTCGCAAAGAGCCAGGTGCGGGCGTCCACGCTGTTCTTTGATCAGGCGCTGGATCGGTTCTTCTCCACGCTGCCGCTCGAATCAGGGGTGGATGTCGTGTGACTGGAGTGCGGGAGCGTTTCGCGGTGCGCGTGATGGTCACGGACGTGTGGGATCAGGTGGTGCTCGCCGTCGAGCCGACGACCACGGTGGCGGAGCTCAAGCGAGAAGCCCTGGCCGGCGCGCTCAAGCGCCCTGTGGTGTCGCCCGACGACTACGTGGTCAAGTTCCGGGGCGCGTTGCTCCTGGACGAGGCGGCGACGCTCGCCGCGGTCGGGGCCGGCGCGAACGCCCC
>WNGR01006066.1_pt1 | contig 14749 bp, 10 predicted proteins | sample 5407581 | NCBI WGS metagenome assembly WNGR01 (sample SAMN13153383, study PRJNA577476) | soil metagenome | isolation source: 80 cm soil or saprolite under Garry oak tree replicate 2 | place: USA:California | collected 2016-06-15
CAGGCCGTCGTGGTCGTGGTGCTGCTGACGCTGCTGTTCGCGCACGACACGGCGATCGGCGGGATCATCCCGGGACCGGCCGCGCTGCGGGAACTGGCCGACCGGATCTCCGCGGGCACGAACGAGCTGCAGCAGTACTCGGTGCCGGCGCCGGACACCCCGGACATCACGGTCCTGATAGCAGCGTGCGGTGCTGGATTCGCCTTCGCGATCGACGTCATCGCCGTGACCTGCCGTCGTTCGGTGATCGCGGGCGCCCCGATCCTCGCGATCTACCTGATCCCGGCGACGCGGCAGCCGGGCGGCTACAGCTGGCTCGCCTTCGCCTGCGCGGCCGCCGGATACCTGGCGCTGGTCGGCACGGAGGGGCACGAGCGGCTCGGCCAGTGGGGCCGGGCCGTGAACCAGCGCAACGCGCGACCCTCGCTCGCGGGCGCCACGAACTCGGGGCTCACCCGGCAGATCGCGACGTGGTCCATCCTGGCGGCACTGTTCGTCCCGCTGCTGGTTCCGGCGACGCCGCAGCTGTTCCACTTCAACGGGAGCGGGGCAGGCGGCAGCGGCGGCAACGGCACGATCTATCTGAATCAGACCGTGGACATCGCGCGGGATCTGCAGGACCCGAAGGCGACCAACCTGTTCCAGTACCGCACCGACTCCGGCAACCCGCAGCGCGAGTACTTCCAGCAGGAGGTGCTGACGCAGTTCAACGGCACCGAGTGGGACCCGGCGAGTTCCGCCGTCCCGGGCACTCCCGGCTCGGTCAACGTGCCCGGCCTGACGAATACCGCCGTGCCGCGGTCGACGGTGCACATCTCGGTGAACGTCAACGGGAATTTCGGCTTCAGTTCGGCCCCCTCGCCGTACGCGACGACGGACGTGGCCGGGCTGCCCGACGTGCAGATCGACCAGAACACGCTGACCGTCTACGTGAACGACGCCGGCAACCACTCGCGCCAGGGCACGCACTACGCGACGACGAGCACGCAGCTGAACCCGAGCGCGACGGAACTGCAGGAGGCGACGGTCGGCCAGGATCCGACCGCGAAGAACTACCTGGCTCTGCCCGCGAGCGTGAAGCAGTTGCTCACGTCGGACGCCGAGCAGATCACCGCGGGCGACGTGACGCCGTATCAGCAGGCGATGGCGCTACAGGCTTACTTCCTGTTGAACTTCAAGTACACGCTCACGCCGAAGATCAGCGGCACCGGCGCCTCGGCGATCGAGAGCTTCCTGCAGACGAAGCAGGGCTTCTGCCAGCAGTTCGCGGCGACGATGGCCGCGATGGCCCGCGCGCTCGGCATCCCGGCCGTGGTCGCGGTCGGCTACACGCCGGGCGCGCAGGTGTCCGACGGCACTTACCAGGTCACCACGCACGACGCGCACGCATGGCCGCTGCTGTACTTCGACGGCATCGGCTGGGTCCAGTTCGAGCCGACGCCGAGCATCGTCTCGACCGGCCGCGCGGCCGTGCTGCCGTGGACCAACCCGCAGGCCCAGTCGACCGCCTCGAGTGGCGCGGGCGCCACGTCGTCCGCATCGGCGCAGCCGAGCACCTCCGCGACGACGAGCAAGTGCGCCAACGGCGCGCCGAACCTGCACCACGTGGCCCAGGAGGGCGAGGTGGGCAACTGCGGCGCCCAGACCGCCGGCTCCGCGGCGGCCGCGACGCCGTTCGCGTCCTGGGGACCGTTCGGCGTGATCCCACGGACCTTCGATGACTGGTTGCTGAGCGGAACCCCGATCCAGATAGCCGTGAAGCTGCTGCTCCTGCTGCTGCTCATCGCCGCCGCCACACCCGCCATCGCCCGACTCCGTCGGCGCCGCAGGCGCAGACGGCTGCATCGGCTCCGGCGGTTCCGGCGGTACGGCCACGCTCGTAGCCCCCTCGGCGGTGACGACCGCGGCCCGCCGCGAACTCGCCTTCGCCGCCTGGGAGGAGCTGCGCGAATACGCCCAGGATCTCGGCTACCGCTGGCCGGACAGCGACACCCCGCGCCAACTCGCCGGCCGCCTGTCCGCCACCGCCGACTTCGACGCCGAGAGTGAGGCCGCCGTCGGCCGCGTCACGACCCTGGTCGAGCGCGCGGTCTACTCCCCCGACCCGCACATCGACCCCGACGAGGCCCGCGCCCTGCCCGGCGACGTCAACCGGGTACGCAGCGCCCTGGGCACAGCCGCAGGTCGCGCGGCCCGCCTGCGAGCGGCCGTGCTGCCCAGCTCTTCGCTGGACAACATCCGGCTGCCTTGGAACCGAAGGCACTAGGCGCCCGGCTAGTACCGTGCGGAATACTATCGCCAGCGATACTATCGCTGGCGATAGTATCTTAAGCGGGAGTTGGAGGCGGTCGCGTGGTCGACTTCGTGGGACGGCGGCGCGAGCTCGCTGGGCTACAGCAGGCGCTGGGCGAGATTCGCGAAGCCATCGGGTCCGCGCGTCCGGGGCGCTGCCTGATCATCCGCGGTCGACGTCGGATCGGGAAATCCGCGCTGGTGGAGGAGTTCGTCCAGCGCAGTGGCGTCCCCTATGTCTTCCACACCGCGGAGATCGGATTCGGCTCGGAGCCGGTCGCGGAGTTCACGCGCGAGGTGGCGGGCTCCTCGCTGCCCGAAGCGTCGATCTTCGCCGAGGCCGCCCCCGGGAACTGGACCGCGGCGCTGCGGCAGCTCGCCGGCGTGCTGCCGGAAGATCAGGCAACCGTGGTGGTGCTCGATGAAGTGCCCTATCTGATGGACGAGGCCGGATCGTTCGAGAGTGTCCTACAGCGCGCGTGGGACAGGGAGCTTTCCCGCAAGCCGGTTCTCCTGCTGCTGATCGGTTCGGATCTGTCCATGATGGAGGCGCTCACCTCGTACGGACGTCCTTTCCATCAGCGGGGGACTGACATGCCGATCGGGCCGTTGAACCCGGGCGAGGTCGCGCGGATGACGGGTCTGGGAGCGGCGGACGCGTTCGATGCGGCCTTGGTGACGGGCGGGCTACCGCTCGTGTGCGCACGTTGGCGGTCCGGAGAGCGGCTGTGGTCGTTCTTGGAACGCGAGCTGGCCGACCCGCTCAGCCCGCTGGTCGCTTCCGCGCAACTGTCGCTCGCCGCCGAGTTCCCCGCCCAGCTGCAGGCGCGCGCCGTCCTCGGCGCGATCGGGACCGGCGAGCGCACCTTCACGAACATCGCTCGTGCGGCGGGCGGAATTTCGCACTCGACCTTGACCCGCGCGGCCGACTTACTGATCGACAAGGGATCGGTCGCCGCGGAACTTCCCGTCTCGCTCCACCCGTCGAAGGAGCGGCGGTACCGAATCGCGGATCCCTACCTGCGATTCTGGCTCGCCTTTCTCGGCCCGCATCTCGCGGAGATCGACCGCATGCGTTCGGATCTGACGCTCGATCGGATCAGGCGGGGCTGGACGTCGTGGCGCGGTCGCGCGATCGAGCCACTGGTACGCGAATCGCTGCTGCGCCTGCTCCCCGCGCGCGGTGTACCGGCGGCGCCGGTCATCGGCGGATTCTGGACGCGCTCCAACGATGTCGAAATCGACGTCGTCGGCGCCGACCGCGGACCGATCGCGAAGGAGCTGTACTTCCTAGGGTCGATCAAGTGGCTGGAAAACGCCCCTTTCGACGACCACGACCTGCTCGCGCTCCAACGCCACCGCGATCGCCTCACCGATGCCGCGGTCCCGCTGATCGCGATCAGCCGGACCAGGGCCACCACCAGCCATGCGGACGCGGCCTTCACCGCGGACGATCTCGTCGAGGCTTGGTGATGTCGAGTCGGCGAGGGGTGACCGGCGGAGCCCGCAACGCGCCGACGGCGCGTAGGTCGGGCCAACCGCCAACCGAGAGGTCCGCCTCTGCTCCCTCCCCGTTAGAAGCCGTCGCGCTCACGGCGGTGTTGCCAGCGCAGCTCCATGCGCTGCATGAAGGTGCCGCGGGGGCCCGAGGAGGCGCGGCGGGCGGCCTTGATCTTCACCGCGGGAACGATCTCGCCCGGGGCGGGCATGCGGCGCCAGCAGGTCCAGGCGATCCAGGAGCACGCGACGAAGACCGCGCCGCCCGAGATCTCCAGCGCCGTCATGTGGTGCGTGGCGACGAGGCCGTAGACGAGCGCGCCCAGGCCGAGCAGCATGCCGACGCACGCCAGCATGAGGCGCAGCCTGAGGCGTCGGCGCAAGCGGTCACCCTGCAGCGCGGAGGCGAACTTCGGGTCCTCGTCCTGGAGGGCCCGCTCCAGCTGCTCAAGGAGCCGCTGCTCGTGCTCGGACAGTGGCACGGATTCCTCCTCTGAATCTTTCTACCTGGACAACGTACGGAGCTCGGGCATAGTTGCGCCGGGGCTCCACCGGTGCCCACCACCAGAATAGGCAGCCCGGGGCCGCGAAGGAACGGGATACCCGGGTATATCCCCCACTCGTGCCCGGAGCACGCCGAGCTGACGCCGGGTCGGACTCGCTCGGTGACCTTCGGTGACCGTTTTCCGGACGTTGGCCGTTTTTGTCACGTGGCGGGTCTCGCGGCGAGGACGTGCAGCCGGGTCGCGAGGGCGCGGAACTCGGGGCGGGAGGCGGTCTCGACCTCCAGCTCGATCAGGTCCGGGTCGTCGGCGGCGGCCGTCGGCACCAAGTCGGCGAACAGCAGGACGCCGTGCCGGGAGACGACATCGAGGCCGGCGGCGACGATCAGTTCGACGAGCGCGTCCTCGGTGAACCGGCGCGGGGTCGGGCCGTGCAGCGCGGCGAGCGCCCCGGTCACGTTGCCGCCGAGGGCTCGGGCGACGACGAGGCCGTCCCGGCTCGCGGCGAGCACGCTGGCCAGGCCGCCCGGCCGGAGCACCCGTGCCGCGGCGCCCATGCCCTCGACCGGGTCGTCCGCGAACTCGAGCACGCCGTGGCAGAGCACTGCGTCCGCGCTCTCCTTGGCCACCGCGTCGAAGACCGTGCCGAGGTCGCCCTGCACGGCGCTCACCCGCTCGGAGACGCCCTCCTCGTCGGCCCGCCGCTCCAGTGAGGCCAGCGCGTCGGGGCTGGGATCGACCACGGTGACCCGGTGGCCGAGCCGGGCCAGCGGCACGGCGAACCCGCCGGTGCCGCCGCCGAGGTCCACCACGTCCAGCGCCTCGGTCCCGGTGCGCTCGGCGAGCCGGGTCAGGCCGCCGACCAGCACCTCCCAGACCACTCCGGTGCGCGCCGACGTCCCCGGTTGAGTGCGCTCTGCTGCCACGGCCAGCACGTCCTTTTCTGCGTATCCAGAACCCGACCCCAGCCTAGTGGCCCTCGGGCCACGCGGGCAGCGCGGCGCGGGCCACCTCTCCGGAGTCCACCGCTTCGAGCGCGGGATCGTCCACCGCGAACGTGCCGATCCGTCCCGGCGGGGTGTCCGGGCCCTCGAAGCGGATGGTGACGCGGCCGAGCCCGGCACCCTGCACCCAGCCGGGACCGCGCTCGGCATGCCGCACGTCCTGCCCGGCCAGCCAGCGCCGTGCCTCGGGCGCGACGGGAACGGGGCCGTAGAGGGTGACGGCGGGCACGGCGGACGGGTCGTCCTCGGCCTCGGCGGGAGGCACCTCGGCCTCGGCGGCCAGGCCTTCGAGCTCCGCGATCAGGTCGCCCTGCGCGTATTCGGCCAGGCCCGAGATGCCGACGCCGAGCAGCCGGATTCCGTGCATCTGGTTGGTCGCCGCCTCGGCCGCGCCGTCGACCAGGCGCAGCACGGCCGGGAGCAGCACGTGCGCGTCGTCGGTCGGCGCGGCGAGGGTCTCGGAGCGGGTGACGGTCGTGAAATCGTGGCCGCGCGCCTTGACGGTGACGGTCCGTCCGGTGTGGCCGCTTTCCTTCAAGCGGCGCACGACGCGCTCGGCGAGCTCGGTGATCGCCGCGCGGATCGCCGGGCGATCCATCAGGTCGTGGGGGTACGTGTCCTCGACGCTGACCGATTTCGTCTCGCGGTCCGGGCTTACTTCGCGTTCGTCCTGACCGCGGGAGAGTCGGTACAGCTGGCCTCCCCATGCCTGCCCGAGCAGAGCGACGAGCTCGGCCTCGCTCAGCGACCTCAGTTGCTCGACGGTCGTCGCGCCGAGCTTCAGCAGCCGGTCCGCCGTCGCCGGGCCGACACCCCACAGTTTGCGCACCGGAAGCGGGTCGAGCCACTGCTGCTCCGAGCCGCCCGGGACGACGACGCAGCCGACCGGCTTGTCCGCGTCCGAGGCGACCTTCGCGATCAGTTTGGAGGTGCCGGCGCCGACCGACGCGGTGAGGCCGGTACGGGCCTTGACCTCGTCGCTTATCCGGCGCGCCATCAGTCGAACCTCCTCGACCGTCTCCGGGCCGCCGTCGGGCATCGTCTCGAGATCGATGAAGGCCTCGTCCAGGCTGACCGGCTCGACCAGCGGCGTGACCTCCCGGAGCAGGCCCATCACCACCTGGCTGACCTCGTGGTACGCGCCGAACCTGGGGAACAGGTACGCCGCGTTCGGGCAGCGTCTTCGGGCCACGGCGGTGGGCATGGCCGAGCCGATCCCGTACACGCGCGCCTCGTAGCTCGCCGTGGAGACCACTCCGCGCAGGCCGACTCCGCCGACCACCACGGGCTTTCCGCGAAGGCTCGGCTTGTGCCGCTGCTCCACGGCGGCGAAGAAGGCGTCCATGTCGATGTGGAGGATCGACGGCACGGCGCGCATACGACCATCTTCCACGTCACCACTGACAAAGGGCTGTCAATCGAGGTGCGGGAGGAGGGTGAGTGCCAAGTGGAGCGCGAGACGGTCGCGGCCGGAGTCGAGGTCGAGGCCGCTGAGCTTCTCGATTCGGTCGAGGCGGTGGTAGAGCGTCTGGCGGTGGATTCCCAGCGCCTGCGCAGTCCGCTGCACGCTGCCGGCCTCGTCGAGGTAGGTCAGGGCCGTGCGCACGAGCGCGGCGCCGCCCTCATGGAGCAGCCTGTCGATGCCCGGATGCGCGACGGCCGCGCGCAGTTGGGCATCGGGTGCGACGCCGAGCAGCCGGTATACGCCGAGGTCGGGCCATTCGCTCGGAAACTCCGGGCCGTACGAGGCGACGCGGGCGGCGATGCGGGCCTGGAGCCAGGATTCGCGGGCCTCGGCGAGCGTGGCGACCGGGCCGCCGATTCCGGCGATGGCGGTGTCGTCCGACGCCTTGAGCGCGGCGAGCGCCATCTTGGCGACGGCCCGAGCCTGCGTCAGATCCTCGGCCGCGCCGAGCGGAACGATGAAGGTGGAGCCTAGCTCGGCCGTCCCGACGAGCACCGTGCGCGGCAGCCTCCAGGCGTTGACCTGCGCCGTGTTCCGCACGGCCCGCTCGCCGCCGACCGAGCGCAGCACGACCGCGGCGACCGGCGTCGCCTCCGGCCTCGACCAGGATTCGGCGATCTCGCGCGCGGCCTTCGCGCGGGTCTCCGGGTAGGTCGAGAGCAGTTCACCGACCTTCCAGCCGAGGTCGTCGCGCAGCCGCGAGTGCCGGGCCAGCTCCATCCCGGCGCGGTTGGCCAGATCGAGCAGTTCGGGCAGCAGCTCCGGATCGACCGTGCGGTCCTCGACCAGCCACAGATAGCCGTAGGTGACGGACTGCCAGCGCACCGGGACGCACACGCGGCCGAACAGGTGGCGCTCCGGATCGGCCGGGATGTGGATCGGCCCGTCGGCCCGGGCGATGCCGAAGGACTCGTAGTAGCGTCGCACCTGGGAGGTGGAGCGGCGGGTCAGGATCGAGTCCCGGCGCACCTCGTCCGCGACGGACTGATGCGAACCGTAGGCCACGAGGTTGAATTCGCGGTCCTCGAGGGTGACCGCCATCTCGGTGATCCTGGCTGCCTCGTCCACCAGGTCCTGCAGATCCGGGATCATCGGGCCACCTCCCGTAGTAATCATACAAGTGTCTGAAGAAATAGTTCGCCCGGACAGACGCATGTCTCTCGCCCGGGGGTGGTCGGACTCCTTACCGTGTGCGCGGACAACCACGTTTTCGCTCTCGGAGGCAGGCAGTGGCAGCAGTGCTCTCTACCGTGTTGCTCAGGGCCTCGCGCAGCCCGTTCGCGCGCCGGGCCGTGACCTCGATCCCGGTGACCCGCAAGGTCGTCGAGCGCTTCGTGGCCGGTGAGGACATGGACGCCGCGATCGGCGCGGTGCGCGCGCTCAAGGCTCAGGGGCTGTACGCGACGCTCGACCACCTCGGCGAGGACACCACCTCCGCCGCGCAGGCCGCGGCGATCCGCGACAGCTACGTCGCGCTGCTCGGCCGGCTCGGTGCCGAAGGTCTGGCGGACGCGGCCGAGGTGTCGGTGAAGCTCTCCGCGCTCGGCCAGGCGCTGCCGGACGGCGGTGAGCAGCTCGCGCTGGACAACGCGCGGGCCATCTGCGTCGCGGCGGCGGCCGCGGGTACGTCCGTGACCCTCGACATGGAGGATCACACCACCATCGACTCCACGCTGCGCGTGCTCAAAGTGCTGCGGGAGGACTACCCGTGGATCGGTGCCGTGCTGCAGTCGATGCTGCACCGCACCGAGCAGGACTGCCGCGACCTGGCCTACCCCGGCTCGCGCATCCGGCTGGTCAAGGGCGCGTACGCCGAGCCCGCCTCCGTCGCGCACCAGGACAAGCCCGAGGTGGACGCCGCATACGAGCGCTGCCTGGCGATCCTGATGGCGGGCGGCGGCTACCCGATGGTCGCCACGCACGACTCGCGGATGATCCGCGCGGGGCGGTCCGCCGCGCGGGCGAACGGGCGCGGCCCCGGCGAGGACCACGAGTTCCAGATGCTCTACGGCATTCGCCAGGACGAGCAGCTCAAGGCGGCCGGAGCGGGCGAGCGCATGCGCGTGTACGTGCCCTTCGGCACCGACTGGTACGGCTACTTCATGCGCCGGCTCGCCGAGCGTCCGGCGAACGTCGCCTTCTTCCTTCGTGCCCTGATCGGCCGCTGACCCAAGTCTCGAAAGGATTTCCACCGTGGACGCTGTCACCAACGTTCCGCAGCCGGCGAACGAGCCGGTCCTCGGCTACGGCCCCAACTCGCCGGAGCGAGCGAGCCTGATGAAGGCCCTGGACGAGCTGCAGACCCACCCGGTCGATCTGACGATGACGATCGGCGGCGCGCAGCGAATGGGCGGCGGCGGCAAGCAGGACGTGGTCCAGCCGCACAACCACCGGCACGTGCTCGGCACCCTTGGCGAGGCCACTCAGCAGGATGCGAAGGACGCGATCGACGCCGCCGCGAAGGCCTCGAGGGACTGGCGCGAACTGTCCTTCGACGACCGCGCCGCCGTGTTCCTGAAGGCCGCCGACCTGCTGTCCGGCCCGTGGCGGGCCCGGCTGAACGCGGCCACCATGCTCGGCCAGTCGAAGACCGCGCAGCAGGCCGAGATCGACGCGGCCTGCGAGCTCGCCGACTTCTGGCGCTTCAACGTCGCGTTCGCCCGGCAGATCCTGCAGGAGCAGCCGATCTCCAGCGCCGGCGTGTGGAACCGCACCGACTACCGGCCGCTCGAGGGCTTCGTCTACGCGGTCACGCCGTTCAATTTCACCGCGATCGCCGGCAACCTGCCGACGGCCCCGGCGCTGATGGGCAACACCGTGCTGTGGAAGCCGTCGGTGACCCAGCAGTTCTCCGCGCACCTGCTGATGCGGCTGTTGGAGCAGGCGGGTCTGCCCGCGGGCGTCATCAACATGCTGACCGGCAGCGGTATCCCGGTCTCCGAGGTCGCACTCACGCACCCGGATCTGGCGGGCATTCACTTCACCGGCTCGACCAGGACCTTCCAGCACCTGTGGCGCACGGTCGGAGAGAACATCGCCGGTTTCCGCGCCTACCCGCGACTGGTGGGCGAGACCGGCGGCAAGGACTTCGTGCTCGCCCACGCCAGCGCCGACCCGGCCTCCGTGAAGACCGCGCTGACCCGCGGCGCGTTCGAGTACCAGGGCCAGAAGTGCTCGGCCGCCTCTCGCGCCTACCTGCCGCGCGGACTGTGGAACCAGATCAAGGACGAGCTGATCGCCGAGGCGAACGGCCTGACCGTGGGCGATGTCACGGACCTGTCGAACTTCATGGGCGCCGTCATCGACGAACGCGCGTTCGCCAAGCACAAGGCCGCGATCGACCGCGCGCACGCCGCGTCCGACATCGATGTGCTGGCGGGTGGAACGTACGACGACTCGCAGGGCTACTTCGTGCGCCCGACGATCCTCGCGTCGCAGAACGCGGATGACGAGATCTTCAACACCGAGTACTTCGGCCCGATCCTGTCCGTGCACGTCTACGACGAGGCCGAATTCGACACCGTCGTCGAGCGCATCGACCACACCTCACCCTACGCGCTGACCGGCTCGATCCTGGCCGGCGAGCGCGCGGTGCTGGCGAAGGCCGCGCACGGGCTGCGGTTCGCGGCGGGCAACTTCTACCTCAACGACAAGCCGACCGGCGCCGTCGTCGGCCAGCAGCCCTTCGGCGGCGGCCGCGCCTCCGGCACCAACGACAAGGCCGGGTCCGCGCAGAACCTGCTGCGCTGGCTCAGCCCGCGGTCGATCAAGGAGACGTTCGTCCCCGCGACCGATCACCGCTACCCGCACATGAGTTAGCCCGAGTCAGCCCACAGCGCAACGCCCCTTCCGATCAGAGTGCGGAAGGGGCGTCTCGCTGTCTGAAAGCTGATCTGAGAACAGATCAGGCGACGTAGCCGGGCATCGGGAAGGTGCTCAGCAGGTCGCGGATCTCGCCGGCGACGGTGTCGAGCTCCTTGGCCACGGCCGCGTCGTCCAGCGGGCCGCGACCGGCCGTGACCACCGCGCGCTCGATCCACGCGGCGAGCTGCGGCATGTGCTCCGCGGTCAGGCCGCGGGTGGTCAGCGCCGCCGTGCCGAGGCGCAGGCCGGAGGGGTCGAACGGACGTCGCGGGTCGAAGGGCACCGCGTTGAAGTTCAGCTCGATACCGGCCGCGTCCAGCGCCTTGGCGGCCACCTTGCCGGTGACCTCCTTGTTCGTCAGGTCGACGAGCAGCAGGTGGTTGTCCGTGCCGCCGGAGACGAGGTCGAAGCCGCGCTCGGTCAGCGCCGCCGCGAGGGCCTTGGCATTGGCCACGATGCCCGCCGCGTAGTCCTTGAAGTCCGGACGCGCGGCCTCGGCCAGGGCGACGCCGATCGCCGCCGTGGTGTGGTTGTGCGGGCCGCCCTGCAGGCCGGGGAAGACGGCCTTGTCGATCGCCTTCGCGTGCTCCTCGGTGCAGAACAGCATCGCGCCGCGCGGGCCGCGCAGCGTCTTGTGCGTGGTCGTCGAGACCACGTCCGCGTAGCCGAACGGGGTCGGGTGCGCGCCGCCCGCGACCAGGCCGGCGATGTGCGCCATGTCGGCGAGCAGGATCGCGCCGACCTCCTTGGCGATCTCCGCGAAGGCCGGGAAGTCGATGGTGCGCGGGATGGCCGTGCCGCCCGCGATGATCATCTTGGGCCGCTCGCGCAGCGCGATCTCGCGCACGTCGTCCATGTCGACCCGGCCGGTCTCCTTGCGCACGCCGTAGTGCGTGGGCCGGAACCACTTGCCGGTGGCCGAAACCGGGGAGCCGTGCGTCAGGTGGCCGCCGTGGGCAAGCTCCATCGACAGCACGGTGTCGCCCGGGTTCATGAACGCCAGGTACACGGCCAGGTTGGCAGGCGAGCCCGAGTAGGGCTGCACGTTGGCGTGCTCGGCGCCGAACAGCGACTTGGCGCGGTCGATGACAAGGCGCTCGAGCTGGTCGACGACCTGCTGGCCCTCGTAGTAGCGCTTGCCGGCGTAGCCCTCGGAATACTTGTTGGTGAAGACGGTGCCGGTGGCCTCGAGGACGGCCGTCGACACGTAGTTCTCCGACGCGATCATGCGGATCTTGTCGTGCTGGCGCTGGGCCTCGGCCTGCACCAGGTTCGCGATCTCGGGGTCGGCGGCGGTGAGGTGGGGAACTGCGGGCTCGTGCATGGTGCCTCCAGGTCAGGACTCGACTCGTCGACGGCCACCCAGGCGCTCGGTGCCCCATTCCTTGAAAAGCAAGACCGTTCCACGGTGGTTGCTTCCACCTCGCGGCGCCAGTCGCGGTCTACGTTAGGGAATCCTATCGGGCGGCGGGGACGAGGCGCGCCACGCATTCGATGTGATGCGTCATCGGGAACAGGTCGAATGCACGCAACGTGTCAAGCTGGTAGCCCTGTTCCGCGAAGTAGCCGAGGTCTCGGGCGAGCGCCGCCGGGTCGCATGCGACGTACGCCACGACGCGGGGCCGCAGCTCGACGATTCCCTGCACGACCTTGCGGCCGGCTCCGGATCGCGGCGGGTCCAGGACCACGACCTCCGCCTCGAAGCCCTCGGGCGCGTCCCGGAGAGCCTTGTCCACGCGGTCCTCGACGATCACGATCTGGTCGTAGCCCTCGAGGTTGGCGAGCGCGTCCTCGACCGCCGCCTTCTCGGTCTCGACCGCGACGACTTCGCCGTCCTCGCCGACCGCCTCGGCCAGACCGGCGGCGAACAGCCCGACTCCGCAGTACAGGTCCATCGCGGTCTCGCCGGGCTGAGCGTTCACGGCCTCGAGGACCGCGGCGCTCAGCACGTCCGCGGCGGCCGGGTGCACCTGCCAGAAGCCGGAGCCGCTGACCTTCCAGGTCCGTCCGGCGGCCACCTCGCGCACCTGGGCCCGGCCGTGCACGCGCGCCGCCGCGCCCTCGCGGTCCCCGCGCAGCACCGAGACCGGCACGTCCATCTCGACGATCGGCATCCGGCCGTGCGGCTTCGGCAGCGGCGTGACCACGACGGCCCGGTCCGAGGAGCCGCTCGCGGCGATCACCTCGACGCCTGCCACGCCGGGCCACGTCCGTCGCTCGGCGCCGACCTCCTCCACCCCCGGAGCGGCGATCGCGCAGGACTCGACCGGGATGACGTCGTGCGAGCGGCTCTTGCGCAGGCCGACCCGGCCCGCGTCGTCGACGGCGAACTGGACGCGGGTGCGCCAGCCGAGGCCGTCCGGCGTACCCGGCGCCCCCTCGACCTCGACCTTGCGCTCGATGCCGGCCAGCCGAAGCAGCTGCTCCTCGACGACCGCGGCCTTGAGACGGCGCTGCGCCTCGGGCGTCGCGTGCTGCCAGTCGCAGCCCCCGCAGCCACCGGGACCGGCGTACCGGCACGGCGCCTCGACGCGGTCGGCCGAGGGCTCCAGGATCTGCACGGCGTCCGCGCGCAGGTAGCGGTCCCCCGCGTGCCCCTCCGTGACCTGCGCCACGACGCGCTCGCCGGGCAGCGCGTGCCGGACGAAGACGGCGCGGCCCTCGTGCCGGCCGACGCAGAAGCCGCCGTGCGCGACCCGCTCCACGGACACCTCGAAGCGCTCGCCGACGAGCGAAGGACTGGCGTCTTCACGGGGAACGAACGGGGAAGAGGTAGTGCGCGGCACGGCGGTTGTCGATTCTGTCGCAAGGGGATCGGACACTCAAGGGTAGGCCGTCCGACACCGCACCCGCACAGACAAAGACAACCGGCGGATGATAGACACAGACGCTAACGACGCAACCGACGAGGAGACCCGGTAACTGTGCATATCGTGATCATGGGCTGCGGCCGCGTGGGGTCCACGCTGGCCCTGAGCATGGAGGAACTGGGGCACAGCGCCGCCGTGATCGACCAGGATCCGCAGGCCTTCCGCCGCCTCGGCGGGAGCTTCCGCGGCCGCCGGGTCACCGGGACCGGCTTCGACCGGGACACCCTCATCGCCGCCGGCATCGAGGGCGCCGGCGCCTTCGCCGCCGTGTCGAGCGGGGACAACTCGAACATCATCGCGGCCCGGGTCGCCCGGGAGACCTTCGGCGTGGAGAACGTCTGCGCCCGGATCTACGACCCGCGGCGCGCCGAGATCTACGAGCGGCTCGGCATTCCGACCGTGGCCACCGTGCGGTGGACCGCGGACCAGATGCTGCGCCGGCTGCTGCCCGGCGGCTCCGAGGAGCACTGGCGCGACCCGTCCGGCGGGGTCGCCATCGTCGAGGTGCACGTGGCCCCGGTCTGGGTGGGCCAGCGGGTGAGCCGGCTCGAGGCCGTCTCCGGCACCCGGGTGGCGCTGCTGACGCGGCTGGGCAAGGGCGTGCTGCCCGACCACGATGCGGTGCTGCAGGAGGGCGACCTGGTGCACGTGGCGCTGCGCACCGCCGAGCAGCCGCAGGTTGAGGAGATCTTCGCGAAGGGACCTGAGCACTGATGCGCGTCGCTATCGCCGGAGCCGGCAACGTCGGCCGCTCCATCGCCGTGGAACTGCTGGAGAACGGCCACGAGGTGCTGCTCGTGGACAAGGAGCCGCACCGGATCGCGGTGGACGAGCTCCCGCGCGCCGAGTGGCTGCTGGCCGACGCCTGCGAGATCGCCTCGCTGGACGAGGCCGGGCTGCAGCGCTGCAACGTGGTCATCGCCGCGACCGGCGACGACAAGGCCAACCTGGTCGTCTCGCTGCTCGCGAAGACCGAGTACGGGGTGCCGCGGGTGGTGTCCCGGGTGAACCACCCGAAGAACGAGTGGCTGTTCAACGACGCCTGGGGCGTGGACGTGGCCGTGTCCACCCCGCGCCTGATGTCCGCGCTGGTCGAGGAGGCCGTCTCGGTCGGTGACCTGGTCCGGGTGCTGCGCTTCAGCCAGGGCGACGCCAACCTGGTCGAGCTCACCCTGCCCGCGGACGCGCCGCTGGTCGGCACCGGGATCGGCGCCGTGGAGTGGCCCGAGGACACCGCTCTGGTGGCGGTGCTGC
>WNGR01005006.1_pt1 | contig 14741 bp, 12 predicted proteins | sample 5407581 | NCBI WGS metagenome assembly WNGR01 (sample SAMN13153383, study PRJNA577476) | soil metagenome | isolation source: 80 cm soil or saprolite under Garry oak tree replicate 2 | place: USA:California | collected 2016-06-15
ACCGGGCTGACCATCCGCACCATCCGGATGAAGGACGGTCTTGCCGAAGTGCGGGTCGGCGCGACCTGCCTGTTCGATTCAGATCCCGCCGCCGAGGACCGCGAATGCCAGGTCAAGGCGGCGGCGCTGTTCCAGGCGCTGCGCGGCGATCCGCCAAAGCCGCTGTCGGCGTTTGCGCCGGATGCCACCGGCTCGGGCAAGCGGGTGCTCTTGATCGATCATGACGACAGTTTCGTGCATATGCTGGCGGATTATTTCCGGCAGGTCGGCGCTACCGTCACCGTGGTCAGGCACGTTCACGCCCAGGAGATGCTGAAGCAGAACGGCTGGGATTTGCTGGTGCTGTCGCCGGGTCCGGGCCGGCCGGAAGATTTTGCAATCGCCAGCACGATTGGCACAGCGCTCGACAAGAAGCTGCCGATTTTCGGTGTTTGCCTCGGCGTGCAGGCGATCGGCGAATATTTCGGCGGGCAGCTCGGTCAGCTCGGCCAGCCGGCGCATGGGCGGCCCTCGCGAATCCAGGTGCGGGGCGGGCGGTTGATGCAGAACCTGCCCAATGAGATTGTGATCGGCCGTTACCATTCGCTCTATGTCGAGCGCGACAGCATGCCTGACGTGCTCAATGTGACCGCGAGCACCGAGGACGGCGTCGCGATGGCGATCGAGCACAAGACCTTGCCGGTCGGCGGCGTGCAGTTCCACCCGGAATCGCTGATGTCGCTTGGCGGCGAAGTGGGTCTGCGGATCGTGGAGAACGCGTTCCGGCTTGGCGTGGGGATAAGTTGAATGCAAAGTTTAACGCACGTCATTCCAGGATGGTGCGTTAGCACCAGACCTCAGATGTGCAATTGCACATCTGAGGTTCAATGCTTCGCATTGCCCCGGAATGACAATTGAAAAGAGACAGCCATGACTTTTGAATATGATTTGAAGGCCGCCGTCCGCACCATTCCGGATTACCCGAAGCCTGGGATCCTGTTTCGCGATATCACGACGCTGCTCGGTGACGCGCGCGCGTTCCGCCGCGCGGTCGACGAACTGGTGCAACCGTGGGCGGGCAACAAGATCGACAAGGTGGCGGGCATCGAGGCGCGCGGCTTCATTCTCGGCGGCGCGGTGGCCCATCAGGTCTCCGCCGGCTTCGTGCCGATCCGGAAACGGGGCAAGCTGCCGCATACCACCGTGCGCATCGCCTACTCGCTGGAATACGGCCTCGATGAAATGGAAATGCATGCCGACGCCATTCTTCCCGGCGAGCGCGTGATCCTGGTCGACGACCTGATCGCCACCGGCGGCACCGCGGAGGGCGCGGTCAAGCTGATGCGCCAGATCGGCGCCAACGTGGTCGCCGCCTGCTTCATCATCGACCTGCCGGACCTCGGGGGTGCCGCGAAATTGCGCGCGATGGACGTGCCGGTGCGAACGTTGATGGCGTTCGAGGGGCATTGAGGTTCTTGAACCCCTGCGTCGTCCCGGCGAACGCCGAATGACGTGTTGAGCTTCACTTCTTCTGCTCGATGAGGTCCAGTTCGAGATCGCGAAAGGTGATGTAATTCTCGCGAATCCATTCATGCAGTTCGCTCGATGAATCTTTTTCGCTGCGCAGATAGGCGGTGAATGAGAACGTCAGCCGGTCGACATAGTTCTTCAGAAACGCCTGCAGCGCGGCGATGTGAAGTATCCGGCCGTGGGCGCCGAAGCCCGGAGGCAGTTCGCCGCGCAGCACGTAATCGTTCCCGATGGTCACCATGGCGGTGGCGGGGATCTGTTCCTGCAGCATGGCCTGGCCGCGCACCGAGGCGCGGTCGGTATCCGCGACGAACAGGATGACCGGCGCGACGCCGCGCCGCGCCGCTTCCTTGATGAATCCGATTTCCTCGGACATCGTGAAGAACTCGTCGAACGCATGAAAACCGAGATCGATCACCTTGGCGATCCCGTCATTGACGATCAGGCGGTCCATCAGCGCCATTTTTCCGTAGGTATCGTCGATCTCGGCGGTTTCGGTGACATCGGGCAGATAATCGAGCAGCGACGGCTCTTTCAGATTGATGTCGAATGCGACGACCTCGCCGTTTTTCAACAGCAGGAATTCGGTCAACAGCCGCGAGACCAGCGTCTTGCCGACCAGCGGGCGGGGCGAGCAGATGATGTAGACAAACGTCTGGCGCATCGGCCTATATCCACCAGTGTCCTGAATCCGAAATTCGCCGGCCCCGCTGCAGACCCTTGGCGAGCTTCAGATTCAAAGGGACACTAGAAATCCATGGTTCTGGTGTGGTTTTGGTTCAGAAGTTCTCTGGATGATCTTGCGGCAGGGGATGAAGAGAGCTTCTCAAGCACCACGCCAGTTTAGCCGCCCAATCCAGCCAAATGGCGATCCCGCGAGCAATTATTTTTCGCCCGAGATACGCGGGGCCGCTTTGCCGGAACTGACGAGATCGGTCAGCTTGATGCGGTCGAATTCGCTCCACACATTGGCCAGCCAGTGGCGGACATAGCCGCGCAGCACGAACGAATAGTTCGCGGCCTCGTCATTGAGTCCCTTGTTGGCGACGAATTTGAGGAACGGCACCGAGGCGACTTCGACCTGCTCATAGGCCATTTCGTTGAGTTTGGGGATGGTGAGCTCGGTGGCGTCCTTGATGCGGTGGAAATAGGAATTGTAGGTCGCCTGATCCCATTCGAAGAAGCTGGTGTTGTTGATAAAGTTCTTCACCAGGAAATATTTCGCGCCCTGCATGAAATTCGCGGTCTCCGCGATTTCGTCCAGCGAGGCGATCGACGAGCCGAGGATGTGGAACACGGCAAAGGTGATCTGTCCCGACTTCGCGGCGTCGAGGAAGCCGATGTCGCGCAACGCGGCCAGCGAAGGCGACAACAGACCGGCGCGGACGTCGATCACGGTGACGGAGGGGCCTGACGAATTCAGCGTATCGAAGATCTTCATCTGGTCCGAAGTCGTCGTCATGTCGACGATCTCGGTGAACTCGGGATGAAAGCGCTTCAGCGTGCCGCGCGGGGATTCGGTGTCGAAGGCGCGGGTGGGCACGTTGTTGGCACTAAAATAATCAAGCAAGGTCCGCGAGACGGTGGTCTTGCCGACCCCGCCCTTGTCCGCGCCTACCACAATTACTACCGGCTTCGCCATGATCTTCCCTTACCCGCAATTCCTGATTGAGGCTCATCCTAGAACCAACGGAGCCCGTCCATATGGGAAAGCCTGGGATCGACCCCGGATCATGCCCTTTGAACCCCACCGGAGCGATCCGAACGCCCCCAAGCCCTGCTTTGGGCGTGAACATGGCAGAAACAAGGGAGAATTCAATTTATTAGATGGCGTTAGGGCTAATCCTTCCGATGTCGTTAATGCATGGAGGTCGGGTCGGGGCAGATGCTCAGACACGTCTGCCCCAGGGGCCTGGCGACGGGCCGGCATCGCTCCATGGGCCGCGTTGCAGCGGCGGCGGGGCGGTGTCCGCGGATGCCGGCTGCTGGGGCCCTTCGTCCGGCTCATCAGCCCTGTCAGACGGCAGCACCAGCCGTCCGGGATCGTGTCCGCCGGCGAATTTCACCAGCGCCTGGACCCGGGAATCCACCGAAGGATGGGTCGCAAACAGATCGGCAAAACCCTCGCGCGGGTTATCGACGCATAATTCCATCACAGCCGAGGTCGCTCCGGGAAGCTCGCCCCGGTTCTCGATCTTGCGCAGCGCCGAGATCATGGCATCGGGATTCTTCGTCAGTTCGACCGATCCGGCGTCGGCCAGCAGTTCGCGCGACCGCGACAGCGCCAGCTTTACCACCTGCGACAACAGCCAGGCCAGCATGATCAGCACCACCGCGAGAATGACGACAAAGATCGCGCCGCCGGAGCCCTTGCTGTCGCGGTCTGAGGAAGAGGATGTGGACGAGGACGAGGATGAGGATGAGGATGAGGACGACCAGGACGATCCGCCGCCGCCGGAATTCCACTGCAGGTTGGTGAACATCCGGAAAAACAGCTCGCCGAAGAAGCCGACCACGCCGGCGATGATGACTGCGATCACCATCAGTTGCACGTCGCCGTTGCGGATGTGGGTGAGCTCGTGGCCCAGCACCGCCTCGATCTCCTGGTCGTTGAGCGCCTTCAACAGGCCCGAGGTGACGGTGACGGCATATTGCCGCTGGTTGAGCCCGGTCGCGAACGCGTTCAATGCCTCGCTGTCCATCATCTTGAGCTTCGGCATCGGGAGGCCGCGCGAGATGCAGAGATTTTCCAGGAGATTGTAGAGCCGGGGCTGCTGCTGCCGCGTGACGTCCTCACCGCCGGTAACGGCGTCGATCATCGACTGATGGAAGAAATATGCGATCACGATCCAAAGCGCCGCTGCTCCGGTCGCATAAGGAAAAGCCTTCACCAGGTCGCGCGATGCCGCCACCAGGTAGTAGTCGACCGACGCGTCGCTATTGATCACCACCTCCGCGATCAGCGCGCCGGCGTAAACCAGCACGTAGATCAGCACGAACAGCCCGGCGAGCAGCAGCATCGAACGAAACTTGTTCGATGCGATGTGCGTATAAAGACCATAGGCGGCCATGAGGCGCTTCCGCTAAGCACAGTCATTCCGGGGCACGCCAACGGCGTGAACCCGGAATCCGGAGATTCGTGGGTCGGATGAGATTCCGGGTTCGTCGCGTTGCGACGCCCCGGAATGACGGGCAGGGGCAATCATCAGCTCAGAACTTCACCGTCGGCACCGCCTCGACTTCGCTGCGAGTGGCGCCGAGGTCGAAAAAGTCCTTGCGGGTGAAGCCGAACATGCCGGCGAACAGTGCGGCGGGCATCTGCTGGATGCCGGTATTGTATTCCTGAACCGCGTTGTTGAAGAAGCGGCGGCTGGCGGCGATCTTGTTCTCGAGATCGGACAACTCGCTCGCCAGCTGCTGGAAATTGGCGTTGGCCTTGAGGTCCGGATAGGCCTCGGACAGCGCGATCAGCTTGCCGAGCGCGCCGCTCAACTGGTTTTCTGCCGCGGCAACCTGTCCCGGTCCCTGCGCCGACATCGCGGCATTGCGGGCCTTCACCACGTCATCGAGCGTGCCGCGCTCGTGCGCGGCATAGCCCTTCACGGTCTCGAGCAGGTTCGGGATCAAATCGTGGCGCTGCTTGAGTTGCACGTCGATGTCGGCAAAGGACTGACCGACACGCTGACTGAGCGCGACGAGGCGGTTGTAGGCCGCAAACGCGAAAAGCACGAGAATGACGATAACGCCGATAACGATCCAGCCGGTCGACATGGCAAAGAACTCCCGATGAGACGACGAATGCCCGCAGCCTAGACGAAAGATCGGCGCGCGTCAGGGGGGCCCGGTCAGGGTGCCGTCCGAATTCGTCGCTATGGGAGCAGGGTAAGTTCAACCGTCCGTATATCCTCACACCGGAACTCATCCGGTCAGACGTGTGTCCGTATCGTGTCAGGGTTGAGAGAGGTCCTGCCGTCCTGGACATTGCAGCTCTACTCCTGATGAAACATGATGAGGCCGCGGATGCGTCACCAGGACAAACGCTGGAGGCCGAAAATTATTCCGCGGATGTGTTGCTGATGTCGAAAACGGTGTCGCCCCAATTGTATTTTCGAAAGCGCGCATAGGCGATCTTGTCGCGGCGGGGCGCGATGGCGCTCACAACGCCGTGAGGCGTGCAGAGTTTTGCGGTGGCCGCGATCTTGGTGATGACGGGTTGCGCCAGCACGCGGGCGCGATGCAGCGCGATCGGTGCGCGCGTCAGCGCGACATAGATGAATTTTTCATCCTCATAGGGAAGTTCTGCGGACTTGATTTGCTTATGCGCGCGCGATCGCGGCAGGCGTTGTGTGAAGTGACACCAGTCCGGCGCAGTCAGCGGGCACTCGCCGTCGTGCGGGCAGGGGGCCGCGACATGCGCGCCCGTCGCGATCAGTTGTCGCCGCGCGGTGAGGATCCTTGCATATCCTGCCGGTGTGCCGGGTTCGACGATCAGCAGCGTGTCGCGGGTTTTTGTCCACATCACCTCGGTGAGCGCGGCTTGTTCCGCGTCGCTTACCTCGGCGATCATATAGCTTGCCACGACCAGGTCGGCGGCCTCGGCATCAGCCAGCCTGGCGCGGGCGTCGCCGCGTTGGTAAGTCATATCGCGCAGACGCACGCTGCCGCGGCCAATATCCAGCGCCAGTGCGCGCAGGGCGCTGTTGGCATCCAGCAGCGTGAAGCTTTTCAAAGACGAGAATGCCTCGGCCGCCGCCCATGCCGCGGTACCCGGACCGGCGCCGATATCGAGCAGGCTGGCCGGGGCGAGGTGAGGCGCGATTTCGCGGAGCGCGTTCAGACTTGCGGTCACCGCGGCATAGGTCGCGGGCATCCGTACCAGCGCATAAGCCAGCGCATCGATTTCCGTCCGGATCGTTCCGGACCCGCCGCCATCGCGGTAGGTCTGCGAGATCAGCGCGGCGCGCCCGGCAGCGTCGTTGCGCGACAGGCCTTGCAGCCTGGCGTCGAGGGCGGCTTTCAGTTCGGCTGGAAGGTCGGGAGAGGTCATTTCTCTTTTGTCATGCTCCGCGAAAGCGGGGCATCCAGTATTCCGTGACGGCTGCGACGCACGTCAACGGCGCGGCGTAGTGGATCATCCGCTTTCGCGGATGATGACGTCAATAGACGTGGTGACGCCTCACGCCACGTGCTGATCGAGAATTTTCACCGCATCTTCGAGGTCAACCGAGACCAGTTGCGATACGCCGCGTTCGGCCATGGTGACGCCGAACAGCCGGTTCATCCGCGCCATCGTGATCGGATTGTGCGTGATGATGATGAAGCGCGTCTCGGTTGAAGCGGTCATCTCGTTCAGCAGGTTGCAGAACCGCTCCACGTTGTGATCGTCGAGCGGCGCGTCGACTTCGTCCAGCACGCAGATCGGCGACGGGTTGGTGAGGAACACCGCGAAGATCAGCGCCAGCGCGGTCAGGGCCTGCTCGCCGCCTGACAGCAGCGACAGCGTCTGCGGCTTCTTGCCGGGCGGCTTGGCGATGATTTCAAGCCCGGCCTCGAGCGGATCGTCACTCTCGATCAGGTGCAGCGCCGCCTCGCCGCCGCCGAACAACTCCACGAACAGCCGCTTGAAATGGCCGTTGACGACTTCGAAGGAGGTCAAGAGCCGCTCGCGCGCCTCGCGGTTGAGGCTTTGGATACCCTGGCGCAGCCGCTTGATGGCTTCCACCAGATCGTCACGCTCCGTCGTGAGCGAGGTGTGCTGGGCTTCGACCTCGCGCAGCTCTTCCTCGGCGCGCAGATTGACGGCACCCAGCCGCTCGCGATCGCGGCGCAACTTGTCGAGGCTTTCTTCGATCTCCGCGAGCGGCGGCAACTCCGTGCCGGGCTCGATCTCGGCCATCGCGGCGACGCCTTGCGGCTCGACTTCCAGCATGTCGTGGATTTCGCGCTCGACGTCGGCGAGGCGGCGCTTGGCGCCATCCATGCGCTCTTCGGCGCGGGCGGTGGTTTCGCGCGCGCTCGACAAAGCCTCGAGCGAAATCTTGGCGGCGCGGTCGGTTTCGGCCATCAAGCTCTCGGCGCTCGCCAGCGCATCGGCGGCAACGCGGCGGGCGGTTTCGGAGGATTCGATCTCGCCGATCAGCGCGCGGCGCTTTTGCGCGAACAATTCAGGCGCATTGTCGAGCTCGGCCCGTTCGGCTGTGACCTCGGTGATTCGGGCTTCGACGGTGGCGATCTGCGAAGTCGCGCTCTGCTTGCGGTTTTGCCATTCGCTCCGCTCGGCCAAGATCGCCTGCAGCCGGCGATCCGCCAGCTCGGCCTCGCGCGCCAAGGCCTGCGCTTCCGCCCGAACCTGCGCCGCGAGGCGGCGGTGGCCGTCGATGTCGGTACGAACAGCGGCGAGTCTGGTTTCGGTATCGAGGCTCGGCGGCAATTCGTCCAGCGCCGCGGTGGCGCTCTCATGCGCGGCTTGCGCCTCGGCGCGGTCGGCGTTGAGGCGGCTGTGAGCTTCCGTCAGCGCCGACTTGCGCGCGGCGTGGCGATTGATCTCGCGCTCGGTATTGGCATGGCGTTCGCGCGCGGCGTCGGCTTCGCGCTGCGCGGCGCGCCAGGCATCGCGCGCGGAGGTCTCCGCCGCGGATGCGGCCTTCAGTTCGGCGTCAGCGGCTTCCAGCGCCTGACGCTTGGCCGATGCATCGATGCGGGCCTGCTCAAGCTCGTTTTCGATGTCGACCAGCCGCGCGCGCTCGGCCAGACGCCGCGCCGCGCCGGTTGGCGCATGGGCGGCGGCGACGAACCCGTCCCAGCGCCAGACGTCGCCTTCGGGCGACACCAGCCGCTGGCCGGTCTTCAACTGCGATACCAGTCCCGCGCCGCGCTCTTTGGCGACGACGCCGATCTGGGCAAGGCGACGCGCCAGCTCGGAGGGCGCCTCCACATGCGCGGCGAGTGCCTCTACCCCCTCGGGCAAGGCGGGGTCGCCCTCGGTGACGCCGGTATTGGTCCAGCGCAGCGGGGCCGACGGGTCGACCGGCGCATCGAGATCGTCGCCCAATGCGGCGCCAAGCGCTTTCTCGTAGCCCTTGGCGACGGTGACGCCGTCGATGATCGGCGGCCAGAGGTTCTTGGTTTCGCCATTGACGAGTTTCGAGATGGTGCGGGCTTCGGTCTCGAGCCGCTGCACGCGCTTGTCGGCCTCGTTAAGCGGCGCACGCGCGGATTCCAGCTTCTGGCGCGCGGCGACATGGTTGAATTCGCTGGTCTGCGTGGCCAGTTCGGATTGCGCCAAACTCTGCTGCGCGGTCTCCATGGAATCCGTGAGTGCGGCAAGGTCGCCTAGACCGCTGGTCTCCTGCGCCAGCTTCTGCTCTTCGGTCTCGACATTGGCGATATCCTGATCGAGCCGCGCCAGCCGGTCGCGATGGGTGTGCACCCCCGCCTCAAGCTGATTGCGCTTGGCGGTGAGGTCGGCGAGAACGGTGGTCAGCTCGGCGAACAGGCGTTCGGCGGCCGCGAGCGTCGCTTCAGCCTCGGAGGCGCGTTCATCGACGCCGCTGCGCTTTTCGACGCGGGATTTGATCTCTTCCTTCAATTCGGTGTCTTCGGCATCGAGCCGCGCCAGCGCCACCTCGGCGTCGGAGGTCTGCTGCTGCTCGCGGGCGATATCGGCCGAAAACTGCGTCAGCCGGCGATCCAGTTCGGCGACGCGCTCCTTGGCACGCTCCTCTTCGCGGTCGAGCGTTTCGCGCGCATTGGTAAGCCGCTGCAGCCCGGCGGCGGCGCGGGCCTCGGCTTCACGCAGCGCCGGCAGTTCGGAGGCGCGCACCGCCTGGATACGGGCCGCCTCCGCCTGTTCGCGGGTTCGTTCGGCCATGTCGCGAACGCTGAGGTCGTAGGTGCGGGCGGCGTCCGCCACGTCGGTATTGGCCTCCAGCCAGCGCAGATGGAACAGCATGGCCTCGGCCTTGCGCACCTTGGCGGCGACTTCGCGGTAGCGGATCGCCTGCCGCGCCTGTTTCTTCAGGCCATCGATCTGTCCGGCCAGTTGCCCGATCACGTCCTCGACGCGGGTGAGGTTGGTTTCGGCGGCCTTGAGGCGCAATTCGGCCTCATGGCGGCGGGCATGTAGCCCGGCGACGCCGGCGGCGTCCTCCAGCACGCGGCGACGCTGTTCCGGTTTGGCCTGGATGATCTCGCCAATCTTGCCCTGGTGCACCAATGCCGGCGAGCGTGCACCGGTGGCGGCGTCGGCGAACAGGATCTGCACGTCGCGGGCGCGCACGTCGCGGCCGTTGATACGATAGACCGAGCCCGCCTCGCGCTCGATCCGGCGCGAGATTTCCAGTGTCTCCCGGTCGTTCACGGCCGCCGGCGCGGTACGATCGGTATTATCGATCGTCATCACCACTTCGGCGTGATTGCGCGACGGACGGTTGCCGGAACCGGCAAAGATTACCGCGTCCATGTCGGCGGCACGCAGCGATTTGTGCGAGGTCTCGCCCATAGCCCAGCGCAACGCCTCGACCAGATTCGATTTGCCACAGCCATTCGGCCCGACAACGCCGGTCAGTCCGGTTTCGATCACGAAGTCAGTGGGCTCGACGAAGGACTTGAAACCATGGAGGCGAAGACGCGTGAGTTTCATGGACACAATTCTCTGTTGGCAGGGCGCGAATCTCTCTGCCGGGACAATACCATAGATGGCAATGTCGGTGTGTGGGCGAGTCGCGGTTTGCGGCTCGGATGGCCGCGACAATGGCGAGGCCGGGGCCGCAGGGCAACCGGCGCGGTCGGCTTTTCCCAAGGCTTTTGCAGGGCTTACGGGATTATACGAATCCGGCCCGCCAGGGCGCCGAATCAGCTCTTCAGGAGCGACTTGATCTTCTTATCGAATTCCTCGAACGAGGTCTCGCCCTTGACCATCTCGCCATTGATGAAGAAGGTCGGCGTGGAATTGACCTTCAGCACTTCGCTGGCGAACTTCTGATCGGCGGCGATCTTGTCGAGCAGCGCCTGGTCCTTGAGGCAAGCCTCGACCGCCTGCTGGCTGAGGCCGGCCTGCTTGCCGATCCGGGTCAGCGTTTCCGTGGTGTTCTTCGTCACCCAGTCGTTCTGCTGCTTGAACAGCAGGTCGACGACCGCGAAATATTTCCCGGAATCGTCCTTGGCGATGCAACGCGCCAGCATCGAACCCGCCGCCGCCTTGATGTCGAGCGGGAATTCGCGGAACACGAAGCGGATCTTGCCGCTGTCGATAAATTCCGATTTGATTTTCGGAAACACGGTCTCGGTGAAGGCCGCGCAGTGCGGGCAGGTCATCGAGGCATATTCGGTGATCGTCACCGTGGCGTTGGCAGGACCGAGCGCCATGTCCGGCAGCGAAACGGGTTTCGCCACGTCGGACGCGCTTTGCGCCATCGCCCCGGCGATCAGACGCAGCGGCGAGAACCCGGCGAGGGCGGCAAGCCCGGTCAGCGACAGGGCGGCGGTGAAGGCGCGGCGCGTGATGATCAAGGGTTTGCTCCCGGATTGGCGCGTTCACGCCCAAAGAACCTAACGAGGACAGTTCGCTAGCTTGAAACCACGATTGTGGCAATGGCAGGCCGCCAGACCCGGACGCGATGGCAGCCTCAATTTCGCTTGATCGAGGCGCCGAGCCGCGCCAGCGCGGCCCGCAATTCCTCGTCCTCGACCGCCGACAGGGTTTCCGCGATTTTCGCCACCGATGCGGCGTCGGGCGCGCCGGAACTCTTCGGCGGATTCCGGCGCGACAGCGGCGCCTGCCGCAGCGCCAGCCGGCCGACCGCGCTCCAGCCGAAGAAGCGGTTGACCCGCTGCAGGATGACGTCGGAGGCGTGCTGGATCTCAAGCGCCATCGGGCCCTCCACCCGCAACACCAGCGTGGCCGGTTCCTGCTGCTGCCCCTCCACCGGCCGCGGCCACTGGATTTTCAGGGGCTCGGAATGGGCGGCGACTTCGGGGCCGGCGATTTCCGCCCAGCGCGTGACCAGTTCGCGCGCGGCAAATCCCTGCTTGGCGTAGGCGTCGGAAAAAACGTCGCTGAGCAGAACGGAAAGCGGCTTGGCGCTGATCCAACCGGGCTTGGCCATGGTTTCCTGTATCACCGCTGTTCGGCGCGGTACTCTTAAGTTACGCCGCGCGCGGGCGGATGGTTTTAAGGTCGCGGTCGATTTCGCGCCTTCGTTGCATTAGATCATAGTCCATCTGCAATCCAAGAAAGAACCCCTCCGACAGGCCAAAATAGCGGGCGAGCCGCAGATCGGTGTCGGCAGTGACATCCCGTTTGCCCAGCACGATCTCGTTGATGCGGCGCGGCGCGACGTGAACCTCACGCGCCAGCGCATTCTGGCTAAGGCCCATCGGTTTAAGGAACTCTTCGAGCAGGATTTCGCCGGGGTGTGGATTGGAAAGCAGCCCGCTTCTAGGCGTGGTAGTCGACGATTTCGACACGTGACGGTCCTCCCTCATCCCATATAAAACAGATGCGCCATTGATCATTGATCCGGATCGAATGCTGCCCCTGGCGATCCGCTCTAAGTGCTTCGAGGCGATTGCCGGGCGGCACACGAAGGTCGCCAAGCACCCGAGCCTGATTCAAAAGACGAAGCTTTCTCAGAGCGACGTTTTGGATATCCGCCGGCAACTTTCGGCTCCGGCGTCCGGACCAGATCAATTCCGCTTCGGAATCGGCAAAGCCCTGGATCATGAGAGACTATAACGCAGCGCGTTATAGTCTGCAATCCCCTGGCAGCTGGCCATGTCCCGATTCTGTTCCTAAAATGAGATGTGCCGATATCAACAGCAATCAAGAAAACGAAGCGGGTCGTTCCGGAAGATGGCGCCGCCCGCCCGGCGCTGCTGCTGGCATGGTACGACCGTCACCGCCGCAAACTGCCGTGGCGGCCGCTGTCCGGCGGACGCGCCGATCCCTATCGGGTTTGGCTGTCGGAAATCATGCTGCAGCAGACCGGCGTCAAAACGGTGGGGCCGTATTTCGAGAAGTTTCTGGCGCGCTGGCCTGACGTCGACGCGCTCGGTCGCGCCACGCTCGACGATGTGCTGCGAATGTGGGCCGGGCTCGGCTATTATTCGCGGGCGCGCAATTTGCACGCCTGCGCGGTCGCGGTGCGGCGCGACCACGGCGGGGTGTTTCCGGACACCGAGGAAGGCTTGCGCGCGCTGCCGGGGATCGGGCCCTACACCGCGGCCGCAATCGCCGCGATTGCGTTCGATCGCCGGACCATGCCGGTCGACGGCAATATCGAGCGCGTAGTGTCGCGGCTGTTCGCGGTCGAGGAACCGCTGCCGAAGGCAAAGCCGCTGATCCAGCAACTGGCGACCACGCTGCTCGACGCCGGCGACGAGAAGGCTCGCGCCGGCGATAGTGCCCAGGCGTTGATGGATCTCGGCTCTTCGATCTGCACGCCCAAAAAACCGGCCTGCGCGCTGTGCCCGCTGAACGACGACTGCGTGGGCCGCGCGCGTGGCGATCAGGAGACTTTTCCGCGCAAGGCTGCGAAGAAAACCGGCGCGCTGCGCCGAGGTGCGGCGTTCGTCGTCACCCGCGGCGATGAGCTCCTGGTCCGCACCCGCCCCGAAAAGGGCCTGCTCGGCGGCATGACCGAAGTGCCGGGTTCGGACTGGCTCGCCGCGCAGGACGACAAGGCGGCATTGAAGCAGGCGCCCACGCTGAAAGGCGTGTCGCGCTGGCATCGCAAGGCAGGCATCGTCACCCATGTCTTCACGCATTTTCCGCTGGAGCTTGCGGTCTACACTGCAACCGTTCCCGCGCGCGCACGTCCGCCGGAGGGCATGCGCTGGGTGCCGATCGCGACGCTTCGGGATGAAGCGCTGCCGAACGTCATGCGCAAGGTGATCGCGCATGGGCTGGGGCAATGAAGCGTGCGCCACCGCTCTGCGGCGGGCTCGGGCGGCAGGCGCGCACGCCCTGCTGACACCACGCTGTCAGCAGGCCCGAGCTAAGCATGGGGCTAACCGGAGGTCTCCATGATCAGCACCGCTCTCGACCATCTCGCTGCCCCGCCATCGTCGAAATTGCTCGGCTGGCACCTGATCGACGCACGGCCGGGGGAAGGCTGGGTCCGGATTGGCTTTGACGGCAAACCGGCGTTCTGCAACCCGGCCGGCTTCATCCAGGGCGGGATCCTCTCGGCCATGCTCGATGACACCATGGGTCCGGCGGTGTTCGTCATGACCGAAGGCAAGCTCTACACCGCGACCATCACCATGACCGTCAATTTTTTGGCGCCGGCAAAACCCGGACCGATCACGGGCGAGGCCGATGTCACGCAACTCGGCAAGACGATCGCTTTCGTGGCGGGAAGGCTGACGGCCGAGGACGGTACCGTGCTCGCCACCGCCACGAGCAGCGCGCGATTGGTCGAGACCGCAAAGGCGGTTCGATCGTAGTCTCGAACTGGATGTCGCTAGAGCATGATACATTGGAGTTGGATCGATTCGCCGTGAGCGCGAAGCACTAACGATCTCGTGTCCCGGACGCAGCGCAGCGTCTCATAAGCGCGTTCACGCGCGTCTTCGACACGCTATGGGCGGTGCACCGCGGAGCCCAGACACAAAATCGCGAAAACAACCCCATGCAAAGTAGAATGGGCCCCGGCTCGCAGCGCTCGTGCGGCTTGCGTCCGGGGCACGAGAAGAAAAATGGTCCGTCGTCACGGCCCCAACCTAATCTCATCCCGCTCTTGGAGGCTCGCGACCTCTTCCCGCAAAGCGCGGCGGAGAGGTGACGGAAGCTATCCCGCGCTGGAAAGCTGGCCTGATGCAGGCACGATAGGTGGCTTGGCGTTGAGGCCTTCGACTTGAAAGCCGGCAACGCGTTTGTAGTTGGCGGCGATGTCTTCCAGCTCCTTGAGCGACAGCACGTCGGTGACGACGTTGAATCCATCAGGCGCGCGTTCCTCGACCAGTTGCATCACCTGCTCGGGCCCGTTGCGCCGGTTGAGCATGACAAGATCCGTCGTGGCCGGCCGGCGCTCCGCCTCATACGCCGCCAGAGCGGCATTGGTCGCGCCATGCGCCAGGATTTCGCGGGTGATGACGCGGGCGTCGAGGATCGCCTGCGAGGCGCCATTGGAACCGATCGGATACATCGGATGCGCGGCGTCGCCCATCAGGGTGGTCAGGCCGAATGTCCATTGCGGAATCGGATCGCGATCGACCAGCGGATACTCGTA
>WNGR01014859.1_pt1 | contig 14739 bp, 16 predicted proteins | sample 5407581 | NCBI WGS metagenome assembly WNGR01 (sample SAMN13153383, study PRJNA577476) | soil metagenome | isolation source: 80 cm soil or saprolite under Garry oak tree replicate 2 | place: USA:California | collected 2016-06-15
CGTGAGGAGCCTATCGTTCTGGGATCGTGGTCTCCCCCGAAAAGTTCCCAAACCCCGAGCTCGACGAGCCGGTGCCGTCAGCGGGCGGCGAGGCGGTCGCCGTCCTTGCGGGCGGGTGCTTCTGGTGCGTCGAGGCGGTCTACAAGCAGCTGGAGGGCGTCAAGTCCGTGACGTCGGGTTACGCCGGCGGCACTGCCGAGACGGCCGACTACGACGTGGTCTCCTCCGGCCGCACCGGGCACGCCGAGGCGGTTGAGGTCCGCTTCGAGCCTGAAAAGGTCAGCTACGGACAGCTCCTCAAGGTCTTCTTCTCGATCGCCCACGATCCGACGACCCGTGACCGCCAGGGGCCGGACGTCGGAAAGCAGTACCGCTCGGCGATCTTCTACGCGAACGACGCGCAGCGGCACGTTGCGGAGGCATACATCGCTCAGATCGATCGGGCGAAGGTCTTTGACGCGCCGATCGTGACCGAGGTCAAGCCACTCGACCGTTTCTACGAAGCCGAGGAATACCACCAGGATTACGCCGACCGAAATCCGAACCAGGCGTACATCGTTTACAACGCCGCCCCGAAAGTGCAAAAGGTCCGCAAGTACTTCGCGGATCGCGTGAAGGTCACCTAGCACGGCGGCACCGTCGACATGAAGATCGGTCTGCAGATCCCCTCGTTCACCTGGCCCGGGGGCGCGAAAGAAATCGCGCCGACCCTTGGGAAGATCGCCCGCACCGCGGACCAGGGCGGCTTCGACCTCATCGGGGTGATGGACCACTTCTTTCAGATCCAATCGCTCGGCCCTCCCGAGCAGGAGATGCTCGAGGCGTACACGACCCTCGGCTACCTCGCCGCGAACACATCGCGTGCCCGGCTCGTCACAGTCGTCACCGGCGCACCGTACCGATACCCGGGCGTCATCGCGAAAATAGCGACGACTCTCGACATCCTGTCCGGCGGCCGTGGAATGCTCGGCATCGGGGCTGGATGGAATGAATACGAGGCCAAGAGCCTCGGCATCCCATTTTCATCCGTCCCCGAGCGGTTCGACTGGCTAGAGGACACCCTCCGCTTATGCCTGCAGATGTGGAAGGGCGACGAGTCTCGCCTTGAGGGCAAGAAGTTCGTCTTCGAGCGCCCGTTGAGCTCACCGCAGAGCCTTACGCGGCCGCATCCGCGGATCATGATCGGCGGGATGGGGGAGCAGAAAACGCTCCGTCTCGTCGCGAAATACGCGGACGCGTGCAACCTGTTCCCGACGCCGGAGGTCCGGCACAAGCTCGACGTCTTGAAGAAGCACTGCGAGCGCGAGAAGCGGAATTACGACGACATCGAGAAGACCTGCATGTTCCGCTACGACGTAGGCGAGCGTGGCGAGAATGTGGGCCAGCTGGTCGAGCAGCTCCGGGGTATGTCGCGTTTGGGATTCTCGACTGCGATTGGCGGTGTGAAGGACGTCTGGAAGATCACGCCCCTGGAGATCATGGCGCGCGAGGTGATTCCCGCCGTCGCGGCGTTCTAGCTAGCTGATCCGGTACGCGTTCGGGTCGATCCGCGCGGCCACGAGCAGCGGCCGATCCGTGGGTGGCGTGCGGAACGCGTCGCGGCACTCGGCCAGGGTCGAGACGCTCTTGGCTTCGATTCCGAACGCGGCGCCGAGCCTCGAATAGTCGATGGACCCGAACGTCGTCCCGATCACCGGATAGCCTTTCCGCTCCTGGCCCGCCCGGATCTGCGAGAGCGCATCGTCGACCAGGACGACGACCAGAACGCCGAGGCCGAGCCGGACGCCCGTTTCGAGCTCGGCCATCGACATCGCGAAGCCGAGGGCGTCTTCGGGCAGCGCCGCGCGCAGCTCCGCGAGGACCTGCTGCGGCGTCAGCCGAGCCGAGCTCGGTCGAAGGCGCGCTGCGAACGCGTCGCGGAATGCGCTGATCTCGTTGGGCGAGAGCTTCCGCTTCGGATCAGGCGTGAGCCGCTCGAGAGCGGTGTCGATCGGTCCGACGACTTCGACCTCGCTGCCGTAGTAGCGGTCGTCGTTCGGGACGACGCCGATGTGAACGATGCGGGCCCGGGCCGTCCAATCCCGGTCGAACTCGACCGGGTCGAACCCGACCATGAGCACGAGGTCGCACGTGTCGATGTAGTCGTAGAGGTAGGCCGTGCCGAGTCCCTCGATCGTGCCGAGGAACAGCGGATGGTCCTCGCGGAAGATGCCCTTGGCCTTCGGGCTCACCATCACGGGCGCACTCCAGGCTTCGGCGAGCCGGCGTAGCGGACCGGCGACGGCGTCCTCGTTCGCGTCCATGCCCACAAGGAGCAGCGGCCGCTCGCTTCCGCGGAGTCGCGCTGCCGCGGTCCGGGTCGCATCCTCGTCGATCGCGGATACAGGCTCGGTCGCGAAACGAGGGAGAGCGACGTCGACGGTGTCCTGCTTCGAAATGTCGCTGGGCACCTCGAGATAGACCGGACCGCGCCGCGGACGCTGCGCGACGCGAAGCGCGCGCTCCACCACGGCGGCGGCGTTTGTGGATGAGACGGTCGCCTGCCATTTCGTGATCGGCGCGAACAGATGCCGCAGATCCAAACGCTGGTGCGTCGCGATCTCGTACCGCTCCGCCGGGAGCTGACCGCTGAAGGCGAGAACGGGCGCTCGATCGAGGTACGCGTGAGCGACCCCGGTCACCAGGTTGGTAGCGCCGGGACCGAGCGTCGCGAGACAGACGCCCGGGATTCCGGTGGCCGTCGCGGCGGCCTCGGCCATGAACGCCGCCGCGGTCTCGTGCTTTGTAAGAACAAATTCGAGGCCGGCCTCTCGGAATCCTTCGATCAGATCGACGACCTCTCCGCCGGGATGCCCGTACACATATCGCACGCCCGCCGCACGCAGTCGGTCACCGATCGCGTTCGCAACGGTCAGAGCCACGCGCATAGGATGCCGCCGTGACGGTCGTCCTGCTGGCGTTCGTCGCCGCGTTCGTACCCGCTGTGTTGTGGCTCGTGTTCATATATCGACGCGATCGCTATGAGCCGGAGCCCAAGACCCTCATCGCGCGGCTCTTCATCTGGGGCCTCGCGGCCGGCCCGTGGGCCACCGGGATGAACATCCTCATCGCCCACCTCTTCGCGCCACCCATCGAGAGTGCTCAGCGCGACGGCGCGTTCTTCGTCGCGGCGATCCTGCTCTTCGCCCTGGTGGCGCTGTCCGCCCTGAACGAGGAGGTCATGAAATACGTCGTGGTGTCCAGCCGCGTGCGCGATGACCCGGCGTTCAATGAGCCAGTCGACGGAATGATCTACATGAGCACCGCCGCGATCGGGTTCTCCGCCGGGGAGAACGTCGTCTACATCCTGAACACCTATTTCGGCCTGATCGGCGATTCGACCCGGCCCGGCGTCCCGCTCGCGCTGATCAACGCCTTTCTCGTGACGGCGCCGCTGCGGGCGCTTCTCAGCACGATCGGCCACATCACCTGGTCAGGCATCACGGGCTGGTTCCTCTCGCGGCACCACCTCGAAAGGGGGTCGGGCCGGATGCTCGTGGGCGGGATCCTCCTCGCGGCCGCGTTTCATACCGCGTTCAACCTTCCACTCTTTTTGCAGGAGTTGGGTCTCGCGGTCGGCTGGATAACCTGGCTCGTCTGGATCGCCGGGATCGAGCGCTACCTCACGCTCCTCGGTCGCGCGCTCATGGCGTCGCCGTTTCGACGAGCGGCGCTCCAGGCGAAGGGCGATGACGCCGAGCATGGCGAGGTCCTGATCGCATATCGGGCGCTCCGCGCGCGCCAACTGCCGGTGACGATCGCGCTCGTGCTCCTCGGAGTCGCCTCCGCCGCCGCGGCGGCGCTTCTTGGACTGCCGCAAGAGGTCCCTTACACATCGGCGTTCGTCTTCGTACTCGCGGCGATCGCGTTCAGCCGATTCAATTGGCGATGTCCCGTCTGTGGAGCACACCTCAACGGGATGAATCCAAAGGTCTGCACGCACTGTCACGTGGCGTTCACTTAGAAACGGTCACCTGCGGGTCCTGTCTCGGCATCGGGGTGTTCAGCGCCGGGGTCTTCTTCGCTCGGCCCCTCGTGGGATCGCGATGGACCGCCGGCCAGGGGCCGCTCGCTCAGAAGACCCCGGCGCTGCTCAACCCGCTCCCCGTGTCACCCGCGACGGCCCGATCTATGAGTGCCGCGTCGTGGTCAGAGCGCTCGTCGTGGTCGTGCGGACTCCTCGACGCAGCGTCAGAGCAGGAGTAGGTGTCGGCGCTGGAACCGCGCGCGTGGCCGAAGTCGTCACGACAGGCGGCTGAAGGGGTGCGGTGACGTCTTTGACGTTCGCGCGTGCGGAACCGAATCCAAAGAAGAAGACGTTGAGCACCGTCGCGATCGCGGTGAGCTTGAGTACCCAAACGGGGACGGTGCCGGACCTGGTCCGTCCGGCACCGTCTGCGGAAGGAGCTAACCGCTTGTTGCTAGCGGCCACGACGGCCGGGGATCGGACCGGTCGTATCGACGAGCTGCGCCAGGCGCGTCGAGAGGTTCGACTTGAGCTGGGTCGCCTGATCCGCGGTGATCGTGCCGGCCTTCTGGGCGGCGTCGATCTTCGCGGTCGCGTCGGCGACGAGAGCGTTGAAGAGACCATCGCGGCTCTTTCCCGCGGTCGCGTTCGCGATCTGCGCCAACGTCTGGCCTGCGCGAATCTTCGTTTGCAGGTCCGACGTGGTCGTACCGAGGTACGTCGCTGCTGCCGCGAGGGAGTCGCCGGTCACCCTGTCGCCCGGTCCGCGGCCGAAGCCTGGTCCGGGGCCGTAGCCGTTCGCGGGGTTCGGGCGAGCGCCGATGCCCTTCTGGTCGACGAGCGTCGCGATGTCCTGCTGCTGTGCCGCCGTGAGCGCGGCGATGAGCCCGTCGCGTGTCTTGCCGTGCGCGATCGCGACGTCGGCGAGGCTTTTGTCGGTTCCAAGCTCCGTCCGGAGCTGCGCTTCGCTGATCCCGATGTACGTCGCGGCGGCGGTGAAGTACGAGCCCTTGTTCCCGATGCCGTTCCCGAATATCTGGCCGACGGTCTGGTCCCAGACCTGCGCGACGGCTGCGGGAGCGCTACCGCCGGGAAGAAAAGCGGCCGCCGCGAACCCGCCGGAGAGGCCGAGTCCGATGACCGCTGCGATGAGAACCGCCTTTGCTGGTTGTATGGCTTTCACGCGATCCCCTTTCCGAGGTCGTGTATGTAACTAGCAAACGGTCGGCGGTCGTCCGTTGCATGAGAGAAATCCAAGAGTTCCCTAAGGACCGTGTTCCTTAGGCCGTTATTACCGCAGCCCCTCGTAAACTCGGCACAAATGCGTGTCCTTTTGGTCGAAGACGAGCCCGCCGTCAGAGACGCTGTCGAGCGCGCCTTGCGCGGTGCGGGCCATAAGGCCGACCTGGCGCGCGAGGGGCCCGCCGGTCTCGACCTCGCCATGAGCAACCAGTACGACGCCGTGGTCCTCGATCTGGGACTTCCCGGACTCGACGGTGTTGAGGTCTGCCGCCGCCTCCGTGCGTCGGGGAATCAGGTCCCCGTCCTGATGCTCACCGCGCGCGCGGCGGTCCGCGATCGGGTCGAAGGGCTCGACGCCGGCGCCGACGACTACCTCGTGAAGCCTTTCGCTCTCGACGAGCTGCTCGCGCGCATCCGAGCGCTCGGCCGTCGCGGCGACGATGGAGCGAAAGCGCGTGGTGTTCTCAAATTCATGGACATCGCGCTCGATCGCGATGCGATGGAGTGCCACCGCGGCGACCGCATGATCCCGCTGACCCGCACCGAGTATTCGCTGCTCGAGCTCTTCATGGCGAACGCGCGCAAGGTCCTTCCGCGCGACATCATCTTCGATCGGGTGTGGGGATACGACTTCGGTCCCGACTCCAACTCGCTCGACGTGTATGTCGGTTATCTCCGACGCAAGCTCGAGATGGGCGGCGACCCGCGCGTGATCCAAACTGTCCGTGGCGTCGGCTACGTGATGAAGGAACCGTGAGCTTTCGACTTCGCGTGACACTATTCACCGCGGCTGCCGTGGCCGTCGCCGCGATCGGCGCGTCCGTGGCGATGTATCTCGTCGTGCAGGATCAACTCATCAACCAGGTGGACCAAAATCTTCAAGCTGCGACCGCGGGGCCCATCCGCGGGCCAGGAGGACCGTTCCGGCGCCCATCCGGCGATCAGATGGTGTCGAATCGACCGGAGGTCTTCGGGCAAATCATCAACGCGAGTGGCACGGTCGTTCAGGGCGACGGGGGGTATTCCATCCCGGCGCTCGTCACGGCGGAGGTCAAGGATGTCGCCGCTGGTAAGGCCGCAGAGTTCCGGGCCACCGCCACGGCCATCGATGGTTCCCGCGTGCGCATCTACGTCAAGCCGATCCAAGGCGGGGCGATCGAGGTCGTCCAGGAACTTGTTCTCGTCGACGCCGCGCTTGCGCAGACCCGCCTTCTTCTCATCGCGTTCGCTGCGGGCGCGATTCTCCTGGCGGCCGGCCTCGGTGCGCTCATCGGACGCGCCGCCCTCGCGCCGGTCAAGCGGCTGACAGCGACCGTCGAAGAGGTGACCAAGACGCGCGACCTCTCACGTCGGGTCGCCGCCCAGGGCCGGGACGAGCTGAGCCGGCTCGGCACGAGCTTCGACGCCATGCTCGGGCAGCTCGAAACGTCGCTGCGTTCGCAGCGTCAGCTTGTTGCCGACGCGTCGCACGAATTGCGCACTCCCCTCACCAGTCTCCGCACGAATCTCGAGCTCCTCGAGCAACGCCAGCAGCTGCTCGGCGACCTGGTCACGCAGATGGAGCGCCTCACGACCCTTGTCGGCGATCTCATCGAGGTCGCGCGCGACGAGGAGACGCCCATGCCGTTCGAGCAGCTGCAGCTAGACGAGGTCGTACACGAGGTCGTGGATGACGTGTCGTTCCGCTATCCGAAGGTGCGCTTCAACGTGATGTCGTCGCCATCGTCGATCAACGGCGTGAAAGTCCGTGTCGCTCGCGCGATCACGAACCTTCTCGATAACGCGGCGAAATACAGCCCCCCAGGCGCGACGGTCGACGTGACAGTCGCAAACGGCGAGATCTCCGTGCGCGATCACGGTCCTGGTGTCGCGGCGGAGGACGCGTCTCGCGTGTTCGACCGCTTCTGGCGATCGAATGACGCTCGCCATCTTCCGGGTTCCGGCCTCGGCCTTTCGATCGTGAAGGACGTCGCCGAGTCTCACGGCGGCTCGGTCACGCTCGAGCGACCCATCGACGGTGGCGGCGGGGCCCGCTTCCGCCTCCGCCTCAAGGGCGCCTAAAGCGATCCGAGCGCGGGTCGCGCTCGTACCATCTCGGCGGTGGAAGGTCTCCTCGTCATGGCGGACATCTCCGGGTACACGGCGTTCGTGGCCGGTACGGAAGCGGACCACTCGCAGGAGATCCTCGCCGAGCTGATGGAGGCTATCTCGCGCAGCTTCGGTGGAAAGCTGACGGTCGATCAGGTCGAGGGAGACGCGCTCTGCTGCACGACCGAACGGACCGACGTTGGGGTGACCGACTGGCTCCGCGAGACGTACCGCATCTTTCATCGCCGCCTTCGCGACATCCGCTCCGCGACGACGTGCCCGTGTCGAGCGTGCGCGACGGTGCAAGACCTCGGGCTCAAGTTCGTCGTGCATCGCGGGTCGTTCTCGCGCTACGAGGTCGCCGGCCGAGTTCAGCTCCACGGCAACGACGTCAACCTGGTCCATCGGCTCCTGAAGAACACGGTTCCTGGCCGCGAATACCTTCTCGCGACCGCGGCCGCTTCCTCGACCTGGCCCGAAGCCTCCGCACCGAGCTCGTCGCGGCGCCACAGCGCTACGACATCGGCGACGTCGATGCGTCGTATCTCGACCTGAGGTCGATCCGCGAAGCCGTCTGGAGCGAGGAAGCGCCGGCGGTCGACCCGGCCACCGCGAAGCTCCGCGGCACCACACGATTCCCGGGCACGCCGGAAGAGGTATTCCGGTATTTCACCGATCCCAAGCTGCGGCAGATCTGGATGGGCGTCCCCCGCGTCGACTTTCACCCCGGCGCCCGAGGCTCGCTCGTCGGAGCCGAGTACCACTGCATCCACGGGCCGAACCAGAAGACGGTGTTCAAGGTCGGCTGCAAAGCGCCGACCGAGATCACGATGCAGATCGAGTTTCCCTTCGTGGGGACCGTGTGGCGCACCGACCGCGCCGAGGCCGAAGGGCCGTCGACGACGCGCGTCGATACGGCCATCTCGTGGAAGACGTCCGGGATCAAGGGCCCGCTGCTGGACTTTATGGCGACCCGGATGCTGCGCAGATATGGCGCGCTCTACGACAAGCGGGTTTCCGAGATGCTTGAGGCAAGTAAAGCGGACGTGACCCATGCGTAGCGAGGTACGGTCGGGACAAATAGTTGAGGGAGAGTGGGTTTGAAGCGTTTTCTCATCACGACTTGCGTTGTCCTCGCGTCCTTCGGCATCAGTGCAGGCGCGGCTCTGGCCGACAGCTGCGAAAATACGAGCCGCGCAGCACCGAACGTGACCGGTCCTGGGCCGATCATCAAGGGGAACTGGGTCTGGCTGCCGAGCATCGGCGTTCCGGTCGAGTCCTGGGGTTTCGCACCTCCCGGCACGTTCGACTCGACCGTCTTCGGCTTCCCTGGTGCGAACGGCAATTACACGAACGGGGCGACATCGTCGCTGCTCGGCGTGAGCGCGAACTGTCCTTTCGGTGCGAACGCGAACCGTCAAACGGACCACGGCATTCAGTCCGGCTGCGAGTAGGAAGGTCGCGGGCCGCCGTCGAATGACGGCGGCCCGCTACACCGGCCTGATCAGCGTGTAGGCACCGAGCACGAGCAACAGCACTCCGACGGCTCGACGAAAGACCGCATCGCTCATTCGCCGGAGCGTCCATCCTCCAAGCAGCGTTCCGGCGACCGCACCGGCGGCGAGAAGTGCGATGAGCGGCCAGTGCGGCGCGAGCTCAGGGCCCTGCGTGGCCAGATACACGGGTATGCGGGCACCGTCGACGATGAGCGCCACCGCGGTCGCCGTCGCAACGAAGGCTTCCCTGGTGACGTCGAACCCGAGAAGCGCCGCGGCGCGGATCCCGCCCTGATTGCCGACGAGCCCGCCGAGAAGTCCTGACAGCGCGCCGCCGAAGAGCGCAGAGCGCCGCCCAGAAAAGCGCATGCGCTGCGCGAAGCCGGTGAGGCTCCCGATCCCCGCGAAGACAAGCAGCAGGCCGAAGACGATGGCGAGCGCCGAGCTCGGCACGATCGCCTGAAGAGCCGCACCGACAAGCCCGCCGATCGCGCTCGCCGCGCCGAATCCGAGCAGGACGTCTCTGTCGATCCGCGTTCGGACGAGGAGGAAGCGCACGAACGTCCCGGCGACGTGGGGGAGGGAGACCATCGCGATCGCGAGACGGACATCGAACTGTGTCGAGAGGACCGGCGTGAGCACGCTGCCGATCCCGAAGCCGGAGATCGATGCGATCGCGCCCGCGACCAGAGCGGCAACGGTCGCGACGACGGCGAACGCCTCCACGCGCTTATCCTCCTACGCGGATGACGATGCCGCGCGGGACCGATCTTCTTCATGACCCGCGCCGCAACAAGTCGACGGCATTCAGCGAGGAGGAGCGCGAGAAGCTCGGGCTCCTCGGCCTTCTTCCCGAGGGCATCGACGATCTGGACACGCAGCTGCGCAGGGCGCTCGCGCAGCTCGACGGCAAGACGACGGATCTCGAACGCTACATCTATCTGTCGCAGCTGCAGGACACCGATGAGACGCTCTTCTATCGCGTCCTCATGTCGGACCCCGCGCGGTTCATGCCGATCGTGTACACGCCGACGGTCGGCGAGGCCTGTCAGAAGTTCGGCCATCTCTTCCGCCGGCCGCGCGGCCTTTACCTCTCGATCAAGCGGAAGGGCCGCCTGCGCGAGATCCTCCGCAACTGGCCGGAGCGCGACGTCCGCTGCATCGTCGTGACGAGCGGCGAGCGCATCCTCGGCCTTGGCGACCTCGGAGCGAACGGGATGGGTATCCCGATCGGAAAGCTCGCTCTCTACACGGCGGCGGGCGGCGTTCCGCCGCAGTACACGCTGCCGGTCCTGGTCGACGCCGGCACGAACAACGAGACACTTCTGTCGGACCCGCTGTACCTCGGGCTCAAACAGACCCGCCTCCCCGACGACGAGCTCGATGACTTCGTGGACGAGTTCGTCGCGGCGGTCGAGGCCGTGTTCCCGGGTGCGCTCATCCAGTTCGAGGACTGGGCAGGCGCGGACGCGATCCGTCTCCTCGAGCGCTACCGCGAGCGCGTGTGCTGCTTCAACGACGACGTGCAGGGCACCGCGGCGGTCGCGCTCGCGGGAATTCTCGGAGCGCTTCGCATCACCGGCACGCCTCTCGCGCAGCAGCGCTTCTTGTTTCTCGGCGCGGGCTCGGCCGCCGTCGGGACGGCGGATCTTCTGGCGAAGGCCATCCGGGACGAGGGCGTGCCCGAGAACGACGGGCAGTCGCGGGTCGCGCTCTTTGACCGCAAGGGCCTCGTCACGGCGGACCGCGAAACGCTCCACGACTATCAGCGCCCGTTCGCGCAGCGCCATGCGCCAATAGCCGATTTCGTCGTAGCGATCGAAACGCTGCGGCCCACGGGGATCATCGGACTCTCCACGGTTGGCGGCGCCTTCGATCAGCGTGTGATCGAGGCGATGGCTCGCGTGAACGAGCGGCCGATGATCTTCGCGTACTCGAACCCGACGTCGCGGTCCGAGTGCACGGCGGAGCAGGCCTACACCTGGTCGGCCGGACGCGCGGTCTTCGCGGGCGGCAGCCCGTTTCCGTCGGTGCGCTTCGGCGGCCGCACCTTCGTTCCCGGGCAGGGCAACAACGTCTACGTGTTCCCGGCGATCGGAATGGCCGTCTACGCGACCGGCGCGCGCCGTGTCACCGACGATATGTTCATCGCCGCCGCGAGCGCCGTGGCTGAGCAGGTGACGCCGAGCGACATCGCGGTCGGGCTCGTATATCCGCCGGTGTCGGGGATCTTTGAAACGGAGCTGCGGGTGGCGGCGCGCGTCGCCGAGGTGATCTTCGATCGCGGGCTCGCCCGCGTCGAGCGCCCCGCGGACATCCTCGCCTTCATCCGTGCGCAGGCGTACGTGCCGCGCTACCGGAGCCTCGTATAGCCCTAGAGTGGGCCGGCGTGCTCGTCGCCGGCCGCGAGGTCAAGGTCACCAATCTCGAGAAGGTCTTCTTCCCCAAGATGGGCCTGACCAAGGGCGACCTCATCCAGTACTACGTCGACGTTTCCGAGGCCATCCTCCATCACGTCGCGCGACGTCCGATGCAGATGAAGCGACACCCCAACGGGGTCGAGGGCGACTTCTTCTACCAAAAGCGCGTGCCCGTGCCGCACCCCGAGTGGCTTGAGACCGTGCACATCAACTATCCGTCCGGAAACGAGGCGGACTTCCCGGTCGTCACGGATGCGGCCGGCCTCGCCTGGATCGCGAACCTGGGCTGCATCGAGTTGCACACGTGGCACTCGCGCGTGCCCGAGGTGAACAAGCCCGACTACCTCCTCATCGACCTGGACCCGTCCGAGGGAAACCCGTGGGCGCACGTGCGCGAGATCGCGCTGGCCTCCAAGCGCGTCATGGACGACCTCGGCTTGCCCTGCTACCCGAAGACGAGCGGCGTCACCGGTCTGCACATCCTCATCCCGATCATTCCCGAGCTCGAGTTCCCGCTGGTGCGTGAGATCGCGCGCGCGATTGCCAAAGCGATCGTGGCACTCGTCCCTGAGATCGCTACGGTGCAATGGAAGGTCGCGGGTCGGCCTGGTGTGTTCGTCGACTACGGACAGAACGCGTTCGATCGCACGATCGCGTCGGCGTACTCGATCCGTCCGGTGCCCGACGCGCGCGCGTCGGCGCCGCTCCGGTGGGACGAGGTGGCGGCTGTCGAGCCCGGCGATTTCACGATGGTCACCATGCGCGATCGCGTTAAAGCGGTCGGCGATCTCACCGCGGGGATGTGGGACAAAGCGGTGAGCCTCGATCCGCTCTTCGACGCGCTGAAGGTGAAGCGGACGCTGCCGAAGCGCAGTCCCCGTTCGGGTCCCCCGCGCGACTGGCGCGCCGAGTACGACGCGAAGAAAGCTGGCGGATCAGGGTGGAATCGCGGAACGCAGCGCGGCCCGAGCCATCGTTAGAGGGCTCGGGCCGCTGCGGGAGCAGGGAGGCGTTCTCTAGCGGTACTTGGACCAGAACTGGCTCGCATCCATGTGCGACTCGACGAGCGCCTTGCGGCACGCGTAGTTGACCTTCTCGACCAGATCGTGCAGCTCGTCGGTCGACTTGCCGTTGAGCTTCGCCTTGAGCTCGAGGCAGGTCTTCATCATCGCTGTCATCTGGTCCTTCTTCGCGAGATAGCTGAGCTTCGCGACGAACTTGGCCTTGAACTCGTCGAGCGAGAGACCGCTCTGCTCGAGCGCGACGACGCACTCTTCGCTCTCGAGGTTCTGCGTCGCGGCGCACGCCTTGACGAGCGCGTAGACGTCGACCTCAGGCTGTGGCTCTTCCTTCGCGGGCATGTTGTCGAGGTTGTCCGCGAGGACGCGGAAGAAGTTTGAGTCGACGGGGCTCACCTCGAGTGCGGCGAGGCATTGATCGCTGTTGGCATCGCGCGAGTCGAAGCAGTTGACGATCCGTTCGTTGAACCCGTCGTTGTGCGCGGTGACTGCGGTCGCGGCCGTCGCCGTCGCGACAAATGCCGAGACGATGGCCACCAGCAGATAGCGGGCGAAGACAGAGCGCGAAAGCATCGAGAGCTCCTTCCACCGGATCGGAAATTCCGGTCCTGCGATGAGAACGCTTCCCGCCGTGGGACCGTGCACGTGAAGCGGTACTAGGACCAGGGGCGCGGCTGTTCGTTCTCATCACATCTCCGCGCGACCTTCACGGCCTATTCACAAGCAAACGCCATGGTCGCCGTGAAGTAATCAATCTGGAGGACGTGTTCACGCTCTATTCGATTGCGCTCTTTCTGCACATTGCCGGCGCGCTCGGGGTATTCGCGGCGCTCGCGCTCGACTGGGTCGGGATCGCCAATCTGCGGCGCGCGCGCACGCTCGAGCAGGTCCGCGAATGGGCTGGCGTGTACGTCGCGATTCGGGGGCTCGGTGCGGCATCCGTCGCCGCGCTTCTCGTCTTCGGTCTCTATATGACCGCGGTCACGTGGGGTCCGACCGGGTGGATCGGGATCGGCTTCCTCTCGTTGCTCCTCATCGCGGTCGTCGGCGCGGCGAGCGGCGTCCGTCTGTCGCGTCTCCTTGCCGCCGCCGGATCAGGCCAGGGGTCTCTCGGCGAAGATCTCCGCGCGCAGCTTCGGGCTCCTCTGTTCGTCGCCTCGGTTCGGGCACGTACAGCGCTCGCCCTAGGCGTCGTGTTCGTGATGACGGTCAAGCCGGAAGCCTCTGTGTCCCTTCTCGTCGTCGCGGTCGCCCTCGCGCTCGGAATCGCGTCGACGGTTCCGGTCCTCCGCCAGCGATCGGTCAGGACGCGATCGACCTAGCCGAGCTCTCCGGCCAGGAGATCGTCCAGGCGAGGATCGCCGGGTTTTGGCGTGGGCTTCACTTGCTCCCACGTGCACTGCTTTGGATCCTTGTCTGGACGGAAGCGCAGGAAACGCGTGCCGTGCCGAAAACGCTCCTGCTCCATTTTGTCGAAGCGAACCTCGCACACGATCTCGGGACGGATCTCGTGCCAGGGAAGATCTTTTCCCTGCGACCAGCGCGATCCACCCTCGGGCGTGCGTCCCCACTCCTGCTCGATGTGTTGGTCTTCCTTTAGGAGCGGCGGCAGCATCTTTTGGAGCTGGTCCTGAAGCGGACCGGCGATTCCCGATGTGTGTCCGACGAAGTCGAGGGTCCCCTCCGTCCGGTACAAGCCCAGAAGTAAGCTCGCCACGCGCTCTCCGCTGGTGCGGTATCCGACGATCACGCAGTCGACGGTGCGGTGATGTTTCACCTTCGAGACGGCGTCGCGCGCTCCGGGCTTGTACGGAAGGTCAACGCGCTTTGCGATCACGCCGTCGAGACCGATCATCTCGAGCCGCTCGAGCCACTGTTGCGCGAGCTTCGGGTCCTTCGACACCGGCGAGAGCGAAAAGCCCTTCGCGAGACGCTCGAGCTCTTTGCGGCGCTCGGCGAGCGGGCGTTCGTGGATCGGCTCGCCGTTCCAGAGAAGGATGTCGAACACGATGTACCGCGCGGGCGTCTCGGCCGAAAGCTTTCGAATGCGCGACTCCGCGGGATGAAGGCGCATCTGCATCGCGTCGAACTCGAGTCGACCGTCGAGCTCGATGACGATCTCTCCGTCGAGCGCCGAATGCGGTGGCAGAAGATCGCCGAGCCTTCGCAGCTCCGGGAAATAGCGAAGCAGCGGCCGCTCGTTCCGACTCCAGAGCGCGAGCTCGCCGCCATCGTTCTCGAGAACGCCGCGGAAGCCGTCCCACTTCGGCTCGTATTGCCAGCGCTCGCCCTCGGGGAGCTGCTCGACGAGCTGCGCTTCCATCGGCGGGAATGGGACGTTCGGACCCGGCATCAGTCAGCGACCTCGGCGGTCGTCCGCGTGACCTCTTCGAGCCAGCGCGCCATCTCGCGCGGCGATCGAAGATGCGCGAGCTTCACGGCGCGGCCGCCTTTCGTGACGAGCTCGA
>WNGR01008170.1_pt1 | contig 14738 bp, 11 predicted proteins | sample 5407581 | NCBI WGS metagenome assembly WNGR01 (sample SAMN13153383, study PRJNA577476) | soil metagenome | isolation source: 80 cm soil or saprolite under Garry oak tree replicate 2 | place: USA:California | collected 2016-06-15
AAGGCGAAGTATTCGCATCCACGCTACTGGGGCGCCTTCATCTGCCAGGGGGATCCCAGCCCGCTGTTAGTGCCACCGGTGATGTAGGCGTAGGCAGTGCTTCGCCCACCTCAACGGTGGCAGCAGGATTAAATCAGGAGGAATTCTGTGAATGTGAAAGAGCAGATCAACCAAATGAACCAGCAGGTTGTCCGACTTCAGCAGCAAGGGCAATATGATCAAGCAATGGATGTTGCCCGCAGAATGTATGATCTTGCCTGTCAGAACATGGGAGAGGATCACTCAGATTATGCTGCTATTCTGAACAACCTGGCCTTGTTGCATAAATCAATGGGTAACTACACTGAGGCTGAGTCATTCTATCAGCGAGCGTTGACGATCTGGCGCAAGGTTCTGGGTCAAGATCACCTAGATGTTGCTACTGGCCTTAACAACTTAGCAGAACTTTATCATGAGATGGGCGACTACGCTCAAGCTAAGTCTCTTTGCTTGCAAGGGTTAGCGATTAAGCGCTCAGCCTTAGGTGAAGACCACCCCGATGTTGCACAAAGCTTGAACTCCCTAGCAACATTGTATGATGAGTTGGGTGATTATGTGCAAGCGGAGCCACTCTATCTGCAAGCCTTGGAGATCCGGCGCACAGCTCTAGGGGAAATGCATCCCGATGTCGCTCAAAACCTAAATAACTTGGCTATGCTATATTACGCGATGGGTAATTATACACGAGCGGAGCCACTCCTGCGACAAGCGATGACAATCTGGCGTACAGTGCTTGGAGAAACGCATCCACATGTTGCCAGTGGCCTTAACAACTTAGCCTTGCTATACAAGTCGATGGGTAACTATACTCAAGCCGAATCGTTCTACCAACAAGCATTAGCGATCAGGCACACGACTCTGGGAGAAACGCATCCCGATTTTGCTCTCAGTTTAAACAACCTGGCAGCACTTTACCAGGAGATGGGCAAGTATACACAAGTGGAGTCGCTCTTGCAGCAGGCGTTGAAAATCCAGCGTACAGTGCTGGGAGAAACGCATCCCGCCGTCGCTTTAAATCTACATAACTTGGCTATGCTGTACTACTCTATGGGCAAGTATACACAAGTGGAAGCACTCCTGCAGCAGGCTCTGGAGATCTGGCTTACAGCACTGGGCGAAGCCCATCCCAATATTGCCATTAGTTTGCACAACTTGGCAATGCTATATCGGACGATGGGTAATTATACGCAAGTGGAGCCACTCTTGCAGCAGGCATTGATGATCCGGCGTACGGCTCTGGGAAAAGCGCATCCTGATGTGGCCAGTAGCCTAAACGACCTGGGAGAGTTCTACCGCGGGATGGGTAACTATACAGCAGCAGAGCCATTCTTGCAAGAAGCGCTAACGATCGCGCGCACAGCATTTGGTGGAGTCCATCCACAGGTTGCCATTAGCCTACATAACCTCGGAAAACTCTACCACGAGATGGGGGACTATACAGCTGCGGAACCCCTCCTACAGCAAGCCCTTGAGATTCGGTGTACCGTTCTGGGGAAAATGCATCCCGATGTCGCCATCACCTTGAACGATTTAGCAACACTTTATCATGAGATGGGAAACTACATGGCTGCGGAACCCCTTCTGCAGCAGGCAGTGGAGGTCCGACGCATGGAACTGGGAGAAAATCATCCGGACCTTGCCCGAATCCTGAACAATTTGGCAGTGCTGCACCACGGGATGGGTAACTATGCGACAGCTGAACCAATATACTGGCAGGTACTAACTATCTTGTACGCGCACCTGGGAGAAGCGCATACAGATATCGCCGGCACTTTACACAACCTAGCGGCACTCTACCGTGCGACGGGCAACTATTCGCAAGCAGAGACCCTCTTGCAAGAAGCGTTGGCTATAAAGCGTGCAGCCTTAGGGGAGACACATCGTGATGTTGCTCAAAGTTTTACCAACCTAGCGGCACTCTACCGTGCGACAGGCAACTATTCGCAAGTAGAGACCCTCTTACAACGCGCGCAGACAATCTGGCGCACGGTGCTGGGGGAACTCCATCCGTCCGTTGCCGAAAACCTAAACAATTTGGCTCTACTGTACCATGAGATGGGTAACTATATACAAGCCGAGACGCTGTACCAGCAAGCATTGACGACTTTATGCACAACACTAGGGGAAACGCATCCTCTCGTCGCCACTAATTTGTTCAACCTAGCTACGCTGTATGTCGCAACAAACCGTGGGACTGAGGCAATGGGTCTCATGAAACAGGCTGCCTCCATCGAGAATCAGGTAATTGGACAGGTCTTCTCTATCGGTTTTGAGCGTCAACGGATGGCCTACCTTAGGACTCTGCAAGGGAACTATAACACCTTCCTCTCCCTGGTGGTCCAGCATCTTTCCTCTTCGATAGCAATATGTGCAGGAGTGGATCTAGTGCTGCAGCGCAAAGCCATCGGAACCGAGGCTTTAGCGGCACAGCGTGATGCCATTCTAGGTGGGCGCTATCCAACCCTGGTACCCAAGTTGCGTCAATTAATCACTCTGAGTATGCAGATTGCCCGCAAGACTCTAGCAGGACCGGATCAGGAAGGTATCGAGGCACACAAACAGACTCTATCTGAGTGGAATACTCATAAAGAGCAATTAGAGGCAGAACTAGCCCATCAGATACCGGAGATGAATCTTGTTCAGCATTTACGAACTGCTGATCGGCAGGCAGTTATCAAAATGTTACCTCAGGAAGTAATGCTGATCGAATTCGTCCGCTTCAATATCTTCGACTTTCATGCTATTCCTGCCCAAGGTGAATTAACATGGAATAAGGCCCATTACGTGGCTTTTGTCCTTTCGCCTGAAAATCCCGATCTGGCACAACTCATAGATTTGGGCGAAGCTGACCGTATTGATCAGCTGATTGCCGCCTTTAGGATGGCAATTACCTATGAGGTTGAAGATAGCGAATTACGCCATATTAGACCCAGTCCTCTTCATTTGGGCCAGGCAACCTTCACAAGTATTGGAATCGCCTTGCGCTCGGCGATCTTTGACCCTCTATTGGCTACTCTTGGTGGTCGGAAGAGACTATTTTTGGCACCAGATGGGGATCTGACCAGATTACCATTCGAGGTGTTGCCTACTGACGATAGACGTTACATCATCGACGATTACCAGATCAGCTACCTCAGCACTGGACGTGATGTGCTACGCTTTGAAGCTCAGTCCACGTGTGAATTGGCTCCCCCACTAGTGATTGCTGATCCCGATTTTGATCTCAACGCGGACAGCATAGCTAGTTCAGCAACTTCCACGAAACAACATGGACGTCGGTCGTGTGATCTAGATCGTGATATGCTGCATTTCGGGCGCTTACCAGGCACAAAGGCCGAAGGCGAACAGATCGGCACCTTACTAGATGTGCACCCTCTACTAGAAGGAATGGCTCTGGAGACCAAACTGAAAGCTTGCCGTTCACCACGTATTCTGCATATCGCCACTCATGGCTTCTTCTTACCTGATCAGAAGCGCGATCCTAATAAAGAGATCCCAGCCGAGGAAACAACAGGCCTATCAAACAGAACACATAATGGCAGACTTGATCACTTCTTAGAGCAGCATGTAGAGAATCCGCTATTGCGTTCTGGCCTGGCTCTGGCTGGGGCGAATACCTGGAACCGGGGAGGTGTACTTCCGCCGGAAGCTGAAGATGGTCTCCTGACTGCCGAGGATGTATCTGGCTTGGATCTGCTATCTACCGAGTTGGTAGTACTGTCAGCGTGTGAGACCGGACTGGGTGAAGTGCATATCGGGGAGGGGGTGTTCGGCCTACGTCGTGCCTTTGTGCTCGCTGGAGCCAAGACATTGGTAATGAGTTTGTGGAAGGTGCCAGATCAACAGACCCAGGAGCTATCCGCATCCACGCTACTGGGGCGCCTTCATCTGCCAGGGAGACCCCGGTCCGCTGTTAGCACAATCGCCAGGGGCAAGGTGAAATTGGCCCTCAACCCCTGAGGGTGCTGATAGGGGCACCAGATCGGAGAGGCGGCCTCGATCGGCCGTCTGTCCTTCCAGCAGGGCTTACTGGAGGTCCACCAGTTCCTGTGGCTTGGGCAGGCTCCCTACGAGCGTGCTGTACAGTCCGGAATACTTGGAAGATGCGTTCTTTTATTCTTTCTCTCTCCTGATGTGTCCAGGCCCGCCCTCGTTCAGGGCTGTTCGGCACGAGTTGCGGCTGGAGGAGGCAAAAAGCTCTCCTCAAGAAAGGTGGCGAGGGTGCGGTTGAATGCCCGCCACTCCTCGTAGAAGAGCGCGTGGCCGCTGGCGAGTGCGACGGTCCGCCCGAGGGGGATCATCTGCGCGATGTGCTGGAGAGAAAGCAGGTGCAACGGCCATCTCCGTCCCCAGCTCGACGTTGGCATCGACCAGGACGATGCCGCGGATGCCATCCTGCCCAAAGTGAGGTCCCGAATCATCCCTTATTGCGATGAAGCAGACCTCGCCAGGGACCCTTTACTAATATGGGCAGGGACGATGACCGATGCCAGACGGTGCGAATCGGCTGAAAGCGCCACCTGGTTTTTCAATGAAGCAACATTTTTCCGTCATGCTCACTACCCATATTTGTAAGGGATGCGAGGCGGGGTTTGCTCCACGACGACTGGCCACCCTGCTTTTCGGTGCCCACCACAGATCGGGCCGATTCGTGCGGCGATGGTGCGCAGTGTGCCGCGGACCGAACTCGTCAAACCGGGCTACCCCTCTGGCAACCCCCTGTTCGCCGGACTTCGGTGAGAGTGAGTTTTCTTCTTCGCGTAAATAGCAGGGATAGTCATGCGGTCATGCGAGAAGAGGGAGCGAGGCTAGACAATGGCAGTCCTGCGGGTACCACAGCCTCTGTACTTCACTCGGGAGGTCGTTGACTCTGACGTTGCTTATCGTCTCGCAGCAGTCGCTGGCACTCTTCGACATCGAAGAGAGGAGGAGCGCTACTCGTGCCGGCTGTATCTACACGCCAGGGCACAATGATCTGCTCCTCGAAAACGCGACAGAGTTCCATCGCCGCTGCTGCGGGCATTCCCTCAGTGAGGAGGCGAAGAAGCACTTCCCTTGCTCGGGAAAGTCCGTGATGATACCCGCGGCGATACGCCTGCTCAACTGTCTGCTTTTGCTCGCGTAGGTGTGCGGATTTGCTTTCTTCCATTCAAGTACTCCTGTTACTTGAGTATATACCATAATGCCAGCACCAAGGGAAGAGCGGCTGGAGAAGTGTGAACCTTAATACAGGAATTGGCTCACAAACACAGGCAGGCCTCATTTTGAAAGGATAATCTGGTTCTCTTTCCTCAAAGTCTGATAAGTTGCCGCTTCAGGAATCTGGCTGCGAGAGCCCGAATATTGGGAATGTCCGAAACAGCTACTTCTGAAGCTAACACTCGGGTGAGGTACTTTAATAGCTACTACGTTTTGCCCTGTTGGCTCATCTTCTTTTGGAGTCTCTCGTAGTTTCTTTGAAGAGCCTGCGTCCTAGGGTGGCTCTCGCCGAATTCCCCCTTGTTGAGTCTTAAGTAGCCTTGGTATAGCTGTTTAGCTTCTGCATACTTTTCCTGACTTTCGTAAAGTCCTGCCAAATTGTTGAGACTCCTGGTAGTGCCAGGATGATAGAAAAATTGCACCTGTACCCTGATGGCTAAGGCCCGCTGGTAGAGCGGTTCGGCTTCTGTATATTTCCCCTGGCTACAGTAAAGAACAGCCAAGTTGTTGAGACTTATGGCGAGGCTGAGAGGTTTGATTGCGGGTATCTCATGCTTGAAGAGAAGCTGTAGGGCCCCGCCTTTCCAGCGGTAAAGGCTGTGATAGTTGGAAGCATGTACCTGCTCCTTGATAACTAAGGCGCGTCGGTAGAGTTGTTCCGCTTCCGTAAATCTCCCCTGTTTGTAACAGAGGTATGCTAAATTGTTGAGGTATTGAGCAGATTGGGGAGAGTTAGGGCCAGCTATCTGTTCATGGATGGCCAGGGCTCGCTTTAAGCACTGTTCGGCTTCTGTATACTTGGTGCGTTCCCGCAAGTAGGAGCCGGTTTGATCGAGCAGTCGGGCGCTTTCTGGCAGCACGAGTGCGTATTCCTCAATGAGTTTGGCACACAGAAATGCATGTGGCAACAGGCGCTCACGCATCAGATCAATGTAATAATAGTTATGCGTATTTTTTTCTACAGTTGAAGATGCTTTTTCTAGAGAAGCAACTGTCTGACCTACTGCACGAATGACACGTTCGGCCCAGATCTTCCGTGTTTGCTCATCCATGTCGAGTTGGAGAACCGCTTGCACTAGTCGGTGGATTGAGAGCGTGTGCTCCTCTGAAGAGCGGTGTACGAGGGAAAACTGACGTAATACGCCAATCGCTTCATCCAAGTGGATTTGCTGGTATGGTAGGCCCTCTAGCCAGAGCCTTGGTTCTTCTGAGGGGGCTGGCTGGTATATCAAACCAGTTAGCTGCTTGCCAAGTTCCAATGCTCCTTCTCCGAGGAGTTCTTCGGGGATAACATCTGGTGCAAGAAATGCACAGACCCGTAGCAGGTCAGCAGCGGCTGGATTCTTTTGCTCTACCTGGGCAAAGGAGAGTGACCAGGTGGAAGCAACCGGCAAGGGATGAGCCTTGCTGGTTCTGCCCCGCCGTTGCAAGAATTTGGTTTGTTGTTGGTACTGTTCAAGGTAGCTCACCAGACTGCAGCCTGTCTCTTCAATATAGGCGGCGGCTTGATCGAGAGCAAGGGGGAGACCACCCATCATTTTTACAATGCGTTCGGCCTGGTTGCGGTCTGTTGGCTTGGCCTGATCAAGTGGAGCGCCAGGTGGGACTAATTTTGCACGCCGGAGCAAGAGTAGCGTTCCCTTGTCTGTATCCAACGGTTCAACAGTCAGGCCAGTGGCAAGCGTTGCTACTGCCTGGTCTCGAGTGGTAAGCAAAATGCAGCCTCTGTCACTCGCAGGCGAGAACTCCTCGGCCAGGGTGAGATCATCGGCGTTATCGAAGATGAGCAACCAATTGTCATGCATTATGAACCACTGCTTTACCGCAGCCACCCTCATGTCCTGTTCTCCTGACTGGAGGAGATCAAGGAGTGCAGCAAATTCGAGAAAGCTGGCAATAATGTTCTCGCGAGTGGCGGCATAGACCCAGAACACACCCTGATAGGTGTCACGGTAACGATACGCATATTCAACAGCGATCTGTGTCTTGCCTATACCGCCTAAGCCACTGATCGCCTGCCGTTGGGTCAAAGCTTGTCTAACGTCAATTAAATAGGCTCTTCCCCACATTGATGTTGGTGGCGAAATCGGCCGCCATTTCAAGCGATCTTTTTCATGAAGCGAGCAAACTGCGAAAGAGGCGTGGCGTGTGGGGGGACACCGGTCAACCAGTCATGTAAGCGACACACATTGATGGCAGTGGCGGTCGCCACATGCTGCAGATGGGTGCGCGGCTCTCCAATATATCGCGAGCGGCGTAACCCCATTCGACGAACGCCTTGGGCGTGGGTGCCTTCGATCCCTGCTCGTTGATCGTAGAGCTGAGCAAATTCCTCGGTCTGCTCTCGCTGACGGGCGGCTTCGCGCCGGCGTACGGTCAAGGTGCGTCGCTTCGACTGCGTACACTGCGCCCGCGCGGGACAGGCCCCACAGGTAGTGTAGGCGAACTTGATTTTGATCACGTCTTGGCCGCGCGTTTTCGTGGGCGTCCAACTGCTGCTGGTCTGGCCTTGCGGGCAATGGGCTTGTTGGTGGTCCCAATCCAAAGAGAAGTCACGTAAGGCATAGCCCGTCTGTTCTCGGCTTTGCCAGCGATGATCCTTGCCGGTCGGGCCCACCAGGTCCATGTGATACTCCGTCTGGCTGGCGACCAGCAGTTCGGCATCAACGTATCCCGCATCGACCAGATGCTGCTCCGGGAGCAAGTCGTGCCGGTCTAAGGCCGCGTGAATAGCTGGCAGCGCTTCTCGATCGGGAATGGGACCAATATCGGTGGCGACATGAGTAATCAGCCGCGGCCCGTCTTCATCGCAAGCTTCGGTGAAATGCACCTTGTAGCCGATCCAATACGTCGAGCGCTTCTTGGCCGCCGACGCATCCAGGTCGTAGGGGGAATAGAACAACCTTGCTGCCTCTAGTCGCTCCTCCTCGGCTATCCAGGTTCCCCCCTTGTCCAGAGACAAATAGTCGTGTTTCCAAATACGCTGTAAGGTATCAATTGCCGGAATAGACAGCATCCAGTGGCTTGTTGGATCTGTTTGTATCGCCGTCAGCAATCTCCAGCCATCCTGGCCCACCTGATGCAGGAACTGCTGGCGTTTGTCTTCCCCAGAAGGGAAACGATACTCACTGGCATGGGATCCATAGCGCTCCAGCCACTCTGGCTGTACTCGGCCTGCTAGCCAGTCAGGAGCTACCACGGCCAAGACATTGAGGGCATGGTGCAGCGTTTCTACCACGCATTCGGCTCGGTTGAGGGCACGGATCTTCGCCAACACATGGGTCGAGTCCGTTCGCTGCCGGCCATGCGCTTTGAGCCATCCGTGTTCTTTGCACAGGGTCAGCACAGCCTCCAAGAAGCGTTCTTCAGCAGTCAGAGCCACTAAGCGGGTCCGAAATTCGCTCAAGACCGTATGGTCGAAGCCCGGATCAGTTAACTCGAGACTGAGAGCGTATTTCCAATCCAATCGACTGCGTACTGCATCAGCAGCTTGCCGGTCGGTCAGGTTCTCCAGAAATTGGAAGATGGTGACTAACGCCAGACGCCAAGGCGCATAGGCCGGTTGCCCGCGATCAGGATACAGATCGGCGAACAGTTCATCCTGGTAGATTGTTCCCAACGTGTCACGAAGATGAATGTAAATATTCCCTTTGGGAAAGACCGCACGCACGACTCGAGCGGTTTCTTCTGGAATCTCCGGGATGGGTTGCGGTTTCATCGACATGGCTGGCCTCCTGCTCGGTACATCGGAATACACCTATCCCTGTATTGTATCAAAGCGAGAGAGGTTTTTCGATTTCGCCACCAACATCAATGTGGGGAAGAGCCCCACGTTCATTATCAAAAACAGCTATCCTTCCTATGGAGTTGAAGGCCTGCGCATCACGTATGGATAATGACTTCATTGGTGTCCCACTGGGCCTCTTCCCAGTCCAGGACGTCGGCCAGGTCGGCCTGAAATAAGGCAAGATCCTCTGCACGCTTCGTCTCACTCGGCATCTCAGTACTTTTCCAGACAAGGAGGATCTGAACACTGGTCGGCACCTCATCAGCCTTCACCACGTAGCGAGCCACCGTTCCCGGGAAGGTGTGCCTATCGGACTTCTGTATAGCCTCCAACTTGTCGAGCAGCTGCACCTCTTGGCCGACACGAACGGGGACACGGATGTCGGTCAGGAGCAAGCTGCCTCGACTGCGATAGGCCCGCCAGGAAGGCGCCCTGGCCCGCACGCGCCCGGACGGGCTGGGTTGAAACTGCCGGACTTCGTCTACCGGCACGATCAGGATGTTCCCGATGCGCCGGGCTGACAGGCGCCCCGCTCGGACGTACTGGTAGACGCGCTTGTCCGAGACGCGCAGCATGTCAGCCGCTTCTCTGATCGAGACGAAGCCGGGGAGATTGGGGATATCGACGCCATCTATCATGCGCGCAGTGTAAACCTCTCTCTACTTATCTGTAAATTTATCCACTTGGGTATACTTGAAGGACTATTTACCAGTAGGTTAGAGTTCTTTGTAAGAGTTGAAAGCCTTTGCTATAATGCCGGTGGCGGCATCGGCTCTCAAAGGGGCAAAAAGCTGGTCACATGCAGTTGCGTGTACTCTCGAAAGTGAGCTACCATGGCCCTGTTCATTCTACAGATCGTCTCGGTCCCGCTCATCGGCTTCCTTGCCTTCCATGCATAGACATGCAAGGCCCCAAACGCAAGTGAGGCATTCGCTGCCCAGTGTTGTTAGGAGGCAAGGGCTGCTACAATCAGGGCGAGCATAGATGGAGGCAGCGGCATATGGCAATACGTTTGCGTATCAAAGAAGTTGCCAGGAAGAAAGGTGTCAGCATGGGCAAACTACAGCGGGATGCCGATGTGGCCTATAACACGGTCAAACGCATGTACAAAAATCCCTACCATGTGATTACCACCGAGACGCTTGGGAAACTGGCGCGGGCGCTTGGGGTGCCACCGGGAGAGTTGATCGAAGAGGTCCCGGACGAGGCAACCAGCGCATCCCAGTCGTAGTTCGATCGCGAGTGAGTTCCAAAGAGCAGGTCTCTCCAGGCCAGGTGCAAGCCTATCAATGAAAATGGACACGGTCAACCAACATCCTGTTGTTTCGGGCCCGAGCTGCCCGGTCTGCGCCGATGCAGGACGGCTGCGGGTCGCTGCTCCCCCCGGCGACCCGTCCTTCGGGAGAAGCATCCCTTGCCTGTGCAGGAAGGCGCTGCTTGCAGCGCGGCGTCTCCAACAGCGGCGCCAGGCTGCGAACCTGGACGACTTGCGCCACTGTACCTTCAGCACGTTCAATCCCTGTCTTCCAGGGGTTCAAGAAGCCTTCCGCGTTTGCGCGGAATTCGCGCTGCATCCCCACGGATGGCTCCTGCTCCTAGGCCCCTGCGGTTGTGGGAAGACACACCTGGCCGCATCCCTCGCGCACCAGCGCCTAGACAGCGGCGCCGAGGTCTACTTTACCGGCGCTCCCGACCTGCTCGACCTCTTGCGCTCCGCCATGTCCACGCCCGCACGCTACACCCGGCTGTTCGAGTGGGTGCGCGAGGTGGAACTGCTCGTCCTCGATGATCTTGGCGCTCACGCTTCCTCTGCCTGGTCCACGGAAAAGTTCTTGCAGATCCTCGATACTCGCGCCAACAGCGCCCTTCCGACAGTCGTCACCGCCATCCCGAAAGAATTCCAGGGACTTGACGAGCGGCTGCGCTCGCGGTTGAGCGATCTGCAGCTGGTCACCAGCGTTCTGTTCGAGAAAGCGCGGGATTACCGCCCTTGCAAAACCCCTCAGGGCAGGAGTACGCGAACATGACAGAGCCTGTTCCAATGAATCCGCAGGAGAGACGACACGCAGAGGCAGTCCTGCTCGGCAGCCTGTTCCTGCACCCGGAGGCTGCCGTTGCCCTCTGGGGTCAGCTGCGCCCGGAAGATTTCTCGGAAGAGCCCAACCGCCTGATCTATGAAGCCCTCGCGACCGTGTTGGACTTCCCCGAGCTGGTGACGGTGGATGCCCTCAGCACGCTGCTCACCCCGGAGGAACTCGCAGCGGTGGGAGGGGTACCCTACTTGGCGTTCCTCTGTCAGCAGGCGGAGAGCACGGCCATACCCATCGAGGATCAGGCGCAGCTGCTCAAACAGGCGGCACTCCAGGGCTTGCTCGACCAGGCTGCGGGGGTGCTGCCCGCCATCGCCGGTGTCTCCACAGGCTTCGCCGATCTTGATGCCATTACCGGAGGGCTGCAGCGGTCGGACCTGGTGATCGTCGCGGGGCCGCCCTCCATGGGCAAAACCAGTTTCGCCTTGAGTATTGCCCTCCACGCGCTGCTCGCAGAGCGCTGTTCCGTCGGGTTGTTCAGCCTGGAGGCGCCCACGAGGCAGGTGATCAGGCGGCTGTTCTTGATGGAACCTGGCCTGGACGAGCAGCTCCTGCGCTCGGTCGATGCGGAAGAGGCGGAGTGGCAGCAGCCCAGTGAGGGGAGCGCGGCTTCGCAGGCGGCCTGCCTATGGATCGACGATACGGCCAACCTGTCGACGGCCGAGCTCTCCCGCAAAGCGCACCTGCTGGCCGATCGCGCCGGTATCCGGCTCCTCATCGTCGACTATGTCCACCTGATGCTTTCCAGCGTGAACGACAAGCGGCACGAGAACCGCGTGCAGGAGGTCGGGGAGATCAGCCGCAGCCTCAAAGCGCTCGCCCGCGAACTCGATCTCCCCGTGCTGGCCCTGGCCCAGGTGTCGCGCGCCTTTGAGGGGCGCCCCTCGAAGAAGCTCCAACTCTCCGACCTGCGCGACGGCTCGCTCGAAAACGATGCCGACCTGGTCCTCTTCCTCTCCGTGAGCGAAGCCGATAGCCCGGCAAGCGCGGGCAACCCTCGCCTGGCGACCATCAGCATCGCCAAGCACCGCCATGGACCCCGCGCCGATCTGGACATCTGTTATCTGCCCGCTTCCACCCGTTTCTGCGACCTGCAAACGCTCCCGACGCCGCCAGCCCCTGAGCGACCGGCAGCAGTCACGGCACCTGCGGGCCAGCGGGCCAAAGATTCCCCTCGCCTCCAAGAGATCATGGCCCGGGTCACCCAGGGCGGACGAACGCAGACCGAAGCAGGGTCTTCCCCTACCATCACTGCGGCACAAAGCGGCAGAGCTCTCCCCTTAGGGTCGGTGCTGGAGGACGAGGAAGTGTGAAGGGGACCCCTCCCCTCGCTGTTGAGAGGCGAAGATTCATCGGTAGGTCACGAACTCTGTATACACTCCAGTAAATGAAAAAATTTCCCCTTGTCCCATTTGTTAGTCAAGCGCGAGCACATCTATCAACCTGGTCTGTTTGACCGAGCCAGGTTCAAAGCTGCACAACAAGCATGCCTCCCTTATCGGGCCGTCGGGATGTGATCAGAGCGAGTTTGATTGAGGTCCTGGACAATACATCGCAAGAAAGCACGGATCTTTAGCAAGCCAGAGCGGATGCGCGTGAGAGATAGAACTTCCTTGCTCATCTCAGCGTATTGAGACATCTCAATGAGCATTAAGCGGTTGTTCATCTGGAAAAGCGAGGACGATCTGGACTGAGACTGATTCACCTGGGGTTGGAGTCTCTGCCATTTGTATTGTGAACGGGGGAGTGAGCGGATTTTTCGCATTCCAAATCTTATGTGGAGGGATATCCATGAAAGCCGCGAGTCTTTCTAATTCGGCCGCGCCGATGATGGTCTCTCCTTGTTCCATCGCTATGTATCTTCGCCGAGATGTCTTAAGTAATTTGGCGCACGTTGAAATAGAAATATCTTTTTCCAGGCGAGCCTCTCGCAGTATCTGCCCGATCTGCCGATTACGTTCTTGCAAGCTATTATCTAGATATTCCATCCAGGTACCCCAATCCGGCTCAAGCATCCTGTGTTCAAGTCCCTTGACATACCCGTATAAATATGGTAGCCTTGAATCGCGGCGTTGCAGAAAATGCTATACCGTGATGCAACCAAGTAGTTTGCGGGACAACAGAACAATGATGCCAGCTTTTTTTCGTGAAGACCTCCAGTTATCGCGCCTTTAGTATACACCAAGGTGGCGTGAACGAGTAGTAGGAAAGCGCCAAACTCGCTCTATTTCTACCTGCACGCCTCTTGACATGCTGGCTTTTTAAAGTACTGTTACCGCGCACTCTTGCTACTTTAGAAAGGGGGAAGAGATTCGTGCTTGACGCGAGCGTCAAGCAGGTCAGTTTTCGGTGATTGCCAAACATATCGTGATGGGCAATCGCCAGGGATACTCGCTTATGGGAGCGTACACTCAGGTTATTCCAGTATGTGGCACTCCAATAGCGCTTGGTGTGAAGCCTGATGCAAACGCCTTCGCATGCACTGCCAGAAATTTGTCTGACGCTCTTCGTGTCTTTCCGAACACGAGTATAACATCAATGGAAAAGAAACGATCAAGAAGAAGAGCCGACGATGACTGGCACGAAGTATCTCACTTTACGGCAGGCAATCGTAGTGCTACCGGATCAAGGTGAACAAGCGAGGTCGTGAATAGCTATTTGCGTTCTGTTCTCTTTGTCCTGCGTTCGCACGGCGACTCACTCAATTGCACCGATGAATTAGGAACGAGATTATCTGAAAGAGTGTGATCAGCATGTCATCTGTACAGATCGTCTACGAGATCCACGTGGCGGTGCTCGATATCGAGATCCAGGACAGGCGAAGACGCGGGTATCGAACAGCGAGCAGGAGACTGAGACCCTTCTTGACCCTGGTCATTTTTCCGCAGGTCGGCCTCGTGATGGCTTCCTGCTTGAGCGCGGATTGCCCTGACTGGCGCACGATCGCTGCTCTCCTCTATACAGCAATAACGCGGGCAGATGGTCAGTTGCAGGGAGGCATACCTGATGAGATCAGCGTCCATAAGAGCGCCGAGGTCTTTGTATCCCACCTGCAAGACTTCTGTAGTAATCTAGGGGTAACTCTCCGCCTCTCCACAAGTGAGCACCCCACTCAGAAAGAAGGAGAGCGGCTCATCGGGAGGCTGATGCGGATGACAGATGAACGCTTGCTTGCCTACATGGGCGTGCAGCCCGCATGGAATAGGTCAGAGTCTCCAACTCCCACGTTACAAGACCTGGAGGATGTGTTCAAGCAGAGCCTTACCGACTATCACTCCAGCTCTAATAGCGAGACGGGTCAATCCCCGCCCACCTTCTGGCAGAAGCATTGCTTTCCCAGACGGGCTGTCCCGCATCGGCTAGCGGTGCTACTCAGCAGAGGCGTAGGCAGGACCATTGTGAGTGCAGGGATTCGGTATGGCCAACAATGCTACTGGGACGACCAGCTCGCGTTTTTCCAACCAGGAACACGAGTCCTCATCTACCCTACTCCATCTCTCTCCATACCGAGGAGCGTTGAGGTTTACCACCAGAACAGGTGGGTTTGCACCGCAGAGCATCGCGGTGGTGAATGCCGGGGAGGCGGTCATGCTGAAATCTATCCTTCTTGAATGTTCGGCCCT
>WNGR01004683.1_pt1 | contig 14735 bp, 13 predicted proteins | sample 5407581 | NCBI WGS metagenome assembly WNGR01 (sample SAMN13153383, study PRJNA577476) | soil metagenome | isolation source: 80 cm soil or saprolite under Garry oak tree replicate 2 | place: USA:California | collected 2016-06-15
AGTCAGTTACCCCATGTCTAAAGACAGGGGCTTGTGTCTGAACTCCACCGCAACTCACTATACCGATTAAGGCGTAGTGCTTTGGCTTCATCGTTCGACACATCGGGGCGTACTGACAAGACGCCCGTCCTCATCCAGTCTTGCCGGATGAGCAGCGTTCTCAGAGTTATGTTTCTAGCACCAACTAAATCACTATGAAGGGTATACCGACAACTTTGACAGATGAAAAGCAATCCCTTCCGAGGACGATTGTCCTGACTCGTATAGCCACACATGGGGCACGCTTGGCTCGTATAGTGGGCGTCCACTTTGACGGCCATACTGCCTTGCAAGGTGGCTTTATAAGCGATCATGGCATGCAGTTCGGCAAACGCCCACTTGCTTTGTCGGACGTTGGCCTTGCGTTGCTTCTTAGTCGCTTTCTTGCCATGCTTGCGCTTGGTACGTTCGCGGATGTTTATCAGGTTTTCCAGTCCAATAAGGGCATGTGGGTGCTCTTCGACAATGCGCTTACTTACGACATGATTGGCGTCTTGCTTCAACCGTCTCTCTCGTTGGCTCACTTGCACCAAACGGCGCGTCGCTGCACGAGTGCCTTTTTGCTGAAGACGCTTTCGAAGTCTCGCGTAATGGTTGGACTTGGAAACCACAGATTTACCGGAATGGAAGGTGGGTTCTCCTTTCATAGAACTACTGACTGCCAGATAACGCATCCCCACATCGACACCGACAACACTGGTCTGGCTCTCTGGGGTGGGATCGGCGGTCTCGACTTCAAGGGAGACGAGCAGGTAGAACTGTTTACGGGGTTTGTCATACCAGAGTTTAGCCGCTCCGATGCTTGCTCCTTGTTGGAGAAGAGCCACGTGCTTACTATATCCGCTGTATGGCACAACCACGCGCCCATCCAAACTCAGGAGACTGACCTGCTGCCCCTTCTTGAAGCTATAATCATGCCCCAATTGGTAGGTCAACGTGGGAGAGACATACTTGGGAGCCTGATCAAGCCCTTTATAGCGTTTCTTGGTCAAACCGGCCTTGCGTGCAGCCACATTTTGTTTGACCTTCGTCCACAAGGTTTTGTAGGTGGCACCCACTTGACGTGGGACACTACAAGCCATTTGAGCCGGAAGCTTGAACCGAGCGCGTATCTGCTGATACGTTCCCTCTTGCAAACCGACCTTGTTGCTCATCTTGCCATGTTCAAAAGCGTACTGACTGACATAGTTCAAAGCATCTCGATAGGCCAGTTGCGTTTGACGCAAGGCCTTGAATTGTTGGGGCGTCGTATGCAGTTTGAGTTTAGCCGAAAGCGTTGTGTTCATCTGTCTAGTGTAGCAAAATTTCATCAAAATGTAAAGGGGATAAAACTGATGAGAAAGTGGACCCAACCCATCACGCCCGCGACGCGGAAGGGCTTGCTCACCCCCTGGATGAATCGCAGGGGCTTCCGCAAGCCCGTTTGGTGAGATCGGCAAAAACAGGGCAATGACCGTAGAGGCAAGGAGCGCAAGCTGTAGTGGGTCGATGTTGAGCAGGTTGATGGCAATCGCTACCAGGAGGTAGATGAGCAAAACGAGGTTGAAGCGTGCAGCCTGCACAGGCTTCTTACCTTCACTCCACTCCCAGCCAAAGCCCTGTGCTATGTTGTAGGAGACTGCTAACGATACCTCGAGTGCGGCCCCCAAGCAGGTTGCAAACAGTGCTGCCGCGAACAGGTATGCTCCGACTGGGCCGAGCGGCTTGGCCATTGCAAGGCCAAGTTCACCGAGCGTATTCGAGGTGATGTGCAGCGGGAGCAGCACTATAGCCCCCAGGACGGTTAATGCGATGGAACCGAGGCTGCCGAAACCCATCCCCACGATCGCAGTGACACGATTGAGCATGAGGTCACGCTGCGTCCATTGCTCTTCTCGTGCTCCTGATGAGTAAAAGTAGATGAGGTAGGGACTGATGGTCGCGCCAAGGATTGCTGCAACCAGGTAAAGATAGTCGCCAAGTGAACCTGATGGTATCTCGGGTTTCCATAATGTCTGGAGCAGTTCCTTGGGAGGTCCACCCAGCGCGACGATACCGACCAAAAAAGAGAGTGTCAGAAGGCCAAGCAAGGCAGGTCCATTCTCGATCAGGCTAAAAGGTGCTCGCCAGACCATCAACCATACAAGCAACGTGGCCATCGGGAAGAGAGCATGCCAGGAGATGCCAGTAAACAGAGAGAGTGCAATAGCTATACCGCCAATCTCCGCAGTAAGGAGCAGACTTTCGGCAATGAGTTCGCTTGTGAGTGGGAAGAGGTAGAATTTGAAGCCGAATTTTTCACGGATGACATCGGCATATGTCTTCTCTGAGACGGCAGTGAAGCGACCGATCATTTCCACGAGCACGATGACCGCCGCCGTAGCCACGACCATAGCCCAGATGAGCCCGAGACCGAATTTTGCCCCTGCTTCACCCGATGTCGCAACAGTTCCTGCGTCGAGGAATCCACCTGTAGCAGTGACGATACCCAGGGCAATCGAGAACCATTTCTTCATGAGCCACCTGCCTCTAAAAACGCTTTGCTTGCGCGATTAAGCGTATCGACCTGTACTCGCCAGCTGCACGATGCATCCAGGCACGGGTGATCGATCACTTGTACAGCCGGTTTGTAGAGCGCAAGCAGGTGCTGCACGGTGTGCGTATCCGGAGCTCCTTGCTGAGAAGGCAGGGTCTGGTCGAGGCCATCAAGTTGACTCTGGTAATTCACGAAGCTGGACGCTGCATAAGCAGAGGTGATCTTTCCTTCATGAGCATAGCTCAGGGTCGTTGCAGCTGCGGCGAACTCCGAGCCAGCATTGCCTGCCACCTTTTGAAAGGCTGACTGCTGAAACGCGCATCCTGTGACGAGCAAAAGCAAAACAGGGAGCAAGAAGCCAACGCAATACTTTCTCCACATACAGTGGTGATTCCCCTTTTCAAGACTGCCCGAAAAACTGGGCGCTCTCTCTCATCAAACCGCCAGAAGCACTTCTGCTTTCCCATCGATGTTCTGTGCAGAAATGCTGTCTCTCTGTATGTAACACGTAGTACACTGCTCACGTTGGGACAAGGGAGCGTTTTTTGTGTATGTCCTGGGATGCAGGCTCAGACATGAAGAACTGTACAGTCTACGTATTTCCTGCTATAGTATTGACAATAGATTGAGCATGCGTTTTCTGCACGCGTGGTTATGAGAAAGGGCACGAAAACCATGAGTGAGCCATTATCAACTGACGCGAATAGTGGTGTCAGTGCAACAACGTCACTGCCAGTAGGGGCTAGCGGCATTACACTCTATAGAGAACCAGAGGATACAAGCTCGGTGATTACTGACGCCATTACCAATGCCACCTCATCGGTTTGGATAGAGATGTTATGAGTGGACCGATCCCCGTGTGATGCAGGCACTCCTGCAACGCAAAAATCAGGCCAATACGGCAAACCAACCATTCGATGTGCAGATTATGCTTTACAAGCAGGCTCCCGCTAACACGTATAACCCCTCTCATTTCACGGCTCCTGATGGCAGCGACTTTACGCTATCATCAAGTACAGAGATCATCGCGCAGTTGCAACAGCTCAATATGGGTATTCAGGCCAGTTTCTGCAACGCAGTCGTGGATACTGATAAACATGCCAAGTTTATGGTCATTGATGGTAAGACGGCCTATATCATGACAGCAAACTTCACCGAGGTAGCCCTTGGTGGAAGTAGCTACAGCCACTGGCCTGCTCACGTCATCGGTGAAGTCGTTCATGCTATGGGTGCAGCTTTGACCCACGGTGCTACAACCGGTGGCAGACGTCCTGAAATCAACCGTGAATACATTGTGGTCGATAACGACGCAAACGATGTGAATGCGCTTAAAACACTCTTCCAGAACGACTGGAATCAGCAGGCTCCTGACTTCACGACGTTATATGCAAGCGCACCAAACCTCCTCATTAGTGGCTCCAATGCCCGCCCCAACCCCACCAATTCGCGTGCCTTGCTGAATGCGTTGATCAACTTTGCCTGCCAGCAGAACAGTGACATCGCAATTGAAATGGAGACCTTGTGCGACGAATCACCAAGTACGGGCATTGGCAGCATTGAGCAGGCATTGATTGACGCTGCCAGGCAGGGCATCACTGTGAGGATTATCTTATCCTACATGGCTGGCAAGAGTATAGATACTAGTAATGCCCAGGCCATCCAAACGCTCACAGCGGCGCTACAGTCCCAGTCACCGCAGAAGCTGTTCATTCGCAAAGACACGAAGAAGTACATGCATGCCAAGCTCATCTTAACCGAGGGAATGGCTTTTGTGGGATCGCAAAACCTGACACCAGGGGGGCTTGCCTGGAACCGAGAAGTGGGCATCCTGGTCTCAGACACCACTGCCCTGGGTCAACTCAAGCAAGCATTCGAGAGCGATTGGGATGAATCCACTGATGTGAGCGTTTTGAATTGAGGTGAGAAGCGCTTCCATCCTTTGTTTCGTAGCTCTATCCTACGCGATACCAGGCCTTATAACTATTTCTGGTAGATCGTCTTGGCCCAAGAGGCCATCTTTCTGTGAAGGCGGGGAGGAGCGTGCGTCCTCTTCACTTTGCGAAGCACGCTTCTTAAACAGGAGAAGGATCACGTGGTATACTAGGCGTGGTAATCTCTCATCATGCGCACGAGCGTGGAGTGCACTGAAACTGAACACAACCGCGGTGAGCAACTCCTGGATCCGAGCGAGCGAGACGCAGGGGACGCACGTCCCGTATGCTTTTCTCGCTTGCGCCCTGTCCGAAGGCAAGGCGTCTCACTCACCTGGCTTTCGCACGATGAGACTCTCAGTAGCCAGGAAGGAAGGGCATCTGATGAAGACGCGAAACCAGTTGGCGGTTTTTCCGCTGCGACAGTATCGCAGCGGCTTGTTCCTGCTGATCGTTGCCGCCTATGTCCGCCTCCTCGTCTCCATGCCATTTGACCCACCGCGCGTGGCTGTCCTGGTCGGACTCGGCCTCCTGTATACGCTGGTCGGGTTGTTTGGCCTGGAGTACTGCTGGCGCTCACCATCCAGGCCGCTCATTCTGGCGTATTTTATTGTCCTCGTCGTCGTCCTCGGCGCGATTCTCTTCCTCAGCCTGGGAGAGGGCTTCCTCCTGCTCGTGCCGCTTGCCGCCTACAGTATCTTCCTCCTTCCCCGGCCCGGAGCGGTCGCCATGTGTGGGCTGTTGCTGCTGCTGCTCGGCTTTGTGGACTGGCGGGTCGGTGACACCTGGAAGTCCATCCTCCTGCTCGTACTCTCGATGCTGGCCTCGTGTGTCTTCGTGGTCGTCTTTACGGAAGCCGTGGTGCGTGAAGCACAAGCGCGCAACGTACTCGGCGAAGCGCACCAGCGTTTACGCGAGGATGCCGCGCACATCGAAACGCTGGCGACGGCCGCCGAACGCAACCGCCTGGCGCGGGAGGTCCATGATAACCTGGGGCATTATCTCACCACCATCACTGTGCAGCTTGAGGCGGCACGGGCCATGCTGGACGTGGATCCCCCGCGTGCCCGCAACGCCCTTGAGCAAGCGCAGAAGCTCGCACGGGACGGATTGGGCGAAATTCGGTTGTCCGTGGCCGCGCTGCGCGCCTTGCCCACCGAGAACCGCTCCTTGCCAGAGGCACTCGCAGATCTGGTACGGGAGTCGCAGGCAGCGGGCGTGCCCACCACGCTCCTCGTGCCTGGCGCGTTGCCCCCACTCTCGTCCCCGGTGAAATTCGCCTTGTATCGCATTGCACAGGAAGGACTCACCAATGTGCGCAAATACGCGCATGCCACCCACGTCGACCTCATCCTCGACGGGACCGAGGGGCACGTGGTGCGCTTACGCGTACAGGACAATGGTGTCGGGGTTCTCAGCCCCACCGACGGCTTCGGGCTGCTCGGCGCGCGTGAGCGAGTCAAGACCCTGGGCGGTCAGCTCCGCACGGCCAGTTCCCCGGGTGCGGGCTTCCTCTTAGAAGTGGAGCTCCCGTTATGAGCACTCCTATTCGCATCCTGATTGTCGATGACCAGGCCTTGTTCCGCGAAGGCCTGCACACCCTGCTCTCCGTGCAGCCCGACTTGCAGGTGGTGGGAGAGGCTCGCCATGGGGAGGAGGCGCTGCGCCTGGCGGCTGTCCTCAACCCGGATATCATCCTGATGGACCTGCACATGCCCATCCTGGACGGCGTGGCTGCGACCCGCCGCCTGAAGAGCACGCATCCTGCCATCAAAGTGCTTGTGCTGACCACCTTCGACGACGACGAGGACGTGTTTGAAGGCTTGCGCGCAGGAGCGGTCGGCTATCTACTCAAAGATGTCCCCTCGGAACAACTCGTCGAGGCCATCCGCGGGGTCGCGCGTGGCGAGTCCTTCTTAGAGCCTTCCATTGTGAACAAGATCATTGCTGAGTTCGCGCGCCTGTCCCCCCATCGGCCCTCCTCATCTCAACCCCTGATCGAGCCGCTCTCCGAACGCGAACTGGAGATCCTGCGCCTGCTCGGCCAGGGAGCCAGCAACAAAGAGATTGCTGATCACCTGGTCATCACCGTGGGCACGGTGAAGAATCACCTGACGAGCATCCTGGGAAAATTGGGCGTGCGTGACCGCACACAGGCGGCGCTCAAAGCCAGAGAACTGGGCATCATTTGATCTCTTCTCTTCTCTTCTCTTTCCTTCAGACTACAGTTCGAGCATCAACAGCCACAGGTCATAGCAGGTCATGGGGGAGAACATGACCTCGCGAGGTGACCTTTGTCACCTCTCCTGTGCTTGCCATTCGCTTATACTCTCCACAGTGATCACTGAGTGAGGAAGACACCTCATGTGGTGAGCCTTCTCGCAGCAGACTCACGTCGTATTGGAAATGGTGCTGTCCAGGAAAAGTGACCTGGCAGCGGTAGAAAAAGGAGCATTGTTATGACACAGGCCGATTCAAAGACCTCACGAGGAGACCAGTTTCAAGCAGACCGTGAAGCGTTTCAGATGAGTCCACGTAGAAAGACCGCGCTTGTCGCGGGCGTGCTCTACCTGCTCACCTTTGTCTCGATCCCGACCCTCTTTATCTACGGTCCGGTAAAGGGTGCGAATTACATCATCGGCGCTGGCCCGGACACTTCCGCCATAATCGGCGGTATCCTGGAGATCATCGTGGCTCTCGCCGGCATCGGCACCGCCGTCGTGCTGTTCCCGGTGCTCAAGAAGCAGAACGAAGCGGCCGCGCTGGGCCTCGTCGCCTCCCGAATTCTGGAATCCGGCACCATCTTCGTCGGCGTGGCGTTCCTTATGTCGATCGTGACCTTGCGGCAGGCCGGAGCTGGAGCAGGTGCGTTGGTCACCAGCCATGCGCTTGCCACCCTGTATGACCGCATCTTCCTCCAAGGACAAAGCTTCATGCCGGCCATATGCGACCTGTTGCTGGGATTCCTGCTGTACAAGTCGCGCCTGGTGCCTCGAGGCCTTTCCCTGATCGGAATCGTCGGAGCGCCCCTACTCCTCGCAAGCTACCTCGCTGTGATGTTCGGTCTTATCGGGCAACATGCCGCTCCAGCGACATTCGCCGCACTTCCGGTCGCGCTCTTTGAGTTTTCGCTGGGCGTCTGGCTGGTCGTCAAAGGCTTTAAGCCCTCACCGATCCTCTCCAGCGATACGCGAGATGCCAGCGCGGCTGCCGCCACCAATCCTTCCGCTTCTCGTCGGCCATAGCTCGCCTTCGCAGTCTGTCTTGCCAGCTTGACCAGCTGGCAAGCCGGGGCGAGTCAGTGGGCACTCTTAGGCCGGGGCCGTCATAAGCGACTCGGCTGAGGATGGTGGCTTGGGTCAGTTACCGCGGCGGCCAGGTCGGAAGGGTGGGACCTCATGATGACTGAGGTCCCGCCGAACCGTGGAGACGTACCACGCATAGCCGCCGGGTTTACAACCCTGCCTCATTTGTTCCAAGTTCTCGTTCTGGGATCATGTTCCGCTCTCGCACTCCTTCTCGTGGCAGAACACTTCCTACGAACTGCCGAGAACAGGAGCGAAGCGTGCGTCATGCAAGAGACACTGGAACGAGTGCGTTGTTCCCCGATGTCCTCTCCTCTCCTGTGTGATCACTGAGTGAGGAAGACACCGCATGTGGTGAGCCTCCTCGCAGCAGACTCACGTCGTATTGGAAATGGTGCTGGACAGGAAAAGTGACCTGGCAGCGGTAGAAAAAGGAGCATTGTGATGACACAGACCAATATAAAGACCCCACGAGCAGGCCCGCTTCAAGCAGACCGTGAAGCGTTTCAGGTCGCGAGTGCAGACACCATGAACTCACCGAAGCGTACAAAGCGCATCGTCGGTGCAAGCCAGCGCAGGGCAGAAATCCTGATTGCGACCCTTTTTCTGGTGAGCGCAGTCACCAGTTTCCTCGGGCTTTCCGTCCTGGATCCGATTCTGAACGCCTCCGACTATCTGGCCAGGGTTTTTCCCAACAAGGGAGCCGTCGAATTGGGTTCCCTGCTGTGGTCGATCAATAACATTGGGATTGTCTTCATCGCGGTGTTTGCGTTTGGCGTGCTCAGAAAACGCGATGAAGCGCTAGCAGTCGGGTACCTGGCTTCCCGCATCATCGAGGGCACCATCATGATGCTCGGCATCGTCGCGACCTTCCTGCTGATCCCGTTGAGTCAGGAGTTCCTCCAGGCTGGTGCGCCCCACGGCTCGTGGTTTCTGTCTTTTGGCGACGTCCTCAAGCACGCGAGATTCCTTGGCCTGACCCAACTCTCTCTCCCGTTGCTCGGGCTGGGTGGATTGCTCTTTACCTGGATGTTGTTCCGGTACCGCCTCGTTCCACGGGTGATCTCTCAGGGCAATCGCATCTAATTTTTACAATTGGCTCTACAAGCCGCGTCATAACAAGCCAACTTTCAAAACTCTGCGGTATAAATGCGCTCTACAAGGCGCATGAAAATTTAGATGCGATTGCCCTGGGTGATCTCTGTGGTGGGGTTGATCGGCTACGCCTTGATGTTTTTCGCGAGCATTGTCGGCTGGTTCGATCTTGTCGACCTTACACCGAGTGCCTCAGGGTGGGACGTCCTTGTCCTTCCCGTCGCAGCGTTCCAGATCATCCTGCTCCCCTTCTGGCTGTTGTTCAGGGGCTTCAAGACACCGGAAGCACCCGAGCATCCCGCCGCGGCGTGAACGCTACCGCACCCCGACGGCGGCCAGGAGAGGGACCGCCGCCGGGTGCGGAGTGCCGACTTTCTGACAAAGGACACTGAAAAGGATCGGGACCAGAATTTGACCCATATCTTGGCCATTTTCTTCTTCTGACGCATATCTCCCCTTTTGGCGGATTTATCTCAAACGACAGTTTTTTGATCAACCTCACCAGTTGGAACTCCATTACCCGGGGCCATCTGGGCCGCGAGTAGACAGACTGGTTTGGGGGCCTCACCCTTACTCTGGAAGACAACGGCGAGACGCTGTTAACCGGCCCGGTGGTTGATCAGGCCGCCTTGTATGGCTTGCTCAGAAAAGTGCGTGATGTAGCAATGCCATTGCTCTCGGTCGTGTGCGTGAAACCCGACCAAGCAGTGGCGTTAGATGTCAAACAGGAAAAGAACGACTGAATCAAAGTGAACTTGGAGGAACGCATGAAAGCACAATCTGGGGCTCGGATCGAGCCCCACGACTTACAACAACGGACAGGAGATCCTCACGTGACGGAACAGACTCGAGGAGCGTCGCCACGCCAGCTGGCCAGAATTGCTGGCGCCCTGTACCTGATCAACATCGTCCTAGGCGCCTTCGCCACCGCCATCGTTCCCGCCATCGTGGTCGTGTCCGGCGATGCGGCAGCCACGGCCCACAACATCCAGACGCACGAGCTGCTCTACCGGCTCGGCCTGGTGGCGCACCTCGTGGTCACCGTGACCAACGTCCCCCTGGCGCTCATCTTCTACGAACTGTTCAAGGTGGTGAATCGAAGGCTTGCCCTGCTGGACGCGTTCTTCATCCTGGTCGCGACGGCCATCGAGGCCGCCGGCCTCCTCAACGAGTTCGCACCGCTGGTCCTTCTGGGCAGCGGACCCTCTACGAGCGCTCTTCCGGCGGCACAGCTGCAGGCGCTGGCGTACCTGCCCACCGTCCTGTCGGGGATCCACTACAGCATCCACACGGTGTTCTTTGGCTTCGACATCATCATCTTCGCGTACCTCGTGCTCAGGTCGACGTTCCTCCCCAGAGCCATCGGCGTCCTGCTGGCGATCGACGGCCTGGCCTACCTGGTCTATAGCTTCGCAAACCTCCTGGCACCGGGGTTCGCAGCCCAGCTGGTCCCCTGGATCCAGCTGCCCGCGCTCATTGGTGAAGGCTCGCTCTGCCTGTGGCTCCTCTTGGTCGGCGTGGACGTCGAGCGATGGAAAGAGCGGGCGAGCGCGGCAATCCGGATGTGGTCCACGCAAATGGGGGCACTGGAATGAAAGCTGTGGTCTGTTGCAGATACGATCCACCCGAAGTCGTAGAGGTCGTAGAGCTGGCCAGCCAAGCCGACGACCGGTTGGTGGCGCAGGAGCCGGACCGCGGCTCGCTCGCGGTCCGACCCCACCGAAGGAGAACACCATGAATTCACCGAAGCGCCTCGCGAGAATCGCTGGCGTCCTCTACCTAGCCGTCGGCATCTTCGGCGCCTTTGCCGAAGGCTTTGTGGGTCTCAAGATGTACGCTGCTGGTAACGCGGCGGCCACGACTGGGAATGTGGTCGCGAACGCCGGACTTGTCCGCATGGGCGTCGTCGCCCACCTGTTGGATGGGACATTCTTTATCTTCCTGGCCCTGACCCTCTACATCCTGCTCAAGCACGTGCACAAGAGCGTGGCGAGGGCAATGGTCGTCCTCGTCGCAATCTCGACCGGCATCACGTGCCTCAACACGGTCTTCGAGTTTGAGGGCTTGCGGGTCGCAATCGACAGCTCCTATGCGGCCGCCTTCAGCACCGCGGGTTCGAATGCTCTGGTGCTGCTCTTGCTCGACACTCAGCACTATGGGACCCTCATCGCGCAGGTCTTCTTTGGCCTGTGGCTGGTGCCGCTGGGGTATCTCGCCTACAAGTCATTAGGGATGTTCCCCAAGTGGCTGGGCGTCCTGCTCATCGTGGGGGGCGTGTGCTCCCTCGTGGACCTGCTCGTGCTGGTCCTGGTCCCCGACTTCGCTCAAAAGATCACTCCCGATCTTCCCGGGACCCATCACACCTTCGTCGGTGTCATCCTGCCAGCAATCGCGGAGATCTCGATGGTCGGATACCTGCTCGTGATCGGTGTGAAGAACGCGAAGCCCTCAAAGGCGGAGAACAGCATCCCCGCCGCGGTTGCGATGCCGGGCGCTGAAGCCTGAGGCGACTCGCCGCTCGGCGATGAGCCGCCAGTTCAGCAGATCAGCACACATCGATCGTCCGCCGGAGGCTCAGAGCAGGCCGACAAGCTGGATGCCGCTTGTCGGCCTGCTCTGAGCCTCCGGCATCCTGGCTCCGGTAAACCATCGGTGACTGGCGACCATTGGCATTTGCCATCGGCTTGGCCACCGTAGAAATGGGATGCGCATTCATCATTGGGAGCGGCATCAAGCGAGCGGCCAATCCATTCGGTTCCGTTTGTGAGCCTTCTCGCAGAATACTCACGTCGTATTGGAAATGGTGCTGGACAGGAAAAGTGACCTGGCAGCGGTAGAAAGAGGAGCATTGTGATGACACAGACCCATCCAAAGACCCCACGAGCAGACCAGGTTCAAGGAGACCGTGAAGCGTTTCAGGTCGCGAGTGGAGACACCATGAAAGCAATTGTCTACACAACATACGGATCACCGGATGTTCTTCAGTTCAAAGAGGTAGCAAGACCTACTCCCAAGGACAATGAAGTCCTGGTAAAAGTTCATGCGGCATCCGCAAATGCACTTGACTGGCATTACATGAGAGGCACACCGTTCTTGGCTCGCTTAGTAAACGGGCTTCAAAAACCCAAAAACACGAAGCTCGGCGCTGATGTAGCGGGGCGCGTTGAAGCGGTTGGCAGAAACGTCACGCAGTTTCAAGTAGGTGATAATGTATTTGGGTGCATACCCATACATGAGTTGGGCAGTTTTGCCGAGTATGTCTGTGCTCATGAAGATGCATTGGCGTTGAAACCGGCCAAGATGACATTCGAGCAAGCAGCAGCCGTCCCTTTAGCGGCATTCACCGCTTTGCAGGGTCTGCGCGACAAAGGACAGATTCAGCCAGGGCAAAAGGTGTTGATCAATGGGGCGTCCGGCGGCGTGGGTACATTTGCAGTGCAGATTGCCAAATCATTCGGGACTGAAGTGACTGGCGTATGCAGCACGCGGAATGTGGACATGGTGCGCTCGATTGGCGCAGACCACGTCATTGATTACACGCAAGCAGATTTCACCAAAAATGGTCAGCGGTATGACCTGATTTTTGATGCTGTGGGAAATCGTTCGGTTTCAGATTATAAGCGTGCATTAAGCCCCAATGGAATTTGTGCCGTCGCCGGGTTTACAACCCTGCCTCATTTGTTCCAAGTTCTCGTTCTGGGATCATGGGTATCAAGGACCGGGAGTAAGAAAATCGGTCAAATGGAGACGGCGAAACCAAACCAGAAAGATCTGGTTTTTGTGAAAGAGCTGCTTGAAGCCGGCAAAGTCGTCCCCGTTATAGATAGACGTTACACGTTACGTGAGGTTCCTGAGGCTATCCGGTATCTTGAAGAAGGACACGCCAAAGGAAAAGTCGTCATCACGGTGCAACAGAATAACAAAACTTCACTGTAAATCCCTACGTGAAATGGAGTTCGGCGTTATTTGGCCGAACAGTTCAAAGCACATAAGTTGCCACTCGCTGGAAGCGAGGGCACGAAGGAGGTTTCATTATGCAACAGGCGACGTATCCCGTCCAGTTCTCGGTCGACTACCCAGATCGACCGCTCAACCGGCTGACCACATGCTTCCGCATCTTCATGGTCATCCCTATTGCGATCGTGCTGGGGGCTGTAGTCGGGGCAACCTGGCAGTGGACGTCCCACGGCACGACCGCAGCGGTCGCGGCCGGTGCTGGCGGCCTGCTGTTCTTCGGTCCCCTACTGATGATCGTATTTCGGCAGAAGTACCCCCGCTGGTGGTTCGACTGGAACCTCGAACTGCAGCGGTTGGGCAATCGGGTGGGCGCCTACCTGGCCCTGATGGACGATCAGTACCCCTCCACCACCGATCACCAGTCGGTGCACCTAGACTATGCCTACCCCGACGCGGAGCGCGAGCTCAACCGGTGGCTGCCTCTGGTGAAGTGGTTCCTGGCCATCCCGCACTACGTGGTGCTGTTCTTCCTGCACATTGCGCTGGTCGTGGTGGTGATTCTCGCCTGGTTCGCCATCCTGTTCACTGGGCACTATCCGAGAGGGTTGTTCGCTTTCGTGGAGGGCGTCATCCGTTGGAATAGCCGGGTCGCTGCCTACGCGTTCATCCTGGTCACCGACCAGTACCCACCGTTTCGGCTGCGTCCATGAGGAGTGGCAGGCTGCCCCAAAAGTGAGTCTGTTCTGGATAAAGTTTGCATTTACAGAATAGAGAAACACATGAAAGGATCGCATCATGCCAACAGTGAAGAGCAGTATGCAATGGAGGGCCCGCCTTTCGCCTTCTCGTGAAGGTGATCGGGAGCTTTGGCACGAGCCCGCAAGAGGGGGCGAAAACATCGATCTACCTGGCCTCCTCACCCGAGGTGGAGGGCGTCACCGGCAAATACTTTGTGAAGAGCATTCCCAAGCGGTCAGCTGCCATCTCCTATGAGGAGTCGCTCCAGCGACACTTGTGGGAGCAGAGCGCAAAGCTGGTGAACTGGTAGGTTCCCCAGCAGCCACAGGTCATAGCAGGTCATGGGGCAGAACATGACCTCGCGAGGTGACCTTTGTCACCTCTCCTGTGCTTGCCATTCGCCTATACTCTCCTCAGAAGAGATATGAATCGGTTGTTTTTACAACCTACTCATGGCAGGACGCTTCTTACGAACTGCCGAGAACAGGAGCGAACCGTGAGAGTAGCATGCAAAAAAGGAGCAGAAAAGATGAATGCAACCAAAATTACCCCCGGAATGGATACGAAAGGAAAACTTTCAGGATCGGACCGCGGCTCGCTCGTGGCCGACCCCACCGAAGGAGAGACCACCATGAGCTCACCGAAGCGCCTCGCGCGAATCGCCGGCGTCCTCTACCTGCTCGTCGGCATCTTCGGCGGCTTTGCCGAAGGCTTTGTGTACCCCAAGGTGTACGTCGCCGGTGACGCGGCGACCACGGCTGGGAACGTAGTCGCGAACTCCGGACTTGTCCGCATGGGCGTCGTCGCCGACCTGTTCAATGCGACAGTCTGGGTCTTCCTCGGATTGACCCTCTACCTGCTGCTCAAGCACGTACACAAGAGCGTGGCGAGGGCAATGGTCGTCCTCGTCGCAATCGGGGCCAGCATCGTATGTCTCAACACGGTCTTCGAGTTTGAGGGCTTGCGGGCCGCAACCGGTGCAATCAACCTGGCCGCCTTCGGCACCGCGGGTTCGCATGCCCTGGTGCTGCTCTTGCTCGACACCCAGCACTATGGGATCTTCATCGCGCAGATCTTCTTTGGCCTGTGGCTGGTGCCGCTGGGGTATCTCGCCTACAAATCAGCAGGGTGGTTTCCCAAGTGGTTGGGCGTCCT
>WNGR01009778.1_pt1 | contig 14733 bp, 14 predicted proteins | sample 5407581 | NCBI WGS metagenome assembly WNGR01 (sample SAMN13153383, study PRJNA577476) | soil metagenome | isolation source: 80 cm soil or saprolite under Garry oak tree replicate 2 | place: USA:California | collected 2016-06-15
CTGGGCGGCTGGCTCGGCGGCGCGCTGCTCTGGCATTTCGCCGCGATGTGGCTGTTGATGGTCAATGGTCTGGTTTATCTCACGCTCGGCTTTGCCTCCGGCCGCTTCCGCAAGAAGCTGCTGCCGATCACGCCGGAGGGCGTGATATCGGATGCCAGGGCGGCGCTGACCGGCAAGCTGTCGCATGACGACCTCTCCATATATAACTATGTGCAGAAGCTGCTCTATGCCGGCCTCATCGTGGTCGGCGTCCTGATCGTGCTGTCGGGTCTTGCCATCTGGAAGCCGGTGCAGCTGCAATATCTGACGGCGGTGTTCGGCGGCTATGATGTGGCGCGCTACGTCCACTTCATTTGCATGGCGGCGATTTGCGCATTCCTGGTGGTGCACGTTGTACTCGCGCTGCTGGTGCCCAAAAGCCTGCGCGCCATGATCATCGGCCGCTAGAGCATGATCTTTTCCGAAGAGATCATGCTCAAACGAAGAGATTTCGAGGAGGACACATCATGGGCCGCATTCGCTCGCTTCTGATCCCCGGCGTCGACAAGCAACTGCTGGTCAGGGACGCTGCCAGGGTGATGCCGGATCTGGCGCGCCGCCGCTTTATCGCCGGAGGCGCCAGCTTCGGCGCGCTGACGCTTCTGACCGGATGCGACGTGTCGGACAGTTTTTCGGCCGAGGCGATGCTGAAAAGAATCTCGAAATTCAATGACGGCGTGCAAGCGGCGATCTTCAATCCCAATGCGCTGGCGCCGACCTTCCCGGAAAGTGCGATTACGCGGCCGTTCCCGTTCAACGGCTATTACGATCAGGAAGACGCGCCCGATATCAATGGCGCGGATTGGAAGCTCGAGGTGAGGGGCCTCGTCGACAACAAGAAATCATGGACGCTGGAGGAGCTCTACAAGCTGCCGCAGGTCAAGCAGGTCACACGCCATATCTGCGTCGAGGGCTGGAGCGCGATCGGAAGCTGGACCGGCACTCCCTTGCGCGATTTTCTTAAAATAGTCGGTGCCGATACCCGCGCGAAATATTGCTGGTTCCAGTGCGCGGATTCCGATGGCTACAACAGCCCGCTCGACATGGCGACGGCGCTGCATCCCCAGACCCAGATGTCGTTCAAATTCGCCGACGAAATCTTGCCGCGGGCCTACGGCTATCCGATGAAGATCCGGGTGCCCACAAAACTCGGTTTCAAGAATCCGAAATACGTGATCTCGATGGAAGTCACCAACGACTACAAGGGCGGCTACTGGGAAGACCAGGGCTATAATTCGTTCAGCGGGAGCTGAGCGTTCCCGGTCGCCGATACACCACGGCCATCGCCTTTCAGAAACCGCTAAAGGGCGATGGCAGCGTGTCGAATAGCTGCAGCCGATCGAGCTTTGGCACCGGTCCTGGACCGGTCTTGTCTCCCAGATACATGGTGGTGTCGGTGGTCTCGGTGAAAGACGGCCAACGCGCCAGGCCGGGCGCATTGGGAGTTCCGCTGTAGGCGTATGCGACCCAGTAGGATTGCAGACGATCCGAAAGCACCCGGTCGTCGTTGGTCCAGTCTCTGGTCAACACGTCCAGGGTACCGAACAGATAAGGATATTCCGAGCTGTGATAGGTGCCGAGGCCATCGGCGGTATCGATTTCGTCGTACGCTGCGCCGGGCCGAAGCGGTTGGGGATGATTGAAATGGTACAGGTAGGCGGAATAGCCGTTCCTGGCGTGCAGGCGCGCGGCGGTCCAAGGCCCCCATGCGAACAGGCTGTCGCGGACGACGCCCTTGTTGGCGGTCTTGGCTTCCTCGTCGGTAGCCGCCGGGTACAGCGCCTGCAGGCGATCGGCAATGTCAGGATATTTCTGTCGGAGCCATTTCTGGTAATCGGCGAGAGTTTTTGCGTGCGGAAACGTCGCGCCTTCGTCCGTATTCCATCCCGTGAGGAGCGGAACAGGCGCCTCCTTGCCCTCCGCAAAAATCGTGTAGGGATTGGCCGGCAGAAACCAACCGTCAACGATGGGGTTCATCGCCGCTCGCGTTTCGAGAAGTTTTCCGGCCGGCAACTGGCGCAGATCGCCAAGCGAACGTGCGCCGATCTTGTCAGCAAAGGCGGAACCGCTTTTCTCTGCCTCGGCGAGACCTGTCATGCTTTTGTTGGCAAAGCCGAAGCTTTCCGAAATGCCGCGCGCGAACAGTCCGCGCGCGAGCGGCGATCCGAAGAGATAAGTCACGGCGGCGGCTCCTGCCGATTGCCCAAAGATCGTGACGTTGTCGGGATCGCCACCGAACGCAGCGACATTCCGCTTCACCCACTGCAGTCCCGCGACCTGATCGAGCAGGCCGTAATTGCCCGAGGCGTGCTGCGGCGATTCGGCAGTTAGTTCGGGATGGGCCAGGAACCCGAATATTCCAACGCGGTAATTGATCGAGATCACGACAACGCCGCGATGGGCCAGTCTTGAGCCGTCGAATACAGGATTGGCCGCGGACCCCTGCTGAAAGCCGCCGCCGTAGAGCCAGACCATTACCGGAAGCTTTCCATCGCCCTTTTCGCTGGGAGCCCAGACATTGAGATAAAGGCAGTCTTCGCTGGTAGGCTGATCGCCGGCATATTCGTAATATACGGATGTTTTCGAGCGCTGCGGCTGCATGCACTGGGCACCGTAAGCTGTCGCAGCACGCGGCGCTTGCCACGGTGCCGCCGATTGCGCGGGCTTCCAGCGAAGATCGCCGACAGGCGGTGCGGCAAAGGGTACGCCGAGAAAGGCGCGCACCGCAGTGTTAAGCTGAAATTTCCCGACCACCTCGCCGGTGTCAATTCGCACCGAGATGCCTGCGGTCTCTCCGTGAGCTATTTGACCGGCGAACAGCAATCCAATCAAAGCACTGGAAAATAGCAGTCGCATGTGAGTCCTCCCGAGTTCATTTATCTGCCCGCCTTGAAGCGGCTCTTTCTCACGCCGCACTGTCCTTCATGGCGCCGCCGAGGAACAATTGCCCGATGCGGGGATCGTTGAGCACCCGCTCTGCCTTGTCGACCAGGCGGGTCTGGCCGAGCTCAAGCACGATGCCGAAATCGGAAATCTCAAGTGCGGAGCGCGCATTCTGCTCGATCATCAGGATCGACACGCCGCGGTCCCGCAATTCCTTCAGGATGGCGAAGGTCTGCCGCACCATCAGCGGCGAAAGACCGATCGACGGCTCGTCGATCAGCACCAGTTGCGGATTGAGCAGCAGACCGCGGACGATTTCGAGCTGCTTCTGCTCGCCGCCCGACAGCGTGGAAGCTTGCTGCGTGGCCTTCTGGCGCAACACCGGAAACCTGTCGAGCCCGGCTTCGATCCGCGCCGGCAGGTCGGTGATGTCGCGCCCGGCAGCTGTTGCGCCAAGCTCGATATTGTGGCGCACCGACAATTCCGGAAAAATGTTGCGTCCCTGCGGCACGTAGCAGATGCCCGCGGTCAGCAAGTCGCGCGGGCTCAGGCCGGTCACGTCGCGCCCTTTGAAGATGATCCTGCCTTCGCGCAGCTTCAGCAGACCGAAAATCGCCTTGAACACCGTGGATTTGCCGGCGCCGTTCGGACCGATCACCGTGGTGATCGAGCCCGATGGCACCGAGAAGCTGGTGCCATTGAGGATCGTCATCTTGCCATAGCCGCCGACCAGACCTTTAACATCCAGAATGGCGTCGTTCATGGGTCTATCCTCAATGGCCGAGATAGGCTTCGATCACAGCCGGATTGGCACGCACTTCGTCGGGCTTGCCGACCGCCAGCACCCGGCCTTCCGCCATCACCATCACCCTCGAACACAACGACATCACGAATTCCATATTGTGTTCGATGACCACGAAGGTCGCGCGTTTCTCGCGATTGATGGCGGCCAGCCGCTCCTTGAGGTCGGCGAGCATGGTGAGGTTGACGCCGCCGGCGGGCTCGTCGAGCAGCACCAGGCGGGGGCCGCCCATGAAAGCCATGGCGGCATCGAGCAGCTTCTGCTGACCGTAGGACAGACCGCCGGCAGCTTCGCCGGCGAGGTGGTCGAGCTTGAAGAAGCCGATCATCTGATCGGCGGCATCGGTCAACCCCGCATCGGAGGGACCGAACAGTCGCGACATCATGTTGCCCTGATGCTCCTGCCCGGCGAGAATCAGATTTTCCCGTACCGACAATTTCGGAAACACCTGCAGCAACTGGAATGTGCGGCTTACACCGAGGCGATTGAGATCGGAGGGCCGAAAGCCGGTCACGACCTTGCCATCCACCTTCACTTCGCCGCCACTGGGTGTCAGCTGGCCGAGAATGCAGTTGAAGAGCGTCGACTTGCCGCAACCATTGGGTCCGATCAATCCAAGGATTTCGCCCTCGTGAACGTCAAAGCTTACGCCGTCGACCGCGGTGATGCCGCCAAAACGTTTCCCGATGCTGGTGACTTCGAGGACCGCGGTCATGGCGCCGTTTCCAGTCTGGATTCTGCGACGGCGCGCCGCGCGGACGCTATTTTGGTACGGCGCTCCGCCAGAGAGCGATCGAGGATGCCGAGAATGCCGGTCGGCGAATAGATCAGCAGCAGGATCACGGCGATGGCGTACAGCATCAGGTAGTAGCCTTCCGTGAACCGTAACCATTCCGGAAGCAGCACCGCGATCATCGCGCCCAGGAACGGCCCGAAGAAAAAGCCGGCGCCGCCGACGATCACCATCATCAGCAGATCAAGCGAGAGCGACAGGTTGAACGGCACCGGGTCGACATATTGTGTCAGCGGCGCATAAAGCGCGCCGGCCACGCCGCCCAGTGCCGAACCGATCGCGAACGCCATCAATGTATAGCGGCGCGTATCGATGCCGAGCGACAGCGCCCTGATCGGATTCTCGCGCAGCGCCAGGAAGGCGCGGCCCCACGGCGACCGGATCAGCCACCACACCATCACCGAAACGATCCCGAGTGAACCGAGGCACACGTAGTAGAACGGCAGCGGCCGATTGGTCGCAAAGCCGAAGATGTTCGGCCGGGGAATATTGCTGATGCCGTAAATGCCCTTGGTCAGCCAGTCCTCGTTACGGAAAACGAGAAAAGCCAGCGTCGAGAATGCCAGCGTCACGAAGGCCAGATAATGGTGCTGCACCCGCAGCGCCGGATAGCCGAGGATCCAGCCAACCGAAAAACACAGCACGACGGCGACGCCGAGTGCTGCGATCAGCGGCATGCCCTGCGAGGTCATGATCGCGGCGGCATAGGCGCCGATGCCGACGAATGCGCCCTGTGCCAACGAGACCTGCCCGGCATAGCCGAGCGTCAGATTAAGACCCATGGCAGCGATGGTCATCACCGCCCACTGGCTCAGAATGAACAGTCCGTAGCGATTGAAGTTCGCCGGCACCACGATCAGGCCTGCGATCACGATGGCGCCAAGCGCGACGCGCCAATATTTTCCCGCCCCGGTCATATCGTGCGCTCCTCCGCTCGGCCGAGGATTCCTTGCGGACGGAACAGGATGATGACGATCAGCAGGATCAGCGGCACCGCGGCACGATACTGGGTCGAGACATAGGCTGCGGCGAGGTTATCCACCACGCCGATCAGCAATCCACCGGCGATCGCGCCACGCACCTGGTTGAAACCGCCGACAATCGCGGCGATGAAGGCGGCCTGCCCCAGCACTTCGCCGCTGGAAAACTTGGCAAGATAGATCGGCGTGATCAGCAGCGACGCCAGCGCCACCAGAAAGGCGTTGATCAGGAAGGTCAGCAGGATCATGCGCTCGACGGGCACGCCGATAATGCGCGCCACGGTAGGGTTTTGCGCCGCCGCCTGCATCTGATGGCCGATCGAGGTGCGGTTCAGAAACGCGGTCAGTCCGACCACGGCCAGGATCGCCAGCGCAAGCACGCCGATGCTCTGCAACGACACCGGGTGGCCGAAGAACGAGATGTCACCGGCGGGCACGATCGATGGAAACGGCGACGCCTCGGCGCTGAAGAATTGCTTCACGGCTTCCTTGATGCCGATGGCGAGTGCCATGGTCGCGATCGCCAGCGGCAGCACGCCATGGCGAAGCATCGGATTGACCAGCAGCATCTTGAAGCCGAGCCCGAGCAACAGCAGCGACAACAGGATGCCGATCAGGATCGCAAACCAGAACGGCGCCCCGGCGTGCATCGCCGCCAGCACCAGGAATGCCGGCAGCATGACGAATTCGCCTTGCGCGAAATTGATGGTCTGCGAGGTCTGCCACAGCAGCGTGAAGCCGACCGCCACGATCGCGTAGATGGCTCCGGTCGCAAGACCGGCCAGGAGAAGATCGAGCAGATTGGACATGCTAACCTCTAGCCTTGCGCCGGCATCTCGCAGGTGGCCGATGGCGAACCACCAGCCGGTCATCGCGTCGCCAACATCCGCCGCGGCTCAATTGAGCTTCGGCAGCACCTGTTTGATCACCTGCTTGCCTTCGACGATCTCGACCAGAAAACCCTGGCGGTCGATGTCGCCATTCTGGTCGAAAGTCGCATCCATCAGGATGCCGGGCTCGTTCGCAGCCTTGATGGTCAGCCCGTGCAGATTGTCGGCAAACGCCTTGGGATCGACCTTGCCCATCTTCTCGGTGGTGGCCTTGATCATGTAGATGGCCAGATATCCCTTGATGCCGTTATGGTCCGGAACGTAATTGTACTTCTTGACGAATTTTTCCCGGAATGCCTTGACCAGCTCAACCGGAGCGTCGGTCGTCAGCCCGACATGTCCCCGCGCGCCATTGGCGGCATCGCCGGCGAGTTCGACGACCTTTTGGCCGACCAGTGTCGTCTCGCCGATCAGCGGTACCGTCACGCTCTGCCGCTTCAGCTCCTTGAGCATGCGCGCGCTTTCTTCCTCGTTGACATAGATGAAGACCGCATCGGGCGCCGCCGCCTTGATCTTGCTGACGTCGGCTGCGAAATCGGCCTGACCGGCTTCGGTGGAAATATCCGCCGCGACCTTGATGCCAAGCCGACCGAACTCTTTGGTGATGACGTCCCGTCCGCCCTTGCCGAAATCATTGTTGACCCAGACGATGGCGACCGTTTTCGCCTTTACCTCGTCATGGATGTATTTCGCGACTTTCGGCATCGACGATTGCTGACCGAATGAAGTGCGGAACAGGAATTTGTTGCCGCCTTGCGTCAGTTCGGCGGCTTCGCCGCCCATGATCTGCGCGATGCCAGCTTCGGCGGCGAGCGGTGCGGTGACTTTGACCGATCCGGAATATCCGGGACCGAGCAGGACATAGGGCTCATTATCAAGCGCCTTCTGAACCTGCGCGCGCGCCACGCCAGGGTTCGACTGTGAATCCGCGTGGGTAACCACGAGTTTGCTGCCGAGAACGCCGCCCTTTGCATTGATCTCTTCGATCGCCAGATCGATGCCGTTTTTCCAGTTGGTGCCGACGGTGGCGCCGCCACCTGACAGTTCGGCGACATCAGCCAGTTTGATGGGCGCGCCGGATTGCGCGAAGGCAGTTCCGGTCAAGACTGTCGCGAGCAAGGCGCTCGCCAAAATTGCTGGCTTCATTCGGTGTCCCCTCTTTGATCGTGCGATCTATCGTCGCATCGTTGGCGGTGTCGCTACGCAGCGTGCGAAGCGGAGTATCTTTTTGCCATCACGTCGTCGAATGCAATTCCCATCTCGGCGATGGACGGCACCAGCCCCGTGAATAATTCGAACGCGTCGGCGGCTTGATAAATGGCAAGCTCGCGCCCGGTCATGACGGTGGCGCCCTTTGCCCTCGCGGCCGTCAACAGCGGCGTCCAGAGCGGGGAATAGACCGCATCGGCGACCCACAGCCCGGCGTGCAGCAGGTTATCCGGAACCGGCGTGCCAAGGCTCGGCAGCATTCCGACCGGCGAGCCGTTGACCACCCCTGCGACGCCGCGCAATGCGTCCTCGACGCTGTGCGTAACGGCGGTTTTCACATGACCTTCGAGCCGTGCTGCCAGATGTGCAGCCTTGGCGTGGTCGGTATCGAAGATCCGCAATTCGCTGACGCCGAGACCTGCCAGCGCAAACGCAATCGCCTTGCCGACACCGCCAGCGCCGATCACGGCGACGGCGCCATGCGAGGAGGCGGTAACCAGTGGCGTAACGGCGCGCGCAAAACCTGTGGTGTCGGTGTTGTACCCGGTCAACCGGCCGTCGCGGACAACGACGGTGTTGACCGCGCCGATCAGCGCCGCGGCCGGCGACAATTCGTCGAGCAGATCGACCACGGCCTCCTTGTAGGGAAAGGTGACGTTGACGCCGGCAAAACCCAGCCGCCGAACGCCTTCGAGCAGGACCTTCAACTCATCTCGCCCGGCGCCCGCGACTTCTATCAGCTGATAGTGGCAGCGCACACCCAACGCATCGGCGGCTTGTTGGTGCAGCGCAGGCGACGCCGAGTGCGCAATCGGGGCTCCGATCAATCCGGTGAGAAAGCTTTGGCGGGTCGAAAGCTGACGTTTGGTCACAGTCGATATGTCTCGGGCTGGTAACGGTCGGATTCCAAAAGGACGGGCAAACGATAGCGTGTCCGCGGCGTAACACAATTACTCATTTATGCCGCAAACATAACACGATGTTATTTTTGTCGCGAGACGCTCGCACCACGCGGCAATAGCCGCTTGATTCACCCGGCACCATACGGCTCACACACGAGGGATGTTGAGCGGGCGGACTTCCCGCGCTTGCGCCGCAAGCCTTACCGCGGCGTTCGCGGCGCCAAATCCCTGATAATTGCGGCGCTCCACGATCTCGAAAAAGAATCGCTCGTCGAAAATGTGGGTATAGATCTGGAAGAATTCGCCGTCGCCCTCACGGTCGTACAAGATCTGATTGGCCCGAAGATCGGCCATCGTCGCGGCATCCAGATCGTATTTGGCCTCGACGTCGTCATAATAATTATCCGGAATATTCAGGAAGCTGGCGCCCCGCGCGCGCATTTCCGCGACGGCCAGGAAAATATCGTCGCATGAGAAAGCAATATGCTGGACTCCCGAGCCGAAAAATTCCGCAATGAAGCGGGCGGACAAGGTTCGGGTGGCGGCTGACCCGTTGAGAACGATGCGCAGGCTTTGGTCGGCATTGATGAGCGCCTGACTCTGGACCAAACCGCGCGGATCAGCGATTTCCAGTTCCGGCAAGCGCCGAAGATCGAGAATCCCGGTGTAGAACAGCAGCCACGACAGCATCTCGTCGTAAGGCATCGATTGCGAGATGTGGTCAACCGCGCGAAGACGGCCCGCGGCAGCGCCGCACTCGGCCGCCTCGAAATCCGTGTCCCAGTTCTTTCCTGCGGTATCCAGAAAATACAGCAGACTGCCGCCGACGCCGTGGATCGCGGGGATTTCCAGTTCGCCGGGTCCGACCGGTTGGTAGAATGTCCGCGCCTTCAGCGCTTCCGCGCGTGCCATGGTATGGCCGGCGTCGTCGACGTCGAGCGCGATCGCGCACACGCCCGGCCCATGCGTGATGTAATGCGAATGCGCGAAACCGTCAGCCTCGCAATTGATGACCAGTTCGATCTTGCCCTGGGACCATCGCTCGACCGCCTTGCTGCGATGCTTGCCGGTTTTGCGAAAGCCGAGTTGGCCAAACCAGTCCGCAAGATCGCCCGCCTTGGTCTCATTGACCGCGAATTCAAGAAAGCCGACACCGCTGCTCCGCGCCTTCGGCGCGAGAACATCCGGCGATCCCTTCGCGCTCTTGGCCGCAAGGCGATCCTGCAACAAGATCAGCGACCGCAGCCCGTCAGTAGCGGTGCGCGCCGCCGAGCCGGCACGAAACTGGTCGTTGAAGATTTCGAGCGAGAGCGGCCCCGCATAGCCGGTGGCGATCACGGATTCCATGAAGTCGGGCACGGGCAGATTGCCTTGCCCGGGAAAGCATCGGAAATGCCGGCTCCAGGAGAGGATGTCGAGGCCAAGCTTTGGCGCGTCAGCCAATTGAACCAGAAATATCTTTTCGGCCGGAATCGATCGAATGGCGGTGATCGGAAACGACGGCGCCAGCGCATGGAAGCTGTCGAGAATGATGCCGATCGAATAGTGGTCGGCGCGGCAGGTCGGTCTGCAATTCCAGCATCACGTCGAATTTCCGTTCGGCCCTGGCAAAATTGCGGGCGCGTTGCGGCTCGGGCATGCCCTCGAAATCGCGAAACGGCTGGAACGCGCAAATGGTGAGACCGAGATCGCGGCATAGCTGGCCGACGTCTTGGGGACTGCCGTTAAACGACAGCAGGTCATTCTCGAAAATCTCGACGGCGTCGAACCCAGCGGCGGCAATGGCGCGCAGCTTTTCATCGAGGGCGCCGCTGAGAGAGACGGTGGCGATCGAACGCCCGGTCACGCGATTGGCTCCATGATACTCCAAGGCAAGGCACGACAAAAAGGCAAGGCGCGGCAAAGCGTCGAGGGTCGATGCTTGGACCCAATCGATTGTCTCACGGCAGCAAATGGCGGCGCTTGTATCCGACAGGCTGGCAAACGATAGCGTTTCCGCGGCTTAACTCAATTACCCATATATGCCGCAAGCATAACATCATGTTATTTTTTTCGGACGCGAGACACCGGGGCCGAGGGGCTGTTTCGGCTTGGGTCAATCGCACGCATTTCAGACCGTAAGCACTCGATGAAATGTTCGACGTGCAGCGAGAGCGACGCGCCGCGTTTCATCGCGATGTAGGTGTCGAAGCGGGTGGGCTCCGCGATCCGAATCAGCTCGACGCCGGGATAGCCGCCATGCGCGACGGTGAACTGATCGATCACCGCAATTCCAAGACCTGCCTTGACCAGGGCACAGACGGTGGTGCCGAAACGCGCTCGGATGGTGATGTCGTAGGCCAGTTTATGGCGCGCGAATATCTCGGCCATGATACGCCCATAAGGGTCGTTGGGGTCGATTCCGATCAGCGGGTAGCGGGTCATCTCGGCGGCGGAGACTTGTTTCCGTCCCGCCAGTTCATGTCCGTGCGGCACGATGCAAAACAGTTCGCCGGACGCCAGCGGCATGAAGTCGAGGCCGGAATGGTCCAGCCGGTAACTCATGGCAACGCAATCGCCCTTGCCCAGCATCAGATAGTCGATCGCTTCTTCGATCTTGAGGATGTTGATGTCGATACCGAGGTCAGGGTAGCGCCGTCGAACGCGCTCGATCGCGCGCGGCACCATGATTTGGGAAATGCTGGGCACCGAGCCGATGCGCAATTCCGACAGGGCGCCGCGGCCGATCTTTGAAATGATCTCGGTGAGATCGTCGACTTTCTTGTAGACGCCGTTGATCTGTTCGAAAATACTGTGTGCCTCGGAAGTCGGGAAATAGCGGCCATTCTGGCGCTGAAAGAATCGGATGCCGAGCGACTTCTCGGTGTATTTGACCAGGCGGCTGATACCGGGCGCCGATACATTGAGCAGCTTGGCCGCGCCGCCGATCGTGCCCGTCACCATCACGGCGCGAATGACTTCGACCTGGCGGAGCGTCATCATGGGCGAACTCCCTGGAGGCGCACGCTCCCAAGCCCTGAATACCCTCGGGCGACACCTTCAGGTCTTCTCGCTCGGCAACGGCTACCCTGTCTAAGTCGATGTAGCGATAGCGCGCCGCCAATCTAGCTTGATTACGCTGTGAAGCGACAACCCGATCTTATGCCGATTTCCCGGATGCGCGTGGTGTGCGGCGCAAAAAAGAGAATTCTGGCCCGTCTCACGATTTTCGCGCCAGCCGCCCCTGAAGGCCAAGGGACGATTGCACAGGCGCGCGGCCAGCAATGGTGTCTTGCCAATCGCGCGATGCCGCTTTAGCACTCCGCGCGCAGTCGTCTTGCCTGGGGCTCGACCCGGGCATCCATCGTCTTCAAAAAAGCTGGATCGCCGGGTCAAGCCCGGCAATGACGAGAAACGATGTTCTCGAGGTAACGAATCATGGCGACCCATAAACTGCTGCTTCTCCCCGGCGACGGCATCGGCCCCGAAGTGATGGCGGAGGTGAAACGCCTGATCGACTGGCTCAGCGCGCAAGGCATCGCGCATTTCGAGACCGAGCGGGGCCTGGTCGGCGGCAGCGCCTATGACGCCGACAAGGTCGCGATATCAGACGCCACCATGGCGCTAGCGCAGGCGAGCGACGCGGTGATCTTCGGCGCGGTCGGCGGGCCGAAATGGGACCATGTGCCCTATGACGTGCGTCCGGAAGCCGGTCTGCTGCGGCTGCGCAAGGACATGGCGCTGTTCGCCAACCTTCGTCCCGCGATCTGCTATCCCGCGCTCGCGGATGCCTCGAGCCTGAAACGCGACGTGGTCGAGGGCCTCGACATCATGATCGTGCGCGAGCTCACCGGCGGGGTGTATTTCGGTGAGCCGAAAACCATCACCGATCTCGGCAACGGCCAGAAGCGCGCCGTCGATACGCAGGTTTACGACACCTATGAGATCGAACGGATCGCGCGGGTCGCGTTCGATCTGGCGCGCAAGCGCCGCAACAAGCTGACCTCGATGGAAAAGCGCAACGTCATGAAATCCGGCGTGCTCTGGAACGAGGTCGTCACCCAGGTGCATGCGCGCGAATACAAGGACGTGGAGCTCGAGCATCAGCTCGCCGATTCCGGCGGCATGAATCTGGTGAAATGGCCGAAACAGTTCGACGTCATCGTCACCGACAACCTGTTCGGCGACATGCTCTCGGATATCGCGGCGATGCTGACCGGCTCGCTCGGCATGCTGCCGTCGGCTTCGCTCGGCGAGATCGACGTCAAAACCAAAAAACGGAAATCGCTGTTCGAGCCGGTGCACGGCTCGGCGCCCGACATCGCCGGCAAGGGATTGGCCAATCCGATCGCGATGATCGCATCATTCGCAATGGCGCTGCGCTATTCCTTCGACATGGGCGCGCTGGCCGACAAGGTCGATTCGGCGATCGCAGCCGTGCTCGCGGGCGGCCTGCGCACCGCGGACATCAAGTCCGAGGGCACCACGGCGGTCTCCACCACGCAGATGGGCGAGGCGATTCTGAAGGAATTGCAGAAGCTGCACGGGTGAGGGCGCACCGGCGGTAGGGCGCACCGGCAGTAGGGTGGGCAAAGCGAAGCGTGCCCACCACTCAACGTAAAGTATACCGGTCAAGTTTTAGACGGTGGGCACGGCGCGAAGAGCGCCTTTGCCCACCCTACATTTTCGCTAATCAATACAGCGGGAACCTGGTCGGCTCGCCGCCCAAATCCGACGGCGGATTCAGCGGCTGGCGGTCGATCGGGCGATTGTTGTTCTCGCGCGCGAACGTTGGGTACCCGATCGGTGGCGGAAATGCGTAGTCGCTGAACTTGCGGTCGCCCGGCAAGACTTCGGTGCCGGCATCGAGCCAGGAGCGCTTGGTGACGTAGACGCGCGTGCGCGGTCCCTGCTGATAGGACACGTTGGGACCATTCGCCCCGTAATAGGCCCGACCGCGGTCGTCGGACTGCCGCCTCGACTGCGCGTTGGCCGCGGTCATGTCGAGTCCAACAGCGACGATAGCGGCCGCGGCGAGCAATGCCGCGAGCTTGTTCGCAGCAGGGAATTTCCAGGTCATCATGTCCTCACGAGCGGTTAGCCCACCATAATCTGATTTGTAGTCATTTTAGCGACCAGCGCTATACCGTCACAAGGTCAATTGGGCCACACCGCGTCACAATAATGCGGCTTGGCGCGAGAAAGTTGCATGAAAACCAGCATCTTGACTGGCGGCCTCGATTAAATCGTGCCGCGCAGCCGGGGGTTCTCCGCGCCGGTCACCCAGTCGGCCGGTTTGGGTGATGTGGCCGATGCCGCGCAGCTGCCCCGCTTGAGTTCGGCGCGGGCGAATAATTCAGCCAGTTTCGGGTCATTTCCAGCCGTCAGCAGGATCAGCCGGCTCAGAATACAGCCGATGGCGGCGCGCCGGGCCGGCAATGCGTCGCCCTGGCACGACCAGCCCGAGATCTGCAGATTGGGGTCGTCGACACGTTTGATGAAGCCGAGGCAGGATCGCGCACGGTCCGTGCCGCCCAGGACGCGGAGCAGCGTCACGGCGCCGAACTTGCTGTCGATGATTCCGGCCGTCTCAAGCTCGTGCAAGCCATCGGGATCGATTCGCGCGGCTAGTTCGGCGACCGGTTCGGATGGGCTCGATTCACTGCCGGGGCGATAGATTTCGATCTCTGCGACCGGTCCCCGGCTTTGGGGTCCCCAGCGCAGGATGTCCTTGCGGCCACCGTCTGGATGCCGGAGAATTTCGTAAGCCTCTGTTTTTTCTGGCAAATCGAATTCGCTGACGGCGAAGGCCGGGTGTGAGCGCAAAGCCACCCTCCAATCTGCTCTGGCGGGCGCAGCATTCGTCGGCCAAGCCGCTCAACACCGGATGAATTCCGGTCGGATAATAAGAATTGGCGCAACGGCCCAGAAACGATTGCATCAAACGCCCAAACGCACGGTCTAACGTTGTATTGGTGGCGTTTCTCGCATAGAAGCGCTGCCTCTTCCCTTTCCGCGAGCAAGCGGGGGCGAGGCATTTTTCTTCGGAGAGTGAACGATGGGTTACAAAGTCGCGCTGGTCGGAGCGACCGGCAATGTCGGGCGGGAAATGCTCAACATTCTGGACGAACGCAAATTCCCGGCCGATGAGGTGGTGGCGCTGGCGTCACGCCGCAGCATGGGCGTCGAAGTGTCCTATGGCGACCGCACCCTGAAGGTCAAAGCGCTCGAGCATTACGATTTCAGCGACGTCGAT
>WNGR01014365.1_pt1 | contig 14732 bp, 13 predicted proteins | sample 5407581 | NCBI WGS metagenome assembly WNGR01 (sample SAMN13153383, study PRJNA577476) | soil metagenome | isolation source: 80 cm soil or saprolite under Garry oak tree replicate 2 | place: USA:California | collected 2016-06-15
CACGAGGGCAGGCCGAACGCGATCGATCTGATCGTGTCCGGCGACGTGCAGCTCTTGATCAACACGCCGTTGGGAAAGTTCACGCAGGTGGATGACTACGCCATCCGGCGCGCCGCGCTGGTGCATCGGGTGCCGTACACGACGACCATGTCCGCGGCGAGTGCCGCGTGTGATGCGATCATTGCGCTCCGCAGCCGCACCGGGAGCGTTAGGAGCCTACAGGAATGGCACGAAAGAGCGAACGGAGAAAAAGCGCCGACCGGCGCGCGGATCGCGGCAGCCGTAAGGGCGTAACGAAGAAGGTCGCGGCCCCCGCGCCTCCTCCGCCCCCGGCCAAGATCAAATTCCGCGGCAAGCTGCTCGAGAACGAGCCGCTGGCGCGCTACAACACCTGGCGCATCGGCGGGCCCGCACGCTACCTCGCCATGCCCGCCGACAGCGAGGACGTCGTGCGCGCGCTGGAGCTCGCGCATGATCGCGGCCTGCCGTGGCTCGTGCTGGGTCTCGGCTCCAATGTGCTCGTCAAGGACGGCGGGTTTCCCGGCGTCGTGATTCGGATGGGGAAGGGGCTCGACCGCTTCGAGATGAAGGGCGCCACGGCGATCATCGGCGCCGGGATGCCGACGCCGATCCTGGCGCGGCGCACGGCCGAAGCGGGCTTTGTCGGGGTCGAGCGGTTCATCGGCATTCCCGGCACGGTGGGCGGCGGCATTTTCATGAACGCGGGCTGCCATGGCGCGGAATTCGCCGAGATCGTGACCGAGGTGACCGTCATGGATCCGCGCGGCAAGGTCAAACAACTGTCGCGCAAGCAGATCTCCTTCAAGTATCGCTCGAGCAACATCGAGGGCATCGTTCTCGAAGCGAAGCTGGGGCTGGGCGAGGAATCGCCGGCCAAGCTGAAGGAGCTGCAGTCGAAGCTCCTCCGGTGGCGGAAAGCCGGCACGCCGTTCGACCAGCCCTCCACCCTGCACGCCAACTACATCATCAACAAAGGCACCGCGACCGCGAGCGACGTGCTCAAGGTCATCGATCACCTCCGCAAGACGGTCGCGAAGAAAACGGGCGTGACCTTGGAGCTCGAGTGCAAGGTTATCGGAGTCTAGATGGCGGCCTCGGAGTACTTCGCACACGAGTCGAGCTACGTCGATGACGGGGCGGTGGTCGGCCCCGGCACCAAGATCTGGCATTTTTCGCACGTGATGCCGGGCGCCGTCATCGGCGAGCGCTGCAACCTCGGCCAGAACGTCGTCGTGATGCCCGGCACGAAAATCGGGAACAACGTCAAAATCCAGAACAACGTCTCGATCTACGAGGGCGTCGAGCTGGAAGACGACGTCTTCTGCGGACCTTCCTGCGTGTTCACGAACGTGATGAACCCGCGCAGCCACGTGCCGCGCAAGAACGAATACCGGCGCACGCTCGTGAAGCGCGGCAGCTCGATCGGCGCGAACGCCACGATCGTGTGCGGCATCACCCTCGGCGAATACGCGTTCATCGGCGCCGGCGCCGTCGTCACCGCCGACGTGCCGGCGTACGGCCTGATGGTCGGCGTGCCGGCGCGGCGCGTCGGGTGGATGTGTCAGTGCGGTGAGCGAGTGCACCCCAGCGGCGGTCATGCCACGTGCGGCGCCTGCGGAGCCAGCTACACGGAAAGCGGCGGGACGCTGCGCCAGACCCAGCCCTCCCGCGCGCGGGCGTCATGAACATCCCCATGCTCGACCTGGTCGCGCAGTATCGCGCGATCAAGGACGATGTGCTGCCCGCGATGATGCAGGTCATCGAGACGCAGCAGTTCATCATGGGGCCGTCCGTGTCGCAGCTCGAAGCGGAGATCGCGCGGCTGTCGCACGCGAAGCACGGGATCGGCTGCGCGAGCGGTACGGATGCGCTGCTCCTGCCGCTCAAGGCGTTGAACCCGAAGCCCGGCGACGAGGTGATTACCACCCCGTTCACCTTTTTCGCGACGGCGGGCACGATCCACAATGCCGGCGCCACGCCGGTGTTCGTGGACATTCAGCCCGACACGTTCAATATCGATCCCGCCGCGGTGAAGCGCGCGATCACGCCGCGGACCCGCGCGATCATGCCGGTGCATCTCTATGGCCAGATGGCGGACATGCTCGAGCTGATGCAAATCGGGCGGCCCTTGGGGGTGAAGGTTATCGAGGATGCCGCGCAGGCGATTGGCGCCCGGCGCAAGATGGACGGCGAGTGGCGCGTGGCCGGCGAGCTGGGATGGGTGACGGGCTATTCGTTCTTTCCGAGCAAGAATCTCGGCGCCTGGGGAGACGGTGGGATGATGGTCACCTCGGACGATGCGGCCGCCGACCGCCTCGAGAAGCTGCGGCTGCACGGCGGCGCCAAGCAGTACCATCACGATGAAGTGGGCACCAACTCCCGCCTCGACACGCTGCAAGCCGCTATCCTGCTCGCCAAGCTGCCGCATCTGGCTCAATGGTCCGCCCAGCGGCGCGAGCACGCGGCCTACTATACGCAGGCGCTCGCCGAGGTCTCGGAAGTCAAACCGCCCGTGGTGGACCCTGCCAACGAACACATCTTTCACCAGTACACGCTGCGCGCCGAGCGGCGCGACGCGCTGCAGGCCCACTTGAAGAAGGAAGGGATCGGTCACGCGGTGTACTATCCGATCCCGCTCCACCGGCAACCCTGTTTTGCGCACCTCGGATACAAGGACGGCAGCCTGCCGCAGGCGGAGCAGGCGTCGCGCGAGGCGATTTCGCTGCCGATCTATCCGGAGCTGACCCGGCCGCAGCTCGATCGGGTGATCGATGCGATTCGCGGATTCTATCGGTGACGCGGCTCAAGATCGGCGTGGTTGGCGCCGGGGCGTGGGGGCGGAACCACGTCCGCACGGTTGCCGGGCTGGCGGAAGGCGAGCTGACAGCAGTTTGTGACACAGATGCCAACGTTCGCGAACGGGTGTCGCGGCAGTACCCGGCCGCGCTGGTGACGGCCGATTTGGCGGCGCTCTTGGGTGCTGTGGACGCGGTGATTGTGGCGTCTCCAGCCGCCACGCACGCCGCGGTCGCCCACCAGGCGCTCGCCGCGGGCAAGCCGGTGCTGGTCGAGAAGCCGTTCGCGCTGAGCGTGCGGGACGCCGAGGCGGTGGCCCGGCAGGGCGCCCAGCGCGGGGTCCCGGTGCTCGCCGGCCATTTGTTGGTCTACCATCCTGCCGTCGAGCGCCTGCGCGACATGGTGCAGCAAGGCGAGCTGGGCAAGGTATTCTATCTCTACGGGTTGCGCGTGAACCTCGGCCAAGTCCGGAAGGACGAAAACGCCCTGTGGAGCTTCGGCCCGCATGATGTGTCAGTGGCACTCTACTTGCTCGATGAGCAACCCGTACGCGTCGCGGCGCACGGCAAGAGCTATTTACAGCCCGCGATCGAGGACGTCGTGTTTCTGACGATGGAGTTTGCGAGCGGGGTGCTCGCGCACGTCCAGATGTCGTGGCTCGATCCCCACAAAGAACGGAAGCTGACGGTGGTGGGCGCCAAGAAAATGGTGGTATTTGACGACATGGAGCCACGCGAAAAACTCCGCATCTACGACAAAGGCGTGGACCGCCCGCCCGAATACGGCTCGTTCGGCGAGAGCCTGGCGATCCGGGAGGGCGACATCTTCATCCCTCGTGTTCCGACCGTGGAGCCGCTCGCGGCCGAGTTGGCTCATTTCGTTCGCGCCGCGCAAGGCCGTGAGCCGCCGCGCGCGAGCGCCGAGGACGGCGTGCGCGTCGTCCGCGTGCTAGAAGCCGCCTCGCGCTCGCTCGCGCGGGGCGGCGCTCCGGAGACTCCATGACGGCGACTGCCGCTGCACCCACCATTGTCGATACGCTCCTCGCGAAGGCGAAGGACCGCACCGCGCTCTTCGGGGTCGTCGGCCTCGGCTACGTCGGGCTCCCGCTGGCGATGGAGCTGGTCCGCGCCGGCTACCGCGTGCTCGGCGTGGATGTGAACCCCAGAGTCGTGGACGCGCTCAACGGCGGCCGCTCACACATTCAGGACGTGCCCGCCGCGACGGTCGCCGACGCGGTGAACGCCAAGAAGTTCTCCGCCACCGCCGATCTGACCCGCCTCAAAGAGCCCGACGTCATCTCGATCAGCGTGCCCACACCGCTGTCCAAGACCAAAGATCCCGACGTGAGCTACGTGCTGGCGGCGACCGAGTCGGTGAAGCGCGCGCTGCGCAAGGGACAACTCGTCGTGCTCGAGTCGACGACGTATCCCGGCACGACGCGCGAGCTGATGCTCCCGGCGCTCGAGGCGACCGGCCTCAAGGTCGGTCAGGACTTCTTCCTGGCGTTCTCTCCCGAGCGGGTCGATCCCGGCAATGAGCGCTTCAACACGCGGAACACCCCGAAGGTAATCGGCGGCATCACGCCCGCGTGCCTCAAGGTTGCGATCGCGCTGTACCAGCCGGCGATCGATACGCTGGTGCCGGTGTCGTCACCCGAAGCGGCGGAGCTGGTGAAGATTCTCGAGAACACCTTCCGCAGCGTGAACATCGGGCTGGCGAACGAAATGGCGATCGTGTGCGACAAGCTGGGCGTGGACGTGTGGGAAGTCATCGAGGCCGCCTCGACCAAGCCGTTCGGCTTCATGAAATTCACGCCCGGCCCCGGCGTCGGCGGTCACTGCATTCCCCTCGATCCGCACTATCTCGCCTGGAAGATGCGGACGCTGAACTACAAGACGCGGTTCATCGAGCTGGCCGGCGAGCTGAATGCGGAAATGCCCGAGTTCTGGGTCGGCAAAGTGGTGGATACGCTCAACGAGCAGGGGAAAGCGGTGCGCGGGAGCCGGGTGCTGCTGGTGGGGGTCGCTTACAAGAAGAACATCGACGACATCCGCGAGAGCCCGGCGCTCGACGTGATCCGGCTGCTGCATCAGCGCGGCGCGGTGGTCTCGTATCACGATCCGCATGTGCCGGTGCTCAAAGAGGACGGCATCGCCCTCGACTCCGTGCCGCTCACCGCCGAGACGCTCACGCAATCGGACTGCGTGATCATCGTGACCGATCATGCCGCGATCGACTACAAGCTGGTCGCACGGCATGCCCGCGCGGTGGTGGATACGCGGCATGTCTTGCCCAAGGCCGGCACCCGCGCGTGAAGGTCGCCGTCGTCGGCACCGGGTACGTGGGTCTGGTCGTGGGCGCCTGTCTCGCGGAGACGGGCAACGACGTCGCCTGTGCCGACGTCGATGCCGCCAAGATCCAGAACCTCAAGGCGAGCAAGCTCCCGATCTACGAGCCGGGCCTCGAGCCGATCGTCCTGCGCAATCAACGCGAGGGCCGGCTGGCGTTCACGACCGACGTCGGGAATGCGGTCGAGCGCTCCGAGGTCGTGTTCATTGCCGTCGGCACGCCGCCCGACGAAGACGGCTCGGCCGATCTGCAGCATGTCCTCGCGGTCGCGACGACGATCGGCAAGCATATGAACGGGCCCAAGGTCGTCGTCACGAAGAGCACGGTCCCCGTCGGCACGGCCGAGAAGGTGCGGGCGCAGATCGCGCGCGAGACCACGACGCCGTTCCACGTCTGCTCCAACCCCGAGTTCCTGAAGGAAGGCGCCGCGGTCGAAGACTTCATGAAGCCCGATCGCGTGGTGGTTGGGGTCGACTCCCCGGAGGCCGCCAGGGTGATCGAGGAGTTGTACACGCCGTTCGTCCGCACCGGGAATCCGCTCATCGTCATGGACATCCCGTCGGCCGAGATGACGAAGTACGCGGCCAACGCGATGCTCGCGACCCGCATCTCGTTCATGAACCAGATCGCGCAGCTGTGTGAAGCGGTCGGCGCCGACGTCACGCATGTGCGGCGGGGGATCGGCTCGGACCGGCGTATCGGTCAGGCATTCCTGTTTCCCGGCCCCGGATACGGCGGGTCCTGCTTTCCCAAGGACGTCAAGGCGCTGATCCGGACCGGAACGGAGAGCAAGATGTCGCTCGACATCCTGTCGGCCGTCGAGCAGGCGAATCAGCGGCAGAAACGCGTGCTGTTCGAGAAGCTCCTGCGGCACCTGGGATCCCTGAGCGGCAAAGTCATCGCGGTGTGGGGCCTCGCCTTCAAGGCCGAGACCGACGACGTCCGGGAAAGCCCGGCGCTCGTGCTCATCGAGGAGCTGCTCCGCGCGGGCGCGAAAGTGCAGGTGCACGACCCCGCCGCGATGGAGACGGCTCGGCAACAGCTCGGGAGTCGCGTGACATTCGCCGGTCACGGCTACGATGCACTGGCCGGGGCGGACGCCCTGGCGATCGTCACGGAATGGCTGGAGTACCGCAATCCTGATTTCGCCAGGATCAAGCAGCTCTTGAAGCGGCTGCTGATCGTCGACGCCCGCAATCTGTACGATCCGCAGAAGCTTGGCAGACTGGGGTTCACCTACGACAGTATCGGCCGTCCGCTCGGATGCGCATCCTCGTAACGGGCGCAGGCGGGTTCTTGGGGTCCCACCTGTGCGATCGGCTGCTCGCGGCCGGTCACACCGTGGTGGGGATGGACAACTTCCTCACCGGAACGCCCGCCAATCTCGCGCACCTCGACACGCACGCCCGCTTCAAGCTCCTCCGCCACGACGTCTCGATGTTCATCGACGTCCCGGGACCCCTGGACGGCGTCCTCCACTTCGCCAGTCCCGCGAGCCCGATCGACTACCTCGAGCACCCCATTCCCACCCTCAAGGTCGGCGCACTCGGCACGCATAACAGCCTGGGCCTCGCGAAAGAGAAGGGCGCCCGCTTCCTGCTCGCGTCGACGTCAGAGGTGTACGGCGACCCGCTGGTACACCCCCAGCCCGAGTCGTACTGGGGCAACGTCAATCCGGTGGGCCCGCGGGGTGTGTATGACGAGGCCAAGCGCTTCGCCGAAGCGATGACGATGGCGTACCATCGCTACCACAAGCTCGACACCCGCATCGTCCGCATCTTCAATACCTACGGGCCGCGCATGCGCCCCAACGATGGACGGGTGGTGTCGAACTTCATCGTGCAGGCGCTGCGGGGCGAGCCGCTCACCGTCTACGGCGACGGGTCGCAGACGCGCTCGTTCTGCTATGTGGACGATCTGATCGAGGGCATTATCCGGCTGTTCGAGCGCGGCACCACCCAGCCGACCAATATCGGCAACCCGCACGAGTTCACCGTGCGGCAGCTCGCGGAGCGCGTGCTGGCCTTGACGGGGAGCAAGAGCACGATCGTCGAGCGGCCGCTGCCGGTGGACGATCCGCAGGTGCGGCAGCCCGACATCTCCTATGCCCGCTCGACCCTCGGGTGGGAGCCAACCGTCAGCCTGGACGAAGGGTTGCGCCGCACGATCGAGTACTTCCGTGGCGTGGTGGCGCGCGAAGCCCGATGAGTGTGACGCACACCTATCTCGTGACCGGCGCCGCCGGATTCATCGGGTCGCATTTGAGCGAGGCGCTCATCGCGCGCGGTCACGCAGTCACCGGCGTCGACAACTTCGATGCCTTTTATGCGCGCGAGGTGAAGGAGCGCAACCTCGCCGGCTTGCTGAAGCGTCCCGGCTTCCGCTTCGTCGAGGCGGACGTCGCGCGCGATCCCATGCCGCTGGACGGCGTCGAGGCGGTCATGCATCTCGCCGCCAAGCCCGGCGTACGCCCCTCGCTCGAAGACCCCGGCTCGTACATGGAGGCCAACGTTACGGCGACGGCCCGCCTGATCGATGCGGCACGCCGCGTGGGACTCACCCGCATCGTGTTCGGCTCGTCGTCGTCGGTGTACGGCAACGCGACGCCGGCGCCGTTCGCGGAGGATAAGCCCGCCGTCTCACCGATCTCGCCGTATGCAGCGAGCAAGCGGGCAGGGGAGCTGCTGGCGCACGCGTTCGCGCATCTGTACCCGCTCAAGATCATCTGTCTGCGGTTCTTCACCGTGTACGGCCCGCGGCAGCGGCCCGATTTGGCGATTCACAAATTCACCGACTTGATCGCGCGCGGCCGGCCGGTGCGGATGCATGGGGATGGGTCGAGCGAGCGCGACTATACCTATATTACCGACTGCCTGGACGGCATCCTTGCCGCCCTGGAGTGGACGGCCAGCGCTACGCCCGGTACGGTCGAGACGGTCAATCTTGGCGGCGGCGAGCGGGTGCGCCTGGATCGGCTGATCGCGCTGATTGCTCAGGCCCTGGGCCAGGACGCCGTCATCGAACGCCACCCCGATCAGCCGGGCGACGTGCGATTGACGGATGCCGATCTGGTCCATGCCGGCCGGGTGCTGGGCTTCAAGCCGCGCGTCGGCATCGAGGAAGGGATCCGCAAGTTCGTTGACTGGTACGAGGAGATTCATGGACGTCAGTCCCGAGCATCTGGTCGAGCAGGCTAACGAGCGGTTTCAACTGCAGGACTATTACGGTGCGATTCATCTCCTCGAGGAGGTCATCGCGACCGGCCGCGCGTTTGCGGACGCGCACCATCTGCTCGGCCTCTCCTACTCGCTCGCCGGACAGCCGGACAAGGCGCTGGAGCAGCTCGATCGCGCCCTCGCGCTCAATCCCAACTACATCGAGGCGTTGATTCATCGGGCGCTCGTGCTGAACGAGCTGGGACGCGAAGAAGAGGCGAATGCCATGCTGCGACGCGCCCGCCAGGTGACCACGGAGCGGCGCGGGGGTTTCCACGGCCACGTCGCGGCCAAGCTGGCCAACCAGCACGCGGCGCTCGGCCAGGCCTACCTGGAGGCGGGCGGCCTGAACGAAGCGATCGCGCAGTACGAGGCGGCGCTGGCCCTCGGGCCGGGATTTCACGACCTGCGCTACAAGCTGGGGCGGATGCTGCTGGAGGCCGGTCGCGCGCTGGACGCGCACGAGCACTTCCAGATCATCGTGCGCGAGCGGCCCTCCTTTCTCGATGCCGCTGCCATGCTGGGGCTGGCGTGCTACCTCGCGGGCGACGGACTCGCCGCGCGCGCGGTCTGGGAGGAGCTGCATGCCCGGCGACCGGAGGATCCGTGGCGGTGCTCCTGCTGGCGTGCACGCGTTCCGCGGCCAACCACGAGGAGCTGGGCGACCGCTCGTATGCCGCGGGCGCCTATCCGGACGCCCTCGCCGAGTATCAGCTCGGCCTCCGCGCGAACGCCGGCAGCGCGACCCTGCTGGCCAAGCTCGCCGCCGCGGCGATGCATACGGAGGATTACGACCTGGCCGCCGAGTCCTACCGGACGCTCGCCCAGCGCGACCGCTCACGCGCCGAGGAAGCGGCCGACGGTCTGGATCGCGTGGCGCGGGCGGCGCTCGCGGCCAATGACCGGACCGCCCTGGCGAGCGCCTTGACCGGGTTGCGGGAGATCGCGCCGCGACGCCCGCTGGGACGTTATGTCGCACTGGCGGCACTGGATGCGGTCGATCGCAGCGATACGGCCGAGGCGAGGGCGCTGTTGCCGGTTGCAGCGGCCACCGCGGTCGACGCGGCCCGAGCCGACTCGCTACTGTTCGTGTACGGGATGACGCTGGTCCGGGTCCGGGAGTGTAGTACGGCGGTCCGCGTCTTCGAGGGCGTCGTGCGGCGGCAACGGGCGGTGGCCGTGGTCGAATCGGCGCGCGAAGGACTCGGGCTCTGCGCGCTCGTCGCGGGTCAAATCGCGCTCGAACAGGGACATCCGGCCGACGCCGAAGGGTGGTTCCGGCGGGCGACGGCCCCAGGCGCGTCGCCCGACGTCGTCCGCGGCGCGTTCCTCGGTCTCGGAGACGTGCGGCTCGCGCAAGGCGACATTGCGGGCGCGATGGAGAGTTATCAGCAGGCGCTCGCGGGTGGCACGCCGGGCGATACGATTTCGCAGCGCGCCCAGGAAAAGCTCAACGCATTAGGAAAGGCTGAACCGGAATGACGATGCAACGGGCGATCGCCACGCTGGCACTCGCGGGGGCACTGGCCGGCGTGGCCGGTTGTCATCCCCGCGGGCGCGTCCCGCGGGCCGCCCCGGTGGTGGAACCGGACGTCGATCTTGCCCGGGCGATGAATCTGTTCCGCCACGGCGATTTTCGTCGCGCGCAGGTGATTTTCCAGCGGGTCAGTTTCCAGCTGCCACCGGGAAGTCCCGAACTGGCGGAAGTGCGGTATTACCTCGCCGAGACCTCGTTCCAGGTCGGTGACTACGTGCAGGCGGCGAGCGATTTTCGCAAAGTCTCCGACGAATTCTCCACCACCGAATACGCGCCGTTGGCCTTGCTGCGCGCAGGAGACGCGAACCTCCGGCTCTGGCACCGCCCTGAGCTCGACCCCTCGTACGGCGAGACCGCGCTGGCCATTTATCAGGAGCTGGCCGGCCGCTTTCCCGACAGTGAGGCGGCTGCGCGGGCGCGTCCTCACGTGCGGCGCCTGGAGAATGAGTTTGCGGAGAAGACGTACAAGACCGGCATCTTCTATCTGCGTCGCAAAGCGTGGGACTCCGCGATCATTTATTTCAAGGACGTGATTGCGAATTATCCCACCACGGAGCGGGCGCCGGACGCGCTGCTGCGGCTGGTGGATAGCTACCGGGCGATCGGCTATAAGCAGGAGCTCCAGGAGACCTGCGAGCACCTGCGGCGCTTCTATCCCAAGGCGACCGGCCTCGCGCGCAGCTGCCCCGCAGGGGCCGATTCCAGCGCGACGCCGTCCACTCCCTCGACACCCTGAGCGGCGTGGCCCGGGGGGGGGGAGCGCTGTTCGGCGGATCGTTCGACCCCGTGCATATCGCACATCTGATCGTGGCGGAAGCAGCGGCCGATGCGTTGGGTTGCGCCGTACGCTTTCTCCCGGCACGCGAGCAACCCCTCAAGCGCGGAGCCCGGGCCAGTCATCAGGCGACGCCGGAGCAGCGGGCGGAAATGCTGGACTTGGGCGTCGCGGGGAACCCCCGGTTCAGTGTGGAGCGGGTCGAGTTGGGGTTGCCGACGCCTTCGTATACCGTTCGGACCCTGCGGGCGTTGGGCGATCGCGAGCCGGGGAACCGGTTCACGTTGTTGCTAGGGGCGGACGCCGCCCGCGATCTGGCTGACTGGTGGGAAGTCGAAGCGCTTCCGGAACTTGCCGACATCGTCGTTTTCGCCCGGCCGGGCGCCAGTGTGGTGCGTCATCCGTTGATCACGCGGGTCATCCCTGTGCCCACGATCGACCTCTCGGCGACTCAGGTGCGGGAGCGCGTCAAACAGGGGCGTTCCATTCGATATTTAGTGCCCGACCCGGTGCGCGAATACATCGGGACGCACGGGCTGTACCGCTAGGAGTGTAATGGCCAATCGTTGGTTCACCAGAATCTTCGGGACGCGGTTCGACCGCGAGCTGAAACGCATCCAGCCGGTCGTGGATGCGATTCACCAGCACGAAGTGCGTCTCAAGGAAATCCCCGACGGCGAGCTGCAGGCGCAGACCGCCAGGTTCCGCGACGCCATTGCGCAGCGCACCGGCGCCCTGCAGGCGGAGGTCGAGCGCCTCAAGCAGGCGAAGCACGACTGTCCCGATCCCACCGAGCGCGCCAACCTCGGCGATCAGCTGCACAAAGCGGAGCAGTCGTTCGTCTCCGAGCTGCAGCAGACGTTGGACGACCTGCTGCCCGAAGCGTTTGCGACGGTGCGCGAAGCGGCCCGCCGCCTGCTGAGCAGCGAGGTCGTCGTCACGGGGCACGCGATGAAATGGGACATGGTGCCCTACGACGTGCAGCTCATCGGCGGCATCGTGTTGCATCAGGGCAAGATCGCCGAAATGGCGACGGGCGAGGGCAAGACGCTGGTCGCCACGCTGCCGCTGTATCTCAACGCGCTGGCCGGCCGGGGCGCACATCTCGTCACGGTGAACAACTACCTCGCGCGGCGCGACTCCCAATGGATGGGCCATCTCTTCAAGTGGCTCGGCCTGACCGTCGGGTGCATCGACGATACGCAGCCGTCGACGCCGGAGCGCCGCGCCGCCTATCAATGCGACATCACCTACGGCACGAACAACGAGTTCGGCTTCGACTACCTGCGCGACAACATGGTGGGCAGCCTGGAGCATCGCGTGCAGCGTGGGCACGTGTACGCGATCATCGACGAGGTGGACTCGATTCTGATCGACGAAGCCCGCACGCCCCTGATCATCTCCGGCGTGGTGGGCGCGGAGTCGGATGAAAAGTACGCTCTGTACAATGCCCAGGTCGTCCAGCTGGTGCGCAAGCAGACCGCGATCGCCAACGACCTGATCGCGAAGGCCGAGCCGCTCCTCGCGAACCCGGATACGAACTACGAGGGCGCGACGCTGCTCTACAAAGCGCAGCTCGGCATGCCGAAGAACAAGAAGCTGCTGAAGCTGCTGAACGAGCAGGGCGTGAAGCAGCAGGTGCAGCGCGTCGAGCTGGACCGGCTGGCCGATCGCAAGCTGCCGGCGCGCGATCAGAAGATGCGCGACATCGAGGATGATCTGTACTTCGTCATGGACGAGCGGGGCCGCTCCGTGCACCTGACCGACAAGGGCGTGGAGACGATGTCCCCGCAGGATCCGACGCTGTTCCTCGTGCCCGACATCTCGCACGCCGTCCACGAGCTGGAGCACGACACCGAGCTGACGCCGGCGCAGAAGATCGAGCGGCGGCGCGCCGTCGAGGCCGAATACGCGGCCAAGAGCGAGACGCTGCACATCATCCACAAGCTGCTGCAGGCGCATGCGCTGTACGAGAAAGACGTCGAATACGTCGTGCAGGATGGGCAGGTCTTCATCGTCGACGAGTTCACCGGCCGGTTGATGCCGGGACGGCGCTGGTCGGACGGCCTGCACCAGGCGGTCGAGGCGAAAGAAAGCGTGGCGGTGCGCGAGGAGTCCCAGACGCTCGCGACGATCACGATCCAGAACTACTTCCGCATGTACGAGAAGCTCTCGGGCATGACGGGCACGGCCGAGACGGAGGAGACCGAGTTCCACGACATCTACAAGCTCGTGGTCGTGGTGATTCCCACCAACCGGCCGGTGCGGCGCGTCGACAAGCACGATCTCGTCTACAAGACGCGCAAAGAGAAGTACGACGCGATCATGGAAGAGATCGATCGGCAGCACAAGCGCGGCCTGCCGGTCCTCGTCGGGACGGTCAACGTCGAGGTCTCCGAGACCCTGGCCCGCCTGTTGAAGCGGCGCGGGCTCAAGCACGAGGTGCTGAACGCCAAGTACCACCAGCGCGAAGCCGAGATCGTCGCGCAGGCGGGACAACCCGGCTCGATCACGATCGCGACCAACATGGCCGGCCGCGGCACCGACATCAAACTCGGCCCCGGCGTCAAGAAGTGTCAGGTGTGCGGGATCAAATCGCGCGAGGCGCCGTTCGGCCAGCTGCTCGAGCAGCCCGACCTGACTGCCGCCCAGATCAAAGAGCTCAAGTGCAACGAGGATCCGCCCTGCGGCCTCGTCATCATCGGAACGGAGCGCCACGAAGCGCGGCGCATCGACCGCCAGCTGCGCGGCCGCTCAGGTCGTCAGGGCGATCCCGGCCAGAGCGTGTTCTACATGTCGCTCGAAGACGACCTGATGCGACTGTTCGGCTCCGACCGCATCGCGCGCATCATGGACCGCACCGGTGCTGAAGAGGGCGAGGTCATCACGCACCCCTGGGTCACGGCGGCCATCGGCCAGGCCCAGAAGCGCGTCGAGCTCCAGAACTTCCAGGCGCGCAAGAAGCTGCTGCAGTTCGACGACGTGATGAACAAGCAGCGGGAAGTGATCTACTCGCAGCGCCTGTACGCGCTCGAGGGGGGGGAAGAGCTGAAGGCCGAGGCGCAGCGGATGATCGACAGCGCCGTCGAGCACGTCGCCGACAGCCTGATCGTGGACTACGACGATCCGGGCCAGTGGGACCGGGCGCTCATTGAAACGGAGTTCCTCCAGAAATTCCTGGTTTCGATTCCCGGCGTCACCGATCCCGCGGTCATCAAGACGCGCGAGGAGCTGGTGCGCGCCGCGCAGCAGGCCGGCCGGGAGGCGTTCCAGCAGAAGCTCGGCTATCTGCGGGACGTCGAGACCAGGGTCGGCATCCCGGGCCTCGCCGAGCAGGCGCTGTCGCAAGTCACCCTCGGTGTGATCGATGAGAAGTGGAAGGACCACCTCTACGATCTCGACCAGCTGCGCGAGGGCATCTACTACCGGGCCTGGGGCCAGAAGGACCCGCTCGTCGAGTACAAGCAGGATGCCTACGAGATGTTCGTCGGCTTGATCCAGGACCTCCAGACCACGTTCGGGGAGCGGTGGCTCAAGCTGCAGATCGAGATCGGCCCGCCGCAGCGCGGCCTGGGTGGCCAGCGGCCGCCAGGCCGTCCCGTCACCGGACCGGCGGGCGGACTGCCCGGCCCGAGTCGCCGGCAAACGCCGATGGTGGCGTCAAAACCCGCCGCCGACGGTCTTGTCACGAGCGCAGAGCCCCCACCGCCGTCGCTGCAACGGAGCGCGGGCGGCACGGCCGAGCCCGCGTTTGCGGCGAGCCCCTACGCGGGCGTCGGTCGCAACGATCCGTGCCCGTGCGGCAGCGGCAAAAAGTTCAAGAAGTGCCATGGAGCGGGGGCCTGAAGAAACACGAGTTGTTCTACCGCGCCGTCAACACCGAATTCCCCGCTGCATCTGCCGCGATTGTGAATCGCGCGACATTACGCCCCAGCGCCTGTCCAGCTTCGATGTCGAACCGGTAGTGGATACCGCCGTACATGCGCGACACCCCCGCCTCGGTGACCATCGCTTCCAATTGCGCACGCTGCTCGGGAAA
>WNGR01014368.1_pt1 | contig 14732 bp, 17 predicted proteins | sample 5407581 | NCBI WGS metagenome assembly WNGR01 (sample SAMN13153383, study PRJNA577476) | soil metagenome | isolation source: 80 cm soil or saprolite under Garry oak tree replicate 2 | place: USA:California | collected 2016-06-15
CCTCCTCGTCGCTCGGGAACACGTACGTGTGCGCGAGCCGGGTCTTCGGCAACGGCCGCGTAGGGAAGTGGAACTGGACCTGCATCATCCGCGAGAGGAGCCCGCCCAGCTCGGCGAGGTCCCCGCGATTGCCCTCGCTCAGCACGACGCGGACGGCGCGGCGCGAGCGGCCGAGGGCGTCGAACAGGAGCCGCAAGATTTCCGGAGCGACCGGGAAGGGACTCACGCAGAGAATCTGGCGGCCGCTCGAGAGGACCACCTCCCGCAGCTTGCGCCCGATCGAGTCCGCGCCCTTGTAGATCCAGAGATCGGTGTCTGCCTCACGGCTCTTGGAGACCGGCGTCTCTCGGAGGCTGCCAACGACCTCCGCAGCGGACTCGAGGTTATCCCCTCGCGCCTGACGAGCCTCCTCCGCGACGATCCGCGGTGCGCGTGCCCGGTAGCGGTTCGGCCGGTCCTGAGAGACCTCGACCCATCCTTTCGATTGGAGCGACTGCAAGATGCGGTAGACGGCGGGATACTGAACCCCGAGGTGCACGCTCACCTGTTGCGCCGTCGACACCCCACTCCGTAGGAGGCCGAGGTAAGCCCGCGCCTCCTTGCCCGTCAGCCCGAGCGTCTCCAAGGCCCGAGACGCGTCCTCCTCCGGCATCGAGTCCGCCAGTGCCCGCCGCTACTAAAGGATTGTGCGCGTTATCAGCGTCGTGCTGATAACCCGAACCGGATCTTCGCCGTTCACGCGAACCGCTTATCTATCGAGAGCCGGTTCCTCATCGGGGGAGAGCCGTGAAGCGAGTCTCGTTCGAGGACGGCATCATCTACTCGTTCCGACCGGACCTTGAGCCGGTTACGACCGCGCGATCCGGCGAAACGGTCGAGTTCGTGTGCCAAGACGCCTGCGGCGGCCTCATCCGTTCGGAGAAGGACACGCTGGAATCGCTCGACCTGGACCGCGTGAACGGAGCGACGGGACCCGTGCGAGTGATGGGCTCTCGCCCGGGGGACGCGCTCCGGGTGCTCATCCGCGGCATTCGGGTCGCCGCGACAGGGTTCCAATCGATCGCGCCGAAGGTGGGCGTCCTCGGAGATGAAGTCTCGAGGCCGTCGACGAAGATCATCCCTATTCGCGACGGCAAGGCGGTGTTCTCGAAGTCCATTCGCCTCCCGATCCACCCCCACGTGGGCACAATCGGCGTCGCGCCGAACGAAGGGATCTGGACGACCTTCTACCCCGGAGACCACGGCGGCAACCTCGACACGAAGGAAATCGCGAAAGGCAACGCGGTCTACTTGCCCGTCTTCCAGCCCGGCGCACAGCTGGCGATGGGCGACATCCACGCTCTCATGGCGGATGGAGAGGTGTGCGTGACGGGGATCGAGATCGCCGGGACGATCCGCGCCCAGATCGACGTGGTACGCGGCGTGCGCATCGAGCGCCCGGTCGTCGAGACGATGGATGCCTGGATCGCGGTCGCGAGCGCGCCGACGCTCGACGAGGCCGCAAGGCTCGCGACCCACGACGGCGTGGCCCTTCTCGCTCGGGGCGCGAGGCTCCCCTGGGACGAAGCGTACATGCTCGCGAGCATCGCCTGCGATCTACGCATCAGCCAAGACGTGGATCCTTGGCGGACCGCGAAGCTCGTGATCCCGAAGTCGTTGATGCGACGCCTTCCGCTCCGGTGAACAGCGAACCGGACGGGGCCCACAAAGCCTTATTAAGGGCTCGCTCTTTCGCCGGCCTCTCCGTGCAGGAGGCTCTCGTGGCCGCACGCACTGCAGGAGGCGATTCCCCTTGGCGGACAAGCATTCGGTCGAGACGATCAAGAAGCTCCTCGAGGCCGCGAAGCCTCGGGAGTTCAAGGAGTCCGTCGAGGTCGCGGTGAACCTACGCGAAGTCGACCTCTCCGTCCCCAAGAACCGCCTCGATGAGGAGGTCGTGTTGCCGAGGGGCCGAGGCAAGCCCATCCGCGTGTGCGTCTTTGCCTCAGGGGACCTCGCCTTGAAGGCGCGCGCCGTCGCCGATCTCGTCATCCAGCCGCAGGAGATCGAAGAGTACGCGAGCGACAAGCGCAAGGCGCGGGAGCTCGCGATGTCGTACGATTTCTTCGTCGCGGAGGCCCCCCTGATGCCGGTCATCGGGAAGCGACTCGGCGTCGTCCTGGGACCGCGGGGCCGGATGCCTCGTCCCGTGCCACCGACGGCGGATCCGACGAATCTGATCACGGCGATGCGCAACACGATCCGCGTACGCAGTCGGGACAAGCGAACGTTCCACGCGGCGATCGGCACCCGCGACATGCCTCCGGAAGACCTCGCGGAGAACCTCGATGCGTTCATGCGTCGCGTCGTCGGCAAGCTCGAGCGCGGGCGATTCAACATTCAGTCGGCCTACGTCAAGACGACGATGGGCCCGGCCGTGAGGTACCTGTGAGGTGTGACGATGCCCCACGTCGCTCCGTACAAGAAGCAGGTCGTCGAGGACCTCGCCTCTCGCTTCGCCCAGGCTCGCGTCGTCGGGATCGCGAACATCCATGGGATCCCCGCGCCGCAGTTCCAGGCGATCCGGAGGAAGCTTTCGGGCCGCGCCTCGATCACGGTCACGAAGAACAACCTGCTCCGCCTCGCTCTCCAAGAGGCGAGCGCGAAGAAGCCGGACCTCGCGAAGCTCGGCGAGGCGATCGAGGGGCAGACCGCCGTCGTGACGGCGGACATCAACCCATTCAAACTGTTCAAGGAACTCGAGGCGACGAAGACGAAGGCGCCCGCCCGCGGCGGCGAGATCGCGCCGGAAGACCTGTGGGTTCGTGCCGGGGACACCCCGTTCAAGCCGGGGCCGGTCGTCGGCGAGCTGCAGAAGGCGGGCATCCCGGCGGCGATCGAGCGAGGGAAGGTCGTCATCCGACAGGACAAGCTGATGGTCAAGGCCGGGGACCGAATCCCTCGGGAGGTCGCGCAGCAGCTCGCCCGGCTCGAGATCTTCCCGCTCGTCGTCGGGCTCGATCTCCGCGGCGCCTACGAGAACGGTATCGTGTTCCGGCGCGACGCGCTCGCGATCGACGACGCGGTCGTCCGGGCCCAGATCGCCCAGGCGGGTCGGGGGGCGCTGGCCCTCGCGCTGGAGATCGCGTACGCCGCGAAGGACACGATCCGCCCGCTCCTGGCGAAGGCCCATGAGGAGGCCCTCCGCCTCGCGATTGCGTCGGAATTCCCCACGAGAGAATCGATTAAGTTCCTCTTGACAAAAGCCCACGCGCAAATGCTCGCCCTCGCCGCTCGCGCACCCGGCGCGGCCGATGACGAGCTCCGTGCGATGGTTGGAGGATGAAACCGGACAGGAGGTGACACGAATGGAATATGTCTACGGGGCGCTGGTCCTGCACGCGGCCGGCAAGCCGGTGAGCGAGGAGAACCTGAAGAAGGTCCTCACGGCCGCCGGTGTGAAGGTCGATGAAACGCGCGTGAAGGCCCTGACCGCCGCGCTGGAAGGCGTCAACATCGACGAGGCTCTGAAGGCCGCCGTCGCGATGCCTGCCGCCGCTCCGGTTGCCGCGCCCGCCGCGGAGAAGAAGGACGAGAAGAAGAAAGAAGAGAAGAAGGAAGAGGAGAAAGTCTCCGAGGAAGAAGCGGCCGCGGGACTCGGTGCGCTCTTCGGCTAGGCCGAAGGCCACCGTCGGCCCCAATCGGCGAGCGTGAGCGCGGGTGCTCGATCTCAGGCCGCGCCTTTCTTCGCGGCCGCCTGCGCGCGCTTGCCTCGTTCCTTCGCGGTGTACCCCGTCGCCTTCTCGAGGAACGCGTTGAAGGCCTTGATCGTGTCCGTCGCGACGTGGTCCGGTACGCCGGGCTTCATCGTCGTATCGACGAAGAGCCGCTTGCCGTCGGTCCAGGCCACGAGCTTCTCGAGGGCGCCGTACGAGACGATCACCTTGGCGCCGTCCGCCCCCGCGTCCCCGAACTCTCCGACGGCGATCCGGCGCAGGCCGTCGCCTTCGAGCTGTCTCGCGACCCCTCGCCGCAGTTCGTAGTCGCGCATCGGCGTTCCGGAGCCTCGCGGGTCCTATGAACGTTACGTCTCGAGGATCGCAAGCGGATCGGCCGCCGTGAGCATGAACGCCTGCGCCTCCCGATACGCGCGCCAGACGTCCTGGCAGGAGCACGAGAGGTCCCGGAAGTCGCGGCGCAGGCCGAGGGAGAACTCCTCGATCGCATTCACGACGGCGCGGTCGCAGGACCCGCAGTTGTGGGCCCCGCGGGCCATCCCGCCGGCCGTCGGATGGCTCTTCACGTGCGCCTTCAGATCCTGTGTGCGCCCCAGGACCTCGACGACGGACCACAGCCATGGGGGCCGGTACTCGCCCCGCCGGAACAGACGGTCGACGATCGTTCGGCTCTGCACGTTGACCGGGTTGAAGGAGATCGTGTCGCTGTGCGCGTCCGCGTCGTGGCCGGATCGGACGGCGTCTTCGATTGCCTCCGATTCCGTGAGGAAGGGGGGCTTAATGAGCAGGTACGTCTTGATCGTCGCGCCGGCATCGCGCGCGAGCGCGGCCGCCCGCGCGTGTTCCTTGAGGCCCCACACCTTGTTGACGGCATGCCTCAGCACGCGCTCGTCTGTCGACTCGAGGCCGAGGGCGATCTCCAGCTCATCGACGAAGCCGAGGGCGTGCTCCAGATGGTCCTTGCGCAGCAGGTGGGAGAGCGTCTCGACGATCACCTTGTCGCACCGATCCCCGAGCTCCGTCAAGATCCGCGCTCGGACATCGGGCGGCACTTCGTGATCGTCGAAGAAGTTCCCCGAGGTGTAAACCTTCACCATCGGCTGGCCCTCGTGCTTCCGAAGGACGACGTCGAGCTGGTGCAGCATGTCCGCCGGCGCGACCTCCTGCGCGACGTCGTTCACGTAGCCGCACATCGAGCATCCACTCGCCCGCGCCCAGTAGCAGCCCCGGGTGCGGAAGATGATGACCCAGGCGTCGACGACCTTCCCATGCAGGAGGTCTTTCTCCGTCCACGTCGAGATGTACTCCCTCGGGTCGAACTCCCGCGGACGTCGCTCGTCCTTCACGGCTTCTTGGAGGCGCATGGAGGGCGGTTCGAACGTCGGGGGGCAGAAAACCTTTGCGGCTCACCGACGGTCCCGGACGGAGGAGAGGCCAAGGATCGCTCCCCCGGCCACGAAGACGAATGCGAAGAAACGCAAGCCCCACGCGACGTCGGGGGTGAGGACGATGCCCGTCTTGAACGTCAAGACCGCCGGGAGGTCGACCAGCGCCTCGTAGAGGACGAACAGCACGAGGCCGAGCGCGGCCAGTCCGATTCCGCTGCCCGGGCTTCGATGCCGATGCACCACCACGGCGGCGGGCTGGTAGACGGCGGGCCGGACCGCTCGTTCCGCCGTCACGGTCGCGGCGACCGGCATCGCCGCCCGTACCGGCCGCGGGAGGTCCGCGGGCGCGTACCGGCGGCAGGAGTCGCACCACCATCGTTCGTATCGATCGATCCAGCGAAGGGTCGCGCCGCAGTTGGGGCAGGCATTCTTCGCGCGCGCGACGGGCGAGTACGCAAGGCAGGAGTAGCAATACCAGCGGTTGTACTGAGGGATGTAGGTGAGCTCGCGGCTGCATGTGGGGCACGGGTGCTCGACCTTCGGGATCTCGCGGACGGTGGGCGTCTCCTGGACGACGACCACGGGTTCCGCCGGACGGGCCGTCTCGGCGACCGGGGTTTCGACGATGACTTCCGGATCGGCGGTCGTCACGTGAGCAACCGGCTCCGAGCTCTCTTCCGCCGCCGTCTCGATCGATTCCTGCTGGGACGGTTCCTCCGACGCAGGTGATTCGAACACCGGCTCGGACTCCTCGACCTGGAGGATCTGCTCGGGGGTTTCGATCTCGGATTCCGCGGCGGGCTCGTCCTTGGGATGGACCTCTTCCTCCTCTTCCTTTGACTCCGGCTCGAATTCGTCGAGATAGCTCAGGAGTCTTCCACGAAGCTGCTCCTTCGTCCCGGTCGGATCGAGTCCGTACGCCTTGCACAGCTCGAGGAGCACGGGCTTCTTCGCCTGCCAGATCGACCTTCGCACAAGGGGCGGCTTTGGTGGGGCCTCTCCTTCTGTCGGGACTTCCTCTGCCGTCGGCTCCGCGGGTGCGGGGGAAGGTTCGGTCGCAGACGCGCTCGGGGACGGAGAGGGCTCGATCGGTGCCTCGCCGGGCGTCTCGACGACCGTAGGCGGGGTTTCCTCAGGGTTCGAAGGCTCCTGGACAACGGCCTGCTCGAACGGGTCGGCTTCGGCCGTCGGCGCGATGACGATTGACTCGGGTTCCTGCTTCTCGGTCACCGCTTCTTCGGGAGGGTAGGCGTTGCATCGGTAGCAGTAGTATCGTTCGTACGCCACGATGTACGAAAGGACGCCGCCGCACGTGGGGCACGGCATCGCCCCGTGGTCCCCGTACCCCTCGGGCGCGTACCGACCGCACGAGTAGCAATAGTGGCGGTTGTACTGCTCGAGGAACGAGGTCTCGCTACCGCAGTTTGGACAAGGAAGGCCCGTCAAGCAACCGTGCGGAGGCCGGGTGGCGCGAATAAAGGCTCTTCCGTGATTTTAGGAAATGATACTCTTCGCACCGCGCACGGCCGAATCGCGCGCGAAAACGCTTTTACACGAAGCACCGATGGGCTCGCCGCGCCACCATAGCTCAGTCGGTAGAGCAGCCGCCTTGTAAGCGGCAGGTCGGGAGTTCAATTCTCCCTGGTGGCTTCCGACTTCCGTCCGAGGGATCTCCTCGAAGGTGACGTCGAGTTGCGCGGCCAGTGAATCGGCCTGCGAGTGCAGGGCCCGAAGGTGGTCCGCCTTGACGCGGTAGCGGCCCTTCATCTGTCGGATCACCAGCTGCGAGTCCCCATGGATCACGTAGGCCCCTCTCCGGCCGGTCTCCGACTCGATCTCGCGAAGCCTCCGCAACAGGAATATCAGCCCGTGGTACTCCGCGATGTTATTGCTCCTCATGGGACCTTGTGCGGTATCGAGATCCGGCACCTCCCGCACATATTCGTCCCCGCCGATTACATAGGCGGCCCGCATTCGTCCTTTCCTCTCGAGCTGATTCCCGGGACACGCTCCGTCGAAGAAACATTCGGTGCGGGCGGGATGGGGCAGCGCCATTCGGCGTCGGCGGTACACGGCCCCGCGCCTTGAGACTTCCTTTGCCGTGTGCCGGAATCCCGTGTCTGAATCCGCCGTCCGATAATCGCGCAAAAAAGGTTACGTACCTCGTGTTGTGGTATATCGTCTCGTCAGGTTGCCATGCGCCTGTTCCGCTCTCGTCGGTCAAAGATCGCCTCCGAAGGCGAGCCGGATCCTCATCGGATCCTCACCGAGTACGTCCTGCACATGTCGATCACGTGCCTCGGCGACGAAGACGTGACGCCCCTCTACGAGGAGTACATCAAGGACTCGCGGCTCGGCCGATCGGAACGCGACGAGCTGACCGAAGTGTACCGCAGCCTCCTGCCGAGGACGTCGTCCAGGCTCTCGGCGCGATAGCCCGTTTCGTTCACCTGCGGTCCGCGTCTCAGCAGCACGGTTGGCTGACGTCGCGCGGTTCGGCAGAGCCCGCGCAGCATCCGCAGCCGCAGCAGCAGGGCCTGCAGCAGCAACGTGTGGTCGCATCGGAGGTCTTCGGTTGTGCGTTCATGTTAGCTACTTCCCTCGAGTAGTAGTCAAGTCCATATACTCTCCCTACCTCCGCCTCCCAGATGGCGGAAGCCCGCGTGCGCGCGAATGCGCTATTGCAGGAAGCGCTGGGCCCCGCGCTGGAGCGGATCGGGGGCACGCTGCGGGACCTCGGCCTCAGCGGGAACGCGGCGAAGGTGTTCTGCGCCCTCGTGCGGACGGGCCGCGGGACCGCGAGCGAATTGGTCTTGAAGACGGGCATCCCGGATTCGAAGATCTACTACGCGCTCGACGAACTTGCGGAAAAAGGCCTGGTCGAAGTTCAGGACGGGAAGCCGAAAGTGTATCGAGTCGTCGCTCCAAGAGAAGTCGAAATCCGCCTCGCCCGGATCGCCGAGGAGGACTATGAGCGCCGCCGCGCGTCGACGGCCCGCCTGCGGTCGATCCTCGAGCCTCTCGGTGTCGCGACCGCGTCGCCCGCCACGGATATCGCGTACATCGTCAAGGGGCTGCCCAACGTCGTCTCTCGCGCGCGAGGACTGATTTCCTCCGCTCGGAAGGAGATCGTCTTGCTCGCCTCGGACGAGTCGCTCTTCCGGAAGCTCGAGGGCGATTTGGTCAAGGCGACGAAGCGCCGCGTGCGTCTCAAGCTCGCGCTTCCGGCCATCCCCGTCGAGAAGGAACTGGAAAAGGTCGCCGAGGTCCGCTCGATCGTCTGCGACTGCATGCTCCTCGTGGTCGACGGCCAGCAGGTCCTCACGGTGACCCGCACATCCGACGCCGAAGCGTACGCGATCACGTCGACGGACGGGACCCTCGTCCGCATGGGTCTTGAGTACTGGGAGAGCCCCCGGTGCTGTGCGGTGTGACGCGGGCGACATCTTCGTTGAGTCCGTAGTAATACGCCGCGGAACGATGGTGAGTGGAGCCGCGATTTTCTTCGGTCGATGCTGTCCTCGATTGAGATGATATCCTTGTCAAGTCTGAAAAGAGTCACGGTTAAATACCGTGTTATACTGTATTGCACTCCGGCCGGAGAAGGCCAGGCGCAACGGATGCTTCAGCCCCAGGAATTGGTCGTCGCCAAGCTCCTGCCGACGATCCGTGCGCGTCTCGCCCTCGAGCTCCTTCAAACCTACAAGATGAAGCAGGTCGACGTCGCTCGCTCGATGGCGATTACCCAGGCGGCCGTCAGCCACTACAATACGCAAAGCCGCGGAGTCGACCAAGAGATGCTCCGTCTGTTCCCGGAAATCAAGCCGTTCGTCCACGGGCTCGCCGAGCGGATTGCGCACGGCATGACCCTCTCCGACCAGATCGCGAGCGTTAACGAGTTTTGTTCCGGCCTCATGCTGACCGCTCGTTTCTGCGAGTACCACAAGAGCCTCGGGGACATCGATCCGCACTGCACGGCGTGCTTCCCCTCCCCGCCGAGACCCTAGGCCGGTCCGCCTCGGCTAGGTATAGAGCGCCCGCATCTTGCGTACGAAAATCTCTTCATCGAAATCGCGGGCCCTCGCCACGCAAGGATCCTTCATCGCCTTCAAGGTCGACTCGTCGAGTTCGCGGATTTTCGAAGCGAACGCGGCGGGATCCGGGGGAAGCAGGTACCCGGTCCTTCCACTCACGACCGTCTCCCGGTAACCGCCTTCGTCCGTCGCGAGGACGCACTTCCCGGAGGCCATCGCCTCGACCGGCGTGATGCCGAAATCCTCGTCGAGCGCGGTTGTCAAGAAGCCGCGACATCGTGCATAAAGATCCGTCAGACGCGCCTCCGGAATCTCGCCGACCAGCGTCACGTTTGGCGGGGGCTTGAGACGCGCGAGGTAGCGTTCCGCGAAGTCGCCGGGGGAATACCCGCCCACGAGGACGAGACGTTCCTGAGGCAGCCGTCGAAACGCGTCCAGCTGGAGTTCGATCCTTTTTTCCGGGTAAATGCGGCAGACCGAGAGCCAGAAGTCTCCGATCTCCTCGAAGCGGAATCGCGAGGTCGCGACCGGCGGGTAGATGACGCGCGCCTCCCGATCGTAGTATCTCCGGATGCGTCCTCGGACGTTCTCGCTGATTGCGACGATGTCGTCGCACGACCGCGCGGATTCCCGATCAAATCGCGCGTGGGAGGCCGACCAAGCGCGCGCAATCCAGCGGTTCGGGACCGGCAGGCGGGCGAGCATGGCCTCCCGCTGGTCGTAGAACGTCCGCATCGGCGTGAGGCAGTAGTATACGTTCGGATGATGGCGTCGGGATGCGTAGTGGGCGGAGTTTCCAATCAGAAAATGGAAATCGTAGCCGTCGAGGGCGGCACGCGCGAACTTCCAGGATGATTGGATCTGCTTCAGGGGTGGCAGAAGCAAGAGGTGGCCGAGAGAAATCACACGGATCCCGGCAAAGCCGGCGCGCTCCGGCAGCTGAGGATCGAACTCGGTCGTGATGAGGTCCGCGTCGAGGCGCTTTGCGAGCGTCAAGGCGACGCGCTCCCCGCCGCCGACCGTCTGTAAGTAGTCGTAGAAGACCGCGACGCGCATCGATCATCCTCGGGATGCGGAGTCCGGGGGCTTCGGCAACCATCCTGTCGCTATTATAGCTTGGCTTGTGGCCGGCGGCCCGCAGACGCCCTGCGTCCGGTAGATGAACGTAGTCAATGCGCGGCGTGTCCGGGAGACAGCGGATTCGTGATGCACCGGTTTCCTCCCGAGGCTGCTTACGCGGCCCCTCCCCGACCCAAAGCGGTTTCTATCTTCTTCAGGAACACGGCGACATCGAACTGTCGAGCGCGATCGATGCACGCGCTTGGCATGGACTGGAAGGTTGCGTCGTCGAGCGAGCCGATGCGGGACGCGAATGCTTCGGGCGTCGGCGGGAGGAGAAATCCGGTCTCGCCACCAATGATCGTCTCGTGAATGGCAGGCCCCGGGGCAGCTCGCCGTGTGAGATCACCTGGATCGGGCCGAACCCCGCGCGAGGGGGGCAGATCGGGGTCGAACGAGGTCGTGATCAGATCCGCCTGGAAGTGTCGCGCCACGGTCAGCACGAGCCGCTCCGCCCCGTCGATCGTGTCCAGGTGGTCGTAGAAGATTGCGAGGCGCACCGAGGTACCCGAGGCCGAATCGCGACCAACCGCAACGTCGCATCGCTTTTATATATCGCCTCGCGGCCTGACGGCGGGACGGGTGGTCGTGTGCCGGCGCCCTGGAAGCTGAACCTGGGCTGCGGCCGGGACGTCCGTGCGGGTTTCGTCAACGTCGACCGCGTCCATCTCCCGGGCGTCGACCTGGTTGCCGATTTCTCCCGGTTCCCATGGCCCTTCAAGGATGAAGCCATCGACGAGGTCCTCGCGATTCACGTCGTCGAACATCTGCCGGACACGATCCGGGTGATGGAAGAGATGTTCCGCATCACTCGGTCCGGGGCCACCGTGACGATCGAGGTCCCGCACTACAAGCACTCGAACGCGTACAAGGATCCGACGCACGTTCGCTTCTTCACCGAGGAATCGTTCGACTATTTCGGCAAGGGCGAGCGGTCCTACTACACCCATGCACGGTTCCACGTCGCGAAGGTCGAAAAGGTCTACGAATACCACGTGGACCGCTACGTACGGCGCCGCTTCCCGCGGATCCTTCCGTGGGTCGAGCGGTATCTCGACAACACGGTCGAGAAGCTCATCTTCACCCTCGTGACCGAGAAATGAGCTCAGGCCGACATCTGCATCGTCTCGATGAGTGCCCGGATCCCGGCGACGAACACGGATCGGTCAAAGGATCGCGCCCTCGATCGGCACGCCCCCCGCATCGAATCGAGTCGGGTCGGATCCGCATCACCGATCGCTCGGGCGAGAGACGCCGCATCCGGAGGGACCAGCCATCCGGTGGTGCCGTGGACGACCGTCTCCCGGTAACCGCCCTCGTCCACCGCGACGACCGCCTTCTCGGAGGCCATCGCCTCGACGGGTGCGAGGCCGAAGTCCTCGTCTACCGCGGTCGCGACCAGCCCGCGGCAGGTGGCATAGAGTTCTCGCAGCCTCGCATCATCGATCTCTCCGAGGAACTGGACGTTGGGCGGGGCATGGAGAGTCCGGATGGCTCGGTCTAACCTCGCACCCGGTTGGGCGCCGCCGGCGATGACGAGCCGCTCCCGCGGGAGATGTCGGAAGACGTCGACCTGGAGGTCAATCCGCTTCTCGTGGGAGAGCCGGTTCACGGACAGCCAGAAATCCCCGATTCGCTCGAATCGATACCGTTCGACGTCGACGGGTGGATGGACGACCGTAGATTCCCGAGACAGGTAGCGCGAGACCCGCCCCGCGACGTTCTGGCTGTTCGCGACGATCCGGTCGACGCCCGCGACCGCGGCCTCGTACCGCCGTCGGCGCGATTCGATCCAGCGGCGGGCGGCCCATCGACTCGTCCACGGGAGGGCATCGAGGAACCGCTCCCGGAGATCGTAGAACACCCGGACCGGGGTGTGGCAGTACCAAAGGTTCGGCCGATTCCGGGGAGCCGCGAACACGGCCCAGTTGCCCGAGACGACGTAGAGGTCGTAGCCCGGGATTGACGCCGCCTCGAAGGCGCGCATCTGCTGGTCTTGGCGCGAGGGCGGTCGACGCGGCACCTTCGCGATCTCGAACGCCCGCACGTCCGGCATGCCCGCGCGGGCCGGCAGCGTGGGGTCGAGGTCCGTGACGTACAGGTCCGCATCGAGTCCCCCCGCCAAGGCGAGCGCGACTCGCTCGCCTCCTCCGATGAAGTCCAAGTGGTCATGGAGGACCGCGATCCGCATGGACCGCGCGAGATGCGGCCCTCGACCATAAAAGGGTGAGGCTCCGGCCGGCTTGGCGTCAGCCCCAGCCGATCCAGTAGAGGCGCGCGTATCCGTTGTCGAACACCTTGATGAACGGCGCGTTGTCGAACTTCGCGATCACGGCGGGGTCCATCGGCACGGCGGCCTCCCAGGGAGTGAGCCGCACCCCCGCCTCCATGTCCCGGTCGATCCAGACGTACGTTCCGTTCTTCGTCCCGGAGGGGGATTCGATCCCGGAGAAGTCCGCGGGGTCCCACACGGGGTCCGTGAACGGCGTCCGCGTCCGGTCCCACGTCGCGTTGACCCCACCGAACCCGAAGACGGTCGAGGAGCCGTGGTGGTCCGAGACGAGCAGACCGCTCACGTGGTCCCTCGCCCAGTACGCCGGGTCGAGCGCCGCCGGGATCGTACCTTCCCGCCATCCCGCCAGGGTCGACGGCGGCGGGATCCCGGCCAAGCCGTTCGCCAGCAGGAGGCCGCCGCACAGGGCGAGCGCGGCGTAGCGCCTCCGGGCCCGCAGGCCGCCGAGGTCCAGGAGGCGGAAGAACCCGACGCCCGCGAAGACCGCGAACGGGATCATGAGGTACTCCGGGTGGCGGTAGGGGATGAGGACCCGCGGAGCGGCGACGATCCCGACGACCGCGGACAGCAAGAGGGCCACGAGCCACGCGTTCGGATGGATGCCTTCCCGTTCGAGGTCCAGGAACTTCCTCCCCGACGCGGAGAAGGACATGAGGATCGCGAGGGGCACGAAGTACAGGAGGCCGGCGACCGGCACGCGGAACGAGGTCCCCGGGACCACGGAGACGACGGTCACGACGCCGATGACGAAGAGCGTCGCCAAGGCCGCCGCACACGCCGCGGCCGAAGCGGCCAGCCGCGGGAAGGTGGGTCGGTACCGCCACGCGAGCCGGGTCCTCGCGGCGATCAGCCCCGCGAGCGCGGCGACGCCCGCCGCGAAGCCGACGAAGAGGAGCCACCACGGCTGGATGTCCACGTCCGGGAGGATCGATTCCCGGAACGCGGTGGCGTAGCCGAACCAGTACGCGAACGTCCCGCCGATCAGGACGACGGCGAAGGTGACCTGCCGGCTCGATTCCGCGTCCGTGCGCCACGGTCGCGCGAGCCCTCGGATGACGAGCGCGCCCAGGACCATCAGGATGAAGAAGTACAGCGAGAGGTGGTGGGTGACGATCAGCGCCCCTGAGACGAGCAGGAGCGGCGCCATGGCCCGTCGGTCCGTGCGGAGGCGCAGGAACAGGACCAGCCCGGTCAGGGCAAGGACGTCCCCGAGGGTCGCCGGCGCCGAGTGCGCGGTCGTGTACGCGTGCGGGATGGCGCCCGCCAGGAACGCCGCGGCGAACAACCCGATGCGGTCGTCCCTCGCGATCCGGACCGCCAGGAGGAACATCGGCAACACGGCCAACGCGCCGATCACGGGCACCAGGAGGTTGAGGACCGTCGGAAGGTCGAGGCCGCCGACCTCCACGAGGCCCGCCTGCGGAAAGAACACGCCCGGGAAGTAAGGATACGTGACGCCCCAGCCGTAATAGGTCGTCGGGACGTGCCCGGTCCGGACCAGGTTCCGGAGGATCGAAAAGTACTCCGCGGTGTCGGAGCCCCAATACAGGAACGACCACAGCGGCGCTAGTCGGACCGCGATCGCTCCGAGGACGATTGCGCCCAAGGCGATTGCGGTGGACTTCCGCATCGGCCGCGAACCCGGCCCCGGCTACTAAAGGGTTGTCTCGTCCCGCCGACGCGCATTCCACGAAACCGGGTCGCAAACTATTTCTTTCGAGGGCTTTCTGTCCGTTCGATGTCCTTCCGGTGCCCGGAGTGCTACGCCGAACTCCCGGAGGACACGATGTGGGTGTGCCCCGTTTGCCGGTACACGCTGAGGACGCCGGGCGCCGCGAAGGTGGGGATGGTGTTCATGGTCCTCGGACTGGTCCTCCTCGGCGCCTTCGTGTATGGACCGGACCAGCTCGGGCTCACCAACGGATTCGTCCCGACGGATTTGGCTCGGATGACGATCGCGAACTTCCCGTTGCTCGTGTTCGGCGCCTTCGCACTCGGTGCATTCCTCGTCGCGGCCGCGGCGCTGAAGATTCGGAGCGAGCAGGCCCGGGTCGCGTCGGCCTAGAAGAAGTCGTCGAGCTTGAGGTCCTGCGTCTTGTCGTTCGTGAAGAGCGACGTGATCGCGTCCTCGATGAGTTCGATCCGTTGCCGGAGGTAGTTCGACACCTCGAACTGGGCGCTG
>WNGR01004690.1_pt1 | contig 14726 bp, 14 predicted proteins | sample 5407581 | NCBI WGS metagenome assembly WNGR01 (sample SAMN13153383, study PRJNA577476) | soil metagenome | isolation source: 80 cm soil or saprolite under Garry oak tree replicate 2 | place: USA:California | collected 2016-06-15
CACGGCGCATCCGCTTCGCCGACACGCGCGGCCTCCTCACGCGAAATGCGCGGAAAGAAGTGTGAGTGAATGTCGATTCGCAATGTCATAGCGATTGCCCTGTTTCGTTATGCGACGCGGCGCGTCGTGAATTCAGCCTGGCCGATTCCGTTCACCACGCATTGCACGTGCAGACCTGGCGTCAACGGTTGGGCCGCCGTTGCGGCACCTGCCATGATCAGCGAGCCGGCGGGCAACACGACTTCGGCACTCGCGGCGACGCGCGATGCCTGCACGATCGAACGCATCGGGTCGCCGAGTATCGCGGCCGTGGTTCCCACCTGCACGTCCCGGCCATCGAAGCGCATGATCACGCCCGCATTGCGCAGACTATCGAATCGATTCGACCAGCGCCCCGTCACGAGGCCCGCGCTGGAGCAGTTGTCCGCAATCACGTCTTCGAGCGTGAAGCGGAACGCCTCGTAGCGCGAGTCGATGATTTCCATGGCGGGCGCGACGGCTTCCAGATACGACTGCGCCTCGAGCGCGGTGAGCGGCCTGTCGATGTCTCGCTTCGTGAGGAAACACACCTCCGGTTCGACACGCGGATGAATGAAGCGCCGCAGATCGACAGGTGCGCCCTCTTCTTCGAGCATCGCATCCGTCAACCAGCCCCAGATCAGGCTGTCAACACCCATCTGGATCATCTTCGCCCGGCTCGTGAACCCCAGCTTGATGCCGATGATCCGCTCGCCGCGAGCCTTGCGCAGTTCGATCGACACACGCTGGATGCGATAGGCGTCATCGACTGAAAACGGTTCGTTCGCGCTGATCTGTTCAATCGCACTGCCATGCCGGGCTGCGTCGTCGAGACGTCGTGCCGCTGCTTCGAGATTCATTGCGCCGCCTCCACTTCATGCTCCGTGCGCTTCAGCAGATCGAGCGCGACGTCGACGATCATGTCCTCCTGCCCGCCCACCATGCGCCGCCGCCCCAGTTCCACCATGATGTCGAACGCGGACAGACCATACTTTTGCGCAGCCGCTTCCGTGTGGCGCAGAAAGCTCGAGTAGACGCCCGCATAGCCCAGCGCCAGCGTTTCGCGATCGACGCGCACGGGCCGCTCCTGCAGCGGGCGCACGATGTCGTCGGCTGCATCGATCAGCTTCTTCACGTCGCAGCCGTGATTCCACTGCATCCGGTCGACGGCGGCGATGAACACTTCGAGGGGCGCATTACCCGCGCCTGCGCCCATGCCGGCCAGGCTCGCGTCGATGCGGTCGCAGCCTTCTTCCAGCGCGACGATCGAATTCGCCACGCCAAAGCTCAGATTGTGGTGCGCGTGCATGCCCGTTTGCGTCGTGTCGTCCAGCACATCCTTGAACGCACGGAAGCGCGCACGAATGTCATGCATGTTCATCGCGCCGCCGGAATCGACAACGTAGATGCACGTCGCGCCGTAACGCTCCATCTTCTTTGCTTCGGCGGCGAGGTTCTCCGGCGACGTCATATGGCTCATCATCAGAAAGCCGACGGTATCCATGCCGAGTTCGCGCGCGTATTCGATATGCTGCTTCGCAATGTCCGCCTCGGTGCAATGCGTCGCGATGCGCACCACGCGCGCGCCCGCATCGTAGGCCGCGCGCAAATCATGCACCGTGCCGATGCCGGGCAGCAGCAGCGTCGCGACTTTCGCCCGCTCGACGGTCTGCGCCACAGCCTCGATCCATTCGATATCGGTATGTGCGCCAAATCCATAGTTGAAACTGGAGCCCGAAAGGCCATCGCCGTGCGCCACTTCGATGCTGTCGACGCCGGCATCGTCGAGTGCTCGTGCAATCGCGACCGCCTGGTCGAGCGAATAGCGATGGCGAATGGCATGCATTCCGTCGCGCAAGGTCACGTCGGAAACGTAGATTTTTTTCGTGTCGAGATTCGTCATGTCGTCGCTCCAGTCACGCTGCGATGCGGTTGGCCGCGATTTGCTCGGCCGCTCGCAACGCAGCCGAAGTCATGATGTCGAGATTGCCCGCATACGAAGGCAGATAATGCGCGGCGCCTTCCCCTTCGAGAAACACGCTCTCTTTCAACGCCTGATCCGGATTGCCGAAACGACCGGCAAATTGCGGCGGAAATGGCGTACGGTCGAACTGCACCGCCTGCTTGAGCCGGTAACCAGGCACATAGGCTGCCACGTCACGCACCATCGCATCGACGGATGCCTCAATGCGCTCGCGGTCCGCGTGCTCGTCGACGAGGCAATAGACGGTATCGCGCATCATCAGCGGCGGCTCGGCGGGGTTCAGCACGATGATCGCCTTGCCCACAGCCGCGCCGCCCACGCTTTCGATGGCGCGCGACGTGGTCTCGGTGAATTCGTCGATATTGGCACGCGTTCCGGGGCCCGCAGAACGGCTCGAAATCGATGCGACGATCTCCGCATAGTGGACGGGTGTCACGCGCGACACGGCGCGCACGATAGGAATCGTTGCCTGTCCGCCGCATGTCACCATGTTGATGTTCGGCGCGTCGAGATGCTCGTGGAGATTCACCACGGGAATCACAAAAGGGCCGATCGCAGCGGGCGTGAGGTCGATCGCCGTGACGCCCCGCTGTGCGAGTAGCGATGCATGGCGGCGATGCGCGCCCGCCGATGTCGCGTCGAACACGATGCGCACGTCGTCGAACTCGGGCATCGCGAGCAGGCCGTCGATACCGCCCGCCGTCGTCGCCACGCCCAGGCGCGCAGCGCGTGCAAGGCCATCGGACGCGGCGTCGATGCCTACCATCGCGGCCATCTTGAGGTGCTTCGCGTGTCGCAGGATTTTGATCATCAGGTCCGTGCCGATGTTGCCCGAACCGATCACTGCGACGGAAAGTCGAGTGTTGTCTTTCACGATGTTGATTCCGTCTGCTGAGAGGTCTGCTGGGAGGTCTGATGGGAGAACAGTGCCCGCACGGCGCCGAGACCTTCGATATGCGTGACGAACGCGTCGCCAGGCCGCACGGCCACCATCGGTCCGAGCGCGCCCGTCATCACGATGTCCCCAGCGCGCAGCGCCGCACCCACGCGGACCATCGTGTTCGCGAGCCAGATGGCGGCATTGAGCGGATTGCCGAGGCAGGCCGCACCCGCGCCGACACTGCCCTGATCGCCGCCGCGCTCCATCACCATGCCGCAGCCGACGATGTCGAATGCGTCGAGCGTGACTGGCCGGCTGCCGAGCACGAACAGGCCGCTCGATGCGTTGTCCGCCACCGTGTCCGCAAGCCGGATGTCCCAGTTTGCGATGCGGCTGCCCACGATCTCGATGGACGGCAACGCATACGCCGTCGCGCGCAGAATGTCCGCGACCGTGTGCCGCTCGTGCAGCAGGTCGTGTTCAAGCACGAGCGCGATTTCCGCCTCGACCTTGGGTTGCTGCGTGCGCGAAAACGGAATCTCCTCGCCGTCGCCGTACGCCATGTGATCGAACAGCATGCCGAAGTCGGGCTGATCGACGCCGAGCTGGTCCTGCACGGCACGCGAGGTCAGGCCGATCTTGCGCCCGACGAGCCGCGCGCCCGCCTCGATCTGCCGCTGCGTATTGATCTGCTGCACGCGATACGCGTTCTCGAGCGGGTCGCCGCCGAGTGCGCCGATCGCTTCGCGCACAGGCGCCACGGCTTCAAACGGATGGTGTTGCTGCGCTTGCCAGAGCGTATCGGCAATCGCCTGGAGACTCTGTGCATGTGCCATGTTCATGCAACCCTCACACACACGTTGGTCAGTTCCGAGTAGAAGTCCATCGAATGACGGCCGCCTTCGCGCCCGAAGCCCGAGAGCTTTGCACCGCCGAACGGCGTGCGTAGATCGCGCGCAAACCATGCGTTGACCCAGACGATGCCCGTTTCGATCTGCGGCGCGACGCGATGCGCGCGCGAGAGATTCGTCGTCCAGATGCTTGCCGCGAGTCCGTAGGCGCTGTCGTTGACCCGCCGGACGACTTCGTCTTCGCTGTCGAACGGCGCAATGTGGCAGACGGGGCCGAAAATCTCTTCGGTTACGCAGCGCGAGTCGTCGGGCAAGCCGGTCCAGATCGTCGGCTGCACGAATGCGCCGTCGTCGTATGCGTTGCCGAACTGCGGCACGCCGCCGCCCGTGACGACCGTCGCGCCCTCGGCAACCGCGAGTGCGTAATAGCCGAGCACCTTGTCGCGATGGCCCTTCGAGATCATCGGCCCCGTCGTCGTGCCCGCGTCATAGGGCGAGCCGACCTTCAGCGTCTCCGTCTTCTCCTTCAGCGCGGCAACGAAGCGCTCGAAGATGGGCCGCTCGACATACACGCGCTCCGAACACAGGCACACCTGGCCCGCATTCGTGAAGCTGGAACGCAGCACGCCTTCGACGGCCGCGTCGAAATCGGCATCCGCGAAGACGACGGCCGCATTCTTGCCGCCGAGTTCGAACGACACGTTCTTCACGCCATCGGCGACGGCTTTCATGATCGCGCTGCCCGTCTTTGACTCGCCCGTGAAAGTGATCGCATCGATATCCGGGTGACGCGTGAGCCATTCGCCTGCCGCGTTCGCGCCGTGCCCGTGGATCAGATTGAATACGCCACGCGGCAAGCCGATGTCGCGCATCACCTCGGCGAGCAGCGTCGCGGAAGTCGGCGTTTCTTCCGAGGGCTTGGCGACGACGCAGTTGCCCATCGCCAGCGCCGGCGCGACTTTCCACGTGAACAGCAGCAGCGGAAGATTCCACGGCGAAATCACGCCGACCACGCCGAGCGGCTTGCGCGTCACGTAGTTGAGCATGTGACCGTCGGCCGTGGGCGTTTCGAAGAAGTCGCCATGCGCCGTGCGCACGAGATCGGCGAAGGTACGGAAATTGGCTATACCGCGCGCGATGTCGAGACTGCGCGCCTGTGCAACGGGCCGACCCGTGTCGGCAACCTCTGCGGCGACGAAATCGTCGAAGCGCGCTTCGATGCCGTCGGCGATCCGATGCAGCCAGTCGGCGCGCGCGGACGGACTCAGGCTGCGCCACTCGCCTTGCTGCGCGCGTCGCGCGGCCTTCACGGCGGCATCGACGGCCGCCTCGTCGGCCTCGGCGACACGCGACACTTCGCGGCCGTCGATCGGACTCACGTTCGCGAAGGTAAGCGTCGAGTCGACAAACTCACCGTCGATGAAATGCCGCAGGCGCGGCGGCAAGTCTGCTTGCGCGTTGGACTTCATGAATACTCCTGCTGACTGGATACGTTACAGCCAGTGTAGGAGCGGCCAACGGCGCTGAATAATCAAACATTGCGAGGCGAATATAAGCGACTGGAATACCAGCTTTGCTGCGCTCAGTATCCAGCGCTCACTCTTTAGCCGAAGCCCCGGCGACTTCGCGCAGGCAGGCAACGAACGCCTCGCACGCCGGGTTCAATTCCTTGTTCGATCGAACGGAATACCCGACGGTGCCGAACGAACCGCTCTCGGGTATGTCGAGCACGCGCAGCAGTCCCGCGCGCACGAACTGCGTCGCGGCCACGCGCGGCATCACGGCGACGCGCGGACTTTCGATCAGCAAGCCCAGGTTCGTCAGCACGGACAGTGACTCCACCAGATCGGTGGGCAGCGCAAGACCGGCTTCGCGGAACATGCGTTCGACGGACAGACGCAGCGGTGACTCCATGGTCGGCAGAATCCACGGCCGGTCGGCGAGTTCGCGCAACGATCCAATCGGCTCGCGCGCGAATGCATGCGCGCTGCCGACCACGATCGTCATCGCGTCGTCGAAGAGGGGGTGATGGGTCAACGGAAAGGCATCGGCGATAGGCAGTTCGACTTCGGGCAAGCGGCCCACGACGATATCCAGTTCGCCCGTTGCGAGCGACGGAAAAAGCTGTGCGGTGGGCCCTTCGCGCACGGTGACGAGCACGTCGGGCGAACGCGCTTTCAGGCGCGTGATGGCCATCGGCAACAGATGCGCTGACGCCGAGATCAGCGTGCCGACCATCACATGACCGGCCGTGCCGAAGCGGAAGTGATCGAGTTCGTCCGTCATGTGACGAAACTCGGCCAGCAACGATTTCACGCGGCGCCCGACCACGCGCCCCAGGTCGGTTGGGATGACGCCGCGATTCGAGCGTTCGAACAGCACGCCGCCAAGCGATGACTCCAGTTCCTGAATGACCTTCGTGACGGCGGGCTGTGTGAGACCCAGGTCGTTGGCCGCACGCAGAATCGAGCCTGTCTCGATGACGCGATCGAAGGTGAGCAACTGGCTGAGCTTCAGATTGCGGCTCAGTCCGATCTGGCTAAGGGGAAACCGATGCATGGCGGCGTCGGACCGTAGGAGAAGTGAAGCTTCATCTTAACAGCGCGAAAGCGCCGTTGCCGCCCGCGTCGATCACTCGCGCGCAACGCCGACGGCGGGCATGTAAGTCGGCACACGCAGTTGCATGCGATCGGTCGAGCGGCAATAGTTCGGTCCGCCCAGACGCCCAACGGGCTCGAAGCGATCGATCCGTATGCGCAGTTTCTCCGCGTCGAGCAGATCTTCGCGAATATACATTCCTACGATTTCACCGAACACGATGGAGCGCTGCTTCGAAAATTCGAGCACCTTGTAGAGCCGGCATTCCCACGCAATGGGCGCCTCCGACACGCGCGGCACGCGGATGGCAGTCGAAGGCGCAAGAGCAAGGCCGACCGCCTCCGGCTCGGAAACATGAGCCGGGAAATCGCTGCCGCACAGCACCGCCCGCTCGACGATCATTTCGTCCACCATGTTGACGACGAACTCCTCGCGCTCGACGATGTTCTTCAAGGTGTCTTTCATCTCGCCGGGACGATGGCTTTCGCTGCCGTAGTGATCGACGGCAATGGCGAAGAGCGGCGGGTCCTCTCCCATATAATTGAATGCGCTATACGGCGCTGCGTTGCACAACCCATCGCGGCTCAAGCTCGTCACCAGCGCGATGGGACGAGGTCCGACGCTGCCCGTGATCAGCCAGTACTTTTGCATCGTGGATAGACTGGCCAGTGCAATGTGAGTCATTCGAAACTCCGTTGTCTTCTTTGCGGAAATGCCGATCCGGGGCGATCACTGACTGACGTCGATGTCCTTCGTTTCTCGCATGAAAATCGCGCCGATCAGGACGGACACACCGCCCACGATGATTGCGTACCACAGCCCACTATAGACATTGCCCGTTTTCACCGCGAGCGCCGTCGACATGAAAGGGGCAAGTCCGCCGAAGTATCCCGCGCCGATGTTGTAGGGCACGGAGATCGACGTATAGCGCACCTTCGCCGGAAACAGTTCGACGTAGTACGCGGACATCGGCCCATAGGCCATGGCACCCCAGATCATCAGCAGCGCGAGCATGACGTACATCAGCGGACGGTTTATCTGCGTCACGTCGGCGGCGGACGGATAACCGGCGTCCTTCAGCGCGTCGCCATAGTGTTGCGCATCGAACCCTTCGAGCCGCCGCGTGCCGATATGCGTGACAAGGCCGCCTGCCGAATCCTGCTGCACGACCTGATACGACAGGCCTGCCGTCGTCAGGAAGTCGCGCGCCTTGTCGCATTCCGATGCCGGCGTACCGAACAGGTTCGTGCTGCAATCGCTGGCGGCAAGGCGGATCGGCACGCTTTGCGCAAATTGCACGAGGCGCGGATTCACGGCATGAGATAGCTGCGTGTAGATGGGCAGGAAGGTCGCGACGGCGAGCGCGCAGCCCGACAGCACGATCCACTTGCGGCCCACTTTGTCCGACAGCCAGCCGAACAACACGTAAAGCGGCAGGCTGAATACCAGCATGGCGGCAACGAACGCATACGCGTCGCCTGTCGGCACCTTGAGCGTGGTAGTCAGAAAGTACAGCGCATAGAAGTTGCACGTGTACCAGACGACACCTACTGCGGCCTGCGCGCCGAACAGCACGATAAGCATCGAGCGCACGTTGCGCCACACCAGGAAGCTGTCGCGCAACGGGTCGCTCGACAGACGGTGCTCGCTTTTCATCTTGGCGAACACGGGCGACTCCGAAAGCGTCGTACGAATGTAGACGGAGATCGCGAGCAGGATCAGCGACGCAATGAAGGGCAGACGCCAGCCCCACGACGCGAAGTCGTCGGCCGATACCCACGCGCGGCACACGAGCGTGACGGCAAGCGACAGCAGAAAGCCGACGGTCGCCGTGGTCTGCAGCCAGCCCGTCGCCAGGCCACGTCGGCCGGGCTGCGTGTGCTCCGCGATGTAGGTTGCCGCACCGCCGTATTCGCCGCCTAGCGCGAGCCCCTGCAATAGCCGCAGCACGATCAGAAGGGCGGGCGACGCCCAGCCGATGCTTTGATACGACGGTAACAAACCGATGCCGACGGTCGCGAGCCCCATCACGGCGATCGTGGCGAGAAAAGTCGCCTTGCGCCCGACCTTATCGCCGAAGCGGCCGAACAGCACGGCGCCGAGCGGCCGGATCACGAAGCCGATGCCGAACGTCGCCAGTGAAGCGAGATAGCCGGACGTCGCGCTGCCCACAGGGAAGAAATGCGAACTGAAGAACACGGCGAGACTGCCGTACAGAAAGAAGTCGTACCACTCGAGGACCGTCCCGACAGACGCACCCACCACCACCTTGATTTCGTCGCGCCGCGTCGTGCGGGCTCCCGCGTCGGCCACCAGTTCCGCATTCATATGTCTCCATCCTGTCATGAGCAAACGTGAACACACCCTGCATGAGTGATGAACCGAGTCAAGGGAGAGCAAAAAAGCGGCGGTAATCAAAGATTGGCGGCTGAGTATTCGCAGTCGGAATATCGGTGCTTCCCCGACGAGCGAAGCTGCTTCACGCGGTGAATTGCGCGCACCAACGCCGACGCCACACCAGCGCCGTCGGAGCGCGGGTGTGGCGTGGGGAGATACGCTGCGGCGACGGCAGGCGACTGGCCGTCAGCGAGCGTCAACTGCCGCGTCGCGGCCAGGGTGAACCGTGCCACAATGCGGGCAACGACGCTTGTCTTCCGATTCATAGAACGCCGAGAACAGCGGCGGCAGATCATCGACAATGCTCTTGAGTTGCACATCGACGCGGTGCACGAGCTGGTCGCAATGACCGCAATACCACTCGAATCCATCGATTGCACCTGGCGCGCGCTGTCGTTCGATCACGAGGCACGCGCTGCCCGCCTCCGGACGCTGAGGCGAGTGACGCAGATGCGGCGGCAACAGGAACACGTCGCCTTCGCGCAGATCGACGCGTTCGCGCTTGCCGTCGACGATCAGGTTCAGATACGCGTTGCCGGCGATCTGATAGAAGAACTCTTCGTGCGGATCGTCGTGGTAATCGGTGCGATGATTGGGACCGCCGACCACCGTGACGATCAGATCGCTGTCCTGCCAGACCTGCTGGTTGCCGACGGGCGGCTTCAACAGATGCGCGTGTTCTTCGATCCATCCCGCAAAGTTAAACGGCTTGCCGTACTTCAACATGCGCGTTCTCCTCTTTAGCCGTGACGGCCATTCGCCGCGGCAGCGCGCGGTGCCCAGGCAATTGCCTTGATCTCGATGGCGAGCAGCGGGTGCGGCAGCTGATGCACGGCGACCGTCGTGCGCGCCGGACCCGTTTCGTCGAAAAACTCGCCATAGACTTCGTTATAGCCGCCGAAGTCGTTCATATTGACCAGAAACGTCGTCACCTCGACGAGGTTCGACAGATCGGCGCCCTCCGCTCGCAGGATGTCGCGGATATTTTCGATCACCGCGCGCGTCTGAGCGCGAATATCGACTGTTGAAGTTCCGAATCCATCCGCGGAAGCCCCGACGAAGCTATTGTCGGGCCGCCTCGAACTGGTGCCCGACACGAAGAGAAAGTCGCCGGCACGCACTACGTGAGGAAATCGTCCGCGCGGTGTTGCCTTGCCGGGCACGAGCTGGCTTTGAGAGGTCTCGTTCATTCGCTGTTCCTGTCTCCTGCATTGAGTTCACCGCGCTGCTCCATGGCACTTCAGCATCGGGTTCAAGCCAGTTTAGGGCGGCGCGGCGATAGCGTGATAATGAAAGTTCTCGGCCTTGATATTCCATTTCTTGATAGCGTGGTGCGGCATTGGCGTATCGACCCATATTCCAGGTTTCCGATGCAAGAACGGCAAGACGACGCAATGAACTGCCCTCGCGTCTGGCTGAGGCTTCAGACTAGGCGCCCGTGACCTCAGCCTGGCCGAGCATATCGATAAATGCGCGCACCTTCGCACTCAGGAAGCGCCGCGAGCTATACAGCGCCCAGATTTCGACGGGTGGCCCCGCGTCGAGACCCAACGACACCAGTTTCCCATCCGCGATATCGGATTGCACGAGCAGTCCCGGCAAGAGCGCAGCGCCTGTGCCTTCCAGCGTCGCCTCGCGCACCATCAGCAGCGAGGAGAGCCTCAATACGGGCCTCGGCGTTACCGGATACAGCTTCTTGTCCTTTGCCTGAATGTGCCAGGTCTGATCGGCTGCGGACGAAAGCACGACGGCCGGTAACGGCGATGTCAACCCGTGACGCGCGTCGTCGAGACACTCGCGAGCGACGGCCGAATCCGGTGCCGCGCACAGCACGCGTTGATCCGTAGCGATGCGGCGCCCCACGAGCAACTCGTCCGCACTGGGATTCACGCGAATGATGAGGTCGTAGCCGTCCTCTACAGGATCCGTCATTCGATCCTCGGCGACGATTTCGAGTTCGACCTGCGGATACGCGCGAGCAAAACGCGAGGCCACGCGCGGCAGCGCGACATGCGCGTACACGATCGGCGCACTGACGCGCAGACGGCCGCGCGGCGCGGACGCGCGCGAAGCGATCGTCTCGCCCGCTTCGGCTATTTCCGCGAGCAGGCCGCGTGTTTGCTCGTTCAGCATGCGCCCCTCGTCGGTCAGGCGCAGCGTTCGCGCACCCCGCTCGACGAGCCGCACGCCCAGACTCTGCTCGAGTTCGGCCACCCGGCGCGACAGCGTCGCTTTCGGCCGGTCGAGCTTCCTGGCCGCAGCGGCAAAGCCGCCGTATTGCGCGACTGCGTTGAAATCGGCAAGTGCAGTGAGATCCATGATCGTTCCATGAATGAGACGAGGCGTCTCGTCGATCGGTCTTTCGGCTCATTAACTGAACGTCTATCGTAACTGCATGGGCGCTCGATGCCCAACCCACCTCACTTTATGGAGATCGAATATGGCTATTCTCGTAACAGGCAGCACCGGCGTGGTCGGGACACAGGTGCTCGACCATCTCAAAGACAGCGGCGCGGAAATTCGCGCGTTGACTCGCAAACCGGACACCGCGCAACTGCCGGCAGGCGTCGCGGCCGTCAAAGGCGACCTGTCCGATATCGACGGTTTGCGCCAGGCGATGAAGGACGTCACCACCCTGTTCCTGCTCGCGCCCAACGCGGCCGACGAGCAGACTCAGGCGTTACAGGCGCTGAGCGTCGCACGCGAGGCGGGGGTGAAGGGTATCGTTTATCTCTCGGTGTTCAAGGGCGAGCACTACACAGATGTGCCGCACTTCACGAGCAAGTTTTCTGCGGAAAGAATGATCGACCAGTTCAACTTGCCCGCCACCGTTCTGCGACCTGCCTATTTCATCCAGAACGACGCCCGGCAAAAGGAAGCGCTGCTGAAGCACGGGGTCTATGGCATGCCGATCGGCGCGAAGGGCATTTCGATGGTGGATGTACGCGATATCGGCGACGCGGCGGCCCGTGAACTGCTGCGCCGCGAGCGGGCTAGCGAACCGCAGCCAGGCGAAGCATACGAACTCGTCGGACCGGACGCGGTGAACGCCGATTGGGTGAGCACGACCTGGAGCGAAGCGTTGCAACGTCCCATTTCTTATGGCGGTGACGATCTCGTTGCGCTCGAAGCACGTCTGAAGTCGGTCTCACCAGCGTGGCTCGCCTACGATATGCGTTTGATGATGCAACGGTATCAACAGGATGGCGCTGTTGCGACACCTGCGCAGGTCGCGCGCCTGGCGTCGCTGCTGGGTCGGCCACCACGGTCGTATCGGGACTTTGCGAAGAGTTGCGCGACAGCGTGGGCGAAAGAATGACAAGCCTGTTGAGCGACGCGCCGCTTTCTCATGCAGATCCGGCGCGCCGCGAGGGGTCCAACCGCATAGCCTCGGTCTAGCGAGACTTCCGAGACGACTTTACCAAGGGGGTGCGCAATCGTCCCGAACTCAACTCCCTTGGTAAATATCACAAGACAATCCGACGACACACCGCCCGCCATTCCTTCCTCGTCCACTTCCACTCGATCCACCTGGCTGAGCACCGACCGAATCGTATTCATAGCGATTCATCGAACTGGCAGGCTGTGCCATTTGTGGTTGAGACATCGTAGCGGCGGGCGCCATTTGTGGGACGGCGCTTCCAGATGGCTGTTGCGATGTCTGCGAATACGCCAAGCCCGTGACGGCAGACAATGCAGTAGCCACCAGCAATGAAGCAAAAGGAACTCTCATTTCTGCACCTTTATCGAGTATGCAATTCGAGTCTATCCAATCAGGATTGCGAATCGAAATACATTGATTTGAAAGAACAACAGACTTTCGGTTGCCGATCGCAGAAAAGGAAGCCTGTTACGGTGAGGCTCGTAATACACCGCCTCCAGCACGATGCCGCAAAGAACGATCAATGGCGGCACGTGCGGATAACAGCGTGAGTTTCTGTTATTGAAGGCATCCTCTGAAGAGGTGACAGGGGCACATGTTTAAGGACGCGCCTTTTCTTGTCCTCCAGTTATAGACCTGTCCTCAGAGGAAATCCAGCGGCGAGCATAGCCGTGCCAGCTCTGCTTGCTACATCGCGCAAGACATTGGCGAGAGCGCCGCAAACATGTCGATAGCCGGACGGCGACCTTTCATTCATGACAAGTCTGTAAGTGTGCGACTTCGGAATATGGCTTGTGCCTGCGGATGCGCATTGAAACGTCATCTGGACCGAAGCGGATATGTGCAAGGGATCTGCCGGGAATCAATCGGCAGGGTTGACTCTGATCACCTACATTGGTACTGCATGCCCGCGTCCCGCCATTCACTCATTGGAGTTCGATCATGAACTGCAACCCCGCCGATACCGCAGTAGTGTTTATCGATCCACAGAACGACGTGTTGAGCCCCACAGGCAAAAACTGGGGCGCCGTTGGTGCAAGTGTGACGGAAAATCAAACAGTCGAAAACATGGTGAAAATCTTCAAGGCAGCGAAAGCAGCGAAGTTCAGCATGTTCATCTCCCCACACTATTTCTATCCGACCGACCGTGCATGGACTTTCAACGGCCCACTGGAAGCAGACGAGTTTGCAACGGGCACGTTCGCACGAACGGGTGCGCTGAACCTGAGCGGTTTCGAGAAATCGGGTGCTGACTGGCTGGACGAGTTCAAACCGTTTATCGAGGACGGCGAGACTATCGTAGTGAGCCCGCACAAGGTTTTCGGACCGCAGACAAATGACCTGACGCTGCAACTTCGAAAGCGTAACGTGCAGAAAGTCGTGCTGGGCGGGATGCTCGCCAACATGTGTGTCGAGTCTCACCTGCGCGACCTGATCGAGCAGGGTTTCGAAGTGTCCGTCGTCGCCGACGCTACGGCGGGGCCGCGTCATCCGACCTGGGGCGATGGCTATAAGGCGGCGTTGATCAACTATGCGTTTCTTGCGCATGCTGTTGTCAGGACCCAGGATGTCGTGGACTCGATGACGCGAAGATAGCTGCGACCCGAGCCGCCCGACATTCAAAAGATTCCAGCCATGTTCGGCGCCAGCGGGTGCGTCATCGTGGTGACATTGCTTCGCGGGTCACGAATAGACAGTAGTCCCCGTCCAGGCGATACCGTGGCATACAGCGCTCGGCCACTCCATTACGACGCCACCCTTCCGTTGCCGGTCAGGCTGATGGTCGAGCAGCTTCGAGAATCAGTCTGCTGATCTCGTCCGGATGGGAGATCAACGACAGGTGGCTCGACTTCACCTCGATTGTCTTCGCACTCATGCGCTTGGCCATAAAGCGCTGAAGATCGGGATTGATCGTGCGATCTTCCGTGGAAACAGCGTAGTAGCTGGGCTTCGATCGCCATGCGGCGTGAGCCGTCTTCCCCGCCAGCAAGGCCTTGTGGAACGGCTCCTGGACCGCATACAGCGTCCGCGCCCTCGCTTCCGGAAGGTCGCCCGCGAAGTCGTGCAGGAATGCGGACTCGCTGAGGCGTCCCTCGTCGCCGTCAAAGACAATCCCGGCTGACGCAGGAGGTGTGGGGTAGTTTTTTGCAAGCGCGGGGTAGTCCTCGCCGGCATCCGGCGCGCGCGCCGCCACGTAGACCAGCGCCGAAACGTTCTGATGCACGCCCGTCTCGGTGATGATCATGCCCGCGAAGGAGTGCGCAACGAGAACGGTCGGACCATCCTGTCGATCCAGTACGCGAGTCACGGAGTCGGCCGCCTCGGACAAGGTCGTCAGAGGGTTTTGTACGGCTGTGCAATTCATGCCCGCTGCCTGCAACCGCGCAATGACGTCCAACCAGCATGAGCCATCGGCAAACAGGCCATGCGCGAGCACGACATTGCGCGCTTTCACTTGCGCAGGGGGGATCGCCAGCGCACGTGCCGACACCAGAGCGCTCGCGGCGCATACCAGCACAGCCGCCGAAAAGGTGCGACGGTCCATAGCCATATACTGAACTCCTTCGCTAAAAGCTTTGTGGCTCAATAGCGGTCCCGACGCCGCCGCTACCTGAC
>WNGR01004691.1_pt1 | contig 14724 bp, 14 predicted proteins | sample 5407581 | NCBI WGS metagenome assembly WNGR01 (sample SAMN13153383, study PRJNA577476) | soil metagenome | isolation source: 80 cm soil or saprolite under Garry oak tree replicate 2 | place: USA:California | collected 2016-06-15
AGCGCGGCGAGCAGGACGCCGCCGCCAGCAAGCGCCAGGCGGCGAGCGCGGCCCGGTGGCACCAGCGCGTAGGCGATGCCCACCGCTGTCACCGCCAGCCCCGCCACGGCCGCGGACGGGCCCAGGGCACCGGCCACCGCGCCCACACCCGTGGGCAGGGGTGTCCCCGGCGTCCCTGCCGGGGTAGTCGCGTGGACGACCCACCCCACCACCAGCACCGAGCCGGCGAAGGCCAGCAGGTGCTGCCACCGCCGGAAGATCACCAGCACGGCGCAGGTCGCCAACCGCAAGATGCCCAGGGTCCAGACCGAGCCGAGCAGGCTCACCGCCCCGATCACCCCCGTAAGGCCCGCGGAATGGGCATGCTCAAAAACCTTCCGGGCAGCGTCGTTGATCTCGCCCACGTAGCTCCCGCTGCCGGCCGAGGCGCCCAGCCCGAGGAACGGAGCCACCACAAGCAGCAAGATCATGATGAGCCAGAAACGCGCCGCCCCGCGCAGGTTCTTCGGCAGCGGCGGCCGCGCCCCGGACGGACGGCGGCGGATCACGCCGGCAGCCAGGCCTGGCACGGCCGGCGGTCGTTCGCGGTATATGGCCGGGCGATCCGGATCAATCCCGGCGCCGCTGCGAGGATGACCGTCCTCATCAGGTGTGCTCATTCGGCCACACTTCCAAGCGTCCAGACAATCATGCGCCGCCCGTGACCGGCCGACAAGCCGCGTGTGTGAGCCAGGAGGCACACCCGGCCGCGGACAGCGGTGCGAAGGCGGGGCGACGCCTCCCAGCCCCGCCCGTAACCACGCCACGACAAAAATCGGTGACTAACTGAGCGGCAACGTCCCCGCGCGTGCGGGCACGTCAGTGCACGTCCCTGCACGCTGCGACCAGCGCTGCCTGAGCCTGATTGCTGCGTGGCCTGTCAACCCAGCGTTGGCTGCAGCGCGAAGAGGGCGCCAGCTCGAATCCGGTCACCCGACCAGGAACTGCTGGCGCGGGACTGCCCGTAGCTATGTGCCGGACCCACCTCAACGACCAGCCGTGGCCTTTTACGAGCTTTGCTACTTACCATGAGGCGTCATCTGCTAGCTGACCGACAGGCCGGAGCCAACGCCGCCCTGATCCGTGCGCTCCAGGCCTGGTTCCGCCCACCGCTCCGCGGTCCTGTCCGTGTTGGGAGAGTCCTGGAGCGGTCGCCAGCCGAGCGCCCGTGGAGGGCCGCTGACCTGGGCTACTCCGGTTAAATGGAGACCCCTGACAGATTTTATGCCGATGGGGCTCGGGTCGGCTGACCTCAGGCTGGCGCTGGTCCAGTAGCCGTTACGCCTGCGCAGTGACCTCCATCGTGGCGATGTAGGTGGAGACGGCGTGGCCCGCGGCGAGCAGGGGTTCGACAGTGCGCTGCGCCCGGGCCAGCAGGAAGCCGCCCTCTAGCGCGGTCAGCAGTGCGTACATCGCCGCCCGGGCGTCGGCCTGGGACAGCCCCCGGCTGGCCAGGTACCCGCTGCCCTCGTCGACCCAGGACGCGATCACCTCGGCCGCGACCTGGCGGAGTTCCGGCTCGGTATCGGCGATTTCGCCGGCTACGGTGCCGACCGGGCACATGTTGGCCCAGCCGGTGTTCGCTATGTCGTCGGCCGCGGCCGCGAAGGCCGCGTCGATGGCGGCGGGCAGGTCGGCGTGCTGGTCCAGGAGCATCGGGAGCAGCTGGATATAGGCGGCACCGGCTTCGCGGAGCGCAGCAGCCGCGACCTCGCGCTTGCCGCCGCGGAAGTGGTGGTAGATCGAGCCGATGGGCGCCTGGGCTGCCTGGGCTAGTTGCTGGAGGCTGGTGGCGGCGTAGCCCCGCACCCGGAGGAGCTCGGCCATTGCGCGCAGAATCCGCTGGTCGGTCGTCACAGGCTGATGGTAGAACAATTACTCTAGAATGGTCATTCCAGGGAGGCGGGCATGCGCACGATCGAAGTCCCTGCGGGTGTCATTGAATACGACGAGGCCGGGTCCGGGCCGCCGGTGGTCCTGCTGCACGGGCTGCTGATGGACCACACACTGTGGGATCGCGTGCTTCCGCTGCTGCCTGAAGGCTTCCGCTACGTCCGCCCGGTCCTTCCGCTCGGTGCGCACCGCCGCGCGATGAATCCTGGTACGGATCTGACGCTGCCCGGTCAGGTACAGCTCGTGGCTGATCTCCTCGACGCGCTGCACCTGGAGAACGTGACACTCGTGCACAGCGACTGGGGCGGCGCGCTCTTCCTGACCGCCCGCGGGCTCGACCATCGCCTCGCACGGCAGGTGATCCTGCCGTGCGAGGCGTTCGACAACTTCCCGCCCGGACTCCCCGGCAAGATGGTGGCGCTTGCCGTCCGCCTTCCCGCAGGCGTCCAGATGGCTGCGCGCCAGCTACGGATCGGCTGGCTGCGCCGCCTGCCGTTGCTGTACGGGCAGATGGCACGCAGGCCGGTACCTGGCGAGCTCATCCGACGCTGGACCGAACCGGTGCTGACCGACCCGGATATCCGCCGCGACCTGCTCGCCTACTGCCGGGGAACTTTCGACAAGGCGGCGCTCATCCGGGATACCGAGGCATTGCGGCGGTTCCGCGGCGACGCGCTGGTGCTGTGGTCGCCGGACAACCGTGTCATGCCCGCGGCGCACGGTCACCGGCTGGCGGAGCTGATCCCGCGGGCGAAGTACGCCGAGATCCCGGGCGCGTACGTCCTGTCCACGCTGGACGAACCCGAGGCGGTGGCGCGCGAGATGGGCCAGTTCCTCACGCCCGCCCTCGCGCGCGAGTAGCGGCACAGCCACCCGCGGCGCTCAGGTAGCGGCGGGCCATCGCGAGCCGTTCGGCGGGATCGAGTTCCTCCTCGCGGACGACCGGCCCCCCGACGCTGACATAGCGGTGGGCAGGCTGGCTTCCTGGACGCAAAGGCCGAACCGGCCGGCGGCGCGGATCGCCGCGGCCTTGCGCGACCGGCGGTCGGTCAGCACCGTCAGTGAGCTGTCCGGCTGGTAGCTGTGTCAGACCTGGACGGCGGGCATCCGGCCATCCTTGCCTGCTGTCGCGCTCAGCATGCCGACGTGAACGTCGGCAAACCGCCGCCGGGTTCGGTGACCCGCTCGGCGCTGCCTCAAGGGCCCGAACTCGCCGCTCAGGTACGCGCGACCTGAAGGCGGGACCAGGATCAGGGCCCCCGGCATAGGTGATCCGCGATCCCCTCGGAGGCGACCTAGCCGCCTACCACGCTTGGCTATAAGCTCTTGGCGCGCTTAACGATCCGCATCCGCCGTCAGGCCGGATGCGGCTGCGGCTTCGATGTTATCGAGGAGCGCCTCGAGTATCAGGTCATGTAGCGGCTCGACCCGCTCACGCCAGATCGCCTCGTACTTCCCGGCCGCGCAGCCCTGGATCGTGTGGCGCACAACGGTCCCGCCTTGTGCAGCCCTCAGCTCGAACCAGTGCTCGCCCTGCAATTCATCGGGCCTGGCCACCCGGAACGCACGGGCGGCACCCGGGCGATCGTACTCGTCCCAGAGCATTAGCCCGGCGTCGTACAGACGGTGTCCGTGCAGCCGGGGAGCAGGAGCGATCTGCGTCGGCCATATGCGATCGAAGTCCGCGATGAGTGCGGCGATCCGCTCTGGGGTCGCCGCAAGAATCCGCTCGTGGCGATTCATGATCTTCATCCGCCGCTCACCTCACCGTTCGCACACTGCGACCACGTAGGACTGTCAGTGCTAAGACCAAGTCACGCGCCGTCCCGTGACACCGCGTGCGGCTAAGTCACCCGTTGCGCCTCCGGCCTAAGGGGCCACAATGGTCTAATGCATAGCACCGTTGAGGCGGAACTTTCCTGGACCAGTTCCGGACTGGACTTCCTCGTCCGCCTGGACCACAACGCGCGGGGGTTCGGCGCCGTCCTGCAGCAGGCAGTCCGGGAGGCAATCAGGTCCGGGCGCCTGCACGGGGGCGACCCGCTGCCCTCCACCCGGGCCCTGGCCAGCGACCTGGGCGTGGCCCGGGGAACCGTCGTGGAGTCGTACGAGCAGCTGATCGCGGAGGGATGGCTGGCGGCGCGGCAAGGGGCGGCGACACGGGTGGCGTGCCTGCCGCCGGTGCCGCCGACGCCCGCCGAGCCGCCCGCCGTCCCCGCGCCGCGCCATGACCTGCGGCCCGGTCACGCCGACGCGTCCAGCTTCCCCCGCCTGGCCTGGGCCGCCGCGATGCGCCGCGTGCTGGCCGAGGCGCCTGACGAGGCGTTCGGCTATGCTGACCCGTGCGGCCGGGCCGAGCTGCGGGTGGCGCTGGCTGGCTACCTGGGGCGGGCCAGGGCGGTGCGCGCAACTGCCGCGACCGTGCAGGTCTGCGCCGGCGCCGGGCACGGCCTGGGCATCGCGTTCCGGGCCGTCGCCGCCCTGGGTGCCCGCACGGTCGCGGTGGAGGATCCCAGCTCGCCGCGGATGCGCGAGATCGCCGCCGCGGCTGGTCTCACCGTGCGCGCACTGCCTTGCGATGAGCTCGGCGCGCGAGCCGATGCGCTGGCCGGGCTCGGCGCGAACGCAGTCGTGGTAACGCCGGCCCACCAGTACCCGCTGGGGGTCACGCTGAGCCCGCGCCGCCGGGCCGAGCTGATCGCCTGGGCCAGCGGCAGCGGCGGGATCGTCATCGAGGACGACTACGACGGCGAGCTGCGGTATGACCGGCAGCCGGTGGGCGCTTTGCAGGCCCTGGACCCGGGCGGGGTGATCTACGTCGGCACCACGAGCAAGTCCCTGGCGGCCGCGCTCCGGGTCGGCTGGCTGGTGGTTCCCGCGCAGCTGACGGATGCGGTCGCCGACACGATGCGGGTCATCAACGCATGGCCTTCCTCGCTCGAGCAGCTGGCACTCGCCAGGTTTATCGAAGGCGGGATGTTCGACCGGCACATCCGCAGGATGTGCGCGGCATCTACCGCAAGCGGCGCGACCTGCTCGCCGCGACGCTCGCCCGGCATGCCCCGATGCTCCAGATCACCGGCATCGCCGCGGGCGGCCATGCCCTGGTCCGCCTGCCGCCCGGCGGGCCGGATGAGCACGAGGTCATGACGAAGGCGGCGCTTGCCGGGCTCGCGCTCGACGGGCTGAGCGGCTACCGCGTCAGCGACGCCGCCGCGGAACCGCCTGGTCCCGCGCTGGTCATCGGCTACGGGACCCCGGCCGGGCGGAACTATCGCGCGGCGGTCGCCGCCCTCGGCGAACTCCTCCAATCGGCCTACTCGCCCCGCTGACCGGCCAGCGGGGCGACACCAGGTCACAGCATGACGACCGTGCGCATGCCCGCTTCGGCGCGGCCCTCAGCGGCGCCGGATCGGCAACCGGCGTCTGGTATAGGGCAGCAGGAGGAGACCTGGCTCCGCCCGACAGTGGTCCTCAAGGTATGAACGCCACGTCCGCGCGCCTCGCGGCGTGTCGGGGGCGAGATGATGACAATCCAGGAACCCGGTACCGACCCGCCCCGGAATCCATACCGGCCGTACCGGTCGCCGCGCCCCGATCACCGCCAGCACGTCGCGGCCAGCTCGGCGGCGGCGAGGACCTGCGGCCCGCCCAGGTCAGCGGCCAAGCCGTTGAGCGGCCCGGTCCGCACGATTTCCGCCAGCCCCTGCGCGACATCGGCGGTGTCAACTGGCTGACAGGATGTGCCGGCCAGGACCAATAGGACCGGAGCACGCGCCGCCGAAGCCATCGCCATCAGCACCAGGTCATGAAACTGGGTAGCCCGCTGAATCGTGAACGGCAGGCCGGAGCCCGGCGACCAAGGCCTCAGCCTGCCTATTCCGCTTGTAGTACGGCCAAGGGATCTGGTCCACGCCGACGATCGACGCATACACCAGGTGCAGGCCGCTGCCGCGGCGCGTGATCGCCTCGGCCAGTGCCCTGGTCCCGCCGCAATCGACCCGGGCCGCCCGGAACGGCGAGGTGGCCAGGTGCACGACCACTCCGGCGCCGCGCACGGCCGCATCCAGGCCCGCCCCGCTGGCCAGATCCCCCACGATCCGGCGGGCGTCGCCGGGCAGCGGCGCGTCCGGCCGCCGGGTCAGCACCGTGACCTCGTGCCCCTCAGCCAGCAGCAGCGGCATGAGCGCCCGGCCCAGGACGCCGCGGCCGCCGGTGACCGTCACCTTCGCCATCACTGCTCCGCCGTTCAGCTCCGCGCCTGTGGCACCGCCACCGGGCGCTGCGGGTCTGCGCACCTCACGCTAGGCGCCCGGCGGGCCCGGTGCTCTGGTCCACCTGCGTCCCGGTGTCCTGGTCCACCCGCCCGGCGCCTGGATAACCGCAACTGGTACACCACAGATGCGGGCCACTGGTCCTGTCAACCGGACCAGCACGGAACTAGTGCGTTGACCACGAACGTTCACCGGATTGGTTAGGCAGCCTTGGGTTTGGGGCGGCCCCAGCGTTGCTGGCGTTCGCTGCGGATGCGGGCGCGCTCGCGGCGCTGGGCGGCCAGCATGTCGGGGTAGCGAGCCTTGGGCGTTGCGCCAGCGCAGGTAGGCCTGCAGCTTGCGGGCCAGCGCGGGGTGATTCCGGTAGTCCGAGTTGCTCATGACAGAGGTGCGCAAGGGCCCGAACTGGGCCTCGATCGGGTTGGCCCAGGACGCGTTCGTCGGCGTGAGGCACAGCCCGGCGTTCTCCCCTGACTTGGGACAAGATTCGGGTGTAACCGATGGTGCGGCGCGATGACCTGCGAGTCTGCTGGCCGGGAGAGCTGAAACTGCGCCCTGACGGCAGCCCGTAGGGTGGGCTGGTGCCGTATGTCACGACGGTGAAGACCAAGTCGGGCGCTAGCCGTTCCCACCGCCGAAGACCTGGGTGCTGGAGGCGTCAAACAGCATGTAGCTATAGCTGACCCGCCCGACCCGGAAGGCAGTCTCCGCATCAGCGCCGCCGTCACCGGAGAGCTCCCGGACCAGGCCCTTAGCGTCGTCTTCGCAGTCCGCCCCGACGAGCAGGTGCCTGCGGCGCCGGCGTACCCGCCATCCCTGGGCGGCAAGATACCCGGCCAGCGCTACCACATCGCGGTGTGACCGCACGTCGACCCGCACCTGCCAGGCGGGAAAGCCGACCTTCCGCGACATTTCCCGCCCTACCGCCCGCCGCTCGGCAACGGGATCGGCGGACGGCTCGTCCGTCACATCCCGCCACTCCTCTTTTAGTGAGCTCCAGAACTCCGTCCGGACGGACGCGCTGACGTCGTGCCGCGCAAGCACCTGACGCGCCACTTGTGCGGCCTCATCAGCCGATCCGGCGGCGGGGGCATACAAGAAGATCTCGGTACCGTTCGAGGTGACCGCTACCTGATCGCTGAGGCGGCTGCGCAATGCAGCGACAAGCGCCTGCTCGCCGGACTCCGGCAGCTCCGGCGGGTCATCCTCATCGAACGCAATGCGGACGCGCCAGTCGTCGCCCATGGACGCACAATAGCCACCCGCAGGGTGACCCGCACCGTCACCGCCGCAGATCCCCTGCCCGACCACCTCCCCGACGCGCTCGACCCGCATCCACCGACACTCAGGTACGCACTAAATTGGCCCAGCTCACGTCGCCGCGCTGTTCTAGTGCGCTGGCTACGAAGGTCCACCGTGCTGGTCATGCAGCTTTAGGCCTGGGGCGGCCCCAGCGTTGCTGGCGTTCGCTGCGGATGCGGGCTCGTTCGCGGCGCTGGGCGGCCAGCACGCCGGGGTGGCGGGCGCAGGCGTTGCGCCAGCGCAGGCAGGCCTGCAGCCTGCGGGCCAGCGCCGGGTGGTTCGGATGGTCGGAGGTGCCCATGACAAAGGTCCGCAACGGACCGAAGTGCGCCTCTACCGGATTAGCCCACGACGCGTTCGCCGGCGTGAGGCACAGCCCGGCGTTTTCCCGCCGGGCCCGGCGGCGGATCGCCGGGGTCTTGTCCGCCGCCAGGTTGTCCAAGATGACGGACAGCCGGTACCCGCCGGGCCGGGCGGCCCGGACCGGCTTCAGCGCGGCCAGGGTGCGGTCGGCGCCCTTGTGCTCGCGGGTCACGCCCCGCAGCTGGTCATCACCCACGCAGTAGCAGCCGTGGAAGTAGCGGATGCCGTGCGTGCGATGGTAAGTCGCGCGCAGCCGGACGGGGTGTTTGCGCCGCGCCCGGCAGGCGCCGTGGCACGGGCGGATGGACAGCGGCCCGAACTGGCCGGAGGCGAAGCACCGGCCCGGATAGGCGCTGGTCACGTGCTCGATCCGGTCCAGCTTGGCGTCCCGGTCCGGGTCGGTGGACTCCGTCCAGGTCCGGGTCCGCTGGAAGGAGATGCCGCGCTCATGCAGGATCTGCCGCAGCCGCTCCCGCCCGATGGTCACCGGCCCGCCCGGACGGCAGGCTAAATAGTCCGCCAGCTTGCGCAGGCTCCACCGGGTGAATGGCTGTCCCAGCTTCTCCGGCCGGGTGGTGGCCGCCGCGACGATGACCTCGATGTCCTCGTCACTGATCCGGCGGGGACGGCCTCCCGCCCACTGAGGGTCCAGCGCCGCCAGCCCCTTGGCGTTAAACGCGTGGATCACGTCCCGCACCGTATCTTCATCGGCCGCGACCAGCCGCGCGATCGCCGGCACCAGCGTCCCCGACGCCGACGCCATGATGATCATCGCCCGGCGCACCCGGACCGACTCGTGCTTACCCCGCCGCACGATCTGCAGCAGCCGCTGCCCCTCTTGATCAGTCAGCCGCCGCGCCCGCACCGGCTCAGCCATACCGCCTCCTGCGCTCGATCCACCACATGATCGAGTGTGGAAGCAATCACCACGGCATGTCAGCCCAGCCGGTGAACGTTCGTGGCCAGCGCACTAGCGTATCTGCCAGGGGCAGGCCCGGCTTGCTGGCCGGCGCCGGCCAGCAAGCCGGGCCTAGCGGAAGGACTCAGATGCTGATTACAGGCACTAGCGTCAATACGGTGATGACGGTGTTCACCGCGGTCGAGCAACGTGATGAGGAGGCCCTGGCCCGCGCCTGCCGACCCGACGTGGAGTTCTGCTGGCCACCGTCTCTCCCCTACGGCGGCAGCGCCCGGGGACCGGCTACAGCCTACCGCCGACCTCCGGCGGCTCCATCCGCGGGTGATCGCGGCGGCCGCTCAGGAAGTCGTCGTGCTGTGGCGGCAGCGCGGCCTGGCCCCGTCCGGGGACACCCTTGACAGCGAGGTGCTCGGCCTCTACCGCGTCAGCGACGGGAAGCTCGCCCGGGGGCAGATGTTCTACTTCGATCCTGCATCGGTTTGCGCGTTCCTCGCCAGAGCCAGCCGGGCCGCACCCGCCTGACGCAGGCGGACCGCAGAATCGCCGTCAGCCCGGCCGCATGACCCGGCGGCTGGCTCGTCGCCTTTAGGGAGCTGAGCGGAACGCCGGTCATCAGTTTGCCTCGCAGGACCGCGCCAGGCTCATGAGCCCCACGACAGGTGTGATGTGCCCGGTAGCGGCCCAGGTTTGCTGCGCCGGCTTGCTCGACACCAACTCAGCCCGCTACAGCACGCGCGCGGTTCAGCCCTCACCCTGACCGCGGAAAGGCCCGCGGGGCGCGGTCAGGCCTTTGCGTGGCGTACCCGGGGCCGACTGCGCCGACTCTGGAGCAACACTGACCGGGGCGACTCGAAGCTGGCCCGGCGCGTGCTCGAAGGCCGCGATGCCGGGCTGGAGGAGGGCATCATCGACCCGTCGGTCCCCGGGTCATAGATCGGCCCGGATACGCCGGGGCCCTCCACGGCAGAAGACGTCTACCGCCAGATCGGCTGACCCGCCAGCAACTTGCCAGCCCCCTTCGGCGGGACTTCCCATCCCGGGAAGGCGCCCGAGGCTGCCGTCAGCTGGCCTTCAGGGGAAGAAACGCCAGGTGGTGGTCAGGGGCCAGCAGCACCGCCGCCAGCAGGACCCATTCGAGCGGCTCGAAGGGGGCCGATGGCGCCGGTGGTGAGGTCACAGATGATCGGTGCCCCCAGCCCGATGGCGTTGGCGGTCAACAGTGTCCACCATGCCCACCGTTGCCGTGCCCGGAAAGCGGTCAGCGCGATCACGCTGAGGGGCAGGCCAACGGCAACGTTCAGCGCACCAACCAGGCAGAAGCCAGCGAGGATGAAGTGACCGGTGGCCGGCGAAGTGTGCATTAGCGCAGGCCAGCTGTAGCCGGTGTAGTGCTCATAGCCGGGAATGAGCTGGCCCGGGAACAAGAGCGCAAGCACCCCCAGGGCCACGATCGCGGCATCGGCGGCCGCGATCACCCTGGAGGCGGTCCGCACCTGGCGAGGCGTCATCATTGGCTATCCGGCTCGAGCACGAAAACCGATCGCTTGCCCCCTCCGTCATAGAAAGTCTGGTAGGCGGGCCACAGCTTTGCCAGCCGGGGCCAGTAGCGGTCCAGCTCGTCTCCGGACACCGGGCGAGCCCTCACCGTGATGATGTCACGGCCGATCTGGACCTGGGCGCGGGGCTGGGCGCGCAGATTCAGAACCCACGGGTTGGGCCGCTCGAACCCGGGATTGACGTTGCAGATGACCACCCGGTCCCCGTTGCGCAGGTACAGCAGGGGGACCGTCCGCGCCTTCCCGGTACGCCGCCCGGTCGTCGTCAAAAGCAGGACAGGGGCGCGGCCGGTCAGCGAGAACCGGCCACCGGTGCGGCGGTACAGCTGCCGCTGCAGCGGCGAGACCACCCAGCCGATGGCAAGAACCCCAACGCGCGTGCCACCCAGGCGCTGTGCGGACCCGCGAACGGCTGCACGGATCGTGCCCAAGGCCATCCCCCACCATTGACCGCTGTGACGCCGGGCACCAGGGCCAGAAGTCACCTCGACAGCATCGCTGGATGGCCAGCAAACAGCCCTTCACAAGGCCGCCGCCACGGACCGGCAGCGAAGCATGCACACCGGACCGCTCCTCTGCGCCCCAGCCGGAGACGATGGCCAACGCAGCGACGAGCAGGCAGCATATCCCGCGCCATACCGGCTCGCTCAAGCCGCGTTGCCGCGCTCATCGCGGTCTCCCATCAGCAATGCCCCGGCCTGAGCAGAACTGGCAATTCTGCATCGGCCATCGAACGCCGAACCTGCCCGCAGCAATAGCGGGTAATCGGCGTGAGGCGCGCCCGACAGGGCCGACATAAGGCTGAATTGACGAGCGCCGACGACGCCGGCGATATGCAGGGAAGTGCATAGATATACGGACGTGAAACTTCCGCTATTCGGCATGAGCGGTCGGTTTAAGCCGCTCTACAGGCTCAGTTGTGACCCGTCCGAGCGCGGGCGCAGGTGCCGTCGACGATGGCAGCTTCAAGTGCTGGGCGGGGCCTGCCTTCGGCTCGGAGCCGTGTTGCCGCGTACGGGAGAAGTCACGCCCGGTGGGTGTGTATGCCAGACGCAGTGCTGCGGCACGAGGAATGGCTTCGGGAAGCTGCTATCGGTCAGTTGGGCTGGTGAGCAAGCCGGATGCCTATCTTCCACGTCAGCGCGCTGGATACGACGAAGGCCTTTTGGGTCGCGGCCGTCCTCGGTCACGGCATTGGCGACTTCGGCTAGGACTTCCGAGACGTCGAAGCCGAGCCGGTCGGCCACCTGCATGATCTGGTACGGGGTGTCGGCGGGCAGCAGACGGGCGATCTCGGTGAGTTCCGGGTTGTCGACTGGGTGGAGTAGGTCATCGGTCAGGCCGATTTCCCGGTCCCTGGTGATCTGGCGGATCTGCGTGGTGGTGTCGGGCGGCAGCAGGTGGGCGATCAGTTTGGCTACGTCGCGCATCGCCAGTAGTGGTCCGCCAGTGTCCTGGAGCTGCCGTTCCCAAGGCTTGATGGCGGCGTCGATGATCATGGCGGACAGCGGCTGGATCTGGTCCTGCAGGATCGTCCGTAGTGCGGCTGGACCGTCTCGCTGCAGGATTTCGGCAGGGTCTTTCGCGGCGAGCAGGACTGATCCCAGCTTGGCGGTGGCCGGTCGCAGGATGCCGTAGGCGCGAGCAGCGGCTTTGCGTCCTGCCTCGTCGTTGTCGAACGCGGTCAGGACTCCGGTGCGGGGCAGGTCGGAGACCGCGGCGAGCGCGGCAATCTGCTGGCTGGTCAGGGCGGTGCCGCAGGGGGCCAGTCCCACGCGCTGAGCGGGGTCGGCGATGGTGATGGCGATGGCGTCGAACGGCCCTTCGGCGATGACGGGGACAGCGTCGCGGGCGAGGGCGCCACGCGCCTGGTGCAGGCCGAACAGCAGGTCGCCTTTGCGGTAGGTCGAGGTCTCGGGGCTGTTGAGGTATTTCGGGATTTCCGGGCGGGAGCCGGGACGGGCGCGGCCGATGAATCCGGCGGGTGTGCCGTGCTCGTCGAGGACGGGCAGCATGACCCTGTCCCTGAAGTGGTCGATGAGCGTTCCGCGTGAGGACGGCCTGGCGAGGCCGGCGGCCTGGATCGCGTCGTCGTGGTGTCCGAGGGTCCGCAGGTGGTCGGTGAGCGCGCGCGTATGCAGGTAGTTCGGTCCCCAGCTGCCGGGGAGCTGGCTCGTGAAGAACTCCTGGGCGTCGGCCAGGACGCGGGCGTGCCCGGCGGCTTCGGGGGCGGCCTGGCGGGTGTGCGCTCGACGCCGTCTCTGACGAGGAGGCTGGCCTGCTCTACGGGTAGCTGGTGGTCGAGGTGACGGGTGATCCGGGCGGCAGCCGCGGTGACGCGTTCGCCGACGGCCAGGATGGCCCCGGCTGGCTGGGCACGGAGGTCACGGCCGGCCCAGGCGGGCGGGGCAGGAAACTGGTGTGCCGTCGGGATGCCGCACCGGATGCAGATGACGTAGGCGACCGAGTCGGCTTCGGTCTTCGGGACCCCGGTGCAGCCGGAGGTGGTGGTGCCGGGCGGGCAGCTGACGGGTTCGTGCAGCAGGACGTGGCCGAGTTGGTGGGCCAGTGCCCAGACGATCTGGTACTCATCGGGGCCGGGAGGGATCCGGATGCGGCGGGCCGTCCACATTGTTACGTCGTCCTCGGGACAGCCGTGCGCGCGCTCGACCGCGAATCCCTCGCGCCGGGCTAGCCAGTACAGGGCGTCGCATAGTCCAGGCGGCGTCCGCCCCGGCAAGGGCGATGTAGCCGATCGCGCGGTTACCGTAGGGCCGCTGGTCTGCGAAAGGTCCCACAGATAGCCGACCCGTTCGGCATCTCGCCACGACGGGACCGGGTTCCGGGTCCCCGATCCTGGCCGACGTACGGCGGAGAAGATCGCGATTCCCTGCTCCTGCCGACTGACCTGCCGTCCCATCGCCTGCCAGGGGTCGTATCCGCGGAGTATGGTCGCGCCGGGCCGCTGAGCGGATATGAGCAGGATGTTCGCGAAGGTCTCGCCGGGCAGCCGCGCGACTAGGCGCAGGCACCGGGCCCAGTCCTCGGGCGTGCGCATGGCCTGGGCTTCTTCGTGCAGGCGGGTGCGGAGCGCGGCGAGTTTGCGCTGGCGGTCATCCTCACTGTCCCGCGGGCCGGGGACGGGGAGCGACTGTGCGTCCGCGTGCTCATGCATGGCGGGAGTTGAGGCCGGAGGCGGCCGATAGCCAGCGGAGCCGGTCGTTAGCGATGCTGTAGCCCTGGCCGCGCAGCTTCTCGGCTAGGGCGGCCTGGCTGAGCTTGCCGCCGTCGTGCGCGGACTCGGCGATGATGCGGATGGCGGCCGCCACGAGCTGCTGGTCGTGGCCGCCGTCCTCGCCAGGCGCCGCGCCTGGCGCGGTGATCAGGTTGGCAATGGCGGCGTGGGCGGGTTCGGCCGTGGTGTAGTCGAGCCGGGCCAGCTGCTGGGTCAGGGTGAGGATCTGGACCTGGCGCAGGATCTCGGCGGCGATCGTCGGGTCGGCGAATCCGGCTCGGGTGAGGGCGGCGTGAGCGCGACGCTCGGCCTTGCGGATCCGCCGGGCGGCCGTTGCGGCTGGCCCAGGCGGCTGGTCGACGGGGTGGAGGGCCTGGCGCAGCTGGTACAGCCGCCGGGCGGCTTGGTCCACGCGGACGCGGCGGGTGGCGGTCTGCGCCGAGAGCTGGGCGTCGGCAGCCAGCCGCAGCTGGACCCGGAGGCGTTCGGCCGGGTGCAACCACAGCAGGCCGGCCAGGCTGCGGTCCGGCCGGTCCGCTGTGCGCTGCCGGAGCTCGTTGAGCGTGAACTCGAACAGGATCGCGGCGATGACCGGCATCAGCCCGAACGCTTCGGGGGCGGCTGTGCGGTGCGGGGCGTGGCTCCAGTTGAACGCGGCGGAGGCGGCGACCAGTCCCCACACGGCCAGGCGCGGGGCGAGGCTTGATTCGGCCCGGGCCGCGCGGCGCATCAGCAGGACGGCACACACTCCGGCGGCGCCGTCTAGGGCGAAGAACAGCAGGTAGGGCCACGGTCCGGGCAGGCCCATGTTGTCACGGGCGAACCCGGTCAGGCCCTGCGCGGAGATTCCGGCCGCCACGCTGGCGAAGCCGCCGAGCAGCGCGTACTGGGCGGTCGATGCGACTACCTCGCGAGCCTGGGTGGTCGGGCCGGTCATCGGATGCTGCCGAGACCGTGCTTCGCAATTGCCACACTGTCGTTCCGTAGCTTTGAGGTGGTCTCAGCCGAGATCTATATCACTTTTAGTTGATAACAACATATGAGAACCAGATGGTCGAATGTCAACTTGGCTGTGCGGTATCACGAAGAGGGATTAGCATGGAGGGTGATTAGTCGGGCTGGGGGAGGTCTAGTGGCGCAGGA
>WNGR01004693.1_pt1 | contig 14724 bp, 10 predicted proteins | sample 5407581 | NCBI WGS metagenome assembly WNGR01 (sample SAMN13153383, study PRJNA577476) | soil metagenome | isolation source: 80 cm soil or saprolite under Garry oak tree replicate 2 | place: USA:California | collected 2016-06-15
CGTTCGCGCAGAGCGCCTATAGCAGCAGGGGCACTTGGCGAGGCCTCAGCTTCCAGGTCGCGGGCAGCGGGGCTTTCACGTTGGTGTTGGCGACGCTCATCGTCATTATCGCCCCCGCCGATCTGAAGATCGCATGGCCATTTCTAGCCCTGTGGCTTCTATCTCCTATTATCGCGCGCTGGGCGAGCACCGCGCCGCGTGTCGAACCGCATCTTGACATTTCGCAAAACGATACTGAGGCCCTGCGCTTGGCAGCGCGTCAGACCTGGACATTCTTCGAAAAGTTCGTCACGGCCGAGGACAACCATCTACCGCCGGACAATTACCAGGAGGCTCCTAAGGGTGAGATCGCCCATCGAACTTCCCCGACCAACATAGGTCTCTACCTTAATGTTGTGCTGGCCGCTCGCGACTTCGGCTGGATCGGAACGCTTGACGCCATTGAACGCCTTGAGACGACATTGGGCTCGCTGGTCAAACTGGAACGCTTTCGCGGGCATTTCCTAAATTGGTACGATACCACTAGTCTTCGACCGCTGGAGCCCCGCTATGTCTCTACCGTCGACAGCGGCAATCTCGCGGGCAACTTGCTGGTCGTGAAGCGTGCCTGCGCCGAAATGATGGCCCCAATCCAACCGGAACGTATCAGGGCAGGGCTGGCCGATACGCTGGCCTATGCCCGGGAAATCCAGCGTTCCGCCCAAGGGAAAATGCGCGAGAACGGACACGTGGCGGTCGCTCTGGAGCAGTTAACCGTGGCACTCGGCCAGTGTGCGCCGCGGGGAAACAATCCACTGCAACTGGGGGCGCTTGAGCAGCAGCTTCCGGTCTTGACCCGTCTTTTCGAGGGGGTGCCCTCTGACGCCCTGCACTTAGCAATTAAAGCGCTGTGCCAGTGCGTCCTGAGTCACGTCAAGGACGCGAATCTTCGGATAAAGGGCGCGGACGACCGCGAACTTTCCGCCCGGCTTACCGTCATCGCCGATGCATGCGGGGATATGGCCGAACGCATGGAGTTCGGCTTTCTTTTTGACCAACCACGGCAGCTTCTGGTCATCGGGTACCGCGTGGACGACCAGGCCCTGGATTCAAATGCCTACGACCTTCTTGCGTCTGAGGCACGTTTGGCGAGTTTTCTTGCAATCGCTAAGGGCGATGTACCGACCCGGCACTGGTTTCATCTCGGCCGTACGCTGACCCCCTTGGGACGCGCTTCCGCGCTGCAATCCTGGTCTGGCTCGATGTTCGAATATCTGATGCCATCCCTGATTATGCATGAACCGGCAGGGAGCCTGCTAGCCCTGAGCAACAAGGCGGCCGTCAAAAGACAGGTCAGCTATGCTGGCCGGCTGGGCATCCCATGGGGCATTTCAGAATCGCAATATTACGCGTTAGATCGAGACCAGAACTTTCAATACTCCGGCTTCGGTGTTCCTGATCTGGGACTGAAGCGGGGATTGAGTGAAAACACTGTCATAGCGCCTTATGCCAGCGGGCTTGCTGCGATGATTGCGCCGGCAGCCGCATGGAGAAACCTCAAGCGTCTGAGCCAGATGGGCGCCCGCGGTTCGTACGGCTGGTACGAGGCGGTAGACTACACTCGTGCCCGCCTGCCGGAAGGAACCGACAGCATGGTGATCCAGACATACATGGCTCATCACCAAGGCATGATGATTCTGGGGATCGCGAATGTGCTGCATGACGGCGCCATGCGCGAACGCTTCCACGGCGAGCCAATAGTCAAGGCGGCTGAGCTTTTGTTGCAAGAACGCATGCCCCGCGACATCGCAGTGGCGCGCTTGCCGCCCGAAATGCAAACCGGTGCGGTTACCTTCTTCGACAAGGCACCTCGTGTGCCGCGGAGTTTCCCCACCCCGCACACCGTCGTCCCTCGCACCCATCTGCTTTCGAATGGTAGCTACAATCTGATGATCACCGCGGCCGGTGGCGGTTACAGCCGCTGGCGCGGAATGGCCATCACGCGCTGGCGCGAGGATGCGACGCGCGATAACTGGGGCTCATTTGTTTATTTGCGCGATATAAACAGCGGCAAGGTCTGGTCGGCAGGGTACCAGCCCATGGCCGAAGACGCGGAGGAGTATGAGGCGGTATTTTCCGAGGATCGCGCTACGATACGTCGCTCCGATGGGTCAATTTCTACGGTGATGGAAATCCTGATTTCCCCGGAGGCCGACTCGGAGGTACGCAGGATATCAATCACCAACAATGGTACCCGGTTGCGCGAGTTCGAGGTGACTTCGTACGCCGAACTGGCGCTCGCCAGGCCTCAAGACGACGACGCCCATCAAGCATTTTCCAAGCTGTTCGTAGAGACCGAATATCTGCGAGAAACCGGCGCGCTTCTCGCGACCCGACGGCAACGCGGCCCTTCGGAACAACCGGTTTGGGCCGCCCATCTCAGCGTAGCCGAAGGTGGATCTGTCGGCGACGTGCAGTATGAAACCGATCGCGGGAAATTCCTGACGCGCAACAGAAGTGCACGTACTGCAGCGGCGATATCGGAAGGTTGGCCGCTGTCAAACACCGCCGGCGCCGTGCTGGATCCCATTTTTAGCCTGCGTCGCCAGGTGCAGATACCGCGCGGGCAGACGGTCACGATCGCGTTCTGGACGATGGTTGCGCAGAGTCGTGACGATGTCATTGATTTGGTGGACCGTCACCATGACGTGGCGGCATTTGAGCGCGTAACCACGCTGGCGGCCACGCACGCCCAGACCCAGCTACGGTATCTGGGCATCGGCGGTGATGATGCCCATCTTTTCCAACTGCTCGCGAACTATCTCATTTATCACGATGCCGGCCTGCGGGCCTCGGCGGAAATCCTGGAGCGGGGAGGGCGGCCTGCGTCCGCGTTGTGGAGCACCGGCATATCGGGGGATCTCCCAATAGCATTGGTGCGGATAAGCGAAGAAGATGAAGTTCCCTTCGTGCTTCAGATGGTGAATGCGCACGAATATTGGCGACAGAAGCGTCTATCGGTCGACCTGGTGATTCTGAATAATCGCGCCTCCTCTTATGCTCAGGATCTGCAAAAATCTCTTGAAGCCATCATCCATCCCACGCAGTGGACGGGAGAGGCAGCGGATGGGCAGGGCAAGATATACCTGGTACGCGCCGATCTGCTTGGATCGGAAGGGCGCGACGCACTTAGGGCTGCGGCCCGAGTTGATCTAAGCGCTAGGCGCGGCTCGCTGGAGGAGCAATTGAACGCGCTGACCGGACGAGAGGAAAACAGCAAGAGCAGGAGACGTCCAAAGGCCAGCGCCGATAAAACAGCGTTCCCGTTGCGTGAGGCAGTCAATCTGCAATTCTTCAACGGCGTGGGTGGTTTCAGCCAAGACGGCCGGGAATATGTCATATCCCTGACCGGAGGGGAAAAGACCCCCGCACCTTGGATCAACGTCATTGCCAATAGCAGTTTTGGTTTCCAGGTTGCTGCGGAGGGCGTGGGTTTCTGCTGGGCCGGCAATAGCCAACAAAACCAGATCAATGCCTGGTCGAACGATCCGGTTTCCAACGAGGCCAATGAGGCGATCTATCTCAAGGACCTGGAAAATGGCGAGGTCTGGTGTCCGACGACCGCGCCGATTTTCGAGAAGGTGGGGCGTTACACTACCCGCCACGGCCAAGGTTACACCAAGTTCGATTATGTTGGGCATGGGCTCGAAATCGAACTGACCCAGTTTGTACCGCTCGGCGACCCCGTAAAAATCGGCCGTTTGGTGATCCGGAATCCATCAGAGCATCCAAAGCGCCTTGCCGTGGTGAGCTATGTGGAATGGGCTCTGAGCCAATCGCGCAGCTCGGGCGCACCGCATATCGTCACCGAATTGGACGAGCAGAGCCGCGCGATGTTCGCTCGCAATCCCCACAGCAGCGAATTCGCGGGCCGGATCGCCTTTATCGACATGGGTGGGCGTCAGACCGCCTGGACCGGAGATCGCCGGGAGTTTTTGGGGCGCAACGGCACTCCTGCCTCGCCGGCAGCGATGTGGTCGGATGAACCTTTATCACAGCGGCTGGGTGGCGGGCTCGACCCCTGCGGCGTGCTGCATTCGGAAATCGTGGTTGCGCCGGGCGAGGACACGCACGTGCTGCTTTTGCTGGGTCAGGCGGCGGACCGGGATGCAGCGCGTGCGTTGATCGCCAAATATCGCAATGCCAATACCGCGGAGATTCTCGCGGAGGTGACGACGTTCTGGGACAAAACGCTCGGAGCGCTGGAGATCAGGACGCCCGACCGGGCGATGGATCTGCTGATCAACCGCTGGCTCCTTTACCAAACCTTGTCCTGCCGTATCTGGGGGCGGGCGGGCTTTTACCAGGCATCAGGCGCCTATGGCTTCCGCGACCAGCTTCAGGACACCATGGCGTTGTGCGCGTCCCAGCCGGCGCTGGTGCGCGAGCACTTGCTTCGCGCGGCGGGCCGGCAGTTTCCCGAAGGCGACGTCCAGCACTGGTGGTTGCCGGAAAGCGGCAAGGGCGTTCGCACGCGTATTTCTGACGACAAGGCTTGGCTTGGCTATGTCGTAGCCCATTATGTCGAGACCGCGGGCGATCCCGACGTGCTAGACGAGACCATCGCGTTCTTGCAGGGCCCGACCCTAACCGAAGATCAGCATGACGCATTTTTCCTACCATGGGCTTCCGGGGAGACCGCTAGCCTCTATGAACACTGCGCCCGGGCGCTGGATGCCAGCCTGGCGGTCGGGAGTCACGGCCTCCCCCTGATAGGCACGGGCGACTGGAACGACGGCATGAATCGAGTGGGTGAACAGGGCAGGGGCGAAAGCGTCTGGCTAGGCTGGTTCCTGCACGAAACCCTCGCGCGGTTCATCAAATATGCGGAACAGCGCCGCGATGCCACCCGGGCCGGGAGGTGGTTGCTTCATATGACGGCCCTGAAACAAGCGCTGGAAGACACCGCCTGGGATGGCGCATGGTACTTGCGTGCCTTTTTCGATGACGGCTTCGCGCTTGGCTCCGCATCCAACCGCGAATGCCGCATCGATTCTATCGCTCAGTCTTGGGCGGTCATTTCCAAGGTGGCGTCGCCGGAACGTGCTCGCCGGGCAATGCAGGCTCTCGACAAATACCTGGTGCGGACAGAGGACGGGCTGATGACGCTCTTCACCCCCCCGTTCGTCGCCGCCTCTCATGATCCTGGCTATATCAAGGGATACCCAGCGGGCATCCGGGAGAATGGCGGACAATACACTCACGGCGTCCTTTGGGGCATTATCGCATTTGCCATGATGGGCAATGGCGACCGGGCGGGGGAACTGTTCTCGATGCTCAATCCCATAAATCATGCTCGTTCCCGTACGAGTGCGCAGCGCTACCGGGTCGAGCCCTATGTGGCGTGCGGGGACGTCTACTCCATGGCGCCCAATGTCGGCCGCGGCGGCTGGACCTGGTATTCGGGATCGGCCGCCTGGATGTACCGCGCTGCGGTCGAGCACATGCTTGGTATTAGGGTGAGCGGCAAAATGCTTGTGATCGATCCCGTGATCCCCAGCAGCTGGCCGCAGTTTGAAGTCACCTTCCGGCACGGGACTACGACTTATGCCATTACCGTGGAAAACCCACAGCGCCGCTGCAAGGGTGTCTCTAGCATGACGGCGAATGGCGTCGTCGTGCCGGGCAATCCGGCAACAATCGTCCTCTCAGACGACGGCAAAACACATAAGATCCATATCCTGATGGGCGAACCAGCAAAGGACGTATGATGGCCGACGATCCCCGCGCCGGAACATTGGCGTCGGCGCAAGACGTGGTCGATCTGTCCGAGCTGACGCGGGCATTTTTCGATCGCAAACCCGATGTTTCGGTACCAACGCAGCGCGTCATTTTTGGAACGTCTGGTCACCGGGGATCCTCGCTCGATACGACGTTCAACGAGGATCATGTTGTCGCCATAACCCAAGCTATCTGCCGCTATCGCAACTCACAGGGTATTGACGGTCCGCTCTACCTAGGCCGTGACACACACGCTCTTTCCGAGCCTGCTTTCTATGTTGCCCAGGAGGTTCTAGCGGCGAATGGCGTCAACACAATGATTGACGCGGGAGGCGGATATACCCCGACGCCTGTGATCTCACATGCCATCCTATGCTACAACAAAGGCCGATCGACGGGATTGGCGGATGGCATTGTCATAACACCCTCGCATAATCCCCCTGAAGATGGCGGATTCAAGTACAACCCACCTGCTGGAGGACCGGCGGCAACATCGGTCACAAGCTGGATTGAAAAATTCGCCAACGTCCTGCTCGAACGGCGGCTACGCGAGGTCAAACGGCTCGGAAAGATCGGGGCGTCGGCGCCGAGTGTCATTCTCCACGATTATATTGGCGATTATGTCTCCGATCTGGATTCGGTCATCGACATGAACATTATTCGATCTTCGGGACTAGAGATCGGAGTGGATCCCTTGGGCGGCGCGGCGGTTGGCTACTGGTCTGCCATCGCGGCCAAGTTCGGGCTGGCCCTGACGGTGACGGACGCGACAGTGGATCCTACCTTTCGGACAGTGCCGCTTGATTGGGACGGCAAGATCCGCATGGATTGCTCGTCGCGCTTTCCTATGTCGCGACTCCTCGCCCGTAAAGAAGAGTTCGACATTTCCTTCGCTAATGACACGGATGCTGACCGCCACGGCATCGTGACTCACAATGGCCTTATGCCGCCGAACGATTACCTAGCAACCTGTGCATTCTTTCTCGGGAGCGAACGCGGTGCCTTTCGGGGTCGCAATATTGGCAAGACTGTGGTCAGCAGCTCCATGATCGACCGCGTGGCCGGTTCGCTGGGCAGGGCCGTATTTGAGGTGCCGGTGGGATTTAAGTGGTTCGTGGACGGGCTTGTGGATGGCAGCCTCTATTTTTCCGGAGAGGAAAGCGCCGGCTTATCCTTCCTCCGGAAAGACGGTACTGTTTGGACCACAGACAAGGACGGCCTGATTGCGGGATTGCTCGCGGCCGAAATCACGGCTAGGAGCGGCCACGCGCCGGACATCCTGTTTTCCAGACTGACGGAGGAATTGGGCCGGGGATATTATGCACGCATTGACCAGCCTGCGGACGCAGACCTGCGCACGCGCCTGGCAACAGTGACGATATCGAGGGCCAGCGCTACGACGCTTGGCGGAGATGCCATTCTCCAGAAAATCGTGAATGCGCCGGGAAACGGCGCCCCCATCGGGGGAATCAAGCTTTCCACGCGAAACGGTTGGATCGCGCTCCGTCCGTCAGGCACCGAAGACGTTTATAAGATTTACGCGGAGAGTTTCGTCAGCGGAGCGCACTTGGAGCAGCTTCAACGCGACGCCGGAACCGTCGTTCGGTCTTTATAACTACGCAGCCACAGCCCGGGTCCGTTGCCCGGGCTAGTGAAGAAGCCTCGCCTGTCAAAGCGGAATTCATATTCGGCGCTGATGCCTTCAAATCCGGTTTCGAGAAGGCCACCAAGCTTTGCGAAAGTGTTGGAGAGTTCAACAAATACACATTAGATGCCTATATCGAGTCCGCGACCATCGTGGGTAAAGGCCTTCAACCCGTCGCACGGGAAGGCCGCAGGGTCATCTACTTCGTGATCTCCTGGGAACAGGGTATCTGCGGACGCATTGTTCCGCCGATTGCAATGCCACTCGCCAATTCAAATTGGCAACAAGCGCGCTGGCCACGTCAGGATTAACCAGATTCGAACTTTAAGATAGCGCTGCAGCGCCGCCGGTCACAAAATCACTTAACCGGCATTGCACTATTATACCTCGCGGGGTCGAATGATGCATTCCCAGCCTGAAGCCGAAACGAATTCCTTCACACGGGATTACAGGATAGCGCCCGACGCAGCGATGAAGCTTTTCCTTCGGTTCGATACGCCCGAGGGTCCACGCACAGTTGTTGCGCCTAACGTACCCTTGGTGCTTGCTACCCAGATAGCGGCGGCGATGTCCCGGGCGGGACTGCACGCAGAATACGTCGAGCAATTCGACAGACTGTCGATCGCGGAGTACTTAAAGCTCAAAAAACTGGAGGAGAGGACCAACGCTTCGGATGACCGTGCGAATGTCATCGCTATAACTAGTGATCTTTAGAACGCCATCCAGCACCAGAAATGGGATTATCTCTGCTCGATGCGCTGGTTTTTACGAGAGAACCGATTTTAAACATACATCGCGACTGAAAATAGGCGCGTGAATAGTGTATTGTCACGAAAGTGCACTAGTAGCCGTGAAAACGCTCACCAAATCAGTTGTTCAAAACGGTAATTGGCGGCGAAGCTTAGCGGAATCTTGGATTTTCAGAGTGCTGGCGACGCCCGCTGTTGGCGCAAAGCGGATGTCTTTGCGCCAACCTGGCCCTTGAAGTTGGCGCCTTTTTGCTCCACGTAGAGGTAGTAGACGAGTACTGGAAACCTTTTGGGGACCCTCGTTCCCGCCAAGCCAAATTTATCGTGGTTCCGGCACGCCCTTTGGCGCCAGGCTCAATCCTCATGAAATGACTATTCAAAATGGCTTCAAACCAAACTAATCGCTCCTCCCGGTGGAGGGGCCCACGCGCGCCGAAGGCACGGCCGGCCCCCATTGCGCCATCGCAGGCATCACCTAACCGCCTCGGCCAGTGGCGACAAAATTACGAACGCTACAAAAGCCTGGCGGAAAGCACAGACGGCTCCGATGCCGTCACGCGCGAGGGCTATTGGCAGCATGCGGAGCATTTCATTCGCCTGATCAACGAGGCGGCAACCGGGCAGGCCGTCCTCTAGTTCAGTTTTTTTGGGTTCAATGTTAGGCACGACACCAACATCAATCTGCTGACTTTGGCTAGAGAGTAGTATTAGCCTTACGTCCGCCTGTGGCGTGGAGCAGATATATCTGTTTCTAACCGACAGCGGACATTCGCGGCGACACCGCGAGCCGGGAATTATAAATCCATGATATAGTGCGAGTGATCATGGCTGAGGAAACTGAAAATGAGCAAAGAACAGAAAAGTAATCGCGAGAAGAAAAAGCCCAAGCAAGACAAGAATGCAAAGGTGGCGGCAACAGGCACGGCATACGCCCAGGCTTTTAAGACCAAGGGCTCCAAGAAGTAATCGATTGCGCGTCGGCGCGACCACAAGGTCAAGGTGGGCGGTCTTCCGCCGGGGAAATAGACGAACACAAGGGCGGTAATGCGCGCGGTCGATGGCGAGCAGCATGAGGGCTGGGGTGCGATCCTCGCTCCCCGAACGCGCGGATTACCAATCCCGCTGCCACGGGCTGTTGATCCGGCCCGTCTTGTATTGTCGCAGATAAAGGCGCATAGCCCCTGTGCGACTGCTCCAGAAGAAGCGCAAATCCCGACCCGCCTCGCGCGCGCCTGGCCCAGACACTTCCCGACTTGATGTCAAACCCATTCAGTTCGTGCCTATCGACGGATCTACTCTACTTTTGTCTGTTGTCGTCAAAAATAGATCTCGACCAGGGCTATTCCTTCGCGTCCAGCCCGTTTGACATTGCCGCGAGCATTCCAAATTCACCAGAGTGCTTGCCCTGTTCAGCGTGCAGGAAGCCTTCGCTGGCCAAGCCCCTTTTTAGCAGTTCTCGCACTGAGGCCGCGCGGCTCGGCATGCGGCGCGAAAAGCGCCAGTTGTCCAAGGCCGCAAGTTCGTCGAGCGTAAGCATAATTTGCAAACGCTCGCCCCGCTCCAACTCACCCATCGTTGGCCTCCGCTGTTTTGATTGGCCTGCTTATGACTTACTCATTTACCTAACTAAACTACAGCGCAGCAACTGGCGCAATATGCATCAGATGCTTCGACGAAGTGGAAGGTGCTTAACTGGCAGACGACTGGGAAGTAGTACATAACTCATTGATATAATTACGTATTTCTTGAAGCGGCACCACTTACCCTCTAGAACATGACTTTCGAGAGGCCCCAATGAAACCTACGAACCTCCATTCCGACGCTGAGACTGTGGCGCACGCGAGCGAACTGGTGCGCGAAAGCAACCATCGCATTTCCAATCACCTGGGACTGGTGGCAGCCATGGTGCACGGCCAAATAAGCGGGATCGACCACGGTCCGGAGAAGCTATCGCGAGATCAGGCAAAGGAGATGCTCCAGGCGACCGCTGGCATGCTCGTCAGTGTCAGCCGTTTGCACCATCGGCTCTCCGAACAGCCTCACTCCAATAAAGTCCTCTTGTCCGATTATATCGTCGAAGTGTGCGCGTCTTTGGTTTCGTTGTTGAGTCTGAGCCGGCGAGTGTTCTTTGTGCACAGGTGGGCGTCGGATTGCCGCCTTGCACCGGGCCAGGCGCAATATATCGGCCTTCTGATCAACGAGATCCTGGTAAATGCACTCAAGCACGCACACCCAACTGGTCTCCCGGTTCGCCTCGAAATTCGCTGCGAACGGCAGGATAACGGGCGGGTCACCCTTATCATCGGCGACGATGGAGTCGGCCTGTCCGACCAGATCAATCCAAGCGCCGGGGGTGTCGGATTTAAGCTCATTCGTGCGCTAACGAAATCTCTGAACGCGGAGCTCCAGATTGAGTCCGACTCGCTGGGGCTGACGTTCGTAATCACAATGCCAAGCGACGTGCATGCCATAAAATGCCTCTCGCTGGTTGGCGGCTAGTCATGCAAGCTGTGCTAGATCGCCCAATGGAGGATTTCAGAACTCCGCTTCTTTGCATGAAGTGCGGACAGGAAGGCTACGCGACTTGGGAATCCGGACGATCTTATCCGGTCGACACCTCCGATCAATTCTATTTGCGCGTCAAAGCTTGCGGCAAGATTCCGCACCTAGCCGTCGAAATCGTGTGCAGCCGATGCGGCAAGATACAGCGCGACGAAATTCCTTGATCCAGGTTCAGCCTTTTAAGACTTCGAACGTTTCCATGCGGCTGCAATGCAACTTTCCATTCCAGGTCGGCGTACGAATCACGCCATCGCAGGATCGGTTTGATATACGACGGAAATCAGAGCTTCCGAGAAGCGGTGCCGGATTTAGTCCGGCTGAATCTCATCACAGACATCGCAGACGATCAGTGGCTCGCCATTCGCCGCTCGGCCTTCTTCACAATGAAAGCCACTGGAGACATTTATGTAAGCACGACTGGAGCCTAGCCGTCGGCTACCATCTGCACCTTCTTCCCAGTGACGAGCACCTTTTTGACCGCAATTGGGGCACTGAAGGGCGACGGCGAACTTCGCTGCATCAGTCATGCAGTTACGCTACGCCCAATTTGAGCAAACACCTAGAGGCGTTCTGGCCCAATCAGGCATCGAAAGAGCCGGGAAGCCGGATGTTCGGGCTAAAGGACGCGGTCAAAGATTGTGGTGATGCCCCGGCCTCGGCGCGGCGCAAGCGGCCGAAATAGCTTTCTGTCCAATTGGTGCAAGCGCCATCCAGCGAATGCGCGTCTTCATGGTTGATGCGACGCATCTCGAAACGGCTGGAGACCACGTACGGCTTCCCCGCAAGGTTTTGGGCATTAGCCAACGTGAGGCGGCGGAGGCCATCGGGGTTTGCCGGGATGCCGTCCGCCACAGCGTGACAATTGGCGAGAGCAGCTTTGTCTGGCAGGTTGGTGTCGCCCTTTAGGCAGCACGCCTTTGAACAGGGCTTTCTTCCGCCAAATCCCCCGCATCGGTGACTACGTTCCAATATTTGGGCCGCTCGCGCTGGAGCGTCTCCAGCATCCGAGGCAAATGGCAGTAGCTCGGCTGTCTTAGCCCGTGATGGGAAACCACGGGGCCGATGGGAGTGAAGTGAATGCCCATGCCAGCGAGCATCCGAAGCAGTTTCGGTTCCATCACAGCGGCCCAGTGGGTTATTCCGCAGTGGATACTCTGACGAAGCAGTATTTGAATCAATCCGAGACATGGCAGGTTGCTGCCACGCTCGTTCTCCCGTCTCCTTTGGTTGTCACCAACTAGAGGCGAGGTTGTATTATCGGTGCTGCGACGCCGAAATTCGTTCGAGATCGCAAACCGCGATACTTCGGCGGTCGTCTGCGGGGGGAAATAGTTTCCCGTATATGGACCGTTTTCGCACAACAACTGTTGAATTGGCAGGCTGTGCGCTTCAGTGCCTGGTAAAATCAGCCTTACTGTTCCAATGGCTTCTTCCGTTGGCCGATGGAAAAGAAGGTTGTGGATCGCGTTGCGGTCGAATCCATCTCTTTCAAGGCGACTGACGTGTTGTGCAGGATCTTCGAATTTCCGTTCCAGACAATACACTTGATACCGAATCGCGAGCGCAGTCTTAATCAACTCGGAAGTGTTGGCTGTTTGCGTGCGAAAGTACGTATTATAGCGCGCCAGAAGCGCGGTCTCATTTGCCCGAGAGGAAGATGCAAGCGCATCGACCGATGAGTTATTCATAATCTTGCTTACGTATTTGGTTTCGATTTGAAAATTAGAGGAAGGTCATAACTGTCCGGTTAACCAAGGTTCCGTCTATGTCGAAGTTCCCTCATCAGAAATCTCAAGAAACATACGATTTGCGCGAGATACCACGCGCCGCGAAAAACAAAAATCCGATGCGCTAACAAAAAAGTTGAATAGGTCACTTGGAACTTTGAGCAAGGAAACATCGGCGTGTTACGCACGGTTGGAACTATCGAAGTTCCCGATGTTCCCGTTCTATTATTCAAGAATGATTCATTCGCGGCAACGTACAGTTGATACAGCGGTCCTCTCCGACTGCTGGTGTGGTGTAGTCAACGAGGAAGCCCGGTGGTGAAAGCTACTGGGCTTCTTCATTTGACCGCTTTGGTGCGCGCGGCCTTATTGTTCTTGAGTCGCGCGCAAGCCGCGTGGTGATGCCTAACACCTCCGAGATGTGCAATCGCTCATTGTCCGTGCTGGCAACGGCACTTTTTCTCTCGGCTTCCACGCGAATGGAGCGTTTCCAATGCAGTGTGCCGGCTAAGCCCTACGGTAGGCGCATGGAATGGACAGGCGGAAAAACAGACTTTCAAGAATCATTTCACCTCGACCAATTCAATGGCCTCATGGCTGGGACCTTCGATCATTACCGCACGGGCATCGCCGATCTTATAGGGTTGCCGCAGGAAGGTGACGCCTTCGCTCTGGAGCTTCTCAATCCAAGCGTTGAGATCGAGCACGCTGAGCCCCACATGATCTATCAGATGACCACGCGAGGGGGCGAGCGGCCGGTCGCCCTGGTTTGGATACCAGTTCATCGCCACATCACCGAAGCTCACGCCACCAGCAGGACTGCGATAGGTACCTAGCCTGGCCAGTGATGGCCACGACGGTTCGGGCCCGCGCGGAAGCTTGCAGTTTGCTTCAGTCGGCGACGGATTCGCGTCAGCCCGCTGACGGCGCGGTGAGGCATTGAGGTGCTTCTCGTACCAGAGTTGGGCGCAGACAGGATCGTCCTGCCAGACATGCACGTGATCGAAACGTTCGGCTGGCGCGTTGCCGGTGAATTCGATGATTGCGCGGTCGGGGCCTAGAATATAGCCGTTGCCCGCGACATGCGTTGGCTGGAGGTTTTGTGCCTTGGCTTCGGCGACCTGCGCCCTTGTGCGGCCTGGCACGCCTGGAGGATAGGGATAGGTATCGCTGCTAATGCCGACGAAATCGCCCTGGTCGTCGGTGTAGAAAGGTGCGAGAAAATTTTGCGCCCGGAACATCTCGAGGCTCTTGCGGGAATCGGTCACGCTCCATCCGAAGTGCCAGTATGCGGTTGCGTTCGGATCAGCATCAGGCGCCGACGTGATCTTGTTGAACACAATCAGGACATTGTTGGGCGAAGCCAGCGCCGGCGTGCCGTCCCAGACCGCTTTTGAAGTCGAGGGAAATTCCTTCGCATAGAAAGCAATCGCCGCGTCGGGATCGACACTGTTGAGCTGCAGATGATGAAATTTTGGTGCTGGCAGCAGTGGTGCTACCTCGGCCTGGGCATCGGCAGGTTGCCAGCAAGCAATCAAGACAGCCGCGAGTAACGCGCCTCTTTTTATTTTCGCATTCCTCTTTTGATTCTTATGGAACACTTCTGTTGATTTTCCGTGAGAAAATTTGTGGATCCCGGTAAGTTATATGGCTGGGGACTTGTGTCTCAAAAAATGCTCGCGAATTGAGACGCGGCTCGTTGTGGTGTTCTACCATATCGGCATGGGTGCGTGAATGTCCGCTATTGGCGCAAGGGGACATTCCGCACGCACAAAAGCTCATCAGGATGCGCGCTGGTGCCCGCCGACGGGCTGTCATCGACGCGGTGACGCAGGGCCGTGACGGCGATACGGCGTGGCCCTATATCGAAGGCCCGGCACTGCCTCACTTCAAAGTGCTAAACCGGTATTCGGTGACTTCGTGCAGCGGCCTGGCGGGCGTCACTTCGGCCGAGGTGAAGTTGGGATGATTGGGCGTGTCGGCCGCCCTTTGTGTTTCCAGGCTGATGGCCCAGTGATTGCCGTACAGCGCGCCCTTTCTGCCCTTGACCTGGGTGTTGATATTGTCGGTGTAGAGTTCCAGGCCCGGCTGGGTCGTGAAAGTCACCATCACGATGCCGGTGTCGGGATCGTCCACGCGGGCAGCGGGCCGAAGCTGTCCGACCAGGCCATCCGTCAGCAGGGACGTGTCATAGCCGGGGATACGCACACCATCCGCGACGGTCTGCACGACATCGGGCAGCGCCAGCCGGTCGCCGATGCGGACGGGCTTTGTGAAGTCA
>WNGR01004913.1_pt1 | contig 14724 bp, 15 predicted proteins | sample 5407581 | NCBI WGS metagenome assembly WNGR01 (sample SAMN13153383, study PRJNA577476) | soil metagenome | isolation source: 80 cm soil or saprolite under Garry oak tree replicate 2 | place: USA:California | collected 2016-06-15
GACCGCCGTGCCACCCACGGAGCCCGGGCGGACGGACCGGCCCCCGGCCGAGGAACCCCGCCCGGTGGGGAGCGGAGGACAGGGCGACCCCCTCTCGCAGGTGGTCGAGCTCGACGTGCCCGAGGTAGCTCCCTTCGCGGTCGAGCAAGCGGCAGTGCGTTCCGAGCATCGGTGGGAGCTGCGGCCGGTGTCGGCCGACCGGTGGTCCCTACGTGTCACCCTCGACGCGTCCCTCAAGGCCGACCTGGACGCGCTCACGACCCTCACCAGCCACAGCACCGCCGGCGACCTCGCGGCGGTGCTGCGCGAGGCGGTCCGGTGCGCGCTCGAGAAGCACGGAAAGCGGAAGGGCGCCGTCGCGGTCACGGCCCGGCCGGCTTCGCCGGGCAACCCGGACGAAACCTCGGAGCAGGACTTCGGCCGTGACCACATGGCCAAGTTCGGGGCGACGTCACTCATCCTGGGATGAGTGGAGAGACGGGCAATGAAGGTGCCGCGGCTACGTCTGAGCTGGCGCGGTCGAGCGCCGCGCGACCCCTTTCGGTCAACGTGAATGGGACCCGACTAAAAGTGTAGGGGCCCTGGCCGAGTTCGCCGCTTGCGCGATGCCGGTGAGACCGGCCCTGCTTCTCCGCGAGAGCAGCCCGAGAGCATTTTTGGAGCCATCGATGGACCGAACGCCTGAAGAGCTCATCCACGTCGAAGACGCCGTGTGGGTGCTGCATGCGCCGACCGGCGTGCCTATCTACGATTGCGCAGGAGGCCGTGCGCCGAGTCGAAGTTCCTTTCCTCGTCGTCGACGTAGCGCAGTCCATCGAAGGGACGTGGCTCGTGATCGAATGCAACGACGGGCAGGAAGCGGGCTACGCCGGCATCTCACCGATCGGCCTGTGGCAGTCGCTCATCGCCGCCGAGAAGCGGCGCGTGCTTCCCGGAGCGTGATCCTGCTCGGCAGGCGTCATCCTCGGCGCCTGCGGCGCCTCAGGTGTTTAGCATCCCGCCCATCTCGTCGAGGAACTTGCGGCTGGGGAGGCGCGCGCCGAGGTGGTACTCGATGAAGCGCGACAGCGCGTCGCGGGCTTCGATCGCGGTGGCGTGGGCGAGCGGCTCCTCGCCGGCGCGGGCGAGGCCGCCCTCCTGGAGGCGGAGCATGGCAGCCAGGGTCGCCGGCTCGACCAGGGGAGCGGCCGGGCTCGCGTGCGGCGCGCACCCGGCGCAGAGCGCGCCGCCGGAGGCCGGGTCGAACGGCAGGCGCGCCGTGCCGTCGAGCGCGCCGTCGCAGCGGACACAGCGGGCGAGGTGTGGCATCAGCCCGGCCGCCTGGAGCGCGCCCAGCTCGTAGGCGCGCAGGGTGGCGGGGCGCGCCGGCGCGGCCTCCAGCCGGGCCAGGTACTCGACGAGCAACGTCAGCAGAGCCCGGTGGGGCTCGGCGTCGCGCACGAGCGCGGCCGCCAGCTCGGAGGCGTAGCTCGCGCAGGCGATCCGCGCGAGGTCGCCGCGGATGGCGCCGAAGGCGCGCTCCACCGTCACGCTCTCCAGCGACAGGAGCTCCGCCCCGCGCCGCTCCCGCGCCTCGGCGTGGACGAGTGTGAAGTGCTCGAGCGCCCCGCCGAAGCGGCGCCGCGAGGCGCGGGCCGCCCGCGCGAAGGCCGAGACCTTGCCCCGCTCGGCGGTGAGGAGCGTCACCACGCGATCCGACTCCCCGTAGTCGACGGTGCGGAGGACGACGCCGGTGAGCTTCAGCCGGTCCGCCACCAGGCCCTCAACGCCCCGGCGCGGGCAGGTACGGGCCGCGCTCGACGGCGCGCGGCCGCTCGAGCTTGAGCGGCTCGCGCTTGGGCGACCCGAAGAGCGCGAGCGCCGCCAGCGCCGCCAGGACGAGCGCGACCAGGACGATCAGCCCGGCCTTCAGCGGCAGCGGGCGGGCGGGCCGGACGCCCTGCTCCTCCGCACCGGCCACCTCCTGCCACCGCAACACCACGTCGTCCGCGTCGAGGCCGACCGCCGCCGCATAGGCGCGCAGGTATCCCTGGACGTACGCGCGCGGCGGCATCCGCCCCGGGTCCCCCGACTCGAGCGCCTCGATGATGGCCGGGCCGAGCTTGGTGAGCCGCGCCACCTCGTCCCGCCCGAGCCCGCGCAGCTCGCGCTCCTGGAGCAGCCACCGCCCGAAGGCGCCCACCGAAGGCTCGGCCGGCGTGCCGTCTGGACCCATCATCGCAGCGCGGTCCCCGCCTTCCGGCACTCCTCGCCCAGCGGCCCTTCGGCGGCGATGCTCTCGCACCGCTCGAAGGCGGCCCGCGCCTGGTCGGTGTCGCCGGCCTTCATCTGCGCCAGGCCGAGCTGGAACCACGCGTCCGGCACCTTGTCGCACAGCTCGGAGTAGCGGCGGAGCGAGGAGAGCGCGTCCTTCACCTTCCCCTCCTCGAGCTGGATACGCCCGAGCTCGCGGTGGCCCGGGCAGTAGCGGGGCGCGCTGGCGAGGCAGGCGCGCAGCTCGGCGACGCCCTGCTCCCGCCGGCCCATCCGATAGAGCGCCTGACCCTTGTTGCAGCGGGCCACGTAGGCCTCGCGATAGAGCACGTTGTCGAGGGCGCGGTCGAAGGAGGCGACCGCCAGCTCCAGCCGGTCGGTCTGGGCGAGGAGCTGGCCGAGCGCGTTGTGCGCGTCGGAGAAGGAGGGGTCGAGCTCGATGGCGCGTCGGTAGTCGGCCTCCGCCTCGGTCAGCTTGCCGAAGTACTGGTAGACGATGCCGCGCCCGAGGTGCGCCGGGGCGTGCCGTTCGTCCTGCTGGAGCGCCTCGGCGAACTCGCGCAGGGCGTCCTCGCGCCGGTTCGCCTGCAGCGCCTCGGCCCCGAGCTGGAAGTGGATCTCGGCCGCCTCGCGCGCCTTGCGGGTCGGGGCCTGCGCGCAGCCGGTCAGGGCGAGGACGAGCGCCAGCGCGAGGGCGGAGCGACGGCGGAGCGCCATGCTCAGAAGCTCGCCAGGAAGCGTGCGACGGCGCCCGGCGTGGCGCCGGGCTCCGCCGGCGGGAGGTCCCGCGGCGGCGAGAAGAGCGGCACGCGCTCGAGGGTCAGCGCCTGCTGCTCGGCGGAGAGCTTCCGGAAGTTCAGGTTGTCCAGCATGAACCCCATGGATTCGAGGAAGTGGAGGCCCTCCGCCTCGGCGGCGGCGAAGCTGGCGGCGGGCAGCTCGGGCCGATCCTGCACGTACACCACGTTCTCGCCGGTGTCGGCCAGGTAGAGCGACACGAGGATCGAATAGCTGCCGTTCGTGTTGCGGAGACCGCACAGGTGGCCCTGCGCCGCCTGCGGAGCCTTGCCCGGGATGGAGATCTGCGGCTGGTTGATGCTCTCGACGAGCGACATCACCTGCTCGCGGGAGACGGGCACGAAGGTGAGGGTGGAGTCTGGCTGGAACACTTGTCCGACTGTCCTAGCCCCGGGCCGAGCAAGCGGTCAAGTTACGGGCGGCGCGGCCCCTTCGTTCACACGCCCCGCGCCTCCGGCCCCCACACGATCTTGTGGAGCTGGAGGTTCAATCTCGCCTCGACGCCGCTCTCCAGGAGCCAGCGCGCCAGCTCCCTCGGATCGACCGCACCGTGGACGGGCGAGACGAGCAGCGTCACCCGGCCGGCCAGGCGGTGGCGGCGGATGACGTCGAGGCTGAAGCGCCAGTCGTCCTCGGAGCAGACCACGAACTTCACCTCGTCGTGCGGGCGCAGCGCGTCCAGGTACGCGAAGTCGGTGGTCACCTCACCCGAGCCGGGCGTCTTCACGTCGACGATGCGGACCACCTCCGGCGGGAGTGAGGCGGTGGACCGCTGGCCGTGCGTCTCGACGGTCACCTCGTAGCCGCGAGCGAGGAGCTCCGCCGCCAGCTCGGGCAGCTCGCGCTGCAGGAGCGGTTCGCCGCCGGTGAGGAGGACGAGCCGGCACGGGTGCCTCGCCACCTCGGCCAGGATCTCCTCCCGGGCGAGCTCCTTCCCGCCGTGGAAGGCGTAGGCCGTGTCGCAGTACCCGCAGCGCAGGTCGCAGCCGGTGAAGCGGACGAACACGCAGGGCCGGCCGGCCCGCGTCCCCTCGCCCTGGATGCTGAAGAAGATCTCGGTGACCCGCATCCCGCGACGTTTTAGCGAGCGAGGGTCGCCGGCGCAGCGGCCGGGCGCCCTGGGCCGCCGGCGCGGGACGGCTCGGCGCGCCGCGACAGCGTCCCGAGGGCCACCTGCTGCAGTGGACGGCGCTTGCGCTCGAGGCGCTTCAGCTCGCCGGCCACCTTCTCCGGGTAGACGAGGAAGCGATCCGGCACTTCTCCGTCCGCCTTCAGATACCCCAGGATCCGGTTGGGGCCGGCGTTGTAGGCCATGAGCGCGAGGTCGGTGGACCCGAAGGCGCGCACCAACCGGCGGAAGTAGCGGACGCCGGCGCGCACGTTCAGGACGGGGTCGTCGGGGTCCTCGCCCTCGAGCTGCGAGCGCTCCGCCTCGTGTCGCAACGTGGAAGGCCTGAGCTGCATCAGGCCGCGCGCGCCACGATCGCTCTCTGCCACGTGATCGAAGCCGGACTCGACCGCGATCACGGCCAGCACGAAGAGCGGATCGAGTGAGGCCGCGCGCGCCTCCTCGTAGATGACGTCGGCGAGCCGCGTGCGATCGCTCTCGGGCAGGTTCGGCATGCGCTCGGAGAGCGTCGTCTCCAGCGCGGCCAGCCAGCGCAGCCGCTCAGGCTGCAAGCAGGGCGACGGCCCGCCGCACGCGGACGAGATGAAGGTCTCGATCCGCGGCAGCGCCGGAAGCTCGCCCATGGTGCCGGGGACGATGGTGACGGCCACCCCGACGGTGACCGCCAGCAACGCTCCAGCGCACCCTCTGGCCGTGGGACCTCTCACGCGTCGGAGCCCTCCTGGCGGGAGCTCCGGGTGCGCGCGATCGCGTCCACCCGGGCGGAGATGGCGTCGACGCGCTGGCGCAGCGCCTCGATCTCGTCGCGCGAGGGCAGCCTGAAGCGGCTCGTGGCCCGCTTCACCGCCTCGTCGATGCTCCGCTCGACCTCCTTGCGCTGCGACTGGAGGCGTTCGGCGAAATCGCGCGCCTGGCGTCGCACGTCCTCCGGCGTGAACCCCGCAGCATCGGCGATCTTGGCCATCACCTTCTCGGCCTCCTGCTCGGCCGCGTTGATGCCGACGAGCGCCTGCGACCAGGCGACCTTGAACGTCTCGCGGACCTCCGGCATCGTCGGCATCGCTAGCCCTCCGCCGCCTGCCGCTTCGCGGCCTTGCGGCTCCTGGTCGGCTTGCCCGACTTCTCGAGCCGGCGCGAAAGGCGCTCCAGTTCGCGCGACAGCTCCAGCACCTGCTCGCGGGTGGCGACGCCGAGATAGGCGACGGCCTTCGCCTGCAGCTCTTCCAGCTTCTCCATGGCCTCGGAGCGGAAGCTCTCCGCCTTGCCGCGCAGCTCATGCGCGCGCTCCAGGCCCTGGTCGCGCAGCTTGGTGACGCGGCCGCGCAGGTCGTCCATCTTCTTCCAGTCCTGTCTCGACAGGCGCTGCACCAGCTCTCCCACGTCCTTGCGGCTGGCGCGGCCCTTCTCGACCAGGTCCTTGAGGACGCGCTGCGCCTCCTCGTAGACGCGCTGCGCCTCCTCCTCGAACTCCGCCAAGCGCAGCTGGGCGGTCTCGAGCGGCTCGCGCAGGAACTCGGGGACCTTCATGTTCTTGCTCTTGTCTGCCATGCACTTTCCTCACGTCGGGGAGCGAAGACCCGCCGAAGCGCCCGGCACGCGTTCGGTCCCGTCATCTTTACGCAACGCGTCATGCCCGTCAACTGGGCAGGAGCCAATGTACGCCCGCTCCCCTGCTCTGCGCGTAACCAGAAGTGGCCTCTCCTGAGTGTACCCGCAATCCCCTCCAGTCCCTACACACCACCCCATGAGACACGCCGCGGGCTGGGTTTCACCCCCTCGAAACGTCCACGATTCGGCAGCCTTCAGAGAGCGAGCGGCTTTAGTGCAGGGGCCGCGCCGAGTTCCGTGTCACTCGCGAAGATCGGCGCCTACGGCATCGCTCAGTCGCGAAAACCCGTCGCGCCGCAGGAGCTCCCCCATCTCGCGGAGTACCTTCCGGACGAACCCCGGCCCCCCATAGATGTACCCCGTGTAGGCTTGCACCAGGGTCGCGCCGGACCTGATCCGAGCGTAGGCGTCCGCGCCCGTCATCACCCCCCCGACGCCCACAATGGGGATACGAGTCCCCACCCGGGAGCGGAGGCGTCGGATGGCATGCAGCGTGAGCGGGCCGAGCGGCGCGCCGGAGAGGCCGCCCGCTTCCCCCGATCGGGGGTGCCTCGCGACGGCGCCGGGTCGCTGGAGCGTCGTATTGGTGGCGATGATCCCCGCCGCGCCGACGGCCAGCGCCACCTCCGCCGCCTCGTCGAGCGCCTCGTCGGCGAGGTCGGGTGCCAGCTTCACGAGGAGTGGCTTCGGCACCGGTAGCCCTCGGGCGCGCTCCGCGCAGGCGCCGAGGAGCTGCTCCAGCGCGTCGCGGCTCTGGAGCTGCCGCAGGCCAGGCGTGTTGGGCGAGGAGATGTTCACCACCAGATAATCAGCGTGCGCGTGCAACCGCTCGATGCAGGCGAGGTAGTCTTCCGCCGCACGCTCGTTGGGCGTCGCCTTGTTGCGTCCGACGTTCACCCCCACCACGCCGGGCCGGTCCCCGGGCGCGAGCGCCGCCAGCCGAATCGCGCACGCCTCCGCCCCGTCGTTGTTGAAGCCCATGCGGTTGAGGAGCGCCCGGTGCTCCGGGAGCCGGAACAGGCGGGGGCGGTCGTTTCCCGGTTGCGGGCGCGGGGTGAGGGTCCCGATCTCGACGTGCGAGAAGCCGAGCGCGAAGAGCCCGGGGGCGATCACCTCGCCCTTGTCGAAGCCCGCCGCCAGGCCGAGCGGGTGCTCGAAGCGGAGCCCGAGCGTCTCCACCGCCAGCTCGGGCGCCGCCCGCAGCCGGAGCCGCCGCGCGATCGGCCGCCAGCCTAGCCAGCGCAACCCGACCACGGCCAGGTGGTGGATCTTCTCGGGATCGAAGCGGAAGAGGAGCCAGCGGAGGGCGCGCCAGAGCATGCGGCGGGCGTTCTACGACACCCCGCTCAGAGATCCAACACCATGACGATCGCGTCCTCGCCCTCGTCGGCGTAGTAGTTGGGGCGGACCCCCACCTGCCCGTACCCGAGCGCGCGGTAGAGGGCGAGGGCAGCGTGGTTCGAGCGGCGCACCTCCAGGGTGGCCAGGATGGCGCCGGCTTGGCGCGCGCGCGCGGCGGCCTCCTCCATGAGGGCCCACCCTACCCCGCGCCGCCGCGCCTCCAGCGCCGTGGCGATGTTCAGGACGTGCAGCTCGTCATGCACGAGCCAGAACACGACGAAGCCGAGGACCACCTCGGCGCCCCCCCGGCGCTCGGTGGCGAGCAGGATGGTCGACCAATCGTGCATCAGCTCGCGGCGGAGGAGGTCCGCCGACCACGGGTGAGCGAAGCCGTCCTTCTCGATCTCCATGACGCGATCGAGGTCGTCGGGCGTCATGCGCCGGTAAGTGAAGGGCGCCGGGCGTCGTTCGGGGCCAAAGCTGTCGCTCGGTTGTCGCATGGTCAGCGCCGAGACTGCCGTCGGGGTTCGTGGTCGGGAACGCCACCGCTCGAGGCCGGGGTGGCGGACGCGGCGGGCAGTCCACCGAGCAGACGCACCTCGGCCCGGGCGCGGACGTCGCGAAGGAGCGCCGCCACCTCCTCCGCCACCCGCCGCTCCGCGAGGTGGGTGCGCGCCGCATCGCGATCGCGCGTGCCGAGCTCGGCGGCGTGCTCATCGAGCCAGGCGGAGAGCTCGCGCTCCGACGCCTGCCCGGCGTGGGTGACGCGGCTCTCGACGTAGCGGCGGACGCGCAGCATGCGCGCGAGGACTGCGCCGAGCTCCTCCTCGGAGAGGTCGGCGCGAGACAGAAAGGCGGCGTAGGGCTCGGCCCCGCCGAGCCGCGCACGGAAGCGCCCGAGCTCGCCCTCCCGCTCGGGTGCGTCGACCTCGAAGACCTGCAGTCGCGCCGCCTCGGCGGCGAGCAGGACCTCGTCCACGAGCCAGTCGAGCCCGGCCCGCAGCGCGGACCCGTCGAGGGGCTGCGTCGCCGCGAGCGTCGCGCCGCGCGTGATGAGCGCCACGCGTGACTCGGCCTCGAGGCGGGTGAACGTGATGACGGTCGCCTCGCTCGAGCCCGGAGCGCGCACCACCGCCACCACCCGCTCCACCTCCGTGGCTTCGGCCGCTCGAGGGGGCGACGCCTCGAGACCGATGGCAAGCGCGAGCGCGAGCGCGGGCACGGTGGCGAGCATCCTGTCATTCTAACCCAGCCTCCGGCCGAGGTCCGAGACGACGGCACCGGACTGGCCACGCCCGCCTCGAATTGACGGGACCACCGGACGCGTTAGGTTCTCGCCGTGCCCGAGCGAGACCTCTACGCCGTGCTGGGGGTGCCGCGCACCGCCAGCGCCGACGAGCTGAAGAAGGCCTACCGCCGGCTCGCGAGGAAATACCACCCGGACGTGAACCCGGGCGACAAGGCCTCCGAGGAGAAGTTCAAGGAGGTGACGGCGGCGGCGGAGGTGCTGAACGACCCGAAGCGGCGCGCCCTCTACGACGAGTTCGGCGCCGACGCGCTGCGCTCCGGGTTCGATCCCGCCAAGGCCGACGCCTACCGTCAGTACAAGCGTCAGGGCGCGCCGCAGGGAGGCATGCCGTTCGACTTCGGCGACTTCCAGGAGGTGCCCGTGGGGGAGTACGGCACCTTCGACTTCGGGTCGATCTTCGAGGAGCTCTTCGGCGGCGCCCGGGGCGGCGGGCCGCGGGTGCGCACCCGCCACGCGCACGCTCCGCCCGAGCAGGGCGCCCACGCCGAAGCCGAGCTGACGGTCGATCTGCGCGACGCCGTCCTCGGCGCCGAGCGCGACGTGCGCGTCGGCGCCCGCACGCTGCGGGTGAAGATCCCGAAGGGCGTCGCCGACGGCGCGACCATCCGCCTGTCCGGTCAGGGGGGGGAGAGCCGCGACGGCGGTCACCGCGGCGACCTTCACCTGAAGGTGAAGCTGCGCGAGCACCCTCACCTGCGTCGCGAGGGCAAGGACCTCTATCTCGACCTGCCGGTGACCGTGCCCGAGGCCGCGCTCGGCAGCGAGGTCACGCTCCCCACCTTCGAAGGTCCCGTGCGGCTGCGCGTCCCCTCCGGCGCGCAGAGCGGGAAGAAGCTGCGCCTGCGCGGCAAGGGCCTGCCGGATCTGCGCGGCGGCGAGCGCGGCGACCTCTATGCCGTCCTGCGCATCGTCCTGCCCGAGCACACCGCCGCGCTCGACCGGGCCGTGAAGCCGCTCGAGGCCCTCTACAAAGACGACCCGCGGGCCGGGATCTCGTTGTAAGAATCGGCCGGAGGCGGACCTTGGGATTTCTCGATCTGTTCGGTGGGAAGGGCGGCAAGGGCGGGCTGCGCAAGCTCGCCCAGAAGGTGACCGAGAAGTACGGGCCGCCGGAGAACCGGCAGAAGGCCATCCAGCAGCTGGCTGATCAGGGCACCGCCGAGGCGCTCGGCGTGCTGTGCCTGCGCTTCACCATCCGCGCCGACCCGGGCATCACCGACGACGAGGAGAAGGAGAACGTCCGGAGCATCCTGGTCGACGCCGGCGAGGCGGCGGTGGGGCCGGTGAAGGAGTTCCTCGCGCACCAGGAGTCGGGCGTCTCCTGGGGCCTGCGCGTGCTCGCCGAGCTGCGGCCGCCCGAGGACGTGGTGGCGACGGCGCTCGGCCTGCTCCACAAGCTCGGTCGCGAGTACACGCGCGACCCCGAGAAGAAGCTCGTCCTGCTCTCCTGGCTCGCCGAGCACCACGGCGACCTGACCCCCCTCGCGCCGCCGCCCGCCGACGGCGCGAGCTCGGTCGTCGACGACACGCTCCTCCCGCTGCTGGAGGACTTCGCGGACGACGTCCGCATCGCGGCGGTGCGGCTGGTGGCGCGGCAGCCGCCCCAGGAGAAGGCGCGCGTGGCGCTCCTCGAGCTCCTCGTGCGCGACCGGGACAACGCGCGGGTGCGAGGCGAGGTCTTGCAAGCGCTCGTCGACCTCGGCGCGGACGTGAAGGGCTACCGCCCGACGGTGGAGGCGCTGCTCCTCGAGCCGTGGTACCTCGACAAGGACGGCCACGTGAAGCGGCGCGGCTGAGCCGCCTGGACCGACTGGGGCGCGTCGCGGCGCCTGACGCACCGCACCAGAGCACCCTTCCTCGACTCGTGGCTCACGCTGAGTAGTATCCCCGGCGTGAGCGAGCAGCCCACCTCGGACGCTGCGGCCGCGCCGGCCCCCACCCGTTTCAGCCTCCTCGACCGGTGGTTCAAGCCGGTGCGGGTGCCGCGCGAAGCCGGGCACGAGCTCTCCGACCTGGCGCGCCGCGGCAGCATCGTGTTCGTGATGCGCTCCGCCCGGCTCCTGAGCTTCCTCTACCTGGCGTGGCTGCTGCGCCAGCTCCGGCTGCCGCCCCTGCGCACCGCGCTCGGGCTCTCCGGCTTCATCCCCTGGCTGGCGCGGGTGCGGCCGGGGGCGGCGGCGCTCGAGGCCGCCGTCGCGCGGCGTGAGGTCACGCTCGTCTTCCTCAACCGCGGCGACGCCACCGACCCCTTCACGCTGCTCGCCGGGCTGCAGCGGCGGCTCGACCACCCCATCTTCCTCGTCCCGGCGCTCCTCGTCTGGACGCGCCGGCCGCAGAAGCTGAAGCCGACCGTGGCCGAGATCCTGTTCGGCACCCCCGACCAGCCGAGCCGCCTCGCGAACGCGATCGGCTTCCTCCTCAACCACCGCCGCGCGGTGCTGCGCCTCGGCCGCGCCGCCGACCTGGCCGCCTTCCTGGCGGAGCGCCCGGCGGAGGCCGATGCCGTGCTGGGCCGGAAGGCGCGCGGGGCCCTCCACCACCACCTCGCCCGTCAGGTGCGGGCGGTGGTCGGGCCCCCGCTCAAGACCGCGGCGAGGACGCGCGCGTGCGTGCTGCGCGACAAGGCCCTCCGCCAGGCGGTGGCGGCGGAGGCGGCGCGCACCGGCCGGCCGCTCGCGGAGGTGGAGCGCGAGGCGCAGCGCGCGGTGCGCGAGATCGCGAGCCGCTACTCCCCCGCGTTCATCGAGCTCGTCCGGCCTTTCCTGGCCTGGCTCTTCGGCCGGCTCTACGACGCGGTCGACGTGGACGACGAGGGGCTCGCGCGCGTGAAGCACGCCGCCGCCGATGCGCCCATCGTGCTCTGCCCCAGCCACAAGAGCTACATCGATTTCCTCGTGCTGTCCTGGGTCCTCTACGAGCAGGGCATGACGCCGCCCCACATCGCGGCGGGCATCAACCTCTCCTTCTGGCCCTTCGGCGCGATCGCCCGCCGAGGCGGCGCCTTCTTCATCCGCCGCACGATGAAGGGCGATCGCGTGTACACCGCCGCCCTGCGCGCCTACGTGAAGCAGCTCCTGCGCGAGCGCTTCCCGCAGGAGTTCTACCTGGAGGGCGGACGCAGCCGCTCCGGCAAGCTCCTGTTCCCGAAGACGGGCCTCGTCTCGATGGAGGTGGACGCCTGGCTGGAGGACGCCGCCGACGACGTCCTCTTCGTCCCGGTCGCCATCGACTACGAGCGCCTCATGGAGGGCAGGAGCTACGCCCGCGAGCTCGCCGGCGGCGAGAAGGCGAAGGAGAGCTTCGGCGGCCTGCTCCGCGCCCGCAAGGTGCTGGGGCGTCGCTACGGCCGCCTCACCGTCCAGTTCGAGGAGCCGATCTCCCTGCGCGCCTTCGCAGCAGAACGGGACAGCGAGCAGCTCCGCCCGGCCGGCGTTGGGGACGAGACCGCGGAGGCTCGCGCCAGGGGCAACCTGGCCGCGTCCGGCGACGCGCGCCGGTCCCTCGTGCAGGCCCTCGCGAGGCGCATCGCCTATGGCATCAACCGCGCCACCACGGTCACCCCGGCCGGCCTCCTCGCCACGGCGCTCCTGGCGCATGTTCGGCGGGGCCTCGGCGCGGAGGAGGTGGCGCGACGGGTGGAGCTCCTCCGGTACGTCGCGGCGGATCGCGGCGCGCGGTTCGCGCGAGGTCTGGCCGGCGCCTCATCGGATCCCCGCGTGCCCGGGCCCCTCGCCGAGGCCGCGGCGCGCTTCGAGGAGGAGGGGCTCCTGCGCGTCCTGCGCGCCGGCGGCGAGACGATCTACCAGGCGGTGGAGGAGCGGCGGACGCAGCTCGACTACCACAAGAACGCGGTGCTCCACCGCTATGTCCCGCTGGCGCTGATCGCGATCGCCGTCCGCGCCAGCGGCCGCGAGGCGAGCGCCGCCGAGGTGAAGGAGCGCGCGCGCTGGCTGTCGCGCCTCTTCAAGCTCGAGTTCATGTACCGCGTGGGCGCCAGCTTCGACGAGCTCTTCGACGAGTCGGCCGACTTCCTCGGGCGGCTCGGCGCCGTCGAGCGCGGGGGAGGTGAGCTGCGCGCCGGCCGCGAGCGCGAGACGCTCGACTTCCTGGCCGACCTGCTCCGGCCGTACCTCGAGGCCTACCGCTTGACCGCCGAGGCGCTCGCCGCGAGCCCGGACGGCCCCATCGATCGGCGGGCGCTCGTGAGGGGCGCGCTCGATCGCGGCCGGGCCTCGTGGGCCGCCGGCCGGGTGGCGCTGCGCGAGTCCGTCTCCAAGGCGACGGTGGAGAACGCCGCCGAGTGGCTGGTGCAGCAGGGCGGCGAAGGCGGCGAGGACGCGGAGCGCCCTGTGCTCACTCTCGGCTGGCGCGAGCAGCAGCTGCCCGACATCCTCCGCGAGCTCGCTCGACACCTCGCGTCGTAAATTCGATCGTCCTGATCCAAGTCAAAACGGGAATGTCCTCTTCACTTCATGTGTGTGAAGGGGATACTGTGGCAATTCACCGCGGCACCGGTTCCCCACCGAGCTGTTCCTTCCCGATCCGAGGAGGCCCTCACGATGGCTGAGCACCCCCGAGTACTGAACAAGTCCCTGTGGAGCAAGATCATGCCGGCCGAGGCGGCCGCGGCCCTGATCCCGAACGGCGCCATCATCGCCACCAGCGGGTTCACCGGCGCCGGCTACCCGAAGGCCGTCCCCCTGGCGCTCGCGAAGCGCGCGGTGGAGGACAGGACCCGCGGCAAGCCGCTCCGCCTCAACGTGCTCACCGGCGCCTCCACCGGCCCCGAGCTCGACCAGGCCCTCGCGCTCACCGACGCGGTCGCGTTCCGCTTCCCGTACAACGGCGACGCCACGATGCGCGAGCGCATCAACGCCGGACAAGCCGAGTACCAGGACATGCACCTCAGCCACGCCGGGACGCTCGTCCGGTACGGCTACTACGGCAAGATCGACTACGCCATCATCGAGGTCCTGAGGATCCGCGAGGACGGCTCGCTCGTCTTCAGCTCGTCGAGCGGCATGAACACCGCGTACCTCGACAAGGCCGACAAGTACATCCTCGAGGTGAACGAGTGGCAGGACGAGCGGCTCGAGGGGATGCACGACGTCTACCTCGTCTCCGGCAAGCACGGTGAGCGCAAGCCCATCCCCGTGATGAAGACGGACGATCGCATCGGGTCGCCGTACATGCCGATCGACGTGTCCAAGGTCGCGGCGGTCGTCATCTCGAAGTTCCCCGACCGCAACGCTCCGTTCAAGAAGCCGGAGCAGGACCACATGCGCATCGCGCAGCACATCCTCGACTTCCTCGACGGCGAGGTGAAGTCGGGCCGGCTGCCGAACAGCCTCACCCCGCTGCAATCCGGCGTCGGCAACATCGCCAACGCGGTGCTGGTCGGCCTCAACGAGGGCCACTTCGAGAACATGACCTCCTACACGGAGGTCGTCCAGGACGGCATGCTCGACCTGCTCGACTCGGGCAAGCTCACCGTCGCCTCCGCGACGGCGTTCTCGGTCTCGCCCGAGGGCCAGGAGCGGTTCATCAAGAACATCGACCGCTACCGCAAGCAGATCATCCTCCGCCCGCAGGACGTGTCGAACAACCCCGAGGTCATCCGGCGCCTGGGCTGCATCGCCATGAACGGGTTCGTCGAGGCCGACATCTACGGCCACGTGAACTCGACCCACATCGTGGGCAAGGGCATCGAGAACGGCATCGGCGGGTCGGGCGACTTCGCCCGCAACTCGGCCTACACGATCTTCATGTCGCCCTCGACGGCCAAGGACGGGAAGATCTCGGCCATCGTGCCCTTCGCGACGCACATCGACCACACCGAGCACGACACGATGGGCTTCGTGACGGAGTTCGGCTTCGCCGACCTGCGCGCGAAGAGCCCGAAGCAGCGCGCCAAGGAGATCATCGAGAAGTGCGCCCACCCGGACTACGCGACATGCGGCCCAAGAAGTAGGGCGGGGCGCAGCCCATCCCCTTCCCCTCCCAGGGAACGGGCGCTTCGCAGGCTCGACGGCCGCCCTCCGGGGCGGCCGTTCCTTTTTCACCCTGCGGCGCGGCGACGGCCCCCCATCTGCGCTAGGCTCCGCCGCATGCCGACGCTCGATCTCGATCTCGCGCTCACGACCGCCCGCCGCGCCGTCGAGGCCGCCTCGCGCGCGGCGCTCTCGCACTTTCGCCGCGGCGTGCGCGTCGACCTGAAGCCGGATCGCTCGCCCGTCACGGTGGCCGACCGCGAGTCCGAGGCGGCCATCCTGCAGGAGATCCGCCG
>WNGR01004696.1_pt1 | contig 14722 bp, 15 predicted proteins | sample 5407581 | NCBI WGS metagenome assembly WNGR01 (sample SAMN13153383, study PRJNA577476) | soil metagenome | isolation source: 80 cm soil or saprolite under Garry oak tree replicate 2 | place: USA:California | collected 2016-06-15
TTCGGCTTCTCGAAGAGACTGAACAGATCTTCCATCATTATGACTGGCTCCTATCGGCAGTGGGGGCCCGGCGGCCCGCGGCCGGGGGCGGGACGGGGGTCGAGGCGACCCCCGCAGGCCCTTGCGCGCGCCTGCGGCCAGCGGGGGGACGCTTTGGAGAACGAGGCGCGCATGGGCCGAGGATCGGGAGCCGAGACCCCGGCCCCGCCCCCGGCCGCGCAAAAGCCCTCATGACCCCCGCTCCTCCGCCCGGTCCTCCACCAGCTCGACGTCGAGCGCCAAGCTCTGCAGCTCCTTCACCATGACGTTGAAGGACTCCGGTAGCCCCGGCTCGAGGACGTTCTCGCCCTTCACGATCGCCTCGTACATGCGCGTGCGGCCCGCCACGTCGTCGGACTTGACGGTCAGCATCTCCTGCAGCGAGTAGGCGGAGCCGTAGGCCTCGAGCGCCCACACCTCCATCTCGCCGAGGCGCTGGCCGCCGAACTGCGCCTTGCCGCCGAGCGGCTGCTGCGTGACCAGCGAATACGGCCCGGTCGAGCGGGCGTGGATCTTGTCGTCGACCAGGTGGTGCAGCTTCATCATGTACATCATGCCGACGGTCACCTCGTGCGCGAACGGCTCGCCGGTGCGGCCGTCGAACAGGCGGGTCTGGCCGTTGGCGGGCAGGCTCGCACGCGCGAGGAGCTTGAAGATCTCCTCCTCGGAGGCGCCGTCGAACACCGGCGAGGCGACGTGGATGCCGTGCGAGGCCTTGCGCGCCAGCTTGACGACGTCCTCGTCGGCGAGCGCATCGAGGAAATCGCCGACCTCCTTGGTGGCGTAGAGCTCCTTCAGCTTCTTGCGCAGCGCCTCGACGTTCGGCCGGCCGTTCTCCTCGAGCTCCTGCTCGATCTGACGGCCGAGCTCGCGCGCCGCCCAGCCGAGGTGGGTCTCGAGGATCTGCCCTACGTTCATGCGGCTCGGCACGCCGAGGGGATTGAGCACGATGTCGACCGGCGTCCCGTCCGCCAGGTACGGCATGTCCTCCTCGGGCAGCAGGCGCGAGAGGACGCCCTTGTTGCCGTGGCGCCCGGCCATCTTGTCGCCCACCTGGAGCTTCCGCTTGATGGCGACGAACACCTTCACCATCTTGATCACGCCGGGCGGGAGCTCGTCGCCGCCCTTCAGGCGTTCGATCTTCTCGGTGAAGGCGACCTTGATGAGGTCGATCTGCTCCTGCATGCCCTCGACCAGGCGCGAGAGATCGTCTTCCACGCGCTCGTCGCCGACCTTGATGTCGCCCCAGTAGTTGGAGGGGATCTGCGCCAGCACGTCGGCGGTGACCTCGACGCCCTTGTTCAGGAGGACCTTGCGCGCGTCGTCCGTGAGGCGCGCCGCGGTCTGCTTGCCCTCGAGGAGCTGGAGCACCTTCTTGCCCGCACTCTCGCGGATGATGCGGATCTCGTCCTGCTGGTCCTTGCGCAGCTTGGCGACCTCGTCCTCCTCGATCGCGCGGGAACGATCGTCCTTCTGAATGCCCTTGCGGGAGAAGACCCGCGCATTGATGACCGTGCCCTCGACGCCGGGCGGGACGCGCAGGCTCGTGTCGCGCACCTCGCCCGCCTTCTCGCCGAAGATGGCGCGCAAGAGCTTCTCCTCGGGCGAGAGCTGCGTCTCGCCCTTGGGCGTGATCTTGCCGACCAGGATGTCGCCCGGCTTCACCTCCGCGCCGATGCGGATGATGCCCGACTCGTCCAGGTCCTTGAGGGCCTCGTCGCCGACGTTCGGGATGTCGCGCGTGATCTCCTCGGGGCCGAGCTTGGTGTCGCGCGCCACGCACTCGAACTCCTCGATGTGCACCGAGGTGAAGAGGTCGTGCTTCACGACCCGCTCGGAGATGAGGATCGAGTCCTCGAAGTTGTAGCCGCCCCAGGGCATGAAGGCGACCAGCACGTTGCGTCCGAGGGCCAGGTCGCCCATCTCGGTCGAGGGGCCGTCGGCGATCACGTCGCCGGCATGCACGCGGTCGCCCACCACCACGATCGGGCGCTGGTTCATGCAGGTGTTCTGGTTCGAGCGCTGGTACTTGACCATGTTGTAGATGTCGACGCCCGGGTCGCGGCCGTCCTGCGAGGGCCGGTCGGCCTTGACCACGATGCGCGCCGAGTCGACCTGCTCGACCACGCCGTCGCGCCGCGCGACCACGGTGACGCCCGAGTCGCGCGCCACCACGCGCTCCATGCCGGTACCGACGAGCGGCGCGTCCGTGCGCAGGAGGGGCACCGCCTGGCGCTGCATGTTGGAGCCCATGAGCGCGCGGTTGGCGTCGTCGTTCTCGAGGAACGGGATGAGGGACGCCGCCACCGACACGAGCTGGTTCGGCGACACGTCCATGAACTCGACCTTGTCGGGCGTCACCATGGTGAACTCGCCGCCGATGCGGGACGAGATCAGGTCGGCGGTGAAGTGCCCGCGCGCGTCGAGCGGCGCGTTCGCCTGCGCGATGGTGTGCTCCTCCTCCTCGAGCGCGGAGAGGTACGTGATCTCGTCGCTCACCCGCCCGTCCTTGACGCGCCGGTAGGGCGTCTCGACGAAGCCGAACTCGTTCACGCGCGCGTAGGTCGAGAGCGAGGCGATGAGGCCGATGTTCGGCCCTTCCGGCGTCTCGATCGGGCACACGCGGCCGTAGTGGGTGGGGTGGACGTCGCGCACCTCGAACCCCGCGCGCTCGCGCGTGAGCCCGCCCGGGCCGAGGGCGGAGAGGCGGCGCTTGTGGGTGATCTCGGAGAGCGGGTTCGTCTGGTCCATGAACTGCGAGAGCTGGGAGGACCCGAAGAACTCCTTGATCACGGCCGACACCGGCTTGTAGTTGATGAGCTCCTGCGGCATCAGCGTCTCGATGTCCTGGAGACTCATGCGCTCCTTGATGGCGCGCTCCATGCGCACGAGACCGATGCGGTACTGGTTCTCGACCAGCTCGCCGACGGCGCGCACGCGGCGGTTGCCCAGGTGGTCGATGTCGTCGATCTGGCCGTTGCCGTTCTTGAGCTCGATGAGGTAGCGGACGACCTCCAGGATGTCCTCGCGGCGCAGCGTCCCCTGATCGAGGGGCACGTTGATCTTGAGCTTGTGGTTCAGCTTGAGGCGTCCCACGCGCGAGAGGTCGTAACGCTCGGGGTTGAAGAAGAGGTTGTTGAAGAAGGCGGTCGCGGTCTCCGGGGTGGGCGGATCGCCCGGACGGAGGCGGCGGTAGATCTCGAGGATCGCGTCCTCGGGCTTCTCGATCTTGTCCTGGAGGAGCGTGTTGCGGAGCGAGGGGCCGATGTGGGTGTCGTCGAGGAAGAGGACCTCCACCTTGTTGATGCCGCGCTGGCGGAAGAGCTCGAGCTTCTCGTCGGTGATCTCCTCGTTGGTCGCGAGCAGGACCTCGCCCGTCCTCGGGTCCTTGACGTCGTGCGCCGCGACCCGGCCGAGCACCTCCTCGAGGGCGATGGGAATCTGCTCGATGCCGGCCTGCTCCATCAGCCGGAGCGCCGCCCGGGTGAACTTGCGGCCCTCCTTGACGATCAGCTCGTTGCTCTGCGGGTTGCGCAGGTCGCGGGTGGCCTTCACGCCCACCAGGTGATCGGGCACGAAGCGTTTCGCCGCCTTGCGGCCGTCGAGGACGATGGTGTCCTTGCGGTAGAAGTAGTTGAGGAGGTCCTCGGCGGTCATGCCGAGGGCGCGCAGGAGGACGGTGGCGTGGAACTTCCGCCGCCGGTCGATGCGCACGTAGAGGATGTCCTTGGGGTCGAACTCGAAGTCGATCCACGAGCCGCGGTAGGGGATGATGCGCGCCGAGTAGAGGAGCTTGCCGCTGGCGTGCGTCTTCCCCTTGTCGTGGTCGAAGAACACGCCTGGCGAGCGATGGAGCTGCGAGACGATCACCCGCTCCGTCCCGTTGATCATGAACGTCCCGTGGCGGGTCATGAGCGGGATCTCGCCGAAGTAGACCTCCTGCTCCTTGACGTTCTTGATGGAGCGAACGCCGCTCTCGGGATCGACGTCCCAGATGACGAGCTGGACCGTGACCTTGAGGGGGGCGGCGAACGTCATCCCCCGCTGGTGGCACTCCTCCACGTCGTACTTCGGCTCGGAGAGCGTATAGCTCACGAACTCGAGGGAGGCGGTCTCGTTGAAGTCCTTGATCGGGAAGACCGACTTGAAGACCGCCTGGAGGCCCTGGTCCTTGCGGGCCTCGGGGGCCACGTCCTTCTGCAGGAACTCCTCGTAGGAGCGCTTCTGGATCTCGATCAGGTTCGGGATGTCGATGATCTTCTTGATGCGCCCGAACGTCCGCCGGAAGCGGAGGTTGTTCGGAACGCGGGATGCTGCCGACACCGTCGTGCTCATCACGTCTCCTGCGTCTCTCACTTGAGCTCCACCGTGCCGCCCGCCTCTTCGAGCTTCTTCTTGAGCGCCTCGGCCTCGGCCTTCGGCACGCCCTCCTTGACCGGCTTGGGCGCCCCGTCGACCAGGTCCTTGGCCTCCTTGAGGCCGAGCCCGGTGATCTCGCGCACCACCTTGATGACCTGGATCTTCTTGTCGCCCGCCCCGGAGAGGACGACCGTGAAGTCCTCCTTCTCGGGTGCGGCCGCCGCTGCGGCGGCCGCGGGCCCGGCCGCGGCCACCGCGACCGGCGCCGCGGCCGACACGCCGAGCTCCGACTCGAGCTCCTTCACGAGCGTCGCGGCGTCCATGAGGCTCATGTTCTTCAAGAAGTCCTTCACCTGCTCGCGCGTCACGTCCATCGCATTGCCCTTCCTTCCGGCTGAAGCCGTCGTCTGCACGCCGCCTACGAGGCCGCGTTCCCTTCACCCGCGCCGCTGCCGGCGCGCTTGCCGATCGAGTCCACGAGCCGCGCCACGCGGGCGGCGGGCTCGTTCAACGTGCGCAGGAGCTGGGCCGCCGGCGCCTGGAGGAGCCCCAGGAGCTGCGCCAGCAGCACCTCGCGCGCGGGCAGCGTCGCGAGCGCCTTCACCTCGGCGGCCGGCAGCACCAGACCATCGAGCAGCGCGCCCCGGATCTCGAGCTTGGGGAGCTCCTCGGCGAACTTGACCGCCAGCTTCGCGACCGCGACCGGGTCCTTGAAGCCGAGGATCAGCGCCAGCGGGCCCTCGAGCATCGGCCCGAGCTTCTCGTAACGCGACGCCGCGACCGCCCGCTTGGCGAGCGTGTTCTTCGCGACCCGGCAGCGGCCCTGCGCCTCGCGCACCGCGCGCCGGAAGCGGTTCATCTGTCCCACCGTGAGCCCGCGGTACTCCGCCAGCACGGCCACCGTCGCCCGACCGAGGTCGTCCTGCAGCTCGCGCACGCGGTCGATCTTCTCTGCCCGCCTCATGCTCCCGTCCTCACGCGGCGGCCCGCACGGTCGCGGGGTCGATGCGGATGCCCGGCCCCATGGTGGTGGAGACCGCCACCGACTGCATGTAGTGGCCCTTGGCGGACGCCGGCTTGGCGCGCAGCAGGCTCGTGAGCAGCGCCTGCGCGTTCTCGAGCAGGCGCTCCGCGCCGAAGCTGCGCTTCCCGATCGCCACGTGTACGATGCCCGCCTTCTCGACCCGGAACTCGACCTTACCCGCCTTGATCTCGCGCACCGCCTTGGCGATGTCGAAGGTGACGGTGCCGACCTTGGGGTTGGGCATGAGGCCACGCGGGCCGAGGATCTTCCCCAGGCGGCCGACGACGCCCATCATGTCCGGGGTGGCGATGGCGGTGTCGAAGTCGAGCCACTGCTCGTCCTGGATCTTCTTGGCCACCTCCTCCGCGCCGACGTGGTCCGCCCCGGCGGCCTCCGCCTCCTTGGCCTTGTCGCCCTTGGCGAACACCAGCACGCGGACGCTCTTGCCGGTGCCGTGCGGCAGGACGACCGTGCCGCGCACGTTCTGGTCCGCCTGGCGGGGATCGACCCCGAGCTTCACGGCCAGCTCGACCGTCTCGTCGAACTTGGCCGCGCCCTCGGCCGCCACCAGCGTGCGGACCGCCTCGTCGAGCGGGTAGCGCCGCACGCGGTCGATCCGTGCGGCGGCTTTCTGGTAGCGCTTGCTTCGCTTCGCCATGCGTCGCCCCTACACCACGTCGAGGCCGAGGCTGCGGGCCGTGCCCTCGACCGTCTTCACGGCCTGCTCGAGGCTGGCCGCCGTCAGGTCGGGCATCTTCAGGCGCGCGATCTCCTCCACCTGCTGGCGCGTCACCTGTCCCACCTTCTTCTTCCCCGGCTCGGCGGAGCCCTTCTCGATCCCCGCCGCGCGCTTCAAGAGCACCGCCGCCGGCGGCGTCTTGGTGATGAAGGTGAAGGAGCGGTCGGCGTACACCGTGATGATCACCGGGATGATGAGGCCCGCCTGCGCCTGTGTCTGAGCATTGAACGTCTTGCAGAATTCCATGATGTTGACGCCGCGCTGGCCGAGGGCCGGCCCGACCGGCGGGCTCGGGTTCGCCTGCCCGGCCGGGATCTGCAGCTTGATCTCCGCGATGACCTTCTTCGCCATGGGTTGCGCTCAGGCCTTCTCGACCTGCACGAAGTCGAGCTCGACGGGGGTGGCGCGCCCGAAGATGCTGATCAGCACGCGCAGCTTCCCCTTGTCCGGCTTCACCTCTTCCACCACGCCGTTGAAGTCCTGGAAGGGGCCGTCGACCACCTTCACCTGCTCGCCCTGCTCGAAGAGCACCTTGGGCTTCGGCTTGACCGCCCCCTCGGCCATCTGGTGCGTGATGTCGCGCACCTCGGCCTCGGAGATGGAGGGGATGGAGCCCGGGTCGGTCGCGCCGCCGAGGAAGCCGGTGACCTTGGGGGTCGACTTGACGATGTGCCAGGTCTCGTTGTTGAGCTTCATGTTGACGAGGATGTAGCCGGGGAAGAACTTGCGCGACGAGGTCTTCTTCTTCCCCTTGACCAGCTCGACCACCTTCTCCGACGGCACCAGGATCTCGCCGAACAGGTCCGGCTTGCCGAGCCCGCGGATACGCTCCTCGAGGGCCGCCTTCACCTTGTGCTCGTAGCCGGAGTACGTGTGCACCACGTACCAGCTCCGCTCCTCCTCTGCCGTCATGACCTGAGCTTGAGCGCCCACTGAATGACCCACGCCAGCACCGCGTCGACCAGCCCGAGATAGAGCGCGACGATGATCACGCCGATGAGGACGACCACCGTCGCCGCCTGCGTCTCCTTGCGGCTCGGCCAGTGCACCTTCTTGAGCTCGGCCCAGCACTCCTCGAGGAACTCGCGGGAGCGCGTGACCGGCTGCTTGAGCGATTCGAGAGCGTTCATGGCATCGGGACGCGGGTCAGGCAGGATTCGAACCTGCAACCCCCGGATTTGGAGTCCGGTGCTCTAGCCGTTCGAGCTACTGACCCGGCACGGGACCGCCGCCCGGCATGCACCCTAGACCTTCCCCTCCTTGTGGAGCGTATGGCTCCGGCACGCCGGGCAGAACTTCTTGAAGGCGAGCTTGTCCGTGGTCTTCTTCTTGTTCTTCGTGCTGGTGTAATTCTTCCGCTTGCATCCGTCGCACACGAGCGTGATCAGATCGCGCATCTGGCTCTCCCGGTGCCCAAGCCCACGACCGGATTCGAACCGGTGACCTCTTCCTTACCAAGGAAGTGCTCTGCCGCCTGAGCTACGTGGGCGAGCGGGAGACGGGAATCGAACCCGCGACCCCGAGCTTGGAAGGCTCGCGCTCTGCCACCTGAGCTACTCCCGCGGCTCATGATCCGTGTTGTCCTTTCGCATCGCGAATGGAGAGGGGAGGATTCGAACCTCCGTAGGCATTCGCCGGCAGATTTACAGTCTGCTCCCTTTGGCCACTCGGGTACCTCTCCGCATCGGTTCCGACTTGGCGGGCTGGAGCCGATGGTCGGAGTCGAACCGACGACCTGCTGATTACAAGTCAGCTGCTCTACCCCTGAGCTACATCGGCGGGCCGCACCACCGTCCGGCGCGCGCCGGCGACCCAGACTTTCCCGCGCAACCTCCTTGGCCGCGTTCCGGGCCGTGGGGGACCCGGACGGTAGTGGCGGGGAGCACGTACCCCTCCATCAGTGAGCGTAAACGTTACTTCCTACCTTCGCGCCCGTAGGCTGTCAAGGAACCAAGCTCTGCAAACGGGGTTATGAACTCGACCGGCGGGCCGTCAGCTCGTAGAGGGCGATCGCGACCGCCACCCCGACGTTGAGCGACTCGACACCCGGGGCCATGGGGATGGAGGCCGTGAAGTCGCAGGTGCGTTGGACGAGCGGCCGGAGCCCCCCACCCTCCCCGCCCGCCACCAGCGCCGGGCGGGCGGGAGGCTCCAGGCGCGCGAGCGGCGTCCCGCCCCGGGGCGAGAGCCCGACCAGCCAGAAGCCCGCCGCCTTGAGGGCCTCCATCGCGCGCACCAGGTTCGGGACCTGGGCCACCGGGAGCCCGAAGAGGAGGCCGGCGGACGCCGCGGCGACCACCGGCGTGACGCCGACGCTCCGATCGCGGGGCAGGACGACCCCGCCCACGCCGAGCGCGCGCGCCGTGCGCAGGATGGCCCCCAGGTTGCGCGGGTCCTGGAGGCCGTCGAGCACGAGCGCGCTCGGGCAGCGCGGCGCGAGGAGCCGCTCGAGCGGCGCGTAGGCGAAGGGCGGCGCGACCGCGACCGCCCCCTGATGGTGGGGCGAGCGGGCCAGCCGGTCGAGCGCCGGGTGGTCCGCCGATTCGACCCGCACGCCGCGCGCGAGCGCGGCCGCGGACAGCTCGGCCGCACGGGGTCCCCGTCCGAGGCAGACACGATCGACCGGCTCGCCGCTGCGCAGCAGCTCGAGCACCGCGTTCGCGCCGTAGACGACGAGCGGCGCTTCCGCCCCGCTTCGGGTTGTCCGCGGCCGGGTCATCGGCTAGGAGGCTATCCGGGTTGCCATGACGAGCGAGGCGAGCGAGCCGGGGACAGCCTCCTAGACGGCGGTCGTGGGCAAGATCGTCCACCGTTACGTATTTCGTGAGATCGTGGTCCCATTCCTCTTCGGGCTCTCGGTCTTCACCTTCATCCTGCTGATCGCCCGTCTGCTCAAGCTGATCGAGCTGGTCGTGACCCGCGGGGTCCCGGTCCTGAACATCCTGCAGCTCCTCAGCTACATCATGCCGGCGTTCCTCGAGGTCACCGTACCGATGGCGATGCTGCTGGCCATCCTGGTCGCCTTCGGCCGCCTCTCTGCCGACTCCGAGATGGTGGCGCTGCGCAGCTCGGGGTTGAGCCTCTATCAGCTGATCGCGCCGGTCGCCATGGTCGCGCTGCTCGCCACCGCGGCGACCGCGGCGCTCTCGGTCTGGGCCCGCCCGTGGGGCAACCGCGCCCTCAAGACGGCTCTCTTCGACCTCGCCCGCACGCGCGCGAGCGCGGGCATCAAGCCGCAGATCTTCAACGACGACTTCCCGGGGCTGGTGATCTACGCCGAGACCATCGCGGCGACCAACGACCGCCTCCACCACGTGCTCATCTCCGACGAGCGCGACAACGCCCAGCACAACACGATCTTCGCGCGCGAGGGGGCCATGGTCTCGAACCCGGCGACGCAGGCGGTCACGCTCCGCCTGCGCGACGGCTTCATCCACACCACCGACGGACGCGCAGGCACGGAGTACCAGACCCACTTCGAGTTCTACGACGTCAACCTCGACCTGCGGCAGATGCTCGAGGGCGCGCGGCAGCGCGAGCGCGACCCCAAGGAGCTGACCCTCGGGCAGCTCGGGCGGGCGGTCGCCGCCAAGCACGCGGCCGGGCTGCCGTTCCTCCCGGAGCTGATCGAGTACCACCGCAAGTTCTCGATCCCGTTCGCCTGCGTGGTGTTCGCTCTGGTCGCCGTGCCGCTCGGCGTGCAGCCGGTCCGCGCCGCCCGCTCGCGCGGCTTCACCCTGAGCCTGGTCATGATCTTCGTCTACTACGTCCTCCTCTCGATCGGGCAGGCGCTCGCCGAGCAGGCGCTCCTGCCCGTGGTGGTCGGGCTCTGGCTCCCGAACGCGATCTACGCGGCGGTCGGCGTCTACCTCTTCGAGCGCGCCGCCCGCGAGCGGACGCTGGACCAGCTCGAGCGCCTGCAGAGCGGGCTCGCCGCGCTGCGCGACCGGCTCCTCGGGCGGCTCGGCGCGGAGGCGGCGCCGTGAGCGCGGCCCGGCGCCTGCTGCTCCCCGTCGTCGGCCGTCATCTCGTGCGCGAGTTCCTGGCGGCGTTCGCGCTCAGCCTGGCGGCGTTCGTAGTGATCTACGTCACGGCCGAGTTCTTCGATCGCCTGGACAGCTTCCTGCGCCACGACGTCGCCAGCGGGGCGATCGTGCGCTACTTCGTCTTCAAGCTGCCTCTGGTGGTGACGCAGGTGACGCCGTTCGCCGTGTTGGTCGGCGCGCTCGTCGGCCTGGGGCTCCTGGCGCGCCAGAACGAGTTCGTCGCGCTGCGCGCCTGCGGCGTCAGCGTGGGGCAGATCATGGCGCCGCTCCTCGGCCTCGCCGCCCTGATCAGCGTCAGCGCCTTCGCGTGGAACGAGACCGTGGTGCCGTACAGCGCGCACCGCTGGCACGAGATCGAGAACCTCGAGATCAAGCGGCGCGGCCCGGCGAGCGTGTTCGCAGGTCGCGAGGTCTGGTTCCATGGGCGCGCCGGCTTCTACAACATCGACCGGGTCTCGCCGCGCAAGAAGACGCTCTGGGGCCTCGCCGTCTACCAGCTCGATGCCGACTTCCGACTCGCGCGCCTGATCGAGGCCGAGTCCGCCGTCTGGGACGGCGCGCGCTGGCAGCTCGCCGGCGCGCGGACGCTCGAGTTCGCCGCCGAGGGCGTGCGCGAGCAGCGCGCCGCCCCGCCCGGCTTCGCCATCCCCGAGACGCTCGAGGATTTCCGCGCGGTGTCGGTCGAGCCCGAGGAGCTGAGCTACGGCATGCTGCGCCGCCAGATCAAGGACCTGCGCCGCAAGGGGGTCGACACCTCCGAGAGCCTGGTCGACCTGCATTTGAAGCTGGCGTATCCCGCGGCGAGCCTGATCATGATGCTGCTCGCCGTGCCGCTCACCGCGGCCGGGACGCGCGTCACCAGCTTCGCCGCGAGTGTCGGCGTCGGGTTCGCCGTGGGCTTCGCATACTTCTTCCTGGTCGCCTTCACCCGTCCGCTCGGCCAGACCGGCTCGCTCCCGCCGGCGCTGGCGGCGTGGGCCGCCAACGCCATCTTCGCGCTGGTCGGCGGCTTCTACTTGCTCGGCGGGGAGTGAGGAGGCCGGCGCCGAGAGGCGCCGCGGTGGCCGACGGGGTCCGGGGGCATCGGAGCAGCGCAGCGCGCGCAGCGCGCGAGCAGCGGACGGGCCCCCGGATGAGTTAAGGCACCAGCGCGGGCGCCTCGAGCCCCGCCGTCTCGGGCAGGCCGAGCATCACGTTGAGGCACTGCACCGCCTGGCCCGACGCGCCCTTGCCGAGGTTGTCGATGGCCGTCACCACGATCGCCTGACCCGAGGCGCCGTCCCAGCGCCAGCCGATGGCGCAGCGGTTGGTGCCCCGCACCTCGCGCAGCTCGGGCGGCGCCTGCTCGCCGCGCAGCACGACGAACGGCTCGCTGCCGTACGCACGCTCGAAAAGCTCCTCGAGCGGCGGCCGTCCGCCCGCGATGCGCACGTACATGGTGCTCAGCAGGCCGCGGCTCACCGGCAGCAGGTGGGGCACGAAGAGGGCCCCGCGCGTGGCGCCCGCCGCATGCAGCTCCTGATCGATCTCGGGCCCGTGGCGATGCTCGCCGATCGCGTAGGGCCGGAAGTTCTCGTTCACCTCGGCAAAGAGCTGCTCCACCTTGGCTCCCCGCCCGGCGCCGGTGGTGCCGGACTTGGCGTCGATGATGACGGGCTCGCGGAGCAGGCCGGCCCGCGCCAGGGGCACGAGGCCGAGGAGCGCACCCGTCGGATAGCAGCCGGGGCACGCCACGATGCGCGCGTCGCGCAGCCGCGTCCGGTACAGCTCGGGCAGGCCGTACACCGCCTCCGCGAGCAGCTCGGGCGCGGGGTGCGCCGTGTACCAGCGCGCGTACACGGCCGCGTCGCGGAAGCGGAAGTCGGCGGAGAGGTCGATCACCCGGCGGCCGCGCCGGACGAGCTCCGCCACGACCGGCGCGGCCGCCGCGTGGGGCAGCGCCGTGAACACGATCTCGGCGGCCGCGGCGACCTCCGCGGGCTCGGGCGCCCGCAGCGCCGTCTCCACGATCCCGGCGAGGAAGGGGTAGATGTCGGCCGCGCGCCGGTCGCGGTACTGCTCCGAGGAGAGGAAGGCGAGCTCGACGGCCGGATGCCGCGCGAGGAGCCGCAGGAGCTCCACGCCCGTGTAGCCGGTCGCGCCCAGCACGGCCACCGGCACGCGCGTCGCCAGCGCCCGGCTCGCCTCCATGGGCGCGCACAGTACGCGACGAGGGTGCCGGGCGCAACGAAGCGCCCGCTCGGGCGGCGGCTCAGCGCTTCGAGTACTGCGGCCGCTTGCGCGCCTTGTGGCGCCCGTACTTCTTGCGCTCGACCTCGCGCGGATCGCGGGTGATGAAGCCCGCCTTCTTGAGCGGCGAGCGCAGCTCGGGGTCGGCCTGGAGCAGCGCGCGCGTGATGCCGTGGCGGATCGCCACCGCCTGCGCCGACACGCCGCCCCCCTGCACGCTCACCTCGGTGCGGTACTGGCCCGCGGTCGAGGTGACCTCGAACGGCTGGTGCACGATCATGCGCGAGGTCTCGCGCCCGAAGTACGCGTCGAGCGGGCGCGCGTTCACCACGATCTCGCCCGCCCCCGGCTGGAGGCGCACGCGGGCCACGGAGGACTTCCGCTTGCCCGTGGACCAGATGACGGAGACTCGTTCGGGACTCATGAGCTTCTTCACCTGCTCTCGGGGAGCGGCACCGGCTTCTGCGCCTGGTGCGGATGGTCGGGACCCGCGTAGATCTTCAGCTTGGTCGCCAGGCGCCGGCCGAGGCGGTTCTTCGGCAGCATGCCGGCCACCGCGTCGCGCACGAGGCGGATCGGATGCCGGGCGAGCACCTCGCCCGCGCGCGCCCGCCGCACCCCGCCCGGATAGGTGGTGTGACGGATGTACTCCTTCTTCTCGAGCTTCTCGCCCGTCAGCCGGATCTTGGCCGCATTGACGACCACCACGAAGTCGCCGGCGTCGAGGTGCGGGGAGAAACCCGGGTTGGTCTTCCCGCGCAGCACCAACGCGACCCGCGACGCGAGGCGGCCGAGGACCTTGCCCTCGGCGTCGGCGACGTACCAGCGCCGCGCGGCGCGTGCCGCCTCGGTGCTGAGGCTCCTGGTGGTTCGTGTGATCGACATCGGCGTCAGTCGCAAAACAGCGACGGGACCCGCGGACAACCGTCGCTGCCGGGGTCCCGCCGCAAGTGGCGGGGCCGACGAGACTCGAACTCGCGACCTCCTGCGTGACAGGCAGGCGTTCTAGCCAACTGAACTACGACCCCGTAAATCCCGAAGCTCGGCACCGGATGCTCCTAGCGTAGCCCCGAGCTTCTTGCAATCGACGGCAGCGGCCCCCGGTCACGGCGTGGCCGCCGCCGGAGCACGCTCGCCGAGCCACCGCTCGACGCTACCGACGAAGCGCGCGGGCTCTTCGAGCTGCGGGACGTGGCCGACGTCCGCGAAGAGCTCGAAGGACCAGTCCGGGCGCAGGCCGGCCAGCCGGCGCGACGCCGCGGCTGCGACCAGGCGATCGCGGTCGCCCTGGACGAGCAGCGTCGGGGCCGTGATCCGCCGCACCATCTCGTCGAACCACGACCGCCGCGCGGCGACGGCGATCAGCGAGCGGGCCGCCTGGATGAAGGCCCGGTTCGCCCACGGCATGCGCTCGAGCCGCTCGCGCGCCAGGGTGACGTGCGCCTCGACGACGTCGGGCGGGATGCGCGAGGGATCGGCACAGCAGAGCGCGAGCGTCGCCCGGACGACCCCCGCGGGGCCGAGGAGACGCGCGCGCCAGCGCAGCACCTGCTCGCCGACGAGCGGCAGCGCGTAGAGCGTGAAGAGGGCCGCCACCGTGCCGTCCACCCGGGCCTCGGCGGAGCGCGGCTGGGCGGGCGCGACCAGGACGAGCCCGGCCACCCGCTCCGGGGCGAGGGCCGCCTCCATGATCGCCACCAGCCCGCCCATCGAGTTCCCGACCAGAACGGCCGGCCCCGCGGCGACCGCGTCGAGGAAGCGATCGAGCAGGACCCGGTTCGCGTGCACGTCCGCCGAACGCTCGCCGAGCGGCGTCCGCCCGAAGCCGGCGAGGTCGACCGCGAGGACACGCGCGCGCCGCGCGAGTACGGGCGCAACCGCGAGCCAGTTCACGTGCGAGCCGCCGAGGCCGTGCACGAGCACCAGCGTCGGCCCCGTGCCGCCGAAGTCGGCGTAGTGGACCGGGCCGTCGAGATCGATGGTGCGCGAGCGCATCGGCCTTGCCCGTCAGGCCCGCGCGGTGAGCGCGCTGATGCGGTCGATGATCCGAGGCCAGACGGCGCGCGGAAGGTCGTGCCCCATGCCGTCGATGACCAGGAGCTCGGCGTCAGGGACCGCCTCCGCCGTGTCGAGGCCCGCCTCCACCGGAACGAGCGGATCGTCGCGGCCGTGGATCACCAGGGTCGGCACGGTGACCGCGGCGAGCGCCGGCCTGCGGCTTCCCGAGGCCAGGATGGCGACCAGCTGACGCGCGACCCCGGCGGGATGGAAGCAGCGGTCGTAGGA
>WNGR01008308.1_pt1 | contig 14720 bp, 17 predicted proteins | sample 5407581 | NCBI WGS metagenome assembly WNGR01 (sample SAMN13153383, study PRJNA577476) | soil metagenome | isolation source: 80 cm soil or saprolite under Garry oak tree replicate 2 | place: USA:California | collected 2016-06-15
AATCGTCGATGGACGATCCGAAGGCGAAGCAGAGATTGCTCGAGATCGGCGCCGAGCCGGTGGGCGGCTCGGCACGGGAGTTCGCCGAGCGCGTGCGCTCCGACTATCATTTGTGGGGGCGCGTGGTGAAGGAGTCCGGCATCAAGCTCGAATAGCACGGAAAACGGGCCCGCCGCGAAAGGAAGGAGTCCGCATCAGGACCTCGGCCGCCCGTCACTCCAAAGGAGGCAATCATGAAGACCCGCGTTACCGCAATCGCCGCCGCACTGTTCGCCGTTCCGCTCCTCGCCGTCGCACAAGGCTGGCGGCCGCCCGCCGAGGGCCAGCGCTGTCCCTCCAAGTGGGGCGTGGGCGACGAGCGCGGCTCGGGCAATCACATGAAAAATCCCGAGACCGTGCTGCGGGCGGCACGGCTCATCCGTACCGGAGAAGTCATCGAGATGGGCCACGTTCTCGGGCCGGGCATGCCTTTCTCGGGACCGCGCATCTTCAACCTGCAGACCAAGCGCACGGTCATGAACCCGGGCGCGAACACGCGGGGCAGCAACGAGGAGATGGTGATTTCCGAGATCGGCCAGGTCGGTACGCAGTTCGACGGCTTCGCTCACCAGACCATCGGCGATTCGCTTTACAACTGCTTCAAGGTCAGCGAGGTCGCGACTCGTTCCGGCTTCACCAAGCTCGGCGTCGAGAAGGTGGGGATGATCTTCGCGCGCGGCGTGCTGATAGACGTCGCTGGCCTGAAGGGAGTGGAGATGCTCGGCGACACCTACGAGATCACGCCCGACGACTTGCAGCAGGCGCTCGCGAAACAAAGACTCAAGCTCCAGCCAGGCGATGCGATCATCATCCACACCGGCTGGGGCAAGCTCTGGGGCAAGGACAACGCTCGTTTCATGAAGACGACTCCCGGAGTGGGCGTCGCCGCGGCAGAGTGGCTGGTGAAGCAGGACCCTGTGCTGGTCGGCTCGGACAACTGGCCGGTGGAGGTTGCGCCCAACCCGGACAAGGAGCTGAGCCTCCCGGGGCACCAGATTTTTCTCGCGGTGAATGGCGTGCACATTCTCGAAAACCTCAAGCTCGACGAGCTCGTCGCGAAGCGCGTGTACGAATTCGCGTTCACCATGCAGCCGCTCAAGATGTACGGCGCCACGGGCTCGACGGTCGCGCCGGCGGCAATCCGTTGAGGAGGCAACGCCATGAAGGCGACCAGGCGGCTGAGGCCCACGAGGCCCAGGACTCGGGCGCCACAGTCGGCAAGATACTGGTCGCAGTCCACGCCCAATAGGAGAAACGCATGACCGATGCCGAATCGGGCGCAACCCGCGGCATTTCCCGCAGGGCCCTGCTCGGGGCCGCCGCGGCAGCGGCGGGTGCCGCCGCCGCGCCCCGGGCGCTTGCGCAGCAGCAGATCAAATGCGCGGCAGTCCCCGCGGCCAGCGCGAAGGGGCCGCGCGTGTTTCTCGAGTACGACCAGCCGGAGCTCGACGCCAACTACGACCAGCTTCCCTGGGCGCCGAATCATCAGCAGGTCACCGGCCGCGACGCTTCCAACAGCGAGCTCGTGCGCCTGCGGATCGGCGCGCCGCGCCGCGTCGCCTACGGGCCGACCGAGGTCGAGAGGCTCGACATCTACGCGACCGGCAAGGCCGGCGCTCCCATCATGGTGTTCCTCCACGGCGGCGCCTGGCGCGGCGGGGAGGCGAAGAATTACGCGGCTCCCGCCGAGATGTTCGTGCGCGCCGGGGCGCATTTCGTCGTGCCCGATTTCGTCGCGGTGCAGAACGCCGGCGGAAACCTGTTCGCGATGGTGGAGCAGGTGCGACGCGCCGTAGCCTGGGTATACCTGAACGCGGCAAGCTTCGGCGGCGACGCGGGCAGGCTCTATCTCTCGGGTCACTCCTCGGGCAGCCACCTCGGCGGCTGCGTGATGATCACCGACTGGCAGCGGGACTTCGGCCTGCCTGCAGGCGTGGTGAAGGCCGCCCTGCTCGTCTCCGGCATGTACGATCTCAAGGCGCCGCGGCTCTCCGCGAGGAGCTCCTACGTCAAGTTCACCGGTGAGATGGAAGACGCGCTCAGCGCCCAGCGGCACCTCGAGCGCGTCAACGCTCCGATCATCGTCGCTCACGCCGCGCTCGACACCCCGGAATTCCAGCGCCAGTCGCGCGATTTCGCCGAGGCGCTCACGAAAGCGCGCAAGCCGGTGCAGCTCATCCGCGGCGAGGGCTACAACCACTTCGAATTCATCGAGACGCTGACGAATCCCTACGGAATCCTGGGGAGCGCGGCGCTGGCGATGATGGGGCTCGCTGCCCCGTGATGCCGGATTTCCGGCGAAACTGACCAGGAGAGGCGTCATGGTCTCGAATCGAATTCGTCCGGCGGCGTGCGCAGCGTTGGCGGCGCTCTCCGGCAAGCCCGGGGTCGTGGAAGGCTTCGGCCTTCAGAGCCACGGCTCCCATTCGCCGGAGGCCGAGTACGTCGAGCTCGACTCGGTCGAGCCGAGGCTCTACCTGCTCGCGCGCCTCATCATGGAGGCGGCGAGCGAATGAAAAAGCGGGGATCGAAAGGAAAAGGCACGAGCGCCGAGAGGGCTTTGCGCCGCGATGTCGCGCTCGCCAACCGCATCATCGAGCGCTTCGGGCTCGCCAATGCCTTCGGGCACGCGAGCGCGCGCGTTCCGGGCACGGACACTTTTCTTTTTCCGACGCGCCGCTCGCCCGGCCTCGCCGACGAGAATAACCTGCTCGTGCTCGACACGGACGGCAGCATTCTTTCCGGCAAGGGCACGCCGAACAGCGAGCTCTGGATCCACGCGCGCATCTACGCGGCGCGGCCCGAGGTCGGCGGCGTCGTGCACGCGCATCCGCCCGCCTGCGTCTGCCTGACCCAGATCGGGCAGCCGCACCGCGTCGTGCACAACCAGGGCGGGGCGTTCCTCGACGGCGTTCCCGAATACGAGCGCGTCGGCCTCATCCGCACGCGCGAGCTCGGCGACCTGCTCGCGCATCGCCTCGGCGCCGGCGTCGCCGTGATGATGCGCGGCCACGGCATCACCACGGCGCTCCCCGACGTGCGCACCGCTGCGGTGGCGGCGTGCCTGCTGGAAGAAAGCGCCGGGATGCAGTTGCGCATGCTCGCCTCGGCGGGAGGCGACGCCGGGCGGATCCGGGTCTATACCCGCGAGGAAGCCGAGCGCGTGCGCGACCAGCTCAGTCCCCACGTGGTCGAGCGGGCCTGGGAGTACTACGCTGCGGCCGCCGAGCAGAGGCCGCTCGGCGGGTGAAGCTTAGGCATCGCTCAAGCTGGTCGGGAACATCGTGAGTCCGACGGCCGATCTCGCCGGATTGATCGCCAACACGGTGAGGAGAACGCTGGGCATTCCAGCCGGGTTGTAGATCGCCTCGCGCGGGAGCGGGTCCTCGCGCCCTGATGATTATCGCTGATGCTCAGGAGGAGATTTCACATGATCAGATTCGAGCCGATACCCGCCCGGGTCCTCGCACCCTTTTTCGCACTCGCGATCGCGGGCTGCGCCGGCGCGCCGCCCGCGCCTACGCCCGCGGCGAAAGCGGAGCTCGCGCCCACGGGCACGCTGCGCGTCGCGGTGTTCACCGGCAACCCGGTGCTCGGCACGCGCAGCCGGAGCACGGGTCAGGTGACCGGCACGACGGCGACGCTGGGGCGCGCGCTCGCTCAAGCGGCCGGCGTCCCGGCGAAGGTCATCGAGTACACCACGATCGCGAAGCTCGTCGAGGACGCCAAAGCGGGCGAATGGGACGTCGCGGTCGTCGCCTTCGATCCGGCGCGGCGCAACGTCATGGACTTCGCGCCTCCGCACATCGTCGTCGATCTCACGTTTCTCGTCGCACCGGACGCAGCGATCCGCAGCGTCGCCGAAGCCGACCGGCCCGGCGTGAAAATCGCCGCGGCGCGCGGCGCCGCCACGACGCTGTTCCTGCAGCGGTCGTTCAAGCAGGCCTCGGTGGTGCAGGCCGAGAGCGAGCCGGCCGCCTTCAATCTGATCAAAGAAGGCAAGGCGCAGGCTTACGCGCAGAACCGCTATATGCTGCTCGGGCTCGCCGAGGGACTGCCGGGCGCGCGCGTGCTCGATGACCGCTTCTCAGCGGCGGAGATGTCGATCGCGCTGCCGAAGGGCCGGCCTGCCGCCCTCGAATACGTGAGCGCGTTCGTCGCGCAATCGAAAAAATCGGGCACGGTCGCGCATGCGATCGAATCCGCGGGACTTCGCGGCGTGAGCGTCGCGCCATAAGGGCCCCTTCCCCTGGAAGGGGAGGGTGTCGCGAGTTAGATCCTTATGGGCAGCGCTCTCACGGGTTTGCCGGTCGCGGCGAAGAGCGCGTTCGCGACCGCGGGGGCAATGACCGGCGTCGCGGGCTCGCCGACGCCGGTCGGCTTCTCGCTCGAGCGCACGATGTACACGCCGATCCGCGGCATCTCGTTGAAGCGCAGCGGCATGTAGTCGTGAAAGTTCGACTGTTCCACCACGCCGTCCTTCAGCGTGATCGCGCCGTACAGCGCCGCAGTCAGCCCGTAGGCGATGCCGCTTTCCATCTGAGCGCGGATCACGTCGGGGTTCACCGCCACGCCGCAATCGACCGCGCACATGACGCGGTCCACGCGGAATGAGCCGTCGCGCCTGACCGTGACTTCCGCCACCTGGGCAACGACCGTGCTGAACGATTCGTGCACGGCGATGCCGCGCCCGCGCCGCTCGCCCGTCCTGACCGGCACGAGCGGGGTGTTCCAGTCGGCCTCGGTCGCAGCGAGCTCGAGCGCCGCCCTGTGGCGGGGACTTTTCGCGAGCAGCGCGCGGCGCAACTGGTAGGGGTCTTTCCCGGCAGCCTTCGCGAGCTCATCCAGAAAGGTCTCGGTCGAGAACGCGGTGTGGGTCGAACCGACCGAGCGCCACCATTGCACCGGAACGCCCATCTTCGGCGAATGCAGCTCCACGCCGAGGTTGGCGATCGCGTAGGGAAGATTCGCCGCGCCTTCGACGGAGGTCGCATCGATCCCCTCCTTCACCATCATGGTTTCGAACGCGGTGCCGGCGAGGATCGATTGGCCGACGATGCGGTGCTGCCAGGCGATGATGTTGCCCTGCGCGTCGAGCCCGCCTTTCAGCGTGTGGTAGTACATCGGGCGGTAGTAGCCCCCGCGCATGTCGTCCTCGCGCGTCCAGACGAGCTTGACCGGTGCGCGCCCGTTGATGGCCTTCGCGATCGCGACGGCCTCGAGCACGTAATCCGCCTGCGGATTGGCGCGCCGGCCGAAGCTGCCGCCGGCATAAAGCATGTTGAGCTTCACCTGCTCGGGCTTCATCCCGAGGGCCGCCGCGACCGCGCCCTGGTCGATCGACTGGAACTGCTCGCCGTTCCAGATCTCGCACGCCTCCGCGCTCAATTTCACGACGCAGTTCATCGGCTCCATGGTCGCGTGGGCAAGGTACGGAAACTCGTACGCGGCCTCGAGCGTTTTCGCCGCGCCGGCAAGCGCGAGCGCGGCGTCGCCCTCCTTTTTCGCGGGCAGGCCCGGCGTCGCGGCCAGTTTCTTGTACCCGGCCATGATCTCGCTCGATCCGAGCGTGAACGCGCCCGTTTCGTCCCAGTCGATAGCCAGCGCGTCGCGGCCTTTTTTTGCCGACCAGAAATCGGCCGCGAGCACCGCCACGCCCTGCGGGATCGCCACCGCGTCGACCACGCCTTTTACCGATTTGGCCTTCATCATGTCGAACGACTTCACCTTGGCGCCGAAGCGCGGCGGATGCGCGACGAGCGCGGTGAGCATTCCGGGCAGCTTCACGTCCTGCGTATAGGTCGCGCTGCCGGTGGATTTGGCGCGGCTGTCGGTGCGCGGCGCGCGCTTGCCGATGTATATGAAGTCCTTCGGATCCTTCAGCTTGACCTCCTGCGGAACCGGCAGCTTCGCCGCGTCGGCCGCCAGCTGGCCGAAGCTCGCCCTGCGCGTGCCCCCCATGTGGATCACGCTGCCGCGCTCGACCGTGATCGCGTCGGGCGGCACGCCCCAGCGCTGCGCGGCGGCGGCAACCAGCATCGCGCGCGCCGCGGCGCCGGCCTTGCGCATCTGCTCGTAGGAATTCGCGAGCGCCGTGCTGCCGCCCGTGCCCTGCATCGTGCCGAAGAAGAGATTCGCGTAACGGCCCGCGTCCGCGGGCGCACCCTCGGCGCGGATCTGGTTCCAGTCGGCATCGAGTTCTTCCGCGACGAGCGTGGGCAGTCCCGTATAGGTGCCCTGGCCCATCTCCAGGTGCTTGACGATCACGGTCACGCTGCTGTCCGCGGCGATGCGAACGAAGGCGTTCGGCTCGAAAGTTCCGGCTGCGACGACGGCGCCGCCTCCCTGTCCGGGGCCGGCCATCTGCGCGAGGGCGCCCGGCAGGGCGACTCCGAGCGTGAGCCCGGCGCCCGCCTTGAGGAAATCGCGGCGGCTCAAGTTGACGATCTCTAAGTTGTCCATGCGCGCCTCCTATTTCACGTTCCGCGACGCCTGCCTGATGGCGACGCGAATACGGTTATAGGTGCCGCAGCGGCAGACGTTGCCGCTCATCGCGGCCTCGATCTCGGCGTCCGTGGGCCTCTTTGTCTTCGCCAGCAGCGCGGCCGCGCTCATGATCTGGCCCGACTGGCAGTAACCGCACTGGGGCACGTCGTTTGCGGCCCAGGCTTCCTGCACCGCCTTGCCTTCCTTCGTTGCCCCGATCGCCTCGATGGTGGTGATCCGCTTGCCGGCGGCCGATGCCGCGGGCGTCGAGCAGGAGCGCGCCGGCGCGTCGTTGATGTGCACGGTGCAGGCGCCGCACAGCGCCATGCCGCAGCCGTACTTGGTGCCGGTCATATTGAGGTGGTCGCGCAGCACCCACAGGAGCGGGGTGTCCGGCTCGGCGTCCACGCTGATCGCCTTGCCGTTGATATTCAGGGAAATCATCGAAAAACTCCTCAGGAGATTGTCGTCCCCGCGGAAGCGGGGACCCAATGGCTTGGTGTGCGTAATCTAGGCCATGCGGCGGCAGTTGTATAGTAGGCGCACGTTTGTCATAAAAAGCGCGCGCGGCCCCGCCGCCTACGGCGCCGCCGACGGCCGAAGGATGATTTTACCGACTCCCGTGCGCGCGGCCACGATGCGGTGCGCCTGGGCGGCCTCGGCGAGCGGCAGCACGCGGTCGATGAGCACGCGGTAGCGGCCTTCGGCCGCCGCGCGCAGGGCGAGCTCGAGGTCCTCGTGGGTGATGCGCCCGAACGAGCCGATCACCGTGTTCGCGTTCAGGTACAGGCGCTTCACGTCGAGCGGCACCGTCCCGCCACCGTGGCCGCCCGCGGTGATGAGCCGGCCGCCGCGCGCGAGGCTGGAAAAAGCCTTGGGAAAGAGCTCGGGATCGCCGATGTTCTCGAACACGACGTCGACGCCGCGCCCGCCGGTGATCCGCTTCACTTCCTCCGCGAGATCCTGCATGCGGTAATTGACTCCGAAATCGGCGCCGAGCCCGACGGCGGCGCGCACGCGCTCTTCGGCGCCCGCTCCCGCGATCACCTTCGCCCCGAGCACTTTCGCCGCCTGGATGCCGGCGCTGCCCAGTCCGCCCGCGGCGCCCATCACGAGCAGCCAGTCGCCCGCCTTCAGCTTCGCGTCGTCGCGCAGCATGGTGAACGCCACCGGGGCGTGCCGCGCGACCACCGTCGCTGCGGAGAAATCCACGCCCTCGGGAATCGGATGCGTGATCTCGGCCGGCACCTTGACGTATTCCGCATAGCCGCCCCAGGCGTGCAGGCCGAGCACGACCGGAAACGACGTTGCGGTCGCCGGGCGGACAAACTGCATCGTCACGACGCGATCGCCGATCTTCCGCCCGGCGACGCCCGGACCGAGCGCCGCGATGACCCCGGACGGATCGACCCCGAGAACATGCGGAAGCTGCACCGGCAGCGAATAAGCGCCCGAGCGGACGACGAGGTCGAGCGTGCGGTTCACCGACACGGCGCAGACCTGCACGAGCACTTCGCCCGCCTGCGGCACCGGCGTCGGGACTTCTTCGAGCCGCATGACTTCAGGGGGCCCGAACTCACGAATCACAATCGCCTTCACCGTCCGCTCCCCTTCTAGAGGCGCATCGAGCCGCCGGCGCGTCGGGGTGAGTATAACGAGAATCGGCGCCCGCCCGAAGCCGGGGCCGATTCGAATCTCGCGCCGAAGCGTGCGAACGAAGTGGAGAAAGGGAAAAGGTCGTGCGGGCAGTCGGGGGCGGGTGAGAGGGGAGCTCTTCGGCGCGCCGCTCATCGCAGCGGACATCATCGCCGCAGTAACGCGGCTTGCGGCCCGGCTCGGAGCTCAGCGGGAATTCGGACCCTCTAGCGCCTCGACGGCGGCACAAAGGGCGGTCCGGGATCGCGCTGATTCGGCCCCGCACCGGGCTGCGCGCGGTCGCCGGGCGCGGCGCCCGTCTTCCCCGCGGAACGCGCCTGCTTGTCGAGCTTGTCCTTGAGGAACGGCGGCGGCGCGGTGAGCGGCGCCGGAGCCGACTTCGCGTCCGCGAGGTGAAACGATTCGCCGGCGCCGAACTCGCGCGCGAGCGCCTTGTTCTCCGCGGGCGTCACCGCGATCCTGCCCTCGATGACCTCGCCATAGAGTCCTTCGGCCGCGGGTTTGCCGTCGGAATTCCCGCACTCGCGCCGGCAGAGGTGCAGGCTGAAATGGGTGCCGCGAACGCCGATGACGGCGGTGGGGACCCGGACCATGTAATTCTCCCGGTTGCGCTGGCCGATGAGGCCGGTGACAAACCGCCCCCCGCCCTTCAGCAGGCGGAAAAAAGCCGTCCCCGGGTCGCTCCGCTGCTCTCTATAAGAATACTTGTCGACGACGAAATCCGAACCGGAGTGTATCGAGACCAGGCCCGAATCGGTGAAGAGGATCTGCAGGTTGCTCGCGGCGCCGGTGTGGATCCGGTCGCCCGACTCGATCTCCGCGTTCGGGGAAAGCCGGATGGTTTTCCCGGCGCGCGTGGCGGAGACGTCGCCGACCGCGATCAGCACCTGCCCGGCGATTTCCGCCCGCGCAGGCAGCGCGAGCGCGCCGGCGCAGAACGCAATGCAGAAAACACGCAGCAACCGCTCGTAGCACATCGCACGCCCCCCTCAGATCGCGACCCGAAACCCGCCCATTCTCGGTCGTCACCGCGCCGGCCGCAAGCGACCTCCCCAAAAAGCGTGAGATAATACCGCTTCTCGCTTCGATGCACCCTTCTGAAGTGCGGCGCGTTATAATGGCCGGCGTCGTCGGCAAGACGGCGGGCGATGACGATGGAGGATGATCCGCCGTTTATTCCATGAAGGAGAACCTGCGATGAAAAACGCCAATCTGCTGATCGTCCTTGGCTCTGCGGTCTTTTTTGCGGGCACGGTCCATGCGCAGACGACCCCAGCCCAGCCGAAGCCGCCGCTCGCTCAAGCCGCACAGAGCGTGGCCAAGAATCTCGCGAGGGACCCCGATAACCGCGGACTGCAAAATGCATCGAAGCGCATCGCCGACAACCAAGCGCGCATCGATGCGCGCGATGCGCACACAAGCTTCGAGCGTCCCATGCGGGTCGAGCGCCCGGATCGCGGTCGGTAAATAAGACGCCGCGCGACCGGCTCAGTCGAGAAGTTCGCAGGGATCGGGGTGCCATCGGCACCCCGATCTTTTTTCGGCAAACGCAAAAATGATCGAGGGAAAAAGCATCGTCCGGGCCGCGCGAATCCGTTTCATCGCGTGCGCGGCGATCGTCCCGATCGCGGGCCTCGCTCCGGCGGCGCACGCCGCGGGACCGCCCGAGGCGATCGTCCCGATCGCGGGCTTCGCTCCGGCGGCGCATACAGCAGGACCGCCCGAGACCAGCGTGAGCCTGGGAGCCGAATACAGCCGCGGAGGCTACGGATTCTCCCAGGCGACCCGCATCGCCTATTTTCCGGTGACGTTGAAGTACGACGCCGACCGCTACGCGATGTCGCTCACCCTGCCGTACCTCGTCGTGAGTGGGCCGGGCAACGTAGTCGTCGCGGGCGGTGCCGGAATCCCGAACGGCTGTGGGGGCTGCCCACTCACTTGCGTCCCGCCCTCGTGCCCACCCGGCCAGGCTTCTGCGACGCGCACCGCGTCCGGGCTCGGCGATATTTTGCTCAAGGGCTCGCTCAACCTGCAGATGCAGGACATGAACCGGCCGCGCCTGGACCTCACCGCGAAAGCGAAGCTCGGCACCGCCGACCGCAACCTCGGGACCGGGGAAAACGACTACTCCGTCCAGCTCGACTTGGAGCGCAGCTTCGGCGCGAGCAGCCTGTTCGGGTCGCTCGGCTACAAGATCATGGGCGAGCCGCCCGGGGTGGATTACAACAATGTTGCCTACGGGGCGATCGGCGGATCGACCCGGTTGAGCGACACCGCGAGCGGCGGCCTCGTCCTCGACGCGCAGGAGCCGGTGCTCGCCGGCGTCGCGCCGCTCCGCACGCTCACGCTTTTCCTCAGCAAAAAGATCGACGCGAAGACCCGGGTCACGCCCTACGTGCTCAAGGGCGTGGGCAACGGCAGCCCGGACTGGGGCGTGGGAATCGCATTGAAGCTGATTCAATAGCGGGCCGCCGGCGCAGGCAAGGGAATCACCGGTGATAAACTGGGTGCCGTTTCACCGCTCGGCATTCGAGGCGATCCTCGCTTGCAAATCTCCTCTCGCGCGGCCGTGATGGTCGCTGCATGGCTCCTCTGCGGCCCCGCCGCGGCGCAGAACGCGGAGCGCTATCCGTCCCGGCCGATCCGCTACATCGTCGCGAGCGCGCCGGGCGGCATCGCCGATATCACGCCCCGGGTGATCGGTCCGCGCCTTGCCGAAGCGCTGCGCCAGCCGGTGGTCGTCGAGAACCGCCCGGCCGGCGGCATCGTTGCCGGCGGCGAGGCCGTCGCACGCGCCGGGACCTCGCGCCGATCGCGCTGGTGGGCGTGATACCGAACGTGCTCGTGGCCGGGCCGAGGACGCCGGCGAAGACGCTCGCCGAGCTGATCGAGCTGGCGCGCCGCAATCCGGGCAAGCTCAATTACTCCTCGACCGGCGCCGGCACCTCGGTGCATCTTTCCGCGGAGCTGCTCAAGTATTACGCCGGCGTCGATATCGTGCACGTGCCCTATCGCGGCGCGGCGGCGGCAATGACGGCGCTCCTCGCAGGCGACGTGGACATCATGGTCGATTCGGTGCCGCCCTCGCTGCCGCAAATCCGCGCGGGCAGGGTGCGCGCGCTCGCGGTGATGAGCGCGCGGCGCGTGCCGCAGCTGCCCGAGGTGCCGACCATAATCGAGTCGGGATACCCGGACTTCGAGATCAACGGCTGGTCGGGCGTTGCCACCACCGCGGGGACCCCGCCCGCGATCATCGCGCGGCTCGAGGCGGAAATCCGAAACGCGCTCGCGCGGCCCGAGACCGTCGCGGCTTACGAGAACGCGGGCCTCACGGTCCGCTTCATGGGCGCCGCCGAATTCGGCAGGTTCTGGGACGCGGAAATCGCAAAGTTCGCGCTCGCGATCAGGCACTCCGGCGCCGTGAAAGAGTAAGGAGGCGCAAAATGAAGTCGATTCGCTTGATCTTGATCGGCTCCGCAGTGCTCGCGGGCTGCGCCGCCGGCGGGCTGCAGCGCGAGGAACCTTCCGAGGTGTCAACCATGACGACTCCGCCCAAGGACATCCACCCCGATTCCCTGTCTCGTCTTCCCCTCGTCAAGCGCGAGCAGCTCGACGAGCAGGGCAAGCGCGTCTACGACTCGGTTCTCGATCCCAAGCGCCCCACGCTCGCGGGGTTTCAGGGGCCCGCCGGCATCTGGCTGCACAGCCCCAGGGTGGGGGAGCCGATCCGGGAGATGAACCGTATCCTCCGCACTGAAGTCCCGCTGGAGCCGCGCCTGAGGGAGCTTGCGATCCTCGTGACCGCGCGCGAGCTCGACAGCCAGTTCGAATGGACCGCGCACGAGCCGGTCGCGCTGAAGGAGGGCCTGGACCCGAAGGTCGTCGACACCGTGAAGTTCCGCAAGCCGGTTTCGGGCGCTCCGGAAAAGGAGACGGCGATCATCCGCTTCGGCCGGGAGCTCTTTCGCGACAGGAAAGTCAGCCAGGAAACTTACGCGGAGATGGTGCAGGCCTTCGGCCAGACCGCGGTCGTCGACATCACGGCGCTCATGCGCTCACCGCCACGATGCTGACCGCCTTCGATCAGCGGCTGCGCGCGGATCAGAAGCCGCTGCTGCCGCTTCCCTGAGCTGACTCCTTTAACGGGCGCGGCCGCCGTTCAAGTCGTCGAACGCTTTTGCGCAGCGGTCGAGCTCCTCGAGCGGCATGCGCCCGTCCAGGGCGAGGTCGGAAAAGGGCTGAGCCTGCCCCGGCCCGCCAAAGGCGAGCGCGATGAGGACGATGGCAGGCGCAATAAGCTCCGGTTTCATGACTTAGTTCATTCTAGCGTGCTCGTGAATGTCATATAGTTACGGCACAAAGCTGAACGAATGTTGCCGTCCTAGGGAGGGGCAGGGAACATGAATGATGCGGCCGTGGAGCGCCGCGAGGTCAGATACGCCGTTCACGGCAACGTGCCGCTGAAAGGCGACCTGTACTCGCCCAAAGGGGAGGGGAAATTTCCCGCCGTGATCGCGGTTCACGGCGGCGGCTGGCGCCTCGCCAATCTCGACAACTACCGGTATCTGGGGCCCTGGCTCGCCGAGCGCGGCTACGTGGTGCTCGCGGCGACGCACCGCTTGTCCAAGCCCGGACAGAAGGCGTTTCCGGAGGCGGTGCAGGACGTGCGCGCGGCGGTGCAGTTCGTGAAGGGCAGCGCGGCCGAGCTCAAGGCCGACCCGGAGCGCGTCGCGCTCATCGGCGATTCCTCGGGCGGGCACCTCGCGTCGCTGGTCGCGCTTGCCGGTGAGCATCCGCTCTTCAAGGACGGCAACAGCGGCGATCCCCACGGGAGCCTTTGCACGCAGGTCGAGGTGGCGGTCTCGATCTACGGTGTGCACGATCTGGCGCGGCAATGGCGCCACGATCTCCTCGCGCGGCCGCGCGACCAGATCGTCGAGAAATTTCTCGGCGTGAGCCTCCTCGACGACCGGCGCGCGTATTTCGACGCCTCGCCGCTTTCCTACGTCTCGGCAAGCTGCAGCGCGACCGCCTTTCTCCTCGCCTGGGGCACCGCGGACGATGTCGTCGATCACCGGGAGCAAGGCGAAGCTTTCCTCGAAGCGCTGAAGCAGGCGGGCCATTACGCGCGCTCGGTGGTCCTGCCCGGCGCGCCGCACTTCTGGATCGGCGACCCCCTCGACGAGCCGGGGAGCCACTCGGGATTCTTCGCGCCGCGGCTGTTGCGCTTTCTGCAAGCGAGGCTGTAAACCCTGCGCCGGGGAAGCGGCGGTATGATTCCCGCTCGCGGAGGCGATATGCTCGGACCATTCGGCCTATCGGCGAACCTGTTTGTCCTCGCATTGGCCGTTCAGAGCGCTTGGGCGCAGCCCCTTTCGACAAGTTCAGGGCAAACGTACCCCTCGCGCGCGATCAAGATCGTGGTGGCATTTCCGGCGGGCGGCGGCGCGGACCTCGCCGCCCGCGTGACCGGGCAGAGGCTTTCGGAGAGCTTCGGCCAGCCGGTCGTCGTCGAGAACCGCGTCGGCGCGAACGGCAACATCGGCGCGGAAGCCGTGGCGCGCTCCGCGCCCGACGGCTACACGCTGGTGATGGGCAGCAACGCCAACATCACCACCAATCCGCACCTGATGGCGCTCGGCTACGACCCGATGAAGGACCTCGCGCCGGTCGCGATGATGACGGTCAACCCGCTGCTCCTCTTCGTCAATCCCTCGGTGGTGCCGGTTGCTTCCTTCAAGGAATTCCTCGCTTACGTCAAGGCGCAAGACGGCAAGGTGGACTACGCCTCGGCGGGCAATGGCTCGCCCGCGCACCTGTCGGGGGAGCTGCTCAAGCTCACCGCGGGGATCCGGATGGTGCACGTGCCCTACAAGGGCGGCACGCCCGGAGTGAACGACGTGCTCGGCGGCCGCGTCGGCGTCATGCTCGCCGCCGCGCCGACGGTGCTGCCGCACATCCGCTCGGGCAAGCTGCGCGGCATCGCCACCACCGGCGCGCACCGCACGGTCTTCGCGCCGGAGATCCCGACCATCGCCGAGTCCGGCTTTCCGGGTTTCGACGTGGTAATCTGGAACGCGCTGTTCGCGCCCGCGGCGACTCCGAACGCGGTGCTGGCGAAGCTGCACGGCGAAATCGACCGCGTTCTCGCGCAGCCCGACACGAGGGAGCTGCTGCTCAAGCAGGGCGCCGAGCCCCTGCCGATGGCCGACGCGGAATTCCGCGAGCTGCTGAGGACAGAGTACGAGCGCTGGGGAAGGGTCATCCGCGAAGCGAAGATCAAGGTGGACTGAACATGGATTCCGCAGAAGGCCCGGCAACCGAAAAAATCGCGGGCGCAAGCATCGAAATCCTCCGGCGAGGGCAGGGGCGCCCCATCCTTTTCCTGCATCCGCACATCGGCATGCACGGCTCCGAGTCCCTCATCGAGCGTCTCGCGCGCCGCGCACAGGTGATCGCCCCTTCGCATCCCGGGTTCGGGCACTCGGAGCTGCCCAGGGGCATGAGCACGGTCGACGACATGTCGTATTTCTACCTCG
>WNGR01004697.1_pt1 | contig 14716 bp, 10 predicted proteins | sample 5407581 | NCBI WGS metagenome assembly WNGR01 (sample SAMN13153383, study PRJNA577476) | soil metagenome | isolation source: 80 cm soil or saprolite under Garry oak tree replicate 2 | place: USA:California | collected 2016-06-15
GGCGAGACCCACCAGATTCAGATTCTCTCGTTCGACACTGCGTACGGCATCACGATTGGCAGCATCATGGGTGGTCGAAAACATCTCTTCCGTATAGAGAGCAGGTTGGACTCCTCGTGCGAGCGCGCGATCAAGCACCCGGAGAAGCGCGACACGATCAGCTCCATAAATCAACATGGGTTGACCAATGAGCCGCAGATACCTATTCCCGGATGCGTCTTCGTATGGTTCTCCAATACTTTCCGGGTAGGATGCAGCAATCCCGGTTGCTAAGAAGGCTGCCACATTCATTTTTTGCCATGAGACCAGATCGTCTCGAATGACCAACGCGATTTTTGTCTCAAAGAGCATAAAAATAGTCCTCACTTTCCCATTTTCTGCGAGAACGTCCAAGAGTCCACTGCTCTCATGACGTTGCCTCCTGCTGCTCGGCTTCTCTCTCAAAGCGCGAGTTCGCGTCAGTTGTGCGCGGAGCCTGCTTCCATCCAGCGAGGATCAAGAGCCGGTTCCGCAGCAGCTTTCTCTCTTCAGCAGGGAATTCGCCGAGAAAATCCTGATTCATCTTGCGACCAGAACCGTCGCCAGAGGTGATCGACCTCGACTGGTGGCTCAACGACCAGTTCAGATGTCCCGCCAATGCAGCGGACCGTCGGTTCCTCTGGTCGATATATTGGCCAACCAGGATGACCGGTGCGTGCGAATGCGATCCAGGCTTCGACCATGCTGTTGCGTACCTGCTGGTTTTCCACGGTATCAGCAGGTGCCAGTGGCGATGGCTGACCAAGCATGTCCAGGACAAAAGGCACGTCAGCACCATGATGCGCACCCAGGAAAGGAGAAGAAGCGTGCGCGAAGAGATAGCTCCATGCCTGTCCTCCACTCGCGATCTGCGCTTCCGCACACTGCACTGCTGGGATGCGGTAGATCCAGTCACTCAGGAAGCGCGTGCGTAAACGAGCCAGACTCGCCTCAGGTTCTCGGATGCGGTAGGCATGCAATAACGCAGAGGCTATCTCCGCTCCCACACATCTGGTCATTTCTGCGAGCAACGTCGACTCATCCGCAGGTGCGAATTGTGCTCCTTGCATTACCTCCCACAGTTGCACCTCGTCTCGACAGGCTCCCACGATCAGGGGGATGTTCCTGGCACCGCCGCCAGCGACCACATCCAGGGGGAGGTGAGGCAACACGTGTCCATCGACGACCGCCCCATAGGAACGCCCACCTGGGGTGTTGCGAGCGCCAATGTCGGTGTCAACCACCTCCAGTTGCACATCGAGGATGCGCTCTACCGGCACGGTGAGCAGTTCATCGGGATGCGTCAGGCCAAGCTTCTCCAAAAAGTCACGCGCCATCTGCGTCGCGCTCTCACGAGGAAAGGTGCGCGAGGTCGCGCCACTTTGCAGAATGGCTTTGTCGAACAATCCCGCTGCGGCAGGCATCGCGAGCAATGCTCCAATCGAGAAGCCACCCGCTGACTCACCAAATACCGTCACATTCGTGGGATCACCTCCAAATGCCGCGATATGCTCCCGCACCCACTTCAGCGCCGCGACCTGATCAAGCAGCCCGCAGTTCGTTGCCGCTTCCCAGCCCGGTTCATCGAGATCTGCCAGGTGTAAGAAACCCAGGGCACCAACGCGGTAATTCAAACTCACCAGCACGATATCTCTCTGCATGAGCCGCTCGCCATCTGTCAGAGGGGGTGATCCCGACCCGGTCTCGAAGCCGCCCCCATAGATCCATACCATGACGGGACGCCGCGCGGAGAGCTCAGGAGTCCAGACATTGAGATAGAGACAATCTTCGCTTGTCTCTAGCGTTGGCAATCCTGGGAACGGCAAGGGACGTTGAATGGGAGCGGGGGGGAAGGAGACGGCTTCTCGCACGCCGGTCCACGGTGCAACTGGCTGCGGGGGACGAAAGCGCAAGGGGCCAATGGGCTCTCTCCACCCCCTCCAGCAGGACCATTGGTATAGAGTGTTTCCACCTCGTTGCTCAGGTGTTCCGCATCTGCACGTGTGGCTGTTCGTGCTGCGACGCGGAGGCGAACTTCTGGGACATCTCGCCAATGTTCGGTAATCGCCTGGGAAAGCGCATCGTGGTACAGCGCATTGACTCCAATGTAATCGAAGCGCAGTTCTTGTACCGGCACACCCAGCATGGCAAGGCGTTGCTCAACAATTGCTCTCGCGAGATGTGCTCGCTGGTAAGCCCCAGACCCACCATAGCTGATTTCCCCCTCGACGAGAAAGCCATCCCGGTAGCCAATGCTGGCTTTATAGGAGCCACTCCTGGCTTTTCCACCAGCCCCGCTCACCTGAACCCTGTTGGGAGCTACCTCTTTGACCGTGACCTGGGAAAAATCGGCAATCACATCAGGCGTGAGGTAGTTGCACGGATCATGAATTTCGTAGACGATTTGTTCTTTCACCGTCCCAGGCGTGACCATCCCACCAGCTTCCGCGAGTTTGGTCAGGAGCACATCCCCGTTTTCAGCGACTTCCGCGATCGGGAAGCCCAGATTGGCGAGATCGGGTACATCCTTATAGCCTGGATCAGCATAATAGCCTCCCGTGACCTGCGCTCCACATTCCAGCAGATGACCGGCGAGCGTTCCTTTACCCAGGAGGTCATAATTTTCCGCGTCCCAGCCAAACTCAAAGAGCAGCGGACCCAGAACCAGCGATGGATCAGCGACACGCCCAGTCATCACCACGTCGGCCCCATTTTGTAGGGCTTGGACGATACCTTGCGTACCCAGGTAGGCATTGGCGGAGATGAGAAACGGCTGTAATGTCTCCAGCGTTTGCCCAGTCTCAATGAGAGGAAAGGTGAGATAGCGATTGGTTTCTCCACTCCTTTCTTTGCTCCAAGCGTGTGTGAGCAAGACCGGCGCTCACCCGCTCCTCTGTCTCTTTCCCAGTGTAGACGAAGAAGAACAGGTTGTCCAATATATATTTCCGCATCTACTTATATCACCCATCAGGAAAGAGAGTATGTATCACATTACTGGCATGCGTTTCGTTGTCCTCAATGTCTCTACCAGCCATTGAAAGCCTTTCGCATCGGAGATGGTACGGACGCGCCTGAAGCCCTCACCGTAGATTTGGTCTTTGTTGCGCTCAATGCTCTCGACATGATAGCGACTCTCTTGCGTATTCAGTTCTTTATAGAAGCGGTAGGCGAGCAGTTCGCAGAAACCTTCTTCGGCCCATGATGGGAGACCCTGCACTCCCTGTACTGCCAGCCAGGCATGGCCTAGTTCGTGGACAGTGACACCCTGGAACAGGATTGATGGTAGACCGCGCAATACAGAGACGCCGTCCACTTCAATACGTGTAACTCGGCCATTGATGGTATGCACTGAGTGTGAGGTAACACCGAGCGAATCCTTGGTGGAGCGGTCTTTTAGAAGGGAGGTGAGTGTGGCACGGTCAACCAGTGTAAGGTTGATCTGATAATTGTTGTACTGCAAGCCTTGTCTATTTGTCCACTGCATTAGACGTTGAAAAATGGGCTGAGCCTGACTGGTAGTCTCGATGGCGCTGCTGCGGCAGACGGGACAGCGCACAGCCTCACCGCGTCGTATGCCAGGCTCTTGTTGGGCCGGGGAAACTAAACGTCCACAATAAGCACAGTGGGGATATTCGCTCTCGTGCTCGTTACAATAGTGCGTTCCCCAGTAATCCACACGATATTGGCCCGTGAGAGGTTTCCCACAATAGGCGCAGCGCGGAGCTATATGATCACGATAACATTCAACATGATAGCGGTTGCCTTCATGTTCGTAATACTGGCTCATAATGGGCTGATTGCAATAGGCACAACGCGGCACGATATGATCACGATAGCATTCAACATGATAGCGGTTGCCCTCATGCTCGTAGTATTGACCGGTGAGCGGCTTCCCACAGTAGGCACAGCGCGGGGCAACCGCATTGAGATAACACTGCGCGTGATAGGGGAGACCATTATGCGTGTTGAAACTTGCATCGGTGACGGGTTGTTTACAGGCAGCACAGACAAAATGCTCTGGATGCCATGTAGCTCCCAGAGCGGTGAGGTATTTTCCATAGATAGGTTGTCCGCAGCCTTTGCAGATGGGTTGTGATGTCATAAATGTTCTCTATGAGATGTTGCGTTGTTACCAGAGGTGAATGCGCATAGACTTTTCACGATAAGAGCAGTTTATACAGTATAGATTCTGGCACGAGCTTATGGCAATAGAGATCTTTTTCTGGGTGCGTTTCCTGTTTTTGCACAGAGCGCAGGTGGGTGAGCCTGAGCCTCACAAGGCTCTCAGGGGTAGGTTTTGTGCCATGACGAGGGGTCTCGCGTAGGGGCGGGGGCGGCTGTGGAGCGGGGTTGGGGCCCTTGTGGCTGCCCGTCGGGGGAGGAGAGCATGCAAGGGCAACAGCGGGCGGCCACAAGGGCCCTCCCCCACATCCACGCCGCCCCCGCCCCTACGCGAGACCCCACCGTTTCGTTAGGTTGATGCGTATTGGGCGACTCTGGTGGTCGCCCTGCCAGCAATCACAATGCTCTGACGCGGTTCCTGCCTTCACTGCATACTTGTGGCATTTTGGCCGATAAGGAGAGATGACACTCTTAATTGTGAATCGGCAATGCCCTAGTAGTGCGGAGGTTTTCGGAACAATGGCGCAACATACTGATCACTTTTCTTGCATGATGGACGAGGAAATTTCTCGCTATCCTGCTCTCTCTCCAAGTCCGCTGCCTATGCTCGGTGGGCGGGCTCCAGCGCAGAAGATGGACACACCGCAAGACCCCTGGCGTTCGATTTTCGATTCGGTTGCCTGTGGCCTGATCGTGTGGAATACAGCAGAGCGGAGCGTGGAGGTGAACAAAGCGGCGCAGCAGATCCTGGGAGGGAAACTCGCCGAGATGCAACAAGTTCTATCCGAAGGTGCTGTTGGTCTCGCATGTTCCGATGGGATATCACTTGCACCGGTGGAACTGCTCATATCAAGGTTGCTCGCTTCAGGAGAAGCTCAGTATGGTGTCCTTGAGGACTTCACACGCCCTGATGGTGCGAAATGCTGGTTACAACTCGATGCTGTGCCTGTGTACGGCGAGGATAGAGCGATCAGAGAGGTCATCGTCACCTTCCAGGATGTCACTGAGCGTGTTCAAACGGAGACGACACTGCACGAACGCGAACAACTCTTCAGCGTGCTGACCGAGCAATCCAACGACCTCACGCAGATTATCGATGCTACGGGCCGATTCAAGTATATTAGTCCATCCCATCGCCAGATTCTGGGATACGCGCCCGAGGACCTGCTTGGCATGTATGCTTTTTCTCTGTTTCACTCTGACGATGTGCTACGGATGCACGAGACCTTCGCAGATTGTCTCGAGGTGAACGGTTCACTTGTGCGAGCAGAGTACCGTTTGCGTCATGCCGATGGCTCCTGGCTGACGATGGATGGGGTTGTCCACAACTGTCTAGAAAATCCGGCGGTCAACGGCGTGGTGATTACGGCACGCGATATTACGGAACGGGTTGCGATGGAGCAAGAGCTTCGCTATCAGGCACACTATGATGGCCTGACCGGTCTGTCGAACAGCACCAAGTTCATCGACCTACTGGATCAGGCTGTCCAGGTTGCTGCAGGTCAGCAGCACACCCTGGCTGTTCTGGTACTGGACGTGGATCGTTTCAAGGATGTGAACGACACGTTCGGCCATGACGGGGGCGATCTGCTTCTGCAAGAGGTAGGAATGCGTCTGCAACAGATCATACCTGAGTCCAGCGTTGCCTCTCGTCTCAGCGGCGATGAGTTCGCCGTCCTGCTGCAAGGGGCAGATGAAGAGAAGGTACAAGCAGTAGCCGTGACGATCCAGCGTACCCTTGAGGAACCTTGTCGTATTGATGGCTACCCTGTGCAAATTGACGCTAGTATCGGTGGTGTACTCTATCCCACCTCTCTCCCAGACACTTTTTTTGTGATCGAAAAAAGGATTTAGAATCGCAAGGAGAAGCGCCAGCCATTCACCTGTTTCTGGAAGGGTAAACACCACTTCAAAGCCGCTCGATTCTTGGCCCGTCGCAGGATATCCAGGAGCCAGAGTCGTCCTAAGCGAAAGATGCTTTTGTCGCGCCGATCAAGGCGATCAAAGCGAGGCCGTTGCCCGTGATGGATACAGCTTGCAGCTAAATGTGAAGTCCACCAGATCGCCAGAAAGAGCGCGAGCAAGAACCGATTCAGGTGAGCACGATCCTCAATCCAGCTGGCCTCGATGTTGAAGCCTCGGCTCTTGCTGTCTTGAAAGGTCGCTTCCACGCGCATGCGCCTCGCATAGTGCTGGACCTGCCTGTAACCAGCTCCTTGATCACTGATGAGCAGCCAAGCTTCCTCGCATCCTTTGTCCCAGACCAGACTGACAAACGTTTCCAGCGTCTCCTCTTGCCAGACCCGGGCTTTGCCATACCAGCGATAGCCCGGCTTGAGCACAATCTGCTCAAAACGCTTCCAGGACTTCTCCAGTTTGCCGTTCAAATAGCGTCGACAGGTATGCTCCTGACACACGCGCAAGAGATAGTGCCAGCCACGCTTTTGGCAGAGTTTGACCAGGGCCATCCCGCTTAATCCACGGTCGGCAATCAGTGTGCAAGACGTCTCGGGCAGATGGACGCCGACCCGATCTAACAAGCGTCCCACGATTTCCCATTGGCCTTCTTCCCATTGTGTCTGGGCTGGCATCACCTCCCAAGCCACAGGCAACACCCGCGAATGCACGAGCAATCCCAGATAGACAATGGTCAGGTCATCGCGAAAGGGTGTATTGTCCAGCACGAAGGAGAGCTTCTGACCACGGAAGGGAACCAAAACTTGGGCTAAAAAGAGCTTCCAGATCAGCGGAACCACAATGCGCTCATTGGCAATGAAACGGGCTAAGCGCCGCTCAATGCTCGTCATCTTGGCCTCGCTGAGGCCGTGTTCACTCAAGGTTTCGGCGACCCGTTGCATCACCGCACAGCCCGACAAGACAATGCCCAACACGAAGAAGGCCAGTGTTTTCTTTTGATGCCCATGGATTCCTGGCAAGAGGTCCTTCATTTGCTCATGCCAGTTGGCCCAGAGTACACTAGATGCATCCATTGAGGTCGTCCTCCAAGCATTCGATAGTTTCTCTGCTTGTAAGACGATCTCGTTTTTTTCGTTTCACCTCCTTCTCCAAAAAGGGGACTTTTTTCAGGACTCCTTGGCTTCAAAGGCTTGGGCTCCTCGTCTTTCCAGAGGACAAGCCTCACTTCACCACAGCCTCTTGCTTCTCTGTGGCACACTCGGCTTGGTCTTTTCTCCATACTTCCTTTTTGTTACTTCCTTCAAAAAAAAAGTGTCAGGGAGAGAGCTCTATCCCACCCATGCCAAAGATGGACTGACGCTGCTGCGCCGGGCAGATATGGCGATGTATGTGGCCAAACAAGCGCATGAAGGGTACGCCCTTTTCGAAGAAGCTTTCGAGCAGCATACCCCCCGCCGCCTGGGCCTTATTGCGGATTTACGTCGTGCTATTACTACAGACGAGTTAACGTTGTACTACCAGCCGAAAGTCAACTTGGGTACCGGGTCAGTCTCGTGCGTCGAGGCACTCGTGCGCTGGCAACACCCAGCGCAAGGTCTGATCCCACCTGATGAGTTTATTCCCCTGGCTGAGCAGACTGGGTTGATCAAAGCACTCACCCGCTGGGTGCTGGAAGAAGCAGTAGGACAGTGTGGAACATGGCTGCGGGCGGGACGCGAACTGGGTGTGGCAGTAAATTTGAGTGCTTGGGATTTGCGCGACGTCAAGCTTCCTGAGCGCGTTGCGGCACTGCTCGAATGTCATGCTGTACCCGCACGTCTGCTCAGTATTGAACTGACGGAGAGCTCAGTGATGACGGACATGCGCCGTTCCCTGGATATCCTGGCCCAACTGTTCGCTCTGGGCGTCAGTATCTCTATCGATGATTTCGGCACGGGCTATTCGTCGCTCGCCTACCTCAAGCGCCTGCCAGTCAACGAATTGAAGATTGATCGTTCGTTTGTACAGCAGTTGTCCACAAGTGTAGCCGATGCAACCATCGTACGCACCATGGTGGAGCTGGCGCATAGTTTTGGCCTGCGCGTGGTGGCAGAAGGGATCGAAGACCGCACCGTGCTGGATATGCTCACTGCCTTCCACTGCGACCTCGCACAGGGATATTACTTTTCGCGCCCGTTACCGGTGCAACACTTTGAGCAGTGGCTGCAGAAAGCGGAAACATGCGCTGCAAGGGCTGCTGGGACCGGCGTACAGGACGATCTCCAGGCGAGCCTTCCTTTATAAGCCTGACCCTTACAAGCTCTCACGGGTAGGTTTGTTGGACAGCGGAGACGCCACCTCGCGTAGGGGCCCTTGTGGCTCTACCTGTCTCCCAGACAGGGTTCCCGCTGCGGATGAGGCGCACCCCTGGCCGTCCACCCAGCAGGCACGGCGGGCAGCCACAAGGGCCAATCCATTTCAAAGAAGACGTGTTGCGAGTCAAACCACGCTGCTTCACGAGTGTCATCCTGAGCGCGAGCGAAGGATCTCTGGCCGCAGAGAGATCCTTCGCTCGCGCTCAGGATGACAAAGCGAGATGGTCTTGTCTTTGAAATGGATTGGCCCTTGTGGGGGTCAGGCTGTTTTACCCAAACACTTCGGATAAAGTGCCTCTAGTGCATACTCACGCAACCTTTTCGGAAAAAGGAACAAGGGGTTGCGAAATGGTCCTCTCTGTTGTATTCTGGCAGAAGCCTGTCCGCTACGGGACAGGCTTTGCAGCAATTCCCTCCGAATTGCTGAGGGTTGAAACTAGTAAAGACCATGAATAGCGCGTTCGGCGTCGTGGGTGGGATGTACTTGCTCTGAAAAGAGCTTGGAACGGTCGGCGGGGCGCGGGATGTCTTCGGCGACGAGCCATTCTTCGAGGTTGTTGAGGGCGGTACGCAAGGGTTCGGGGTTGCCGGTTTTGAGAGCTTCGATGAGCAGGGGACCAGCTTCTGTGGGGTCATCGAGGGTTTGCAGTTCGGGTTCGAGCCAGTGATCGAGGGGCACCCAACGCCATTCGAGGGCGAAGAGCAGGCGTGTAAGTGCTCGTGCGCCACGGGCGACGATGAGGTGGCCTGCTCCCGCGTAGCCGCGTTTGAGGGTTTTGCTGGCACGGTTGAGGGCGATGGAGGTGTTGATGGTGGAGTAGAGCAGGCGTGTATGGCGAAAGGTGGCATTCATGTGGCCGAGGGCTTCGACGATGGGAGCAACATTGCCATCACGGTCAAAAAGGATATGTGCGCGTTCATAGGGCCAGTGATCAAGATCGAGGGGAGAGGTGAGCTTGTGTTGGAGGTCGGTGAGCGTGGTGTATTGGGCGTCGTAGATGAGCTTCCTTGTGTCTTCTTCGCCCTCGAAGGTGTATTCAGCACATTCGCTTGGTGTGCGTGAAACAAAGGCTTCGTCAGTAAGTAGGATTTCTAAGTCGTCGTCGGAGAGTGCGTCGTTGTGTTCGCGACTTTTGGAGCCGACGAGGAGGATACCGAGTACGTCTGGTTGCTCGCGCCACTCGGCCAGACGCGCCGCCGTTTGAGGAAAGATATCTTGCATAAGCATTACCCCCTTTATGAGCCAGGATGGCTCTTTATTAGAGAGCATAGCATATTAGCAGAGGTTTGGGTATCTGGATGGGAAAGTTTCCTATTTTCTAGAATAGGAGGTTCGCTTGGATATGTTACTTGGTTGCGGTGTGGTTTCATCGTTCCTTTCATCGGCCAATTTCTAGTATCTTCTCCCTTTACTCAACATGTAGTGGGGCTAGGCCTCGGAGCGGGAGTTGGGTGAGACTTGGGAGTCGAAGTTGGACGAGGTGTTGGGGTTGGACGAGGTGTCGGTGTCGCTGTTGGCCAAGGTGTTGGTGATGGTGTCGCTGTTGGTCCAGGTGTTAGTGACAGATGAGACCTAAAGTCATGATTTGAAGCTATACAGGTGTTATAGCGGAGTAAAAACGGATAGATAGTCAGGGTGGCTATGTCCCATCTACTGCGCATGAGGAGTACCGATGATCGCACATCCACAAGGCACGGCGGGCGGCCACAAGGGCCCCCACTCCACCTCCGCTCCACCCCCGCCCCTACGCGATATCCCCCATGCCTCAGATTACAACAGGTTCAAGACACATTCCTGACGTTCTTGTCTCTGTATAATGATTCCATCAATGGGACGAGTGATATAATAAGGCCAAAAACAGGAGGAGCATATTGTATGCAAAGTACAGAAGAAACTCGCATTGAACGCGACTCGATGGGTGAAATGCAAGTTCCCGCTAATGCCTACTACGGTGCCAGTACGCAGCGGGCGGTATTGAATTTTCCGATCAGTGATTTGCGCTTTCCACGACAGTTTATTCGTGCTCTGGGGCAGATTAAGCAGGCGGCGGCTCAGGTGAATGAGGCGTTGGGAACCGTTGATCCGCAAATAGCTGAAGCTATAGTCCGTGCGGCCCAGGAAGTCATTGATGGGAAGCTGGACGAGCATTTTGTGCTGGATATATTTCAGACCGGTTCCGGCACTTCGACCAATATGAATGCCAATGAGGTGATTGCGAATCGGGCTAGCGAGTTGTTGGGCGGTTCGCGAGGTTCACGGAAGGTGCATACGAACGATCATGTGAATTTTGGGCAGTCGTCCAACGATGTGATACCGACGGCGATCCACCTGTCGGCACTGCTGAGCATTGAACAGGAGCTGATTCCGGCTCTACAAGGCTTGCAGCAGGCGTTGCAGCAGAAGGCGGATGAGTTCATGCCGATAGTGAAGACGGGACGCACGCATTTGCAGGATGCTACACCGATTCGTCTGGGACAGGAGTTTCTGGGATATGTGGGGCAGATTGAGCGTGGCATTGCCCGTATGCGCCATGCAGAGGGTGAACTATCGGAGGTGGCGTTAGGCGGCACGGCAGTGGGAACGGGGGTGAATACGCATCCAGAGTTTGCGACACGGGTGTGCCGGCGTTTGTCGGAGATGAATGGGGTGATGGTACGGGAGACGAGCACCCACTTCCAGGCACAGAGTACGCTGGATAATGTGGTGGAGACAAGCGGTTCACTGAATACGCTGGCTGTGAGCCTGATGAAGATTGCCAATGATATTCGCTGGTTGGGTTCTGGGCCGAGAGCTGGTATTGGTGAGATCGATCTTCCTGCGGTACAGCCGGGAAGTTCGATTATGCCGGGGAAGGTCAATCCCGTGATCGCGGAGTCGGTGTGTATGGTGTGTGCCCAGGTGATTGGCAATCATACGACAATTACCGTGGCGGGTCAGTCAGGCAATTTTGAGATTAATGTGATGATGCCGGTGACGGCCTACAATATCCTGCAATCGATCAGTTTGCTGGCCGCTGCCGCCCGCAACTTTACCGAGCAGTGCATTAAGGGTTTGCAGGCGACGACCAAGGGACCGGAGATGGTGGAGCGTGGCCTGGCTATTTGTACCTCCCTTGCCCCGATCATTGGCTATGACGCGGCGGCCAATATCTCTAAAGAGGCGTATAAGACAGGTAAGACGATACGCGAGGTGGCACGCGAGAGAACGCAGCTTTCGGATGAAGAGTTGGATCGCGTGCTGAATCCAGAAAATATGACGAAGCCTGGGTTAGAGGGTGGTCCGGCGGGAGGCTAAAGAGGACTATACAAGACAAAAAGCAGGGCGATCCTCGTGGTCGCCCAACATACATCAAATGAAGCGCAAAGCTGACGATAGATGGTACAGTCCAGAGAGGTCATAGTACTTTTCTCTTTTCCATTCACTTTTCCTTTATTGAACTTCATACACATGCTATGCTGTCCCTAAGATACCTTAGCAGTACCAAACCCCGCAAGAAACTAGGACATATCTCTGCTAAGGTCACCAAAAACTGCTGTTTCTTGCATCTGCTAAGATGCTGCTCATGGAGACCGTCGCGAAACGAGCAAAACGACCTGCGCTGCCCGTCATCTGTCCCTTTACATCGGCTTGCTCAACTTATGGGACATAATTCGCTTGATACGACACTGATCTATGTGCAGGGAACGAAAAACGATCTACAATGTGAGGTGTTTCATGTCACCAAGCTCTCCACCCGGACACTCTACCCACCTGATTCCTAACCCTCCACCCCAGCCACCAAAGATTTACTTAGACCCTGTAGACTTGGACTTTGGGACGATGGCTCCAAACACTAGTAAGACCCTGCAGACATCGGTCTGCAATTGTGGGAGTCAACAGTTGCATTGGTCGACAGGCGGCGGTGGACTGGAGGTGAAGCCGAGTAAAGGCACATTGGATAGTAACCAACCACAGCCGATCAAGGTGACGTTGAACACTGGCTCCTTGAGGCTGAACAGAGGACCCAATATGCTATTGGTTCGCTTTAACAGCTCTGATGGCAACTTCATTGATCTGAAAGTCACAGTGACGCTGAAGAGTCGGCTATTGCCTAAGGAGTCGTCAGAGAATAAACTTACCAAGTATAAATGAGGAAAACGGCACTCGGACGTCGGTTTGATCATCCAATTTGACAAGTTTATTCTCTGACAACTCCTAAGTGGACAGGACTTGGCGATTACATCAGCCCTTCTCACCCTAAACAGACCGAATTCCAGCGGGGAAAAACCCTCTGGGACGCGTTGACACTGCTCCTGCTTCCTCTCATACTGACAGGTGGAGTGATTTACTTCGGCATGCGACAAAATCAGGATAACTATAACTTGACTCAAAATCAATTCCACATCGCAGCGACCCAATATGTGAACGACAAATCCATTGCCGCAACTCGCTATGCGAACGATCTCAACCTTGCCGCGACTCGCTATGCGAACGACCAACAGCTCGCTCTGGAATCCACTTTTCAGACTTACCTGGATCGCATGACAGACTTGATTACTAATCCGCATGTACATGAGAGTTCTCCGTTAGGAGACGATCTCAGATCTATGGCAACGGCCAGAACATTAACCATATTGCCAGATTTGTCTGTATCACGCAAAGCAACCGTTTTGAAGTTCCTGCACGATGCGGGCTTGATTAAAAGACCAAATGATCCAAATATCAAGGATCCTGTTGTTAACCTGAATGGGGCCGATTTCAGTGGAGTAGACTTAAGTGGTTTCGTCCTAGGTGGAGCTAACCTGCCCTTCGTTCATTTTCACAAGACGAATCTGACCAGAGCCGACCTGAGCTCCGCCTATCTGGCTGGAGCTGATCTGACTGGAGCTGATCTGACTAGAGCCAATCTCCGTTTCGCTCAACTCTATAGCCCACAACAGACAGTCGATTTGACCGGAGCTAAGCTGGTCAACGCTGATCTGACCGGAGCTAACTTCATCCAGGCGAAGCTGACCAACGCTGATCTCACCGGGGCCACCGTGACCAATGCCGACTTCACGCACGTCATCTGGAGCAATACTATCTGTCCAAATGGTAACAAAAGTGAGGCAAACGGTTCAAATTCTTGCGTCGGTCACTGAGCTGTATGTGAAGGTACGTCACAATCCTAATACCGACTTCTTTGTTATTTGACCAAAGCAGTTCGCTGAACAGATATCCAGCGAGAAGGAAAAGCTTCGATGAACCAGATCCGCTCCGCACGCATCTCTCAATTACGCATTGTGCTTGTACTGCTGCCGCTACTTATACTGGTCGGCTGCTCTACTACCCCGACCTCAGCAAATGCAGTATCACAATCCCGGGGAAATACCACTACAAACACATGGAGGGTCAGTCAAAACGCCAGGATTCTCCAGATCGCCTATGGTAGCGGTACAAACTTTCCTCAGTATGCAGCCCTCGACCTCAGCAGTAGTTACTTTCGTATGGTGTACAGCACTACTTCGCAGTGGGGAACATCTGTGATTTTGCTGCCTACATTATGGAGTAAAGCCTCATGTCCGACGGATTATTGCCAGGGTGCCCCGGTCACTGCTACTTGGCAAAAGGTGGGTTCCAATCTGACTCTCTCCATTCAGGGAACGATCGCCACACTGCAGGTTGCCTCCACTCTCACACTCACCCCTCCTGCGAACAACGTCTTTGCTGCTCAAGTTTCAACGACGGTCACAGGGACGGTCAAGTTAGACAATCGCCCAGGAGAAGCCTTCAAACCGGTGATGCTCTCCTCAATGCACATCTCATCGACCCAATGGGATTCACAAGCGGCTTTCATTGGAACCCAGACCTACAGCTTCCCATCGAGCGGTTGGATCATTCAGCCCCCGATAATCGCTCGAGACTTCGGTTTGCAAGGTGGAACGAATACCTGGAAAACGAACGCTCCCACCATCGAGGTGAGCTTGAGCCAGGGCAGGCAGGTAACGGGGTGGGTCACACAGAGCAACGATCCGAATAACGACAATGTGGGATTTTGGTGTGCCACGAATAAGGTACTGCCTTCATGGAGTTTCAGCATAACAGCGGAAGCAGGCCAAAATCTGTAGTAGACAGACAGGGCAACCAAAAGCTTCATATATAATGTATCTGCGAAAATCTCCTTCAGCCCGCGTTTCTTTCACAGACAAGACGATGCATGTGTGATGAAGCCCATGATCGGACGAACGCGTCGTGTGTCCCTAAATGCATTTCTCTCGAGCACTCGCGTCTTTGCAGCGTGGAAAGAGACCTTGAGGATGGCTGATCGTGTCGGACAACAGCTCGG
>WNGR01006824.1_pt1 | contig 14713 bp, 11 predicted proteins | sample 5407581 | NCBI WGS metagenome assembly WNGR01 (sample SAMN13153383, study PRJNA577476) | soil metagenome | isolation source: 80 cm soil or saprolite under Garry oak tree replicate 2 | place: USA:California | collected 2016-06-15
GCCGGGTTTGGCCACATGGCGTCCCGGAATCAGCAACAGATTCGTGGCTTCCAGGAGCATGATCGCGTGATTCCGGACGTTCTTCCATTCCTCGTCCGTACGCGGCATTTTCTCCTCCGTGCCTTTCGCACTGACGACCGTTTCGACGGAATCCCATATGACGTCGGAACCAGGATCGACCATCGAATCCATAATGTCCTTTATGGTCGCCGTCGTCCGGAACTCCGGCTCCTGCTGCCCCGGCTGCTGGGCTTGCTTGGCCGTGCAACCCGAAGCAGCCAGGATCACTATGCTCACTAAGGCAAAGAACAAATACTTTCGCATTGCAAACCTTCCTGCAAAAACAAGTTAATAGACCGTGCGGCGGTGAATTGTAACTCCAAATGGCACCTCAGGGTATCTGAAGAATTTCTGAATTGGCTGTCAGGCACGCAGTCCCCTCCTTTCAGAGCCCCCTCAGAGGATGGGTATGACTCTACTTGTAGTACGATGTGACGCGTGAGCATCAGCAGACTCGTCTCCTGAATCGCGATGGGCAATCCCACTCACGTGCTTGTAGTTTTTTACTCGCGGTGCGGCACAACCGAGAAGCTCGCCTTAGCCGCTGCCGTCGGAGCGGTGCAGGCACGGGCCAATATTCGTCTGAGGCGTTTACCGGATGTGACGGAAGTTGCACAGTGTGGAGATGAGATCGCTCGAATGAGGAAAGAATATGTCGCGCCGGCGGAAGGGGACATCCTCTGGGCAGACGCCATCATCTTTGTGTTACCGCCAGAGCTTGATGCTTCGTCGGCAGAGTGCGCGGTCTACGTCGATCTGCTGCGACGTTTGAATAAGGCCGGAGGCCGATCGCCGGCGCGGTTCGAAAACGCCGCTCAGGCCACTAGTCACGGTCGCGATGTCGCAACTGCCCTCCGAAATTAGCTACGGGCACTTCTCAAACTTCGAGATGAGAAATGACTATTGAACAGTGAGCAATGACAATTTTTCGAGAAATGTTCATTGTTCACTGTTCAATAGTCATTTCTCATCTCGATCGGCTTTACAGGTCCCCCTGTTCTGGCGTATGGTTAGCTCACTTTAGGCTGCAATTCACATCGGGGGAACGAACCATGTTGGGAAAACCTTATCGATCGCTGTCGGCGTTGGCGTCGTTTGTCGTCGTCTTGTTGGGGTTGACCATTGTTGTATCAAGCCAGACCGGGCAACCCAGCACGGCAAACGGCGAGTGGCCCAGCTACAATGCGGACCTGAGAGGTACAAGATACTCGCCACTCGATCAGATCAACGCGTCAAATTTCAACAAGCTGGAAATTGCCTGGCGGTTCAAAACCGACAATCTGGGACCATTCCCGGAATACAAACTCGAAGGCACGCCGTTAATGATCAAAGGCGTTTTGTACACGACCGGCGGAACGCGGCGCTCGGTCGTTGCGCTGGATGCCAAAACCGGCGAGATGATCTGGGCGCACAGCTATCGTGAAGGCAAACGCGCTGCGGTTGCGCCAAGACAGTTATCCGGCCGTGGTGTCGCATACTGGACGGACGGCAAAGGCGATGACCGCATCTTGTACGTCACGACAGGTTACCGGCTCATTGCGCTGAACGCCAAGAACGGCGCGATGATCAACTCGTTCGGCAAGGATGGCGTCGTTGATCTGAAGGTTGGCGCCGTCAAGGGCAACAACGAGCAGATCGATCTGGAAACCGGCGAAATCGGAATTCATTCCACACCGATCGTCGTCAGGGACACGGTTATCATCGGTTCCTCGATGAGAGAAGGTGCGACCGTCCCCACGCATAACAATACGAAAGGCCTGGTGCGCGCCTTCGACGCGCGGACGGGAAAGCAGCTTTGGCGATTCAATACCATGCCCGGGCCGGGAGAATTTGGGAATGACACCTGGGAGAATGGGTCATGGGCGGTGAATGGGAACACCGGTGTTTGGACTCAATTCACAGTCGACGAAGATCTCGGTCTGGTTTATCTCCCGGTCGAAACGCCGACATCCGATTATTACGGCGGACACCGGCCGGGAAACAATCTCTTTGGCGAGAGTCTTGTGGCTGTTGACCTGAAGACCGGCCAGCGCAAGTGGTATTACCAGCTCGTTCATCATCCGATTTGGAATTTCGATAACTCGTCCGCGCCAATGCTGGCGGACATCAACGTCAACGGCCGTGCTATCAAAGCTGTGGCGTTGCCGCATAAGATCGGTTGGCTCTACGTCTTCGATCGCGTGACGGGCCAGCCGGTATGGCCGATTGAAGAACGTCCGGTCGAGCAATCGACCGTACCGGGCGAGAAAACGTCGCCGACGCAGCCGTTCCCGACCAAGCCGCCGGCATATTCGCGGCAATTTCTGAAAGTTCCGGACGATGTGATCGACTTCACGCCTGCGCTGCGCGAGCAAGCGCTACAAGTGCTCGAAAAATATCATGTCGGGACATCGCCCTTTACTCCGCCGATTCTCGGCAGTGTGAACGGGCCGGTTGGGGCAGTCGGAGCGGGCACGGCGACAAATTGGCCCGGCTCGGCGTACGATCCCGAGTTGCACACTGTGTTCGCACAAGCATCCAATCTGGTAGCGGCTCGATCGCTGGTCGCCCCACCCCCGGGTTTCTCCGACATCCGTTACGTCGAAGGGGTTGGCGGTGAACAATTCCGTGTGGTGCTCGGCCCCGGCGACTGTTGCGCAGCCGATGGCACTCGAACTCAGAGACCGGAGAACACTCCACCGCCGGCCGCCAATCCACAGGGTGGCAATTCGCCTGCCGATCCGCCTCCCGCACGCACGACCCTGAACGTTCAAGGACTGCCGATTGTGAAACCTCCATATGGCACATTAGCAGCAATTAATCTGGATCGCGGCGAAATCACGTGGCGCGTCGCGCACGGCGATACGCCGGATGTCGTTCGCAACCATCCCGCGCTCAAGGGAATCAATATTCCGAAGACAGGCCAACCGGGAACTTCCGGCGTGGGTTTGATGGTTACGAAAACGGTTGTTGTGATGGGTGACTCTCAGATCACGGCACCCGCGGGAAGACCCCGTGGCGCAATGCTGCGAGCCTATGACAAGAAGACCGGCGAGCAAGTTGGCGCCGTCTGGATGCCCGCTCCGCAGAGCGGATCCCCGATGACCTATAGCGTCGACGGCAAGCAGTACATCGTGGTCGCCGTCAGCGGCGGGGCCTATTCGGGCGAGTATCTGGCGTTTAAGCTCGGCGAGTGACGGGAACTTGGCCACAAAGAGGCACAAGATTCGCACGATTTTAGCTTGGCCTGTAGCGGCGGTCATAAGACCGCCGCTACAGTTGGACAGCCTGACCGACCGTAATCTGTGGCCCCTTGACTTTTACGGACCGAATCAATATTAATTTTGGAGGTAAGCGCGACCACAGCGTCCCCAATTGTCGCGGCGACGTATCGTGCACTAAACAATAACAGTTAGAGGAGGATCAATATGCGTAAGATAATATTCGCGACCCTCGGAATTCTGGCGCTTGCGTCGGCAGTTGCTGCGCAGTCGAATGCGGTGCAAACAGCAGCCGACGCGCTCGGTGCAGCCCGGATCAAGACGCTTCAGTTCACAGGGTCGGGACAAAACTTTTCTGTCGGGCAAAACTACACCCCGGCTGAAGCTTGGCCGCCGGTGACAGTAAAGAGCTATACCGCATCGATGAACTACGACACGGGCAGCATGCGTGTCGAATTAGTGCGCGAGATGGGCGCAGTGATGCCGCGCGGCGGTGGTGGACCGTTCTTTGGAGAGCAGCGCCAGGTGCAGGTCGTCAGCGGCAACTATGCGTGGAACGTTCCACCGGCCGCAGGCAACGCACCTGCTCCGCCGCCCCAAGCCAACCCGGATTCGCAGCTCGAACGCATGCTTGCGCTGTGGGCTACGCCTCAGGGATTCGTCAAGGCAGCCATGAACAACAAGGCCACGACGAAAAATGCAAGCGGCGGAACCGAAGTATCGTTCACGGTTGGCGGCAAGTACAAGATGACGGGCATCGTCAACGCAAAAGGTCAGGTCGATAAAGTTACCACGTGGATTGACAATCCGATCGTCGGAGACATGCCCGTCGTAACCACATACACAGGGTATAAGGATTTTGGCGGCGTCATGTTCCCGTCCCGCATTGTGCAAACCCAGGACGGCTTCCCTTCGCTGGACATCAATATTTCGAACGTGACCGCCAATCCATCCGTCGACATTGCTGCGCCCGACGCGGTTCGCAACTTTACCCCGCCGCCCGTCCGCGTGGAGACGAAGCAGATGGGCGAGGGCGTATGGTATTTGACCGGCGCCACGCACCACAGCCTCGTTGTTGAAATGAAGGATCACATCGTCGTGGTCGATGTTCCGAATAACGTTCCGCGCGCGAGCGCTGTGCTCGCGAAAGCGAAGGAACTTGTTCCGAACAAGCCGATCCGGTACGTCGTCACGTCGCATCATCACTGGGATCACCTTGGCGGAATTCGGATGGCGATGAATGAGGGCGCCACCATCGTGACGCACCAAACCAACAAAGCTTTCCTCGAGCGCGTCGCGAAAACACCGCATACGATCAATCCGGATCCTTTGGCTACATCGAAGAAAGGCGTCAAGATCCAAACGGTGGCGGATAAGGGCGTACTCACGGACGGCAACCGGACGATCGAACTGCATCTCCTGAAGGGTTATGAGCACACGGGTGACATGCTCGTCGTGTACCTGCCCAAGGAAAAGCTGCTGGCTGAGCCGGATGCGTTTACACCTCCCGCACAGGCGGGCGCTCCGCTGATCCCGCCGGCCCGACCGTTCGCGAAGACGCTCTACGACAACATTCAGCGGCTGAAGCTCGACGTGCAGGTGATTGCCCCGTTCCACGGCAATCGCACCACCGACGTCGCCGAGTTGTCCAAAGCAGCGGCAACCAGCTCGAACTAGGCGACCGGCGCCCATTCCCCTCCTCGCAGAGGAGGGGTGTGGGCGCGACAGCTCAGTAGAAGCTGCGCGCCGGGGTGGCGCGAAGCGCGAGCCCGGCAGGGCGAAGCCTCAATTGAAGTTTGGCCGAACATTGCTCCGGTCTGACCACCCCGGCTGCGCCTTCGCTTCGCTCGGCGCAGCCACCCCCCTCTGGCGAGGCTGGCGAGGAGGGGAATACTCTAGTGAAACTATTCCCATTACATTGACACCATCCTCGACGCTCTGCTGTAATTGCTCCTCTATGAGAATCCGGAAGTCGTTGTTCGTCTTTTTGCTCCTTCTGTGCGGCCCGGCCGCACTTGTTCTGTTCTCGCAACTGAGCGGCGACGTTGCACCGCTTCGTCAGGTGCGGGATCGCTTCCCCGTATTCGCAGATGTCGCCGTCGATCCGGAGTCGAACATCGTGACAGTGACAGACGAGAACCTTTTTAGCCTGCGCACATACGACAGGGATCTCGCCACCAACGATGTAGCCGATCCGCGAACCGTGGTCACCGGAAACAGGACAAGAGTCGATTTTGTTTGCGGAGTGGCTCTCGACCCGGTCCACAAGGAGATTTACACCGTCAACAACGACACCGCTGCGGACATGCTCGTCTTCAAGTACGACGCTACCGGCAATGTGCCCGCGTCGCGAACTCTGAGACCTGCGCCCGTCAGCACCTGGGGTGTGGCGGTTGACCTGAAAAACGATGAAGTCGGGGTCACGGTCCAACAGGTGAACAAAGTAGCGATCTTTCGGCGTCTGGCAGAAGGCGAGGAAAAACCGTTGCGTGTTATTCAGGGGCCTGACACCGGCCTCGCCGACCCTCACGGAATCTTTATCGATGCCGAGAACAATGAAATTTTCGTTGCCAACCACGACTCTTACCACCTCGCCGAAACGAGCCAGGAAGAGTCAACCGACGTGCAGGGACAATTGGCGCGAGGCATCGCTACGATATCGGTCCCGCAGGCGCGGCTCCAGCCTCGCGCCTCCAGCGGAAAATTCGTGGCACCTTCGGTCACTGTGTTTTCACGAACCGCAGAAAACAACGCTTCCCCGGTTCGCGTTATACGCGGACCAAAGACCGAACTGAGCCTGCCCATGAAAGTCTTCGTCGATACCGTGCACAACGAGATCTTTGTTGCAAACAGCGGCAGCAATTCCATTTTGGTGTTCAGCAGGACGGCGAACGGCGATGTGTCCCCTCTCCGAAAAATCGAGGGTCCCGCGACGAAGCTCAAAAAACCCGTCGGGCTCTTCGTCGATCTTAAGAATGACGAAGTCTGGGCAACCAGCCCCGAGGTACACTCGGCGATGGTCTTTCGCCGCACGGCCCGGGACAACGCCGCGCCTCTGCGCATTGTGCGGGGAGCGCCGGATGGTACGCCCGCCCCCGGCATCGGGAATCCGGGAGGCATCGCTTACGATCCGATGCGCGAACAAATTCTCGTGCCCAACTGAGTGGCCAATCCGCGAGTCGCGATATTCGCCAGGTTGGCGAACGGAAACGTAGCACCGACAAGAGTTATCGAAGGTCCGCACACCCGGCTTTCCAGAACATCGCACGCGATCGCTTTCGATGAGAAGAACGACGAGATTGTCGTTCCAAATCCTTTAGCGGAAGCGATTCTTGTTTACCGTGGAGACGCGAGCGGTGACGCGGCGCCGATCCGCACGATTCAGGGTCCTCGAACTCTTCTCCAGGAAAATGACGAGTTGGCGCTGGACAATGTTCATAACGAAATTATTGTGCCCACACGCCAGGCGATTTTGGTTTTCTCCAGGACCGCCAACGGCAACGTGGCGCCGCTGAGAATCATTGCCGGCCCGAAGACGATGATGTTTCGCGCGCGGGGAATCGCTGTTGATCCCGTTAACAACATCATCGCCCTCGGCAACGCCAACCCCCAAGGTATTCTGATCTTCAACCGCACCGATGAGGGCGATGTCGCGCCTCGTTCGATAATCACCGGCCCGCGGACCGGCATTTATGCGACGAAAGGTTTTGCGGTCCTGCCCGATCGCAAAGAACTCGTCGCAACCGTCGAAGCGCGCGGAGTACAGGTCAGCCGCAATGTTGGTGAATCCTTTGTCGGAATCTGGAATTACACCGACACCGGCGATATTCCGCCGAAGGCCGTGATCAAAGGCGAAACGAGCCTGCTCATCGCCCCACGCGGCGCCGCGCTGGATTTCGCGCACCAGGAAATCTTTATCATCGACAAGGTTCAGAACTCGTTTTTCACGTATAGCTGGCAAAAAATCCTGCAGAGCATGCGGCGCTAGCTGGACCTTCTGAAGAGAGTGTGTTCCCCCCTTGTGAAGGGACGTTCGCTACGGATTGACCAGGCACACCCTGGGTCGTTAAGATGGCTTGGCAGTTATGACTCATCATATGCTCGTCCTCATTTCGCTGCTGCTCGTCGTCACGGCCGCTTGTTCTCCCAGCCCTCCACCGGTCGCGGCTCCGTCGCCCTATAAGCTGAGTGGGCCGTTGGTTTCTTCGGCAACGAATATGGTGACCGCCTGGTATTTGCCGAAAAATCCGCTGACCGATAGATCTTTGGACAATTCCAAGCTTTCCCAAGATATCAAATGGGGATTCCGGCTCTTCACCAACACGCCGCATGAGGCTCCGCAATTTGCGCCCAGCAAAATGTCGTGCAACAACTGCCACCTGAATGCCGGGCAGCGCGAGCGATCGCTTCCGCTCGTTGGTGTCGCCGGAATGTTTCCCGAATACAATCGGCGATCGGGCCGTTTGTACAGCCTCAACGATCGAATCGTCGACTGCTTCCTGCGAAGCGAAAACGCCACGGGCGGGGTGGAAGATGAATTACCGTCGACCACTTCTCCCGAGGTTCTGGCCCTGTCGGCATACCTCACGTGGCTCGCACGGGGATCAGAGGTGGGGAAAAATCCGCCGTGGCGTGGCCAGAACGTCATTGAAGCTTCGAACTTGATTCCGGTTGAAAAACTGGATCCCCGCCGCGGCGAAGCGCTTTTTATGGAGCATTGCACGAATTGTCATGGAGAGGACGGCCAAGGTGTCGCGATAGGCGATAAAAAACCCGGTCCGCTGTGGGGACCCGACTCGTGGAACGATGGAGCCGGCGCAGCCCGGATTTACACGCTGGCCGGAATCATTCGTTATGCAATGCCTTATCTCGATCCCGGCCGTTTGACGGATGAGGAAGCGCAACAGATCGCCGCGTTTGTCAATTCGAAACCGCGTCCGCAATATCCCTTCAAGCACCAGGACTACCGCACGGAGAAGCTTCCGCCCGACAGCGTGTATTACCGGAAGTGATCTCCACTCTCAAGTCGCTTCAGGTTGTGTGGCCACGGAAGGTTTCTGCGCGAGCCGGAGTTCGAATCCGAAGAACGTGTTGGTGCGGCTGTCCTCGAATTCGACAAGATAGCGGTAGACGCCGGTAAAGGTGACCGCGCGCACGATGCCGATCGCGCGGAAATAGTTCTCGGCGATCGGCCCAATGACATAGACCCTGTCGCCCTCTTTGAATCGCTGCATCATGCCGTCCTTGATTCCGCTTCCCTGCCTGCGGCTCTTTACTCTGGAGCCGGTGGCTTCGGAGATATAGGTTTGGAACACAGCGAAAACCCTGCTGCACTCTGCGCAATTCCGCAGGTGTCCTTGTTCGTTGTCGTCGAACTGAACTCGTCCCTCAACGGCGCCGAAGAGCTTTGAAGGTTCGATGTGTGCCATGCCAGGCCGCAAAAAGGCTAACAAAGTACGCTGAGTATAAGTATTCCAAGTTCGTAGAGGAGTCGGACGAGCACTCTGCTTAGTGTAGATGATTCTCTTACTTTAAATTCCACGACGTCAGGACGTCTGAATTTAAATTCTCGGTGTCACATGCGACTTCCAGTCTACAATTCGGCGGATCCGCAACAATGGAGGTAAGAAAAATGGGTGATTTAAAACCAGGCGAGGTCGTTCGGGTTAGCCCTCTCAAGGGACCTTGGATGATTGTTGAATCGTGTGAAGGCAAAAGTGCGGTCTGCTTTTGGTTCGACAAGAACGACGCCCATCATAGAGAGACTTTTTCCACCTCGATTCTAGAACCGAAGAAGTCCGAAACCAGCGGCATTTCCGGATTTGCCGGCTCCCTCCGCAAAAGCGGGTTTTAGCGCGATCGAAAGATTGCTCTCGAATACAGCTACTCGCTATCATTCGAGACACGTCGAGGAGCATCAAGAAGCTCCCCGACGGATCCAAGTGGAATCCGACGCCATGCTCAGCGAGGTAGGAAGAATGCGTAAAAGCGTTTTGATTCTGTGTTGCGCGATTGTGGCGTGTGCTGCCGATGCTCCTCGAGCTTCTTCGGCTGAGGTCAGACCGCGGATCCGCGCTGTCACTGCGTTTATTGAAATTGATCCGGGCAACTATACCGAGCGGATTCAGGAAGCGCAAAAATTTCTGGCAACGGCGAAGGACGCGCTGAATAAGGCCGGCTTCGACGGTGCCGGCGGGAGAATCACGACGCAGCCGTTTCCGCAATACACCAGGGGCATGAAGACCGAGGATGCCGTCCGGTTCATCGGCAAGCTGCGGGAGGCCGCTCCAAAAGAAGGTTTCAATATCGCTTCCGCGATGCTCCACGACAGCGACGATCCGGCTGCCGCATCGCTGCTTATCGAAATTCTTTCCAAAGTCAACGTTACTGCGAATCTGATTACGGCCGACGAGCAAGGAATTCATTGGAATGCGATTCGTCAAGCAGCGAAAGTAATTAAGGAGCTTTCCCAGCGCAGCCCGCATGGTGATGCGAACTTCAACTTTGGCGCGATTGCGATGATGAAGCCTTACGGCCCGTACTATCCCGGGTCTTACCATATCGGCAAAGGTCATGCATTCGCGATCGCGATGGAAGGCGCGGAAGTTGTCGGCGATGTGTTTCGGCAATACCGCGATCCGGTCGAAGCGGAAAAACATTTGTCTGATGTGCTGAATACGTACGCCAAACAAGTGGAGTCCGTCGCAATCCAGCTCGCCAAGACCACCGGCTGGACTTACGAAGGCATCGATGCCACGCCTGCACCCCTTGGTGACCGCTCGATCGCCACTGCGATTGAGCATTTCCTCGGCGCGCCGTTTGGATCTGTTGGAACGGAGACCGCTTCAGGAATCATCACTCGCTCAGTGCAGTCGACGGCTGTAAAGCATACGGGTTACTCGGGCATTATGATTCCGATCATGGAAGACAATGTCCTGGCAAGGCGCTGGTCCGAAGGGACGTTCACTCTGGATTCCATCCTTGCTTATTCCGCCGTTTGTGCCGGCGGAGTCGATACGCTCCCGCTTCCCGGTGACGTCTCGGAGGAACAGATCGCCAGAATTCTCGGCGATGTCGCGTGGCTCGCCTACCGATGGAACAAACCGCTCGCCGCGCGATTGCTTCCCGCACCTGGAAAGCGCATCGGGGATCAAACCGAATTCGCGAATCCGAGTCTTACCAACACCACGATCCAGCCGCTTCCCGGCGCGAGGCGCTAAGGAGACGAATGCGGCCCCAGCAACGTACGGAGCGCGTCGATTCGTCCAGTGGAACCGGCGAACAGGCCATCGGGAAATTTGCGATAGCTCAGGATCGTTCGATAGATTCCTTGAAACGCCATCGAGTTCAGCCCGAGCCCCGCAATGTATTGAAGGCGTAAATTCATATCGTTATTGATCTTCGCATTGACGAGCAACGGCTGCAAATCCAAAGCGCGTCCGGCATATGTGGCAAAGAACTCGACCGCGGAATGAAACCCCACGTCGTTGAGGGAGCCAGCAACAGCAGCGTATTTCGGCTCGTCCAACCGCCGCTGCACGTCATCGACATTAATGGCGCTGGCGCTTTCCTGGCCGATGAGCACGAGATCATAACCGTCGCCTTTCAGGTTGTTGCTCCAGATGGTCCCGCTCGGAAAGACATCGAAGAATGTGGCGAGTTCGGTCTTTATAGTTTCCGGATCGCTGTCGTAAATAGGAAGCCATTGCGCAACCACGCCGCCGGGATTCAAGTGGGCCTTCACCAATTCATAGTATTCCCTGGAATAAAGCGTGGAAGTGCCTTTGACCCACGGGTGTATCGGATCGGTCGTAATCACGTCGAACTTTTGGGAAGCGGTGAAGATATAGTGCCGCGCATCGTCGTACACCATTCGAGTCCGGCGGTCGTGCAGGACGTCATAATTTTCTTTTCCGAAATATTGGGTGGATATGGGAGGGATTTTCGGTTCCAGTTCGCAGATCGTGATGCTTTCGATCTCCGGGTATGTAACGAAGGCCCCTGCCGTGACTCCCGCGCCAAAACCGACGGTTAATGTAGACCTGGGATGCGGATGAATCAGCGCGGGAACATGTCCCATCATCCGTTCTAACCGCATATCGAGAGGCGCGGTCGAAGCCTCGGCTTTGCCGCTGACGAAGAATTGCCGCTGGCCTGCGCGTTCAGCGATCAGAAATGAGGAGTTGATTCCCTCACCGCGATACAGAACAGTCGTGGGGTGACCATGATCGAAGTCGAAAGCTCGCACAATGGGCGCAAATCGCCTTCCGTATGCGATGACCTGCCAGGGCACGTCCGAAATCATCGGCAATAGCAGCGCACCCAGCACTACTGTGGCGGCTATAGTTGCAAACTTCAGGCGGCGCAAAGCCGGAATCACCTGCGCGCCGCCGGCGGCAACCACGGCGCCTACGGCCGCGAGTACCAACAAAAGTTGTTGCGAACTGCGGGTTCCAAGCACCGGAATCAGAACCAGACTAAAAACCAAAGCTCCAACAATCGAGCCGGCGGTATTCGCAGCGTAGACTTCTCCGGATAGCTTCCCTGGATCTTCCCCCGCACGCGCAGCCGCAGCCAGCGCCAGCGGGAAACTCGCGCCCCAGAGGAGGGTTGCGGGAAAAATTGCCCAGACTGTGCGTACCAGGTCGAGCTCAAAATTGAACCAGGGATTCAGTGACAGCCAGGGATCAACCGGCCAATACGGCAATGAGTGCGAAAGCGTGTAGCCGGTCCATGCAATCGCTACGACCAGCAAAGCTTGAGAGGCCGCAAGCATGAGAGCAGCGTGCTGAAGACCTCGGGCGAGAAAAGAGCCGGCGCCGCTGCCTGCCCATAAGCCCAAAAGAAATACAGCGAGTATGATGGCGAACGTGTAAACGGTATGAGCCATGGGCGAGGGAAGTGAGGAGACTTGTGACCCTCACCCGGCGCGACAGCCGCGCGAAGCGCGAGCCCGTCAGGGCGAAGCCTTAAGAAAAGGCTGTCCCCCCGGCCTCTCCCAGCGGGAGAGGCGAGAAAGCTGATAAGCGCAACTGCTGCGTTGATCGCGACTGCAACATATGTCGCAATGGCCATGTCGTGGACGCGGAGCAGATAAAACCCAGCCAGAAGGCAACCGAACACAGCGCCAGCGATGTTGCCGCTGTACAGCAGTCCCATCCAGGAAACACCTTCGGACGTGGTTTCTACGCATCGCGCAATCGCCGGCAGAGAAGCTCCCATGAGCACGGTGGGAGGCAATAAACAAAGAGCAGCAATGATGCCTCGTTCGACAAGCCCGATCAGACCCTGGGTCGCCGTTGCGACGTACATCCGGCCGATGAGCGGAAGGCCGAACAAAACGGCCAGACCGAGCACGCCAATGCCCAGTTCGAGCACGGCGTAAACACGCAGCGGCTGATATTCGCGAGAGATAGCGCGCGGCAGCAAGGCGCTGCCGACGCACAATCCGCCCATATACGCCGCCAGCAACAATCCGAGCGACACAGCCGACGAGCCGATCACAAGTTGGAGCAATTGAAACCAGACGATTTCATATACGAGCGCAGCACAGCCGCTGCCCGCAAAGAGGAATACTAATAAGGGAAGAAGGCGCCGGGAGCGGCCAGGCGTTGGTAAGACTTCAATGGACTCCCGCTGATTCAGCACAAGAAGACGAATTCTACCCCAAACGGCCATTAGCTCGCCGAAGTATGGTGAGGTTGAGCAGAACCATTCCCCTCCTCGCAGAGAGAGGGGAATTCTGGCACGAGAGCAAATGTTGTAATCTCTTGGAATCCGTGACTGGAGGACACTATGAATCTCCGAATTCGAAGCTTGCTCGGTACTTTGGTTGGAATCGCGCTGATCGTCGTGCTGTTTGTCCACACTGCCCGCACTCAAAGCGATGCACACCCCAAAATCGCAACCGACGCGGATTTCCGGAGGGCCATGAAGGAGCTTTCCAATTGGGGACGCTGGGGTGAAAAAGATGAACTCGGCGCTGCAAACCTGATTACGCCGGCCAAGCGCAAGCAGGCGCTGGCGCTCGCGAAGGACGGAATTACGATATCGTTGGCCCACGATGTCATTCAGGAGAGTGCCGTCGATGCTCCGACGATTTTGGAACGCACCGTCATTAATGTCAGCCCGAGTGTCGCTCTAGATCGTTACCAATATAGCGGCAGCTATCACGGCATTATCCACAGCCATCTCGATGCGGTGGATTGTCACATCATGTCCGACGGCAAGGGTTATAACGGCGTATCCATGGATGAGATCAAGGCCGCGGGCGGTTGTCCGAGAGGAAGTATCAATGCCCTGAAAGACGGCATCGTCACGCGCGGCATTTTTTTCGATGCCACACTTCTGCCGGGAAAGGCCACCGCACAAGGTTGGTTGGAGCCCGGAACAGCGATCCATCGGGAAGACCTGGAGGCGCTGGAGAAGATGGAGCGCGTCAAAGTTTCACCGAGTGATGTCATCCTGCTCTACACGGGCCGCTGGAAACGGCGCGCCGCGCTCGGTCCTTGGCCAAACACGACGGGCTTCGCCGGCTATCACGCCGACGTTTCCTACTTCATCAAAGAGCGAGGCGTCTCTTTCATCGGAGGTGATGGGCCAAATGACGTCTCGCCGTCGGGCCTGCCGCAGTCGGTCGGCTTGGGATTGCATCAGTTGGCGCTCGTGGCCATGGGCGTGAGCATCTTTGACAATCTCGATTTCGAGAGAGTGGCCGAGCAAGCGAAGCGTCTGAATCGCTACGAATTTCTGTTTATGGCCGCGCCGCTGCGGATCGAGAAAGGAATGGGATCGCCGCTCAATCCGCGCTCGAGGATCTGCGTGAAAAGCGAGTTGCAGTTGACGCGAACGGCGAGTTGTATCAGTTCCTGGCGCTAATCCGCTTGCGCGATGGTACGCCGCTGAAAGATTCGCGTGGCCGAATCACCTCGCATCTGTCCGGGCTCTTCTATCGCACGACAAGACTCATCGCAGATTATCGAATGGAACTCGTGTTTGTCTTCGATGGAAAACCGCCGGCCCTGAAATTCGACGAAATCCGCCGCCGTCGAAGCATCAAAGAAAAATATGACGCCGAGCATGCCGCAGCCATTGCAGCCGGCGATCTCGCCAAGGCTTATTCGAAGGCGACAATGACCTCGCGTTTGACGCGGGAGATGGCCGGCGAAGCCCGGGAGTTGTTGCGGCTCATGGGTATACCGGTTGTCGATGCGCCGTCGGAAGGCGAGGCGCAAGCATCGCACATGGCGGCGCAGGGACGCGTTTGGGCGGCTGGGAGCAAAGATTACGACTGCTTGCTGTTTGGAACACCGCGGTTGGTGCGGTTTCTGACAATCTCGGGTAAAGAGTTTCTCCCCAGCAAGGGAGCCTTTCGCGCGATCACTCCCGAGTTGATCGACACTGCTGGTATGCTGGATCACCTCAAGATCACTCGGGAACAGTTAATCGACCTG